>Ga0302321_100005547_pt1 | contig 11055 bp, 8 predicted proteins | sample Fen_T0_1_FD_202505 | JGI IMG/M metagenome (GOLD analysis project Ga0302321, IMG submission 202505) | Peat permafrost microbial communities from Stordalen Mire near Abisko, Sweden - Fen_T0_1 | ecosystem: Environmental > Terrestrial > Soil > Wetlands > Permafrost | place: Sweden: Abisko...
TAGCGCGTCGAATGTTGCGTAATTCTTAATCCGAAGGATCTCGAACAGTTCCTGGCGAGTGTAGTCGAAGTGCTCGCAAATGCGCTTCTTGGTAGCTTTGCCCAGCTGAATTAGCTGAGCTTGAACCATGTCGGTGACGGCGCTGGCACAACCACCGCAGCCGGTACCGGCACGTGTCTTTGTTTTGACGTCCCCAAAACTAATGCAGCCTTGCCCACGTACGGCCTCGACTATCGCGCCCCGACTGACGCTGTTGCACGTGCAGACAAGATCATCGTCATTAGCGGATGCCGGACCACTCGCAATCCCCTCAACCAAGAGCGCTTCGGCTCGGGTCGAAAGTTCCCTGCCCGAGCGTTGAAGTGAGATCAAACTCGAGTATCGCGAGGCGTCGCCGACGAGAATTCCTCCCAACAACCGTGTACCATCTTCACTCAATGTCAGTTTTTGATAAACCCCGCTTACGAAATTCTGAAGCACGACTGACTGGCGGGTCTTCTCGTCGGCGAACGGGTCACCAAATGAAGCTACGTCGACCCCAAGCAACTTCAATTGGGTAGAAGTATCGGCACCGGTAAATAGCGCCGCATCATCGCCACAGATTCGGCGAGCCAAGGTTTGCGCCATGCCGTACCCAGGCCCTACGAGTCCATAAACCGTGTTGTCGTGGCTGGCGCATTCACCAATCGCGTATACATGTGTGTCTGAAGTTCGAAGGCGGTCGTCCACGATAACGCCGCCACGCGCATGGCAGCTAATGCCCGCAGCGCGCGCCAATTCATCGCGCGGCCGTATGCCGGCTGAAACGACGACTAGATCTACATCGATGGTTTCACCGTCTCCAAGTTCAATACCCTCGACGCAGTCTCGTCCGTGCACAGCTAAAAGCTGTACGCCCATTTGCACCTCGACGCCCAGTCGCTCGATATGCCCGAGCAGAAAACTCGATGCGCTCGCATCCAGTTGGCGGGGCATCAATCTGGAGGCTGCCTCCAGAATTCGAGTCGGGACACCCAAGTCGAGCAACGCCTTCGCGGCTTCGAGTCCCAATAGACCGCCACCAATTACTGCTGCCCGACGTGACGTTTTCGCAGCCAGAGCTATCGCGTCCAGGTCTTCGATGGTTCGGTAAACGAAGACGCGCGGCAGATTGATTCCTGGAATGGGGGGGACGAAGGGGCGCGATCCAGTCGCCAGCACCGCCGCATCATAGTGAAAGACGTTCCCGCAATCCGTCGTAATTAGTCGCGCGCCGACATCGATATTCAACGCACGTTCTTTCGTCAAGAGCTGAATGCCGTGGCTTCGGTACCAATCCCTCGTTGAAAGCGCCAGGTCATCCGCGTTGTTCGTTGACAGGTAATTGGTCAGGTGCACTCGGTCATAAGCGACCCGCGGCTCTTCCCCAATTACGACGAGCTGATACTGCTTGTCGTTATCCAGCTCCACCATATGCTCGCAAAAGCGATGCCCGACCATTCCATTTCCAACGACTACCAGTGTGCGCGTCCGTGTTTGGTCTGGATGTTCCATGTTTGGTCCGTCGAACTCGATGTACCGACTTGTGTATTTTCAAGCACGTGGGCGCTCCTGGCCACGCGTGCGAGCCGGAAAACTTGGTTTCACTCGGATGTCGGAAACCCCGCGGAAAGATCGGTCAAGTTGTCCGTCAAATCAGAGGTAAATTCCCTTGGGACCCGAGACATTATGAAACACCACCGACACCAATGGGCTCGCGGCAATTCCGCTCCCAAAGGCATTTGGAGATTCAGCTCGGGATTTCGACGAACATACGGCTTGTCCGGAGGTCCCTCAGCTTTTGAGCGGCCGCCGCGCTGTCCAGTCTTTGGCGGCGCGCAATAACCGACTCTAACCAGTCCCCGACCGTGCGGCGAGTCTCACCCCGAGTCGAAACGACGATAATCTGGGAGTTATCGACCAACCAGCGCCATAGAACGTCTTCGCTTTCATCGAGTATTCTGGTTGTGTCAATTGAGTCAGTTCCAGACGCAACATCGTACCGACCAATACTGCCCGCTTTGTGCCAGGCAGCGAGCTCACGAGAATACGGAAATGAGGTACCTTGCATGCCAAGGCCAATAATCCAACTTCGCCCTTTGGCTTGACGAGCGCGGCGTTCCGCCACTAACGCGCGGCCGAACGCGATACAAGGACCGTCCGCAATGAGGATAACCGGTGCCAAGTCGTCGTCAGCCAGCTGGGTAGAGTGCCGCGGGTCGACGCTAACCGCGAGCCATTCGCCCGTGCGAAATCGAGTTCTTGTCGCAGCGCTCACCTCACCCCAAACGCCCGGGTCCAGTACGACGCGCGCGGTAAATGACAGGAGATTCGGCTGATCGAGCGACGAAGAAGCGATCGGCACCAGCGAGGGCTCAAGCGGACTTAGACTTGCTAACAGCGGTTCGAGTGGTGGTCGCGCAGAGGGGAAGCGGCGCAGGAGCGACAACAGTGATTTGCCCTGCATTGCACCCGTTTCACTCAAACTGCGCAGGCTGACACACTCACTGTCGGATCGAGAATACTCAGCCAATAGTTCAACGGTCGCGCGCGAAGTCGTTGAAATATTCACTCGCTCAAGCAGAACCTGCCAGGCCGGTTCGGCCCCGCGGGCTGTCGTGATCATCAATTGAGCACTTACACCCACTGCCCGCAGCACCTTACGAACTTCCTCCGGTTCATTCGTGGGCCAAAGGGCTAATGTGCTACCCGGTCGATACTGCAAGCGGCCACCTTCTACATCCAGCGTCACGTTGAGCCATTCTTCGTCGTCGCTGGCATTGAAGGATTCTACACTAGTGATGCGTGCCGTGTAGGGCGTCGATGTTAGTGCGAAACTTGAAGGACCATCGGGCTCGACACCCTTCAATGTGGGGGCGGTCATCGAGGACGGCGTTTGCTCCAGATCGCTATCATTCTGAGTCGTCTCGACTAGTCCTTGAAGAAAGCCCGATAGCCACTCAATCTGGTTTGTCTTCAAGGGCGCGGTCTTGAGCAAACCCTCTATCGCGGCACGACCGGCAGCGCGACCGTCGTCAAATGGATTCGAATCCACTGTGCGATTTTCAACGGGTAAGGCGGTTCTAGTCTTGGGCATTATTAACCCACCAATGTCGCGATATGCACCGCGCCCGAACGATCTCGCGACGGCCAGGCGCAGCCGAATTCAAATGCCTGATTTGGCTGCAAATGCGCCTTGTTGGATGAGATGGGAAGCACTTGTGGGGAAAACTCCGTTGCGGCCCTGAGCGCCAGCGCTTGCGCGGCAGACAGTGCCTCCGTGCGCTCTCTTGCAGTTATTGACAATGACATTCCTTGTAGATGTTCCACTTCTCCCGGGTTACAGAGGCGCCAGATGTCAATCGAATGAGCAAGTGGTGTTGATATGGAAGATAACAAGACTACGACACCCATGCCCGATGCGTAATGAACGGGTAAGCCGATGCCGAATTGAAGTCCGATTGACTGCGCGGCCTCCGCACGCAAAAATGCTTTCGATTCGCCCAAGTCTTCGAACAACACTGGCTGCTCAGTGAACCACACTCGTCCGGGGAGCCCCGAACCCTTGGTAAAGCGAGTAGATGCCGTAATTCTTCGAAATTCGTCCCATTTTCCAAAGTATCCCGATGACAGACGCAACTGTTCACGCTCCGGGTCGACGTGCCACACTTCAAACGTTCCGCCGTTCGCGAAACTTCTCATTAAGAGGGAAAGCTTGCGTTCTTCTTCGGCATACCACGGAATGCTCAATATCGCTCCCGCGCCCGTTCCAGTGTCAGCGGGTGGCTGAATGACAGTGGCCTCGAGAACATTCCACAGGCGCTCCGCAATGAATTGCCCGATGCTCGACTTTGCCAGAGAGCCCGCTTGCTCGGTCGACACGGGCACTCCCGATTCATCAATTGCCAGTCGCGCGATTTCTGGAGTCTGAGTCGCACGCCAAATCTCCGCGGCCGAAATGAAGAGTCGTTCCGCAGGAACCGAATGAGCTTGGCTCATGTTACAATCCTCTATGGTGACCCATTTCTGGGATGTTTCGCGGAGTTAGCCAAGGGACTTCCAATCCCTAGAATTGGAACGTGCTGGCTCACCGGGTCACATCCTGTTCCTCGTCCCAGTCCTTCAATAGTGACCATTCTTCGCTGGACAATGGCAGCGTTTCCCCATGGGCCATCGTCACCACTGACTGTAGCGAGTGGTCGCGACAGGAAAGTCGATCTTGAATGATGGGGATCACTCGGCGTGGCTCATATCTGGCAAACAAGGGCTCCCATCTCTGAGTGAGTGGATCCCGGGGTGCGAGGGCGGGGAAATCGCATGGAAACGTACACAGGCGTCGCATGAGTTCGAGGGACACGTAAGGCATATCGCAAGCAACGGCTGCGGCCAACGCATCCCTTCCGAGACAATAGTCCAGCAAAGCATGGAGGCCGCCCAAGGGACCTACTCCGGCCGGTTTGTCCGACAGTTTGTAAAGCCCGAAATGCGCGTAGTCAACCTTATTGCCGACGAGTACGCATTCAATTCCCAAATGTTGCGCCAATTCGTGAAAGTGGTCCACCAAGGTCAATTTTGCGTCAAACGGGTAACGAAGCATCCCCTTGGGCCGACCTCCCATACGGCTGGAATTGCCGCCCACGAAGATACCCATCACACATTGCAACATCGAGCGATCATCTACGACCGGGACCGGACATTGACAACGACAAGCGCAAGGAAACATTGCCTTGGGGCTGTTGTTTGGGCCGGGCCCCAAAGAGACGTGCTGTCTCCAGTTGGCACACAGGCAAATCAATAACGTCAATCAACTTGGTCGATCTTGATAATTTTTACGGCGCACGCCTTGTACGCGGGTTGCCGCGAAAAGGGGTCATACGCCGGAAAAGTCAGACGGTTCATCGTCTCGTAATGCATGGGCATGAAGACCTGACCGGGTGCAACTGAATGGGTAATGAATGCTCTAGCCTGCACCGTGGCTCGCTGCGACACGACGTTTACTTGCTCGTCGGGGCGAAGACCGAGGGCGTTTGCATCTTTGTTCGATATTTCAACGTATAGTTCGCTTGGGGAGAGTTTGTTCAAGACCTCAGAGCACCGAGTGCGAGTTTGCGTGTGCCATTGGCAGGAGCTACCGCGACCCGTCAGCAATAGGAGTGGATACGCAGGCGATGTCGGCTCCGGCAACGGCCGCGGTTCGGCAAACAGGAACTTGGCTCTACCATCAGCCGTAAAGAACTCACCGTTCTCGAATAGCCTGCGCTGATTAATGGTCGGCGCTAATTCCGCGGGAAACGGCCATTGGCGGCCTCCTGCTCTGTCAATTGCGACATAATCCCCGATGCCACTGATATCGCAAGGTTGTCCCTTGCTCAATTCTTTCAAGATCTCGAATACTGCTTCTGGTGTGGACCACTTGCGAAACAGGTCGCCGACGCCCCACGCCGAAGCAATAAGTTGAAATATGTGGAAATCTGCGAGTGCCTGGCCCGGAGCTTTGCTGACTTTCTTGATGACCCCAACTCGCCGCTCCGAGTTAATGAATGTACCATCCTTTTCGCCCCAACCAGCGGCGGGCAGCACTATGTCGGCGAGCAAGGCGGTTTCCGTGTCGCAATACATGTCCTGAACTACGAGACACTCAAGCCGGTCCAGAACATCGCGCAAATGAGCCTGATTGATCCAAGAGTGGGCAGGGTTCGTCGCAACGACCCAAAGGCCACGTATTTTGCCGTTGAGAATGGATTCGATAATCTGGTCATAGGCAAGACTAGGCACTGACGGAATTCGTTCGACGTCCATTCCTAGTGTCGCTGCCACTTGCGAGCGGTCTTCCAGGTTCTCGAAGTCGCGACCTCCGAACAAGTTAGTGGTATTGCTAAAGAGACGCGAGCCCATGGCGTTGCACTGTCCGGTAATGGAATTGGCGCCGGTGCCCGGTCGCCCAATATTGCCCGTCATCAATGCCAGGGCAATAATTGCCTGTGCGGTGCGAACGCCCTCGTGACTTTGGTTGACACCCATCGTCCACCAAAAGCTCACGCGCTTACCCGCGTGGATGAGGTTCGCCAATTCCAGAATGCGCTGAGCCTCGATACCAGTCACCGATTCGGCCATTTCTGGGGAATACTTGGCTACGTGGGCGCAATACTCTTCGAAGCCGTTGGTATGTTGGTCCACGAAATTGTGGTCGAGCCAACCCTCTTTAATTAGAATGTTGGCTATCGCGTAAAGTAGCACCAAATCGCTCTTGGGACTGAGCGCAATATGGTGCGTCGCGGCCATGGCCGTTTCCGTCATGCGCGGATCGACAGCGACGATCTTCGGCTGGTGAGGGTTCTTGCGAATGCGCTCCCACATGATTGGATGCGCAATGCATAAGTTCGATCCCCATAAGACAATTACGTCAGATTCTTCGAAGTCTTGGTAAGTGTAGGGCGGCGCGTCGAACCCGAAAGATTGCTTGTACGCCACGGCAGCCGTTGCCATGCACTGTCGGGTGTTGCCATCCCCGTGAATCATTCCCATGCCGAATTTGCCGAGCGCGCCGAGAAAGGCAAGTTCTTCGGTGGGCATTTGACCGGTACCGAGCCAGGCCACTGCCGCCGGCCCGTGTTTTTGCTGAATGGCTTTGAATTTGTCGGTCATCTCGAATATCGCCGTCTCCCAGCTTGTCGGAACGAGTTGACCATCGCGACGGATTAGTGGAGTCGAAGCCCTGCCCGGTCCAGATAGGGGCGCCAGCGCTTCCCATCCCTTGGGGCATGCCATTCCTTGGTTGACGGGATAGTCCGGATCAGGGACAAGGCCAATGGCTTGTCCGCCCTTGAGCAGTACGTTTAGGCCGCAACCCGTGGAGCAAAACCCGCAGGTCATGCTGGTGGTCATGTCAGCCGAGAGACGATTCGGGACTAATCCCAAGCCAAAATGGCCGGGTTTTTGTAGCAATTCTCGCGTAAGTGGTCCGGTGGGGCGTACCAACATTTCGCGACTTTTGCGTGCGAGCCCACTGAGCGTGCTCTTCATCGGATGCCTCCTGGCATGCGTGAAGCCGGCGCGGCTCGGAAGAACAAATATCGTTCGAGCGTCTCCCCGGCGACTAACAACAGTAGGAGCAAGACGCAGGCAATCCGAAGCGAATGCATAAATGCTTCGTTTTGAAGAATTATCGGCAGTGCCACGCCGCCCAGTATCGTGCAACCGAACCGCCAGCGCGTGGCCAAAGACAAATCACCGAGCATGAGCGTTGCGACGCGTTTGAGCACGGTGTGACGGCGATTACGATATTGAAGAAGCACGCTAGCTTCGAACGCGAGTTTCAAAATCGCTACGACGAGGATCGACGTCAAAAGGTTGCGGCTCATCCGGTCAAGGGTGCCGCCTGTAAAGACATAGACGGACAGTACGGATGCCGAACCAAGTAAAAAGGTCGTTCCAAAGAATTTGACGCCTGTCTGCGTGCCGGACCAGTGGGCGCGTTGGGTTGCGACATAGACCATCACGGAAAAGAACACCCCAAACATTCCCATGATTGCCGCAGCGGCCTGTACACCGCCCGTCAGCATCATTGCCCAGTGTTTTCCGGGAAATTCCGGGAGCAGCGGAGCCGCCGCCAATAGCCCGTACAGCACACCGAGTTGCGCAAAAATGCCAAACGCGATGGCTTCACGGCTGAGCCAAGAAGTACGAAGGCCCAAAAACACTCGCCAGGCAAGCCAGGGTCGGCCCAGGTGAAATATACTGGCAGCCAGTGCAACCAGCGCCAGGGTGCAGGCGAACGCAGTTTGAGCAAGCGGGCTGCCCGGTGGGCGATCCAACGCCCGCTCGACCACGAATGTTAGACCGAAGGCCCCAACCGCCAGCTGTGTCAGTGTCAACATGACTACCAGCGGCGGGTGGGAATGTTCCGGCTTAGTATGGTAAAAATCCGCCGGCAGCATGTTATTGGGCAGCGGTTTCTTCGTTTTGTAAACGGTGGTCGGGAGCGTGTGATCGGGCGCGGGCGCGCCGGGCAGAAAACCGCTCCCTTGGGAGGCTTCTATCACATTGCTTCGATCGACAAGGCGAATTGCAATGGCTTCGTTCGGGCAGGCTTGTACGCAAGCGGGGGCTTCTCCCTGAGCGAGCCGGCTACTGCACATGTCGCATTTTCTGACTATTCCCAGCGACTTATTGTATTTCGGTGCGTCGTAGGGACACATCAGTGTGCAGTACTGGCAACCGATACACTGATCATCCAAGTGTTTAACGATGCCGGTAATTGGGTCCTTTTCGTAGGCTTGAACCGGGCAACCCGACATACATGCCGGTTCCACGCAATGGTGACACGAAGTCGTCACTGTCTGAACCGCAGGCGATTGTGACGTTCCGCCGTGCAAAAGGCCGACGGTGCGCCAGATTTCAGTTTCGTCCAGCCCGTTGAGCGTGTGGCAAGCTGAAACACAGGCCTTGCATCCGGTGCAAGCGTCAAGGTCAACCTCGAACGCGTATTGTTCATTCGGGCGAGGTCGTTCCAGTGGAATCAAGTCCCGGTAGTACTTGGCCTGCGCTGGCACATCCCCGGCATCATGCTGTTTGGCGAACCGCTCGACGGCCGTTAGCGTCTGTTGCACGTCGAGCAGCGCCGCCACCGGTAACTGCGGTAAACGCCGCTTTTCCGGGCGTTGGCGTGTTTCCGTCAAGGGCAAAGCGATTTGAACGGCCGCGGTCGTCATAAAGCACAACCCATCGTTCCGCTGCTGCGTCGCGATCGAGTCTCGGAGAAGTGCATGCTTTAATCATTCGCAATCGGCAGGGATAACGCCAGGTTTGCGCAGCTGTAAAGACGAGATCATTGCTGTTTCAGAAACGGAAGGGAAACATCTCGCAGTCTCGATACCTCAGATGCGTCTACATGAAACAGGCAAGAAAAAATGGTAAGACGTTGGGCCGAGTCATGAAGTCAAACCCAAGCGATAAACCGAGCGTTATTGACGTAAGCACGCTTCACGATTGGCTCCAACGACCACCCCAGGTAAGCCCATTCTTTTTGCTCGATGTTCGAGGCAAGCATGAACTGTACGGTGGGCACATCGCCGGCGCCACTCACCTGCCCGTGGACAGCCTGCGTGAACATGTGGAGCGGCTTATCCCCAACAAATCAACATCGGTTGTGGTTTACTGTGCCACTGGAGCACGCAGTCGACACGCGGCGGAAACGCTGGTCGAACTTGGATATTCCAGCGTTGCCCGCGTGGAGGGCGGCTTTTCGGCTTGGCAGGCCGTGGCGTACTCCGTTTCTCACACACTCATCTCGGACTCGGACACACTGTTGAGCGAGCAGCAGCGTGAGCGTTACTCTCGACATTTGAATCTTCCCCAATTTGGAGAAGCCGAACAGCGCAGGCTTCTCGATAGCCGAGTTTTATTACTGGGGCTTGGAGGATTGGGGACTCCAGCCGCTCTATACTTGGCCGCTGCGGGCGTCGGACACTTGGGATTGCTCGATGACGATTTCGTAGAATTGTCGAATCTCCAACGGCAGATCCTTCACGCTACGTCGCGTCTCGGTGCACACAAAGTCGATAGCGCCTCCGGGGTTCTCGCTGATCTGAACCGTGACGTCACGACAATCCCATACAAATTGAGGCTCGACCGTAGCAATATCGGTGGCATTTTCGCAGAAGGTTGGGATGTCGTAATCGACGGCTCGGACAACTATTCAACCCGTTACCTCGTCAATGACGCGTGCTACTTTCACTCGATACCCTTAGTGCATGGTTCCGTGCACCGTTTCGAGGGTCGCGTCATGACGCTGCACAAGGGACGCGGTCCTTGTTATCGCTGCGTGTACAGTCAACCGCCGCCTGCGAATTTGACACAATCCTGCGATGAAGGTGGCGTGTTGGGAGTGCTACCGGGCGTTATCGGAGTGCTGCAAGCCACCGAAGCCATCAAGGTCATTCTCGGATTGGGTGAGCCACTCTTTGGCCGCCTATTGACCTACGACGCACTGTCGATGCAATTTCACACGCTCAAGGTCCCGCGAGATCCGGCATGTAGTTTGTGCGGGGAAAATCCTACAATATCGACCTACATTGATTACGAGGATTTCTGCGCGCCACGTTCAGAGGCCTGACCAAGACAGAAACGATTGGTCTCCGACGTTGACTCGGATGGCGAGTAGCATGGCCGTCGTGTTCGACGGGGGTCGCACGGGTCTGCACACGGCTATACTCACACGCGATGCATCGGCTGCGCGGTCAGCCTTAGTATTCAGGCGCGAAACTGGGCGAATGGGTGGCACTTTGTCCGTCGAATGATCAATCGGAGCGCCAGTTCCTTCCACTGGCGTTATACTGAGTCGCCAGCATGTCGAGCCTCGCGTCCCGGTTGATTGTCACCGAAGAGGAGTTCCTCTCTCTTCCAGAGTCTACCGAGAAGGTCGAGCTTGTAGATGGAGAGGTGATCTTGTCGCCAAGTCCGAGCTATCGCCATCAGTGGATCCTGCGTAAGGTCGTGCGCGCGCTCGAGGATTGGGCTTCGACCCAAACGCAAGAAGTAACGGTTGGCATGGCACCACTCGATGTGCGCTTCGCTGCGGGGCGCATATTGCAGCCTGATGCATTCGTGCTGTTTGCTCGCGTGGCGCCGGAGCATGAGGGTCCCATTTCTGAAGTTCCCGCGCTTTGTGTGGAAGTGATGTCTGGTAATCGCGCCTACGACCGCATGACGAAGAGGCTAATTTATGCTGAGGCTGGCGTCGTTGAGCTTTGGACAATCGGATCGGATGGTTCGGTGGAGCGCTGGTGTGGTGATCGACTAAGTGACTGCGAGGTACCGGAGCGGTATCTCACGTCCCCGCTCCTGGCTGGCTTCCAGCTCGCGCTCGACGCGCTTTCACAAACCTGACCAAGGCAGAAACGTCACCAAAGTCCCCTTTTCACACATCGAGTCTCCGGGTGCAATGAGTGCCATGCCGTCCGATGCCGCAAGCGCCACCGTTGCGCCGGATGACTGGTTGCGATGGGGAAGAAATGCGCTGGTTCCGTCCTCTTCGAC
>Ga0302321_100005548_pt1 | contig 11054 bp, 8 predicted proteins | sample Fen_T0_1_FD_202505 | JGI IMG/M metagenome (GOLD analysis project Ga0302321, IMG submission 202505) | Peat permafrost microbial communities from Stordalen Mire near Abisko, Sweden - Fen_T0_1 | ecosystem: Environmental > Terrestrial > Soil > Wetlands > Permafrost | place: Sweden: Abisko...
TCCACGATCTCCAAGTTCACGGCCTGAACCATCGGATTCAGGCGGATCTTCTCGTTGATCTCGCGCATGCCTTGCTGGATACGCGAGTTCGGGAGCTTCATCATCTCCAAGTGCTTGCGGTCGATGTTCATCCCGCGCTGTGACATCTCCGAGAACGTCTTCAACGCGTTCGAGCTCACGGTATACGCGAACTTGAGCATCTTCTTGTCGTAGTCCAGGAACTTGGCCCACTCCAGGAAGAACAGGAACAGCCGGAACGTCGCGAACCCGTCCTGACCTGCGTAACGGTCGAGCTTGTCCTTCGGTAGATCCGCAACAACACCATTCCGCCGGGCGGACAACGTCTCCGCGTCGTAGCCATGGTAGCCGAGGAATTCGAGCACGGACTGCTTCAACGAGTACGGCTTGTCGTGGTAGGCAGCAAGGCGATACTTCTCGCCACGGCTCTGGTCCAGCATGTGCAGCAGCAACATCGTGTCCATCACAGGCTTGGCGAAGTCAACCTTGAACTCAGCACGGACCTGCTGCATGTCGAACTGAGCGTTGTGCATGATCCAGCCATGCAACGTCGTCTTCAAGCTCGCGAAGAGTCGAATGAACAATGGACGAAGCTCGGCCTCGTCCCGGGCGCGATCTCGCTTGTTGTACTCGTGGTCCCAGTAGATCACGTACCCGGTGTTGTCATCGGTCGAGAACTGCATCGTGCACAAGTTGGTGTTGTTCGCGATGTTCAAGCCGCGGGTTTCGGTATCGAATGACACCCAACCCTTGTGCGTCGTCATCAAATGCATGACAAAACGCTTGACCTCGTCGTGCGTTTCCAGAACACGCACGCGACCTTCGCGTGAGTAACGCTTCCCGTCCAACATCGTCTTCAACTTTACCAGCTGCTCTTCCAGGAGAGCTCGGTTCTGGTAGTTGTTCATCAGCGCGCCTGGTGCCAGCAAACCAAGGCCTGGAAGCTCAGCACCACCACCGACTTGAAACATGGTTGGGTAGTTCACAACATGGCTTGTCGAACGCTCCATCTGCAGCGCCTGGCTGAGGGAGCGCGTCAGCGCCGGGCCTATCGAACAGATGACACGCGCCTCTGTTCCCTTGATGTAGGAGAAGAGGCGGTCCTTGTACTGCCCGAGGAATTCGTTGTCGACAACCGGTGCGTTCCCGTGCAGAGGCTCCGGCATGATGGACATGTAAACGAAGCCGTGACCGAGGCGCTTCAGCTGCTCCACCAGAGATAGAACATCCGGATCGCGATCCAAGCTGGTTGCGCAGAACGGTTGAATGACGAGTAGTGGTGTCTTACCGTCGGCGCCTTTGTGTACTATGTGCACGCTTGTTATTTACAAACGAGGGACACGATTTGTGCGGTCACTGAAGACTACAAGGCGGGTCCAGCACCAAACAGGTTTCTTGGTAGAACGAATCCGTGATCACGTGCAGGATTTTGGTTCGAGATCCGGGCTTGCAGCAGGCCTCCAGAAAGCGGCCGTACTTCTCGTCGGCGTCGTCTCCGGTGAAGCCAACAGCGAATACGCCGGCACCGTCAGCACCTACAGTGGCTCCACAGATGCCAGGGCGCGGCTTGTACTCGTAGATGACGAGAAGGCGCAGGTCAGCGAGGGACGCGGGTGCCGCGATTGGGTTGGTTGAGCTCGGCTTTTCGGTCTTTCCAGACATGCGCTACCTCCGATTTCGACAGCTTCTTTCCCGACCGGGAGCCATCGTCAAGCACAGCGGCCGGTGGTGTCACCGTGAATGGCTTCGGTAGCTCCGCTGCGGCGTGGATCCGGTTAAGGTCGAAGTCCAGGCGTCCGTTGTGGATGTATTCCGGGTGGTCGCGTAGGATGTAGGTCATCTCGGTCAGGAGAGAGGCCATGGTACCAGACAAGTCCCGAGCCATATCCGCGATCACGCGAGTGCTGACTTTGTTGTCGTGTAGTGGTGTGCTGCGCCGGTGCACGGCCACAGCCGGAAATCCGGAGTAGGCGTCGCGCAGGAACGGATGTGGTGATAGGATCCCGGTGTATGGTGGTAGGATCGACGTGGCGTCACCGACCAGGTGCGCCGGGACCAGATAGTAGAGGTGTGAAGGAGATGAAGGCAGCTGGCGTCCGATGTCACTGACGACGCCAAGGCGGTGCGGCTTCTGTAGATCCTTCTTCATGTCCACAAGCGACACCTTCAACTCCACCTCGATCAGGCGGCAGCGCTTGGTCAGTCCCAGTACGTCGGGTTTGGCGTTGACACGGTCGCTGTACGGGTGTCGTTCGAACGTGATCATGTAGCAGCCTTGCTCGTACCGCAACCACATGAAAGCGAGTGTGCGGTAGAAGACTGTTATGTCCGGAAAATCCTTTTCCGACAGGCGGCGGGCCATCAGGTCTCGATTCCGGAGACTGCTGCTTTCATCTCCAACGCTCGGGCCTGGCGCAGGAGCTTGATGCGGCTCGTGCGCTTCGCTGTGAGCATCTCCGGGGTGGCTTCGATCATGAAGCGGTAGCAGCGCACGAGAGCGAGAAGTACGTCGTGCTGGGTCTCGGTTGAGACCGGTTCTGCGTGCTCTCGCATTCGAGGCATGTTCGACATCGCGTGCAGGGCGGACATGTCCACGTCACTGTACGCGAGCAGCCTTAGCAGGTTGCGCACCACGTCAGCTGCGTCCCTACGATCGGCCGGTGTTCCTTGCGCGATGCGTGCTGGGAGATCTTTGAGGACATCCAGGCCTGGTAGACTGCTTGTGGTGAGGATGTTGAAGTCCTCAAGCTCTGTCTCCAGGCTGTGCGTATCCGCGTGTCCAAGCTGCCAAACCAAGGCGGCGTTCAGCGTCAGCAGGCGTTCAAACACTGATTTAGCCTCATCCGCAAGCTCCTGGTTTTTCAACCGGAGCGCGATCTTGGCTGTTACGTTGTTGGCATCCTGGGCCATGTCACCAACATCGCCAAGGGCTTGCTGAGCTTGGTTGGCGCGCTGATCATTCGTTCGAGTGGTCATGGAGAACGCCTTCCGGCAGACTTCTTTGTTCATTCTGTTTTGCTAGCAGTGTCTCACCGGCTTGGTAGACAATGTATCGGAGTTCTTGTGGTGCGAATGGTTTGTACAGGTACTGAACCGGATGCAGCTCTGGTGGCACTTGCGAGCAGCAACCGTCGCCGGAGCAGATGATCACAGCCACATCAGGCTTGCATTCCTTGACGTAGGCTATGATATCCAATCCGCTCCCATCACGAAGGTGCAAGTCACACAACAAGATGTCCGGCTTGTTAAGTCCAAGCCAGGCCATCGCGGTACGAGCGGAAGAGAACGTATGTAGATCTTCGAAGTATGGTGTGAGATATGTCCGCATCATGTCGAGAAGCGTGACGTAGTCTTCGACAACGACGATGGACAGATCACCTACCTGGCGAGGACAGGGCTCCGTAGTTGAAGCCCCGGACATTCAGGAGTCCTCGGCCTTGAACTGTTCGATGCCGAGCTTCCAGCTCTCTTCGATGAACTTCGGCAGATTTCCGAAGTTCACCCGTGTCTTGTGCGCCTGCATGCTCGCCATGATCCAAGCGTTATTGTTGGACAGGATCGTCTTGTAGGTAGCGACCACGATCTCCTTCTTGTCCACGTGGTCGAGGATGGTTGAGGTGGGCTTGATCACACCAGCCTGCCGGGCCTTCTGGCGTTCGGCCATGCACGACCCGTAGGCATGCATGAACGCCAGGACACCGCAGTTCAAGGCGCAACCCTCGAACTGGGAGCGAGCAGCATCCGACGTATCCACAAGGGCGAAGTCACCACGCTCGAAGAACTTGTGCAGGATACCTGCCGCTGTGGTGTAGTAATCTGCGCTCTTTCCGGTCAACTCAGCCATCTCAAGCCTCTCCCTTCAAGGCCTGGCGCTTTGCCTCGGCTCGTTTTTCTGAAGCAGCGCGGTCCGTGTTCGAGGACCAGTCCACCGAGATCAAGAATTCAAGCTCCGGTATTGCGTCAATAAGAGTTCGCGCGATCGCTTGTACGAAAGTGCGGTAGCTCTCGTGCCCTGCAGGGCCTGTGCGCAGGCGGATGATGTAGAGCAACTGACGAAGGCTGCAGGAGTAACGGAAATGCACGTTGTGCCCGAGGAGCATGGCGTAGTCCGCCTGTTCTTCCGGCAAGCGCTCGCGCAGGTTGGTCATCCTGGCCATCAGCTCGGTGTAGCGGTTCCGCAGCTCCTGGCCGTTCTTGAGTTCGTCCCAGTCCACAAAGGGTTCGGAGTAGCCGTGGACATTGTTGACGTTGATGTCCGGCTGGTAGCCGCGGCGATGCCGCTGCAGGTCCCTGTAGGCGCCGAAATCGATGTCGCCGGACACATGCAGGAGTACGCTGTCCAAGGCCTCCGGGTACTCGTCGTGAGGGCCGATGTCCTGCAGCGCCGCTTCCCAGATCTTGCGCACGCTCTCCGATCGTCCGGTCTCGATCGCGCCCTTGACGTACGACGCGATCGGTGTCGCGTCACCACACGATTCAACCAGAAGCGCCGCCGGCCCGAAGTACCGAGGGTGGGTGATGCTGTTTTGCTCCGCGGTGAACAGCGTAACGTCACCAGACGTGTACATGCAGTCGATACCGCAGCCACCGTCAACGGCGGCCTGATCTGGATTCCCGTGCCACGGCAGCAACGGCAGTAGCATGTCACGGTCCAGAACCTTCTGCGGCTTCGGTGCCACGTGCGTGAGCAGGGCCGGATTGACCAAGACACCGTGCGTGTGCATGAGCGCACCGATCGCCCGAATTTCCGGAGACCTGTGCCCGAGGAAGAAGTTGATCGCGCGCGACGTCTCCCGGGAAGGCATGGTGAGCCCGACAGCCGTCGGAAGATAGGCACCGAGATTGTAGCGCGCGACGTCGAAGGCCTTGGCTTGTGAAGTACGGGCAGCGACTGCCGGGCTGAGCGACGCGTCACCAGCCATTTGCGTCAGGAAATGCCTGGCGGCCGCGTTGCTCATGTCCACGTACAGGGCCATGCTGTCGTGGTGGATGCTGTCCAGCTCTTCGCCACCATCAGGCAGGACCTCGAGCATCGGCACCACGGTGCTGAAGTCCACGTAACGCGTGCTCTTTTCCTGGTACGCGCCGAGCTGGAAACGTTCGAGGACCTTGGCGGCCCGGATCGTGCAGCGCTCGACAGCGAAGCGGTCCGTGCAGGAGTCCTTGAGCGAGTCGTGGCCGTAGTCAACAGCCCACTTGGACAAGAAGGCTTCGGCCTTTGCGGTCAGCTTGATCAACGCGCTGTTCGGTGCGTCGGCTGTGGTTGTGATGATCTCGTCGTAGGCTTCGCTGAACTTGGCGAAATCGTATACCGTACGCAAGAACTTCTCGCGCATGGTGATGGTGGTCCTGGAGTAGCTGCCGGCGAGGAACGCCCAGAGCTTGCCGGAGATCGTGTCCTTTGCGCAGTACACCGGAGAACGCTCTTCCACACCGGTGAAGAACAAGCTCAGGAATTTCGTCTCCGCAACGGTGAAGTCGCGCTCGTCCAGTACAGCAGCCATCTCGTCTCCTAGGCGAAAGTGTGATCTGTTATTTACAAACAGAACACACGTGTTCGTCAGGCGACGTCGAACGTAAGCGGCCTCATGATGCCGGTGACGATGCCACCAGGTGCGGCGATACCGCTACCACCAGAACCTGACGCGTCGATCACGTTCAAGTTCTTCTGTAGATCCTTGAATAGTGTCGTGAACGCGCCGGTGATGGCATTGAAGATGTCCTTGCTGTGCGATGACATCGAGACCACGCTGGAACGCGTCGGAGAGTCACCGCCGGTGTCGATGCTGACGATCGTTGCGATTCCCTTCGCTAGTGCCGCCTTCGGCACGAGCACAGGCATGGGTGACAAGCTCGTGCCACCGCCGAGACCGTCGAATAGGAACGGCGTGATGGTCCCGCCAACCCAAGGCCCAGGCAGCGGCGGGACCGGAGGTGCGGGTGGGATCCAAGCCGCGGTTCCACCACCCGCAACAGGCAAGGCAGCTGCTAGCCACATCGTGAGCCAGCTCAGCACGGCCGTATCCACAACGAAGTCAATGGCTTCTGTAGCACCACGCATCCAGGGTGTGTACTCTCCGTAACGAGTGCTTCCGTCAGGCATTTGTACAGAGAATTTTGGCGGTACAAAGACAGACGACAACTTCGTCTGCACCACAACCGGCGGCGGACACGTGAGAAGAGCTCCTACAACAGGGCCACCAGGAGGTGCGACACCACCAGCCACTGTGGATCCAATAATCTGCGTCGCCTTCAGCGTTGTGCTGATGGACAGGATCATCGCATCGATGTAGCTGTACAGAAGCGCGGTCATGTTGTCGTTGCGTTGGATCGGGTCCGGAAGCTCGGCGTAGGCGTCATCGAGCATCTTCGATCGCACGCTGTGGAGATCGTACGGCATCTCACGCCATCACAGTGGCGTCGGTCCAGGTCACGATACCTGTTACAGGATCGATCGGAAGTGTGTTGATCGGCCGCAGTCCGGCACCGCCGGCTGCTCCCTTCAACGAAACACCCATCTTTCCGGACACGGTCACCGGGCCTGTAGCTTCAATGGACGTCGGACCTGTGGACTGGATCGATGCGCTCGCGGAGGTCTTGATCGATACCCCAGCGTCACCGGAGATGGTGACACTCGCTGGCGTTGCAATCTCCACACCGGTGGTACCCTTGATCTGGATTTTCCCGAGCGATGTCAGCACGATGCCGAGCTTCGCGTCCAACGTCATATCCAGGCCGCACGCCAGCAGCACCTTCCCGAGTGGGACCTTGACCGCAAGCCCGATGATTGACAGCTTGGACAGCGTCAGTGCGACGTTTCCGAGGTTGTCGATCTCCAGGTCCGTACTGGTGAGCGGTACACCGATGGTGCCAGGCTCGATCGTTACGAAGTACTTCGCCCGGTGCCGCAGCGGCAAGCTGTTGACGCCTGTCAGTGGTGTCGCCATCGGGTACCCGGGAGACAGGGAGTCGTCGAACACGTCTCCGGACCGGATGTCGATGAGTGGTGCGTCTGTGACGTCCGCGTTCAGTGCCAGCATGTACTCGTTGGCGTAGATGAAGTTTCCAGCTTCGGGTAAGGATCCGATCTTGAGCGCGTACGCCTCTTTGTTCGGCGACGTCGCACGCTTCACGGTTCCAACGCGCATCTCGTGTCCGATCACGTCCGGACGATTTCGAACGCCGCGCCAGACCAGGGTAGGTGCCCGCACCGCGTATTCCAGCTTCAACCCGTCGTGCTTCGTCGACACCACACCGGCGCGGTCCGTACGCACGGGATAGCTGCCCCAGAAGCTGCTGGCGGCGCCGGAGCTCATGATCTCCGCCTCACCCTCCTTCAGCTCTCGGTAGAGGCCCTGGCGCGCCTGGTACTTGGAGATAAGCGTCTCCGCCTGCGGCATCTCGTAACCAATGAGCTCGAGCCTTTTGCTGATCTGGCTGTAGGCGACAACAGCCCGAGACCCGGCGCTCGGCATGACCCGGATCCATGAATTCGCGGATGTGAACGGATACCGAATCGGAGACTCCTTGGAGGAGTCGTCGAACAGCAGCTGCTCACGTGCTGTATCCACAGCCTGTACCTTGACCTGGTACGGAGCTGAGCGGTCCGGCGTCGATTTCTTGATCTGCTGTCGGAACTGGTGTACACGGTGCATGGAACTACCTCAACGCGCTTGTGCGTGGCGTTGTACGAACTGCGGTGCTGCTTGACGGCGCCGCGTGTGACAGATCTTGCTGAAGCGAGGCCATGCCTGGCATGGGGAACTGGGTAGCGGCAGCAGGTGTCGCGGCGGCCGCACCTGTGGGGTAGTACTTAGTCCCTTCAGTTGTGGTGCCGCCGGCGGGGTTGACGTAGTCGTAACCCTTTGCCTTGCAGAAGTCCGCAGGGCAGGTGACGTGGTTCGTGCTCTTGATCGTATCCGCGTGATCGCGAGTCCAGGCATTGTTCGACTGCGCAAAGTCCGTGAACATGTCGTCGTGCAAGCTCGCTGGATTGCATGTAGCCATGATCAGCTTGTACGGTGTATTCAGTGGCCCGTAGGCCTGCCGCATCGCTTCAAAGTATTGAACAGCGAGTGCGGACTGGTCCGCAATTGTTGGGTAGTCGGTCAAGAAAGTTGCGGGGTTGATCGGGGTGTCGTTACGCCCCTTCAAGCTCTTCAGCGTCTGCGGCATGAACTGGATGATACCCTGAGCTCCGATCTTGTTCGGCTTTCCTTTGTAGTGGTACGCGCCTTGTGGGTCGATGTGATTCCCACCACCGGACTCGTGCTCCATGAGGCGGTACATGTCCTTCGGGTCTGCTCCAGCGGCCGTCGCGATCCGCTGTACCGCAGCGAACGTGTCCGGGTCTGTCTGCGCCAGGTTGTCGAAACGTTTGTACGACGCCTGCACCACAGCGCTGACTGAGTACTGGAGACCATCGCTTGAGTTTACAGTCACAGCAGCCCCGAATGGAGCTCCGTTGAACCCACCTGCGTTCTTCAGCGCCGACTTCGTCGCGTCGTCGATCTTGTTCTTGGCCGGGTCGATGATCTCGATGCCAAACTCGGTACGGATGCTGTCCAGCTGCTCTGATGTGAACAGCTGCAGACCGTCGGTCGTGTATCCGAATGGTGTGTTAGGAAACCCGGTGATGGTCTGGTACGTGTGGCCGGTCGCGGTGTCGGTATCGCTCTGACTTGCGTGCCGAATCCACTTCGCGTCCGCCGTTGACGTTGGAGCTCCATCGATCGTGAGCGTGATGCTCACGCTGTCCACAAGACCGATGCGGCGTGCGAGCTTGTTCAGCAGCGGCCGGTTCGGCCACAGGAACGGGTTGTACGCAATGTCCATGGACATGGATGACATCGCGGAGATGCGCTTGAAAAATTCAATGATTCCGAAGCTGATGATCGTGTTCTTATGGATGGCGTCTATGTTCTTCATAGCACCGGTGGCGTCATCCACACCCTGCAGCGGCCAGACATCCAAAGACCACGGAATTGGGTACTCCTCGACGATAATTCCGTACTTCGCAGCCATGAAATCAGACTTGATGAACACGCTGTACTGTTGATCCGCTACCGTAGGTTGGCTCTTGGCCTCTGCGGTGGACTTGTCGATGTCGCGGTACCCACCGAAAACCTTCAAGCATGTTACGACGTTTCCTTCACCCTCATCGTTGACGTCGTCGGACTTGACCGAATCACCAAGCGCAAAGCACTCTGCGTACTTACCGTAGAAGTTCGGTGTGAAGTCGTACATCGGAAACTCGAAGCACACGTCACCCATGCCGTTCACTTGGATCTTGTACTCGATCGTGTCCGAGCACTGAACGAGAAGGTCCAACCTATTTGTCCAGCTCGTGTCCGAGTTCGGATTTACAAGAGCGCGCTCGATGAGGTTTCTTATCCCAAGAGCTTGACCTTTGTTGTTCTTCGAGGAAGCTGGACTTGCGAATACGTCGTTCGCTGCAGACGTTCGCGCATTCATTTCGTCGAGTGCTGCTCGTGCCTCTTTCGCGTTAGCTTCGGCAGCTGCCTTGTCATTGGCTGCCTTGATCGCTTGATTTCTCTGAGCCGCCTGCATGACCGTCTTACCGGCGATCGTCTGTCGCGTGAGCTCGTCTTGGCTTAGAATTCTGTTCCCGTTCGCCACGATTTCGCTGAGCGACGGTGTAGCTGCTCCAGGGTTTGCTGTGGCGTCCGCTGCTGGTGCGGCGGTGGCGCTGTCAGCTGCCGGTGCTGCTGTTGGTGTCTCTGTTCCATTCGTATCGCTCGGGAACAGGTAGTGAACGAAGCTGTTCATCACCGAGAACGGCGACATCAGACCCGCTGTAACACCCTTGGCCTCGACATAGTTCGACGGCCTGGTTCCAGCACCGATACGTGAAACTTCGTCATCCGTGTACCAGTTCATCTTGGCGCCGAACGTGATCAGATCCTGCCAGGTGCTGAGCTGCTGCACACGCTGCGCTAGCGTTGCGTCCGCCGGCATCAGATTCGACACCTCGAAACCGAGGCTGAAGTTCCCAACACCGCGTATCCTCACGTCCTTGGATGATGTCTCATGCGATGGGGTACCGCTTCCGTGCACCTTGTCGTCCCATGGATTTCTCCCACCGGCAAGGTCGATACCTCGGATCGTATTGTTCGTACTGCCGCTTGAGCTAGAGGCTGCATTTTTACTGTCTTTCGCTTCAATGTCGGTCATGTCGTCACCGCACAGTAGCGCGCGTGTAAGACCGCGGTAAGACAGGTTGGCTGCCAGTGTCTCAAACTTCACGTCACTGGCACCGGCCGTGAACGCGGCGTCTTGGAATATCCCAATAGCGTCGTCGAACCGGATGTATGTCTGGACCTGGTTGGTGGCTTGGATGTTTCCAGTAACACGCATCTTGCGCAGCATGTACCGAATGTCAGCACAAGTCACGGAGACAGCAGAGGAGCCATCAACACGACTGCGCTGGATCTGCGCGGAACTCACGAAACCGCTGAAGACCGGCATCCAACGATACCACCCGGTAGTGACTGGGTCGTGGTTTGGGTCCGCGACGAATACTCGAACCTCGTCGTGCAGGCCTACAACACAAGATCCGACGGTCATCTTGTACTTCGCGAGCTTGCTCGCCATCTGGCTTGTGTTCGTCCCAGACACCGATTTTGCTTGGTGCGCAGCAGCTTCGGAAAACTCAAGGACGTGCTTGATCTTGTACTCGAAGAGCTCCTTCTTGGCGGTCTCGTCAACGTCGTGACGGCCGGACGCCGTAACCCAGGTCATCTTGCTTGGATCGAACCCGGCCATGTTGTTGAAGTTCAACCCCGTGCGCAGCAGCTTCTCCGGATCTTTGGACTGGCTGTAGCTGTACGTTCCAGGTGTTGTGGTCTGGTATTTCTCGAAGTTCTGCGGGGTCAAGACAAAGCGCTCGTAGGCGTTGTCCAGGGAGAACGTGCATGTGTTCTCGGTGCCATTCTTGGCTCGCGTGTACGAGATCGACTCCGTGCTGTAGTGCGGGACCTCAACGCCCATGATGAACACACGAAATTCTCCGAGCA
>Ga0302321_100005549_pt1 | contig 11053 bp, 10 predicted proteins | sample Fen_T0_1_FD_202505 | JGI IMG/M metagenome (GOLD analysis project Ga0302321, IMG submission 202505) | Peat permafrost microbial communities from Stordalen Mire near Abisko, Sweden - Fen_T0_1 | ecosystem: Environmental > Terrestrial > Soil > Wetlands > Permafrost | place: Sweden: Abisko...
ATGCAGAGTGTTCTACCATTGCTTGTCTCCTTATTCAGAGAGGAGATATGCATGCGTGATACGCCATCGTACCACTCTCCAATATGTCGCTAACCCATAACCCGCTAACAAACAATCCAGACAAAATCTCTTTCATTCTGCTGGATTGTGTCTAAGTATACCATCTTGCTTCAAAATGATCAATCAGCCATCAGGAAGATTGCAACTGCGGCGTTTATGTTCTATCCGAGAATATACTAAACTGAATTTATTTTACTAGAGCCGTGAGCGTATCTCTTGGATAGCCAGCTCAACGCTATCGGCTAATTCCTGCTTTTTCTCATACTGATATTTAGCGGCTTTCTGAGCTGCCTGGTCGCTGTCGGCTGCAGATTACAGATTACCATATGCTAGCCATTGACGGAAGGACATTGAAGGTATATCGTTGTGGTATAGGCATAGATGGCGCAGCGTCGAATGCTATCCATAAAGATAAAACATGCTTATAGCTGTCAAAGTCAAGCAGGCTACTGACGTTCGTACTGAAAAGGTATGTGGGTAAGAGGAGTAAGTGAAGTGGGACAAGTCGGTCCGAAACGCCATACTAAATCTGTGGGTGAGTACAGTGAGGTTGTTATTGCAGAGCGTCTGCTTAAAGCTGGATATAATGTGTTAGCACCTTATGGAGACAGCTTGCGCTATGATATTGTGATTGAAGATGCTGATGGACACTTTTGGCGGGTGCAATGTAAAACTGCATGGCTAAAGAAGCGTGGTGGCAATGAGATAATAAAGTTTGCAACAGCGAGCAATCACTATCATTATCGAGGAGGCAGATACAATCATGCTCGGCGGGGTTATCAGGGGGAAGTAGAATATTTTGCTGTTTATTGCCCCGATCTTGATAAGGTGTATTTAATCCCTATTGATCATGCAGGAGCTTCTGATATGACATTGCGTTTGACGATGCCCGCAGGGAGAAACCAATATGGGGTCAAGATGGCGGAGGATTATGAGTTATAAAACGCGCCCAGCAGGGCTCGAACCTGCGACAACACGCTTAGAAGGCGTGTGCTCTATCCAGCTGAGCTATGGGCGCATGAACCAGGGTGTAACGCCTCGTTGTTACCTTTATAATAACAAGTCTCACTGTACCCTGTCAAGCACCTTGTTATCAATTTTCTGGTTGATTCTGGCGCCATTCTTCTAAATAACTTTCACCTCATAAAACTTGGAATGGATATTCAGTCTAATACTACCCAACGTCCCTGCACATAGGCAATTCCATTGCCGGGTTTGCCACGTAGGGGCCAGATTGATCGCGCCCGAAAAACCCATCAACCACAAAGCAAGCCATGTAAAACGCTCCTCCAACCATCTCCTCACTCATCCCCTGCAAAGGCCAGCCGTATAATCTCCCTGTGTGAACGTAAAAGGGTTGCCGGCAGCTCGTCCCGTTTAAAAAAGCGTGCCTCCAAGACTTCGCGTGCCTCCAATCGTTCTTCTCCACCCAGAAATTTGCCTCGATAGCTTGCTTCGAGCCTCAAGCGATATCCGCTCACCACCCGGATCAGGGATGTAATCTGGACACGATATCCCGTTTCCTCTTTCAGCTCACGTACCAATGTCTCTTCCAACTTTTCGCTTCTATTCGCATAGCCGCCTGGCAGGCCCCATGAGCCTTCTCTCCAGAAGCGGTGGCGCAGCAGCAGTATACGCCCCTCATCATCCACAATCACCCCCGAGACGCCCACGATAAATTTATTGTGCATGAACCATGAGACATACCATTGCAGATTTCCACGCAATAGACGCCATAATTTTAAGAGCAAGTCATCCATCTTTGCACATTCTCCGCTTTCTAGCTATACTCTATACTATATGCGCTCACCGTGAAAAAGGATACCTTATTTCCCGTGAATACGTACAGAAAGCATAGGTGAAAAGCCAATCCAGACCTCGCTGGCTTGACAAGGCTGCCAAAAACACCTATAATACAAACAAATCCGACTTACCAGGTAAGGATTAAAAGAGAAAGCAATCGGCTTTCTGCATCCTCTGATAGAATCAGCCAGCAATTGGAGTGAGTCATGAGTCAAGCATTTGAATTGGAACAGGGTAGCTACAGCGCTGGGTTCCATGTAGCGGAAAACTATACATTTAAGTCCGAAAAAGGGCTGAACCGGAAGGTTGTTGAGCAGATATCTGAGATGAAAGGCGAACCCAGTTGGATGCGGCAATTCCGTCTCAAGAGCTTTGACCTCTTTGAGAAGCGTCCAATGCCAACATGGGGTGCTGATCTGTCGGGCATCAATTTCGACGATATCTATTATTATATTAAGCCAGTCTCTCAGCAGGGTAAGACCTGGAATGACATTCCGGCAGAAATTAAAGATACGTTTGATCGTCTGGGCATCCCTCAGGCTGAGCAGAAGTATCTTGCTGGCGTTACCGCTCAGTATGAGAGCGAGGCCGTCTACCACAAAGTTCGTGAGGATCTTGAGAAGCTGGGCGTTATCTTCACCGATATGGATACAGCCTTGCGCGAGTATCCCGATATCTTGAAGGAACACTTTGGCACAATTATTCCTCCGACCGATAATAAATTTGCATCTTTGAATAGTGCGGTCTGGAGTGGTGGCAGTTTCGTCTACGTGCCACGCGGTGTACGTGTAGAGATTCCTCTGCAGGCATACTTCCGTATCAATGCCAAAAACATGGGCCAGTTCGAGCGCACGCTTATCGTCGCCGAGCCGGGCTCTTATATCCACTACGTTGAGGGTTGTACTGCTCCTAGCTATACCAGCGATAGCCTGCACAGCGCCGTAGTAGAGATCAAGGTTATGGAAGGTGCACGTGTGCGCTACACGACCATCCAGAACTGGTCGAAGAATGTCTATAACCTTGTGACCAAGCGTGCCGCCGCGTATCGCGATGCAACCATGGAATGGGTCGATGGCAACCTTGGCTCGAAGGTGACGATGAAGTATCCGGCTGTATTACTGATGGAGCCCGGTGCACGTGGTGATATTCTTTCGGTGGCCTTTGCGAATAATGGTATGCACCAGGATGCTGGCGCGAAAGTGACCCATCTGGCACCACATACGACATCGCAGATTCTGTCGAAGTCCGTCTCGAAGGGCACTGGCCGCGCATCGTATCGTGGACTGGTCCGCATCAATCCGGGTGCGCACCACACCAAGTCCAGTGTGCGCTGTGATGCGCTCTTGCTCGACGAGAATGCGCGTACTGATACCTATCCGACCATTCGTGTCGAAGAGAACCAGACCGAGATCGGCCATGAAGCAACCGTCTCGAAGGTTGGCGAAGATCAGCTCTTCTACCTGATGAGCCGTGGCCTGGACGAGTCTGAGGCTTATTCACTGATCGTCAACGGTTTCATTGAGCCCATCACTAAAGAACTGCCTATGGAATATGCTGTTGAGCTTAACCGCCTCATCCAGCTTGAGATGTCCGGTAGCGTCGGCTAAGCCACAAGCGCTCTGCTTAGAACAAAAGCGAGGGAATTACCAACTTGGTAAGCCCCTCGCTTTTTTGTTGTTTTGTATCTATCTGTCCTCTCAAGAAAGTTCCCTTCTACTTATATTTTCTCCTGGTACTATTTCCCAATCACAACTATTTCATGAACCGTTAATGGAGTCTCTTTATAATGGAAAAATAGAAAGCAGGCGGGATGTTTATTATGTCTGTGACGCCGCTAAAAAATAGTGAAGGGAACTAGTCGTTCTATGTATAGTATTGCTCATCTCCATCTTATAATAAATCATGTGCCTGTTGTTGGCTCAATATTTATATTGGCCATGTATATCATTGCACTGCTCTTTAAGAATGTTTTCCTGCAAAAAGTCTCTTTGTGGTTCCTCGTTGTTATTGCGCTTGCCACTGCAGTCGCCTATGTAACTGGCGATAAAACAAAAGATGCAGTCGAGGGACTCTCTCAGGCATCCAGCACCATGATTGAACTGCACGAACAGTACGCTCGTTACAGTCTGATTGTCATGTTCGTTGCTGGCATAGTTGCGCTTGGAGGCGCTTTATTCTATAGCAGAAAACCTACAATTCCGCTCTACGTACACATCTCCATCATAGTCATATTGCTGATAAGCGTTGTTCTCTTCTCCTACGTTGGCCTGTTCGGCGGAGAGATCATGCATACTGAGATTCGTTCGTAACCTGCGAGGTTGATGCCAGCTTATTTAGCTGGCAGCTCTAAAAGAGCATTTAGGAACCGATTTAGTAGTAGTAGGTCATTGTTAGTTACTGTTTGCTCACTTATCCATTTATCCTGAGCGATACTCGATGTATTTGATTGGCCTGGCTGGAGAATACTCGCAATACATGCTACTAGCGCTTTATTTTTAGCTCCATCATTGAGATGTTTTGTATGTATGGAGACTCAATATCGTAACTCCATTCCAAGCTCTTCGCGTAGTCTCAATGTCATCTCTTTGTCAAACCTGGTTGCGGTTGTTTGCTTCTCATCTTGTTGAAGGCGATAAACTACCAGTTCAGTACTTTCGCGGGAGACTTCTAAGACCGCATCTAATGCTTCAAGACTATGGGTTGTAGCAAATAGCTGTATATTATTGCTCATACAAGACTTGACCAGCCAATCAAATGTTTTTTCAATCGCTGTTGTATGAATAGATGTCTCTAGTTCATCAATGAGCAATAAACCGCCTCTTACCCTGGGAATGGTTACTGCTAAGGTGAATACACGACGTAGTCCATCTCCAAATGCGTATAATGGAACACGACCTAGCTTCTCATGTTTTATCGAAATAAATGACTTACGCTCTGTCGGAGAAATAAAATCGACATCTTGAATAGCAGGGTCAAAGAAACGTAGAAGTTCGATTGTTTCCTCTTTTAAATCTGCTTCAACAACTTCGCTCCATAATTGTGATGTTAATACACTTGTGCGATGTGAAAATGGATTAACTATTTGGCTTGGTAGTATGTTTCTTTGTTGCTTTTTTATGGGAGTGGAGGAACGATAATCAGAAAATGTTAGGGTCTCCTCCTGTATTGAGTTTTCCATATCCTCTTCAAACAAAGTCGGCTGCAGAGATTTTGCCAGGATAGACACAAGGATCTTGATACCTTCTATTTCTATTTCTTCTGCTTCACCCTTTGTAGGGTCCGACAAGCGCATTATTTCGGCGAAATTTTCGTAAGAAGCAGAAACTTTTGTAACCGGGGTATTACCTGAGGCTGAAAGCAAAATTTTCATGTTCTCTGGCGGCAAATTACCAATAGCTTCTCGTGGAAAAAGCCAGGTTAGCCGATCAATAAGCAATGTGCGTGATATATTAGGTAATTCCCGTTGTGATCCGATTTCATACCATCTTCGCCAGTTAAGTGAGTCACAGTATATTGAAAGTGCCTCCAAAACACTTGTTTTGCCAGAATTATTGTTTCCAACAAAAAGGTTGACTTGACCAGTGTTTTCTATTGGCAGGTTGCGTAAACCACGAAACCGCTCTATGATGAAATCATTGATGTGTCCCATCTCATGTCCATGCCCTTTCTATTTTAATATGGTTAATAGTCCATGTTCTTACCTGAGTCGCTACTCTACTGTCAACTGTATTATAGTTCCGAAACACTAGCGAATCCTGACCGTGCCAGAAAGGGCAGTTGTTATCGGGTTTGTACGGGGAATGACAATCCGTACGGGATGGACTACCGGGGAGTGTCCCACACCATCCTCTATCCCCTTTGGCCCGAAGGCATTGGGGACTACTTTTCTCAGAATATTGCTCGCGCCATTGATATCGGCATTGATGAGGGTTCCATTTTTTGCTCGATAGAGACCACGCATCATCCGTTTGCCCGAAAAATTCGCGTCTTCCTTCTTGCCTTGCTTCCACGTGGGCAGGGGGTCACGATCAAGAAAACTGGCTTTACTGGTATAGCTTTCCTCCGTGAGCACAACACGAATGCCCACAGCCTCCGCTTTGTAGGCCAACATCGCGATGAAACGAGCATGGGGAATCTGCACGAAATGCTGATTGGTCCGTGTGCCGAGACGGGCCTCTTGTTTCCAGCCATCATTTTTCCCGATGGCGAGCGTGCCAATGCCTTCTGAGACCAGGAGCTCGACGATGAAGCGGCTCGCCGTGTGCAAGTCGTGATCGATGCGCCTGTTCCTTTTGTTCGTCATACGCTCCATGCGTGGTGTGGTGCCGATCTTCCCGAAACTCTTCTGCAACTGCGCTTTGCGCTTGTTGTAGAATTGATTGGTTGCTTTGATGCCGCGCCCGTTGACGATGACCGGGATAAAACCGGGTTTGTCTGAAGCTAGCGCGGCAAGATTGTTCATCCCAATATCAATTCCTGCACACACAGCAGGATCGACCGCTGTCTGCGTCGGCTCATCGTCATAGACCACCTCCACTACATAAAAACCGTGTTTGGGAACAATGCGTACTTGTGCCACAGATGCTGGATCTTGTTGGGTTTTGACCTGGATGTCGAGTCCAGATGGGACAATGAGACGCCGCTGGAGTGTCCTTTTGCCTCGGCTCACGGCTTGCATGGTATAGACCAGGACATTACGTCCCTGCGTTTTGTGCTTGTACGCAGGCAGTCGTGGTCGTGCCTTGAACTTCGATGGCGTCTCCTTGTAGGCTTTTGTCGCTTCAAAGAAGGATGTCCAGTTCTTCTCAAGGAGTCTGAGCACTTGTTGAGCGACCTTTGATGGCAACGCTTTGTAGGCTTCGTGAGACTGCATGCGCGTGTCCATCACGCCATAATTGAGATAGGTGCCATCCTTGATGAACGCCTGCCGAATCGCGTAGAGAGCAGCATTATACAAATTTTTTGAGGCATACGCCGCCGTATCAATAGCAGCATAGCGTGTATCCTTTTTGTCGATGATGTGCTGCTCAACCCGCTGCATCACGTTCCTCCTGTGCTTCTAATTCCTGAACAATCTTTTCCGTTTTGCGTTTGGCTCTCCGTTGCCCATAGAGTCGCGCACAAAAGCTGTAAATGATCGAGGTGAGATCGGCGAGCAGGTCTTCTGTCCCATGTTCAGCCTGATTGACCACTTCGAGCGTGCGCCCTTGGACGCGCAATAAGGACTCAATGTAGCGTACCCCGAAACGACTGGCACGATCTTTGTGCTCGACGATGATCACATCGATGGAAGGATCTTCCAGCAAGGCCAGAAACTTCGGACGTGCGTCATTGATTCCTGATCCCACCTCTTTGACGACCTTGCTGATCTGATAGCCCTTGGCTGTCCCATAGGCGACCAACCGTTCTGCTTGGCTCTCCAGGTTGGGTTTGTTTTCAGCAGAAGACACCCTGCTATAGATGGCGATCTTCTTCTGATGATCGAAAACGGTTTCTTGGCCTTCATCGATCATCACCGTATGTTTGCCGACACGATGACCTTTGATCTTGCCATCACGAAACCATCTCCATGCCGTCTCGTATCGGACACCTTGTTGCTTGGCATAGTCACTTAATTTCATAGCTCCAGTATAGCAGGATCATCAAGGATTGTCAACGATTCGCTACGTTTCTTAGAAACGTTTATTATACCTTGTTGACGGCACCTCGCCGATTGAGAAATTATATCTGCCCGTTTTTGTTCGGATCATCTGTGATGTTATTGATCGGGCTTTAGTCAGCTATGAATGTAATGTTTGTGTACTCTATGCATCAAGCCGTTTGGTTGTCAGGAGAGAGGATTTGGAGGCATAAAGAGTGAAAAAAGAGGTTATTTCTCGCTAACATTAGGGGCACCTTGAAAGATCTATGAGAGCGAGAAATAATCTGGTTATATTTTGTATATTCGATCAAGCTGAATATGTGCGCCAATAATCTTTGCCGCAGGTGAAGTTTGCTACATATGGCTACTGAACCGCTAGCTTTCCCCTGTGGCGCTGTATAAGCCAGTCGCTGACTCTGTGGGAAACAAAGATGCAGAGAGACAGCCAGAGCGCTCCTGTCAGGTATCCTCCCAGCACGTCGAATAGTAAGTGCTCCCCGGCCTCCAGCCGTGAATAGCCTATAACAAGGATGTAGATGGCTGCGGCAATTTGTAGCGGGATCAGTGCCCAGCGATAGCGCCATTCGCGTACAGGTTTTGTGAAGCTCAGGTAGAGCAGGAAGCCGTAGAGGACGCTATCATGCACGACATGCCCGGATGGGAAGCTAAAGGCGGCGATCTTGCGATGCACACATACGCCAAGCACTGGTGTGATGCGGGGGCGTGCAACAAGCGTCTCGAATCCTCCCCACATGAGGCCACTGCCCAATACTGCAATCCCAAATGTAAGCGCTTGTCGGAACAAGCGGAAAAGCAGCATTACAGCCATCCAGACCACTGGTATTGCCACCGATTGGATTGGATCGTCCATGGTATTCATGAAGTCAACAAATCCATTGAGCTCTGATCGTGTGCGGAAGCTGTAGACGCAAGGTACAGGATGTGGCCCTTGTAGTATCTTTGTCACATCAAGTTCAAGCGGCCAGGGCTTCGGGTTAAAATGAAAGAAAACAGCAACCGCGCTTAGGAGTATGAAGCCAATAATCCAGAATGTAATAGTAATAATCCGGTGACGATGAGTCCTTTGCGTATCTGGTCGAGCTTCTCCACTAGATGCATATTTTTGGGTGTCTGCTGGTCTGGCCATTATGCTCTCCTGTTCATGCGAATTTCATCAATGGATTGTGCTATCGTTACTTCAGATGTATGAATTGATTGAATCTCAATGCTAAAAATGATGCAATTTTGTAAGTACATATAATTACTCGCACCAGATCCATGATGACGAAAGCCTCTACAAGAGAACACGTTGCTGTAACTTTTTAAGATGCAATGGAGAGATATGCTCGCAGATTGCCAGAGTATGGGTGGGATAAGAAGCAGGAGCTCTCAACTAATGGCCAGCTATTACCACTATTCCTGCTCAGTATAAGAATGCTATAGTAGCGGGACAAAAGGGAAGAAAACAAACCTTTCCCCTTCTCAGAAAATATGATTACAAAATTTTGATATGTGCAAAGGAAATTTATGAATATTAACATCCCTGAGAGCTGGCGCGAGCACCTCGCTGGCGAATTAGAAAAACCCTATTTCGGGCAACTTGCCCACTTTGTCGATAGCGAGCGCCAAAACTATACCGTCTTCCCGCCTGAAGATGAGGTCTTTTCCGCCCTGCGTCTTACTCCATACGAAAACGTCAATGTGTTTATCCTTGGTCAAGACCCTTATCATGATAATAATCAGGCGCATGGTCTGTGTTTCTCTGTGCGCCCTGGCATTAAAGCTCCTCCCTCGCTCGTCAATATCTATAAAGAGTTACATGATGATGTTGATTTTCGCATACCCAACAATGGCTATCTGGTCCCCTGGGCCGAGCAGGGTGTATTATTGCTAAATGCTGTCCTCACCGTTCGCGCCCACACGGCCAATTCGCATAAAAATCGCGGTTGGGAAACCTTTACCGACGCGGTAATCCGTTGCGTGAATGCTAAAGAGAGCCCGGTGGTGTTTGTCCTTTGGGGCAACTATGCGCAGAAGAAGCAAGCTTTGATCGATACGAATCGCCACATCATTATCCAGTCCGCCCATCCATCACCGCTCTCGGCCCGTAATGGCTTTTTCGGTAGCAAACCTTTCTCAAAGATCAATAAAGCGCTACTCGAAAATGATAAACCTGTCATTGACTGGCAACTGCCCAATCTCTAAATGTCGTATAACATCAAGAGGATCGGTGATGTGATAATCAAGCTCACTGATCCTCTTGATGTTATTTCGTCTACGACAGAAGAGGGAGAATGAGGCGTTTTATGAGACCCAGCAAAGGCTTCTGGATATTGTTTGCGACCATTCTTGGCTCCAGTATGGTCTTTATTGATGCTAATGTGGTCAATGTGGCTATTCCGCGTATCCAGTTGGATCTAAACGCCTCAACCTCTAGTGTTCAATGGGTGGTTGAGGCGTATGCGCTTTTCCTGGGTGCGTTGCTTCTGGTTGGCGGGTCGCTGGGCGATCTATTTGGGCGTAAGCGTGTTTTTGCGGTGGGTGTGGTTGTTTTTGCCCTTGCATCGGCCTGGTGTGGCTTTGCCGCAACGATTAATCAGTTGATCGTTGCACGTGCTATTCAAGGGATTGGCGGAGCGCTGCTTGCTCCTGGCAGTCTGTCAATCATTCGTGCCTCCTTTTCTGCCGTGCAGCGTGGCCGCTCAATTGGACTCTGGTCGGCCTTTTCGGCTATTACTTCGGCACTTGGCCCGGTGATTGGTGGCTGGCTGGTACAGAATGCTTCCTGGCGCTGGGTCTTTTTTATCAATATCCCGCTGGCGCTTGCTGTGCTTGTACTCTTGTTTTTGTGTGTGCCGGAAAGTTATGCTGAACAGGGCAATAAGCGTATCGATGTACCGGGAGCGTTGCTGGCTACCCTTGGCCTGGGGATACTGGTCTTTGGCCTGATTGAGTCTAATACATTTGGTTTACTGAATATGTTGGTTTTGGGCTGTATCTTTGTTGGTATGCTCTTGCTGCTCTGTTTTATTGTTGTTGAGCGTCATAGTCCTGCTCCGATGGTACCGTTGCACCTCTTCCGCTCGCGAACGTTTACCGGCACCAATCTGCTGACGTTCTTGCTTTATGCCGCGCTTGGTGGAACGTTATTTTTCTTACCTTTTAACCTTATTCGTGTCCAGGGCTATTCTGTGGTCGGCGCTGGTGCTGCCTTACTTCCCTATACGCTGCTAATGTTCTCGCTCTCTCGTTGGTCTGGAGGCCTTGTTGTGCGCTTCGGCCCACGGCTGCCGCTCATTGTTGGACCTTTAGTAGTTGGTGTTGGTTATATTCTGTTTGCTCTCCCTTCCATTGGTGGTAGCTATTGGACGACGTTTTTCCCCGCAATTTTTGTCGTCGGTCTGGGTATGTCTATCACGGTTGCTCCGCTGACGACTACTGTGCTGGGGGCGGTAGCTGATCGCTATGCTGGTGCGGCGTCGGGTATCAATAATGCTGTGGCCCGTATTGCTGGCCTGCTTGCGATTGCCGTGCTGGGTATTTTTGTCC
>Ga0302321_100005550_pt1 | contig 11052 bp, 11 predicted proteins | sample Fen_T0_1_FD_202505 | JGI IMG/M metagenome (GOLD analysis project Ga0302321, IMG submission 202505) | Peat permafrost microbial communities from Stordalen Mire near Abisko, Sweden - Fen_T0_1 | ecosystem: Environmental > Terrestrial > Soil > Wetlands > Permafrost | place: Sweden: Abisko...
TCAAGTGGCAAGCGGCATCGCCCTTGCCCATGCAGCGGTCTTCCAGGACGTAGATCTCGTGACCACAGCTCCGGCTAAGGTAACCGCTGGTAAGGCCGCAAATGGTCCAGCACGCGGGCACATCCGAGCGACCGAAGTGCAACAGATGTTGCTCTGCCTCGTAGGAGGCCAGGAGCATGGCGCCCGTCTTGGACAGGGGGCCCTCGCTGCCCGCCTCGATGCTGAAGAGACCTTCCAGGGTGTGGATGCGGGTCCCCGCGCGTTGCCATTCCTCGCTGCTGTCCCACTTGAACTCGGCCTGCATGGCCTCGGCCATGCGCCACCCTTGGGCAAATCCGAATTGCGTAAGCACAGTGCGCGTGGCCGTCACACCGAAATTCTCGACGAGGTATTTGCGCAGAAGTCCCATCGCCACAGCGTCGAGCAGCAGCGCACGTTGGCCGGCGAAGCGAATGACGCCTCCTTCCGGATCCAACTCAAGCAGTTCCTTGAGATCCAGATCGCCCACTCTCATCACCTTCACACTCCTTCGAATTGATGGGGAACGTACTTCATCTTGAAGGGATCGGCCATGACTATCCATCGCTATCGCTGCAAGCCGCCGTTATCATTGGCGACTAGTTCATGGCCCGGAACCTGCTGTAGGTAGCAAGCGCATCCCAAGAAAGGCATGAACATGACAATCCAGATTCCCAAGACCGTATCGCTCGGCGATTTAATCCTGACCGTCTTCGACAAGGCCGCGCAGTACAGCGCCGATCCGCGCGAGGTCTCGCGCCTGGCCACACAGACAATCTCGCACATGCTGTGGCACGCGCCGAGGTTGAAGAATTCTCACCAAACCGCCTACGCCGTTTCCTAGGAGGACACGCCATGCTGTGGACAATTGCTGTCGTTCTTCTCGTGCTCTGGGCGCTTGGCCTTGTGACCGCACACGCGATGGGAGGGTTCATTCACATCCTTCTCATAGCCGCCGTGGTGCTGGTTCTGGTTCGCATCATCCAAGGACGTCGAATCGTCTGAAGTGATAACCCGAACAAGGAATACCCATGAGAGCCTCGCATTTCGCTATCGCATTCTTCGTCGCCACGGCACTTGTCGTGGGTTGCAAATCGGCAACTGAGAAATCAACAAGCGCGACTGGGCAAGATACCGCCGCGGCATTTCAACTGGCCAAGGCCAAGGCTGCCACCGCGGAAGCGGTGCTAGCGATGGATGACTACGCCTATGCGCGAAAGAGTGAATTCGTCGCCAAAATGAAGAGCGAAATGGTGGCAACCCAGGAAGATCTGGATCGCCTTGGCGCCAAGGTTGCCAGCTCTGCCGGGGCCGTCAAAGCCGAGGCCACGGCCAAGCTCGACGCCGCGCGCGTGAAACTGGCCCAGACCAAGCAACAGCTTGAGCAGGCGGAGAACGCCACCGAGTCCAGCTGGAACGACGTGAAAAGGGGCTTCAAGGAGTCTTACGCCGGATTGAAGGAATCCATCGTGCTCACGCGACAGTGGTTGAGCGACAAGATCGCGCCGTAACCAAGGCAAGTTTCAAAAGCAAAGGCCCGCTCGGAAAGTGAGACGATCATGCCAGGATTGATGTGGCCGCATCTTCAATATCCGCGCGACGTGGGCATCATGGCCGAAGCCCAGGCAAGACGTTGGGAGCTGCGGCAGACGTGGCCTTGGAAAGCGCTGCCAGGGGCATGTCCTGTGGTCACCATCTCACGTGAGCTTGATGATCAAGAACCTGGCCTCGGACGCAGCCTTGCACAACGCCTTGGCTTCAGCTACTGGGACCGAGAGCTGGTGCTCGACCTGGCGGGGCTCCTGGACACGGATACTGCAACCAGCGTCGTCGACGAACGCACCCGTCGTGCCATCGCAACTTTTCTTGAGCCCACGCTACCCAGCCAACAAGTCGTGCCAGAGGACTACACGGACCGGGTTCACATCATTCTCGTCTCGATTGTCCACCGTGGCAGAGCGGTGATCGTCGGACGGGGAGCGCAGCGCCTGGTGGATCCTGCTCACGCCCTTCGCGTGGATTTCGTGGCTTCTTTCGAGTCTTGCGCATGCGCGCTTGAGACGCAAAAGCGAACGGCATTCGAAACAGCAAGGCATCTTATCCTGTCGGGCGACAGAGACCATGCGTTGTTGGTGCTCGAGGCCATGGAGCACGATATCGGCGATCCCGCCCAATTCGACGTCATCGTCAACAGCGGAACCTATGAGCGGGAACGAGCCATCAGCTTGGTGCTGATGGCCTACTTCGCGAAGTTTGGCGATTGGCCGCCAACCACGCAGGCCTTGAGGGGCGCTGGCCTGGTTTCTCTTCGTTTGCTGCCGCCCATGCTTTCCATGATGTCGGCGACGCGGGGATGACGTCGCTGTGGCGACCGCACTTCAACCCTTTCTCGACCTAGGCGCGCAGGCTGGCCTCAGCGAGGAGGAGGCCCGGCTTCGACTGGAAAAGCACGGGCCAAACGAGTTGCCTGCGCAAAGGAAGCGCAGCTTGCTGGCCATTGTGCTCGAGGTTGTGCGCGAGCCCATGTTCATCATGCTGATCGTCGCTGGCGGTCTCTATCTTCTTCTTGGCGATGCCTCCGAGGCGATCATGCTCCTTGGCTTCGTCTTTGTGGTCATGGGCATCACCATCATCCAGTCGCGGCGGACCGAACGCGCCCTCGACGCCCTGAAGGATTTGTCTAGTCCACGGGCGCTGGTGATTCGAGGTGGCGTCCACCGCCGTATTCCAGGTCGGGAAGTCGTCCAAGGCGACTGGCTGGTGCTGGCCGAAGGCGACCGCGTGCCAGCCGACGCGCTCCTTCGCCAAGGAATCAACTTGTCACTGGACGAATCGTTGTTGACTGGTGAATCCGCCCCGGTTCGTAAATTGGCCTCGGCCACCGACACCAAGCTTCAACGTCCGGGCGGTGAAGATCTCTCGTCGCTCTTTTCGGGCACGCTGGTGAGTGCTGGCCAAGGCATCGCCGAGGTGGCAAGCACGGGCATTCATTCCGAGCTTGGAAGAATCGGCCAGGCCTTGCAGCAGGTGAAGCCCGAGGCCACGTCGTTGCAGAAGGATGCCGCGCGTTTGGTGCGCATGTTCGCCCTGGTTGGACTGGCGGCGTTTGTGGTGATGGTCGTTGCTTACGCCATTACGCGCGGTGGAGGCATGGCGGCCTGGAAGCAAGGCCTCTTGGCCGGCATCACCATGGCCATGTCGGTCTTGCCCGAGGAGATCCCGGTGGTATTGACCATCTTCCTCGCGCTTGGGGCGTGGCGCATTTCTCGCAAGCGCGTGCTGACGCGCCGGATGGCGGCCGTTGAGACCTTGGGCAAGACCACGGTTCTGTGCGTGGACAAGACCGGGACGCTGACCCTGAATCGCATGACCCTCAGGCATGTCATTGCGGGCGGACACGCGGCGATCCTGGCGCCGGAAACGACTTCGCTGCCCGAAGAGCTGCACCCGCTGCTTGAATACGCGGTTCTGGCAAGCGCGCGCGATGCGTTCGACCCCATGGAGCGCGCCCTGCACGCCACCGGCGATCGCGTGCTCAAGGAAACCGAGCACCTTCACCCTAACCTTTCTCTCGTCCGTGCGTACCCCCTCAGCGTGGACCTCGCGGCGGTCACGCAAGCATGGCAGTCGGGGCAGGACACGGACCTCATCATCGCCTCGAAAGGCGCTCCGGAAGCTATCGCGAAGCTATGCCACATGACGGCCGAACAGCGCGAGGCGATGCTGCTGCAAGTTGCGCCCCTGGCGTCCGACGGACTTCGCGTCCTCGGGGTTGCCCGCGGAACCATGGCCAAGGACAAGCTGCCGGATGCCCACGGCGATGTCGCGCTGGAATTTCTGGGGCTGCTGGGCTTCGAGGATCCGCTGCGGCCCACCGTGCCCGCCGCCGTCGCCGAATGCCGGACGGCGGGAATTCGTGTCGTCATGATCACGGGCGACTACGCGGTCACCGCCCAGAGCATTGCCCGTCAGGCCGGACTGGCCAACTGCGAGAATGTCATGACTGGCCCCGAGCTCGAAGCGCTCTCCGATGGGGATCTCGCCGTGCGGGCGAAGGAAGTCGGGGTCTTCGCACGTGTCCTGCCCGAACAGAAACTTCGCATCGTCACGGCCCTCAAGACCAACCAAGAGGTCGTGGCCATGACCGGCGACGGCGTGAACGACGCCCCGGCGCTGAAATCGGCCCATATCGGCATCGCCATGGGTGGCCGTGGCACGGACGTCGCCCGCGAGGCCGCGGACCTGGTCCTGCTCGATGACGATTTCGCGTCCATCGTGGTGGCCATTCGGCTGGGCCGCCGCATCTACGACAACATCCGCAAGGCCATCGCCTTCACCTTCGCCGTCCACGTGCCCATCGCTGGGCTGTCGATTTTGCCTGTCTTCTTCGCGGACTGGCCACTGCTGTTGCTACCGACCCACATCGTCTTTCTGGAATTGATCATCGACCCGTCATGCTCGCTGGTCTTCGAAGCCGAGGAGGCCGAGGCCAACGTGATGAAGCGCCCGCCGAGCAGCCAAAAGGATCGCCTATTCTCGCTCCATACCGTGGGGTTCGCCGTGTTGCAGGGCCTGAGCGTGCTCGCGGTCTGTGTGGGGGTATTTCTCTTCTCGCACCGCCATCACGCGCCCGAAGCGGCGCGCGCGCTTACCTTCGTCACGCTCGTCACGGCATTTCTCGTGGTGCTGTTGGCCAACCGCTCGGCTGTATTGACCATTGTCGAGGGGCTACGCGCGCCCAACACCGCGCTTTGGTTTGTTCTTGGCGGCACCGTGGGCATCTTGACGCTCGTCCTACTGTCTTCGTTTGGTCAACGCATGTTCCACTTCGCGCCGCTCCACCTCGGTGATTTCCTTGTCAGCGTTGGCGCCGGACTTGCGTGCACGCTTTGGTTTGAAGCCTTCAAGCTGGGCAAGCGATGGCTAGCCACGCGCTCGGCGCTGCCTATATGAAATCGATCTTCCCGACGCTGGTCGTGCTTCTTGTTTTCGGCACGGTCGGCATCGGATGCAGAAGAACATCCGCGCGCTCGGTGAGCCTGCTCGGATCGACTTCCATCCAGCCCTTTGCCGAGATGCTGGCCGAGCGCTATGCGAAAGACCATCCCGGTGAATTCGTCGAAGTTCAGGGGGGTGGTTCGACCGCCGGCCTGCAAGCTGCGGAGAGTGGGCTTGCCAACATCGGCATGTGTTCGCGTTCACTCACGGCCAAGGAAGCTCTTGTCTTCACGTCCATTCTCATTGCCCGCGACGGTCTTGCCCTGGTGGTCAACCGCGAGAATCCGGTGGTCAAGCTGTCCGTCGAGCAAGTTCGCGCCCTCTTCGCGGGTCGGATTACCAACTGGAATGAAGTGGGCGGTCAGGAGGGCCCGATTCGGCCCATCACGCGCGAAGAGGGCTCTGGCACCCGCGAGAGCTTCGTTCGGCTTGTCATGGGCAGCGAACGCATTGCCGGCCGCGCCTTGACCCAAGAGTCCAATGGTGCGGTCAAGGAGTTGGTCAAGGGGGATCCTGCAGCCATCGGTTACATGTCGCTCGGACTCGTGGGGAAGGAGCTCAAACCCGTGGCGATGGATGGCATCCAGCCCACGGTCGAGAACGTGCTCGCTGGCCGCTACCACCTGGTGCGACCGTTGCTTTTCGTCACCAAGGGCACGGTCAATGCGGCCGCGCAGAAGTTCATCGACTACGTGCTGTCGTCGCATGGACAAAGCTTGCTCGCAAGCGAGGGGCTGGTGAGCCTGCAATGAAGCGGGACAAGGTCATCGGCGCGATTCTGCTGGTCGTGGCCCTTTCCGCCATCTCGGGCCTGGCTCTCATCACCGTCTTCATCTTTCGTGAAGGCGTGCCCATCATCCTTCGCGTGGGCCCCAGGCAGTTCTTTCTCTCCACCGATTGGGATCCGAGTCTCGGGCACTTCGGCATCCTGTCCATGATGGTGGGTTCGCTCTTCGTAACCGTGGGCGCGGCGGTGATTGGCGTCGTGTTCAGCTTGAGTCTCGCGATTGTTCTTACCCAGTTTGCACCGCCCGTGCTCGCGGCGGCGCTCAAGCCCGTCATTGAACTTCTGGCCGGGATCCCTTCGGTGGTCTACGGCTTCGTAGGGGTCGTCACGCTCGTACCGCTTATCCGTCACTGGCTGGGTGGGCCTGGACTTTCGGTGTTGGCGGCATCGATCGTCCTGGGTGTGATGATCTTGCCGACCATCACCAGCATCGCCATCGATGCGCTGGAAGCCGTGCCCAGAACTTACCTGGAAGGCTCGATCGCACTCGGCGCCACGCGCTGGCAGACCGTCACCATGGTCCTCTTGCGAGCGGCGCGCTCAGGGCTTGTGGCCGCCGTGATCCTCGGGATGGGGCGGGCCATCGGCGAAACCATGGCGGTGATTATGGTGGCAGGCAACGCGCTCGACGTCCCACGCAGCCTGCTGGCCCCGGTGCGCACGCTGACCAGCAACATCGCGCTCGAGATGGGCTACGCGTCGGGCGACCACCGGCAAGCACTGTTCGCCACGGGCGTAACCTTGTTCGTGATCATCACGATTCTGAACACCGCCGCCCTCGCCGTCTCTCGCCAGCGCTCTGGCAAAAGGCACGCAAGGTGAAAGTGTCACCCGTTACCACCCAGCGCATCGCCGTGGGCTTCATGTGGATGCTCACTGGCATCACCCTGGCGGTGCTGGTCTTCATTCTCGCCTTCATTCTGGTGCACGGTCTGCCCCACGTCACCTGGACCTTCCTGACCCAGTCGCCATCCAGCATGGGCCGCGAGGGGGGCATTTTCCCGATGATTCTCGGCACCTTCTTGGTGGCCGGGCTCGCCGTACTTCTCGCAGCCCCCATCGGCGTGGCCACGGCGGTTTACCTGTCCGAATACACGCGCGAAGGGCGCCTGACCTTGGTGATTCGCTTCGGGGCGGACTGTTTGTCCGGGGTGCCCTCGATCATCTTCGGACTGTTTGGTTTCGTTTTCTTCGCCATCACACTCGGCATGGGGCTCTCGGTTCTCTCTGGCTCGCTCACCCTCGCGCTCATGGTGTTGCCCACCATCATCCGCACCAGCGAGGAGGCCATTCGCGCGGTTCCCACCTCCTACCGGGAGGTCAGCCTGGGCCTTGGCGGCACCCGCTGGCAGACCGTCTTCTACGTGGTCCTGCGCTCTGCTTTACCGGGCATTTCCACCGGCATCGTGCTGTCACTCGGCCGCAGCATCAGCGAAACCGCGGCCGTGATGCTGACCGCCGGTTCGGCGCTGCGACTACCCCGGTCCCTATTCGATTCATCGCGCACGCTCGCGCTGCACTTCTACCTGCTTTCCCGCGAAGGGATCTCGATGCCCAACGCCTACGCAACGGCGTCGGTGCTCATCATCGCCATCCTGGCACTGAACCTGCTGGCCTATTCACTCATGCGCCGGTTCGCGGTCAAGGCCACAAGGTAAGTCCTAGCCATGCAACCATCCACGACCACCATTTCCGTGCACAGCTTTACGGCTTCGTTCGATGGCCTGCCCGCTATCAAAAGCCTGGACCTGGACATTCTTCCGCATGAGCGTCTGGCGATTATTGGGCCCGCCAGAAGTGGCAAGACAACCTTCTTGCGTTCGCTCAACCGCTTGAACGATCTTTCCCCTGGCTTCACCCGCACTGGAAAGATCTTGCGCGACGGCAAGGACATCTACGACGTGGACGTGGACGTCGCCGACCTTCGCCGCAAGCTGGGCATGGTCTACGCCACGCCGGTGCCACTGCCCTGGTCGATCTACGACAACCTTGCCTACGGTTTGCGGCTAGCGGGCATCCGGGATCGCGCGAAGATCGACGAACGCATGCAAGCGGCTCTCGGGTACGCCTTCCTGTGGGATGAAGTCAAAGACCGCCTACACGAACAGGCCAATGTTCTTTCAGGCGGCCAGCAGCAACGCCTGTGTATTGCCCGCGTGCTCATGCTGCAGCCCGAAGTGCTCCTTCTCGACGAGCCCTGCTCTGGCCTCGACCCAATCTCAACCGCCAAGATCGAAGATGCCCTGGTTGCCCTCAAGGAAAGCCACTCCATCGTGCTGGTGACCAACAACACCAAGCAGGCAGCTCGCGCCTCCGATCGGACGGCCTTCTTCCTGCTTGGCGAGCTAATCGAGGTCGGCCCCACGGCGCAGCTCTTCACACGACCGACCCAAAAGCAGACGAACGACTACCTCATGGGGCAATTCGGATAGGGATCGCCATGGATTGCAAAATTCAAACCGAGGGTCTCAATCTCCACTACGGCAGGTTCCACGCCCTCTTGAACGTGAGCCTATCGATCCAGCCGCGCATGATCACCGCCATCATCGGGCCATCGGGATGTGGAAAATCCTCGCTTCTTCGTTGTTTCAACCGGATGAACGATCTTGTGAAGAGCGTTCAGGTCACTGGGCGCGTGCTCCTTGACGGCGTCGAGATTCTTGGCGGCGCCACCGACCTGTCTTTCCTTCGTCGCCGGGTCGGCATGGTTTTCCAGCGGCCCAACCCCTTTCCCCTTTCGGTCTTCGACAATGTCACCTACGGTCTTCGGGTTCACGGAGAAACCCGCCACGCCTACCTTGTGCCAGCCGTCGAGTCGAGCCTCCAGGCCACCGGCCTGTGGGACGAGCTCAAGGACAGGTTGAATTCCTCCGCGCTCGACCTTTCCCCAGAGCAGCAGCAAAGGCTGTGCATCTCGCGTGTCGTCGCCGTCGAGCCCGAAGTGCTTCTCATGGACGAGCCTTGTTCGGCTCTCGATCCAATCGCCACGGGCCGCATCGAGGATCTCATGCGTACCTTGGCCAAGCGCTACACCATCGTCATCGTGACCCACAACATGCAGCAGGCTGCCAGGGTTGCGACCGAAACCGCCTTCATGCTGCTTGGCGAACTGGTGGAATTCGGCCCCACCCTACGAGTTTTCGAAAATCCCAAGGATCCTCGCACTGAGGACTATGTGTCCGGGCGGTACGGATGAAAGTCACCCAGCGGCCAATCTTTTCAAAGGACGAGCCATGTCGATGCATCTGCAGCAGGAAATCGAACATCTCAAAAACAAGCTTCTATCGCTCGTGGCAACCGCCAAAGCGGCGGTCGAGAAGTCGGTGAAGTCCGTCGACGAGCGCGACGCCGCCAGCGCACAGGCCGTGGTCGATGGCGACTTCGCGATCGATCGCGCCGAAGTCGACCTGGAGGAGGACTGCCTGAAGATTCTGGCGCTCTATCAGCCCGTGGCGACCAATCTCAGGGTCATCATCAGCGTCATGAAGATCAACAACGACATCGAGCGCATCGGAGATCTCGCGGTCAACATCGCCGAGCGCGCACTCTTCTTGTGTAGCAAGCACCAGGTCGAGGCACCGTCCGATCTGGCTGAGATGCGCGCCAAGGCATTGGCCATGCTGACGCGCAGTTTAGACGCACTGGTGAGGATGGACACCAAGTGCGCCCGCAACGTACGTACCTCGGACGACGAGGTGGATGCCCTCAATCGCAAGCTATTTCTGGAATTCGCGGCCGCGGTCCGCAGGAACCCGGACCACGTCGAGTGCCTCCTGAGCTACCTTTCGGTCGGTCGGCACCTGGAGCGAATCGCCGACTACGCCACGAATATCGCCGAGGATGTTATCTACCTGACGGAGGGAGAGATCGTGCGGCACAAGCCCACTCTCCCTGAGGAGTGAGACTGCGTTACTTCGACCCCCGTAAGGACCGCCACCCGCTACATGAACGGTGAGAATAGCCGCGCCACCGCATCGCGGACCTTTCCCGCGCGCGTCCGCGCATCCAACTCGGCGAGCGTGACCTCGTGCGCATCGACCAGTTTCTCTTCTACGACTGCCACCAAGTCGCGCGCCAGCTCCCGGCCGTAACACTCCACGTTCAGCTCAAAATTCAAGCGCAGACTGCGAGCGTCCCAGTTCGCCGAGCCGAGCAGCACCCAGTGCTCGTCCACCACCATGAGCTTCGAGTGGTCGAACGGCGGCGGCGTGAGCCAGATGTGACAGCCGCGCTCGAGCAACTGCCACCACATCGACCGCGAGGCCCAGTGGATGAAAGGCAGATTGTTCTTGCTGGGCAATACGACGTCCACCCGCACGCCGCGCAGCGCTGCCAGGTTCAATGCGGTGACGAGCGCTGGGTCCGGCAGAAAGTACGGCGTGAGAATCCGCACGGACGTCTGCGCCTCCGCCAGTGCGGCCAGCAACGTCCAGAGTGCCTTCTCGAAATCGGCGTCGGGGCCGTCAACAATAACTCGCGCAATGACGCCGCCGTCCCAATGTAATTGGGGAAACCAGGTCTGACCGTCGAGGACCTCGCCTGTGGTAAACGACCAATCGTTGGCAAAGGCATCCTGCAGTTGGGAAACCACAGGACCTTCGATGCGAAAGTGCAGATCCTGAACTGGGCTCGGAGGATGCGCGGACAAAACATTGCCGTGCCGGATGTTCATCCCACCAGTAAACGCCGTATGGCCGTCCACCACCAGGATCTTGCGGTGATTGCGCAGATTGATCGTTGCCACACGCCACGGTGTCAGAAGAGACGCAGGCAAGAATTTTGCGCATCGAACACCGAGTCTGTTGAGTCGATAGGTAATGGGTGGCCACGAGTACCGCATCCCGGCGGCATCAATCAGGACCCGCACGGCCACCCCGCGCTTGCCAGCACGACCAAGGGCGTCAGCGAATTCTCTTCCGCTGGCATCATTATCAAAGATGTAGCTGACCAACGCAATGGATTGTTGCGCGGATTCAATCGCGGCAAGCATGGCCGGGAAAGCCTCGTCGCCATTGACCAGAGGCTTGACACGATTGTTGGCCGTCAGCGGTTCGGCGACGACCCGACTGACGACGCGGGCAATCAGCTTCAGGTGCTCGGTGCCTGCATACTCGCGCTCGTCGAGGTCTTGCGCAATCGCTCGACCGGCGACTCGATGCACGCCGAGCATCAGCGCCCGACGGCGAATGCGGTTGATCCCTAGCACCAGGTAGAGCAGCGAACCAACCGCCGGCATCAACCAAATGAAG
>Ga0302321_100005552_pt1 | contig 11052 bp, 9 predicted proteins | sample Fen_T0_1_FD_202505 | JGI IMG/M metagenome (GOLD analysis project Ga0302321, IMG submission 202505) | Peat permafrost microbial communities from Stordalen Mire near Abisko, Sweden - Fen_T0_1 | ecosystem: Environmental > Terrestrial > Soil > Wetlands > Permafrost | place: Sweden: Abisko...
GCACCAATGCTGAGCGCCCTTTCTGACGTCGGCGGTTTTCGTCACGACGATATTACACGCGTTCCATCGTCAATCATGACGAATCCAGTCTTCACTTCGGGTACGAGCATCGACTACGCCGAACTCAATCCGAGTTTCATTGTACGGGTGGGCGACGCACACGAGCAAGTCTCTAAGATCCTTGCCGCTTTTTCGCACGACGGTGGCGCAAGCTGGATACCGAGCCCGACGCAACCCGAAGGTGCAAGAGGTGGTGGCGTGGCCGTTGCCGCGGACGGCAGCCGAGTCATATGGCGGCCTAATCAAAGTACTGTCAGCTACACCGTGGACGAGGGAGTCACGTGGGCTGCTTCGACCGGTCTACCGGCAAGCGCCTGGATTGGTGCCGATCGTGTCAACCCAGCGAAGTTCTATGGCTTCGTTGGCGGAAGCTTTTACGTTAGCCTCGACGGTGGAACAACGTTCACCGCGACGGCCGCCAAGGGGCTTCCTAACGCCTGGGTCATGTTCAAGGCTGTGCCCGGCGTCGAGGGTGACATTTGGCTTGCCGGTGGAACTTCGACGGGCGGCCGTTATGGCCTTTGGCATTCGGTCGATTCGGGCACAAGCTTCGTCAAACTCGAAGCCGTGGAGCAGGCGGATATCGTTGGCTTCGGCAAGGCCGCCCCTTCACAAAGCACCGTGGCGCTGTACGTTTCGGCTAAAATCGGTGGCATTCGTGGGATTTATCGCTCCGATGACGGCGGCTCGAGTTGGATTCGCCTCAATGACGACCAGCATCAATACGGAAGGCTTTGGCAAGTGCTCACGGGTGATCCCCGCATCTACGGCCGCGTCTACGTCGGTACTGGCGGTCCAGGGCGGGCGCACCATCTGACAGCGGCGTGAGTGTGGGTTTGTGCCCGCCATGTAGGTTTGTTCTTACTTTGTGGGATCATTTTTGGGCGGCGCGAAAAGAAAAGCTGTCCATGGGAGGCGAGGTGAAGTTGTTTTGCGCCCATGAGCGACGCGGAACGACGACAGCTGGGGATATTTTGTTTCTTCGAAGAAGTGCCGGACCCACGCGTGCAACGCACTCGATTTCATTCGCTGATGGACATTCTTGTCATTGCCTTGTTGACAATGATTTGCGTGGGCGAAGGCTGGGAGGATATGGCGGAATTTGGGCTCGCCAAGAAAGACTGGCTCAAGACTTTTTTGCAGTTGCCACATGGCATCCCGTGCCCCGACACGTTTCGGCGAGTTTTGAGTGCAGTGGACCCTGTTGCCTTCAACGCGTGTTTTGTCGCGTGGGTACAAGCGCTGTCAGAAGGAACAAGTGGCAAACTCGTTGCGATTGATGGCAAGACTGTCCGCCATTCATTCAACCGTGCGACGGGCAAGAAGGCACTGCACGTGGTTAGCGCCTGGGTTGCGGACAATCGGTTGACACTAGGACAAATTGTGACGGAGGAGAAGTCCAACGAAATTACTGCCATTCCGAAACTTCTTGAACTCTTGGATATCCGGGGGTCCACCATAACGGTTGACGCGATGGGCTGTCAGAAAGAAATCGCGAAGAAGATAATTGATCAGGAGGCTGACTACATTATGGGCCTCAAAGGCAACCAAGGAACGGCACGCAAGGAAGTTGAAGCCTTTTTCACCGACGCCCGCGCCAATGACTTTCACGACGTTGAGCACAGCTTTCACGAGACCGTAGACGGCAGTGAACACGGTCGTTTAGAAGTGCGTCGCGTATGGGCCTCGCAAAAGCTTGAGTGGTTTGAAGACTTGCCCAAATGGAAGGGCCTGCGCAGTGTCATTTTGATCGAGAGTGAGCGGACTGTCGGCATCGAAACCTCGACCGAACAACGCTACTATTGGAGCAGTCACGTACTGGACGCCAGGGCATTCGCGGCAATGATTCGAGGTCATTGGTCGATCGAGAATCAGTTGCATTGGTGTCTCGACGTCGGCTTTGCCGAGGACCAGTCTCGCATCCGAACCGACCACGGACCCGAGAACGTCACCTTGCTGCGCAAGATCGCCATGAATCTTGCCAAGAATGAGCGGACCCATAAGCGAGGAATCCAAGCAAAGCGAAAACTCGCCGCTTGGAACGATGCCTACCTCCTCAAACTGCTTCAGGCAGGATTGCCAGAAATTCAAGCGAAATAAGATGCGCCCACCCTGCAGGCGGTTCGCTACGCCATTGATTGTTTGTTAACTCGAAAGTAACGTCACACGCGACGGCGTCTCATTGCTAGCAGCGCCAACCCGAGCAGCCCGGCAAGACCGAAGCGCGCAGCTCCGTTGCCGACGACTCGACATCCACAACCGAGGCTGTTGGTGCTGTTTCCGGGGGAGTTGCTGCGGTTGCCACCGAAGGTGCCCGCATCGGCTTGTCCGCAGCCGAGGCAGGGACCGCTGCCCGCGCTACCTCCGGTGCCCGTCACACTTCCGTTCGGATTGGTGCAGGCATATTGGTTGCTGCCGTCGCCGTTCGGATCTTTGGACTTATCGTAAGTCGTGAATGCTGAGCACTTGGTGGGCGCAGCGCAGGTGTTGTTTGCGCAGGGGTCGACACAGCTGCCCCCCGGAATGCAAATCTGGGGCGCCGTGCAATTGGAGTTTTCACAACCTGACGGCAGGCATTGCCCATTCGAGGCGCAAGCCAAACCATCCGGGCAAGCCAAGCACTTGCAGTCGGGTACGCAGGCCCCGTTTTGGCAGACGAAGTTCGTCGGACAGGGCGTCGTGCGGATGCTGCAGAGGTCCACACAGGTGCCAGCTAGGCACTGTTGCCCTGGGCCACAGGCGACGCCGGTACATCCGCCGACGCAGACTCCAGTTCCACTTTGATTGACGCACTTCTGATCTGCGGCACAAGTAACATTGGCACATGCCTGGTCGACACAATAGCCTGCCCCCACGCAGGCTTGCCCCGCTTTGCAGGCAAACTCGGTATTCGAACATGGACCAACGCAGTTGCCTTGGTAACAAATCTGTCCCGCGGGGCACAGATTGTCTCCGTCGTCAACCGAGCCATTGCAATCATCGTCGATCGCGTTGCACTTTTCGGGTTGAGGCGTGAAGACCGCGTTGCATGCGGGGGCGGCCGTGCTGCTGGAATCTACGCAACTGGTGACGCCCGTTGCGCAAATGCCCTGTTGACCTGGCACCGTACAAAGCTGCCCGCCGCCCTGGCACACGACACCTTCCACCGTGTACACGAAGTCGTTGAAGTCGCCGTCTGCAGTCCAATAGTCGCAAGTGCCACCGCTGTTCTTGTGGCAGTAGGGCGCAATGAACTTGTCTGCTGAGGTGGGAAGGTCCTCGATTGCCACATAAAAGCGTCCCGGATACTTCTTTGAAACGTAGATAATCGCATCGATATACGGCTGCCCGGAAGCCGTATTGACCTGGTTCAGGCTTTGCTCCGTGTACTTGTTCTGCGCGCAGGCGCAGCCGGCAGTTGTGCTGCATTGAACAGTGGAATTCCCCTTGACGGCAAAGCCAATTTTCTTCGTGGAACAAGCTTGAAAATCTGCATTAGTGGGGATGTCCGAAAGTGGAGCTCCCGCGAGTTCGTAGCCCGTCTTCGGCAGAAACGCGCCGTCGTTGTTCTGCCAGTTCTTGGGGTACGGCGGACTGGCGAGCTTTGCGTAGTCGTATATTTGCTGCGCCGTAATCAGTGGATGAATCACCGGGTTGGGCGTGCCGTCGGCGCAGTACCAACCGAAGTCTACGAAGCAGCCACCGCCGTGCATCAACATTTTTCCCTGAATGCTACATAGGGGGTTGAACGTAGCTGGCTGAGTCTTGGCGTCGTTGCGGTAGTCGACCAAGACATTGCCGAGCGCGTCCATCTCGTAATATTTGAACAGGCCCGGCAGGGACATATTGTCCAGGGTGTTCATCAAACTCTGTTCTTGAAAGTCGCCCTGATTCGTTGTGCCCGTGCAGCCGATTGTACCAGAGGTGCCATTCGCTCCGTTGCAAAGGGTCCTCGGATCGGTCGGTATCGGGCCATAGCCGTCCGGTTCCGTGAGCTGGGCTTTTGCAACTTGCTCAGTTGCAGCGGACGCCAAGAACACCAATGAAGAAGCCAAAAGGACACGTAGAAAAGTGCTACCAGCCATGCGAGGATTGTAGCACCTAGGGAGCCAAATTTTATGATTTCGGCTTAATCCGGAGCCCGCAGGTCCGCTGCGGAACCACTCGAGTCCGCCCTTGTCCACGTGCCGTCATGACCCAAGGTTTCGCTGATGTGGTACGTTTTTGGCGGCGTGCCCAGTAAATCGAGGACTCATCGCTTTCGGCCCTGGCTGTTGCCGCCAGGCTGCAAGCCTGTCTGGCCCGACCCCAACCTGGCTGATCCGGACGAAGGACTGGTGGCGGTGGGTGGCGACTTGTCGGCGGCGCGACTCTTGTCTGCCTATAGTCAGGGCGTATTTCCTTGGTACGAGTCCGACAGCTCGATTCTCTGGTGGTGCCCCGAGCCGCGAGCCATTTTGCGCGTCGAGGATTTACACCTGTCCCGGAGCCTGCGCCGCAGACTGCGCAAGAATGACTTTTCATTGCGTACCGATACGAGCTTCGAGGGCGTCATCGACGGCTGTGCGGAGCGCTCGGAAGGGACTTGGATTACCCCCGATATGCGCGCTGCCTACATGCATCTTCACGAGCTAGGTCACGCGCATAGTTTCGAGGTTTGGATCAACGAGGAGCTCGTAGGCGGCCTGTACGGGGTTCAAGCAGGCGGTCTATTTGCGGCCGAGAGCATGTTCCACCGCGTCACTGACACCTCGAAGATTGCGTTGGCAGCTGCGGTATCGGCGCTCTTCGATGCCGGCTTTCAGCTGTTCGACGTTCAATTCATGACACCCCACTTGGCGAGCCTGGGAGCGTCGCTGCTGCCTAGACAAGAGTACCTGCGAGCGGTATCGAAGCTGCAGGGCCACGAGATGCCTTGGCAAGCCGTCGTAAGTGCACTGGGTGGGAAACAACCCGCATTTTTAGGCGGTTAACTGGACCGAGCTTTGGTAATGTCGCGTTGCCTCGAATAGCCGTCCGAACGGCCCGCCATGGAATTGCAACAATCGATCACCTCAGTTGCAACGGCCGCACCTACCCATACAAGGCTGGCGCTCCGTAAGAAGCGAAGAATCGTCGCGGCTCTTGTGTTGCTTGCGCCTGGGCTGATGAGCCTTGCTTCCGATGTGCTGCACCGCGGGCACCGAATTGCCGCGTTCGATGTGTATCATGGGGTTACTTATCTGGGCGCTGCCATTGAGAGCTTCCTCATTGGGAGCCTGCTTCTAATGAGCACCGCGCGCCGACGCGGGGCTTGGCGTTGGGCACTCGGGAGCCTGTTTGCCATCGAGCTGACGGCGGCGATTGGCGGGCAGCATTATTTTTTCGAGCAATACAATGCTTATTTGAACACGGACGTTTCTGAATTTGCATCTAATTTCCGAGACAGCATCGTAAATCAACTGGTCGCAGATCTTGCCAATTATCTAAAAGTATTGTTGCCTATTTTCGTCTTGGCCATTGGACTATTGGTGCTCGCTCGACGCTGGGTCCGTCCCACGCAACGGCAAGCCAAAGTCACTGGCGTCCTTGCCCCCGTGCTGCTGCTGGCGTCACTTTTCTGTCCCACGCAGCATCGACAATATCAGGCGTCACTTCCCGACATTCTCTACTTTAACGCAGTCGGCGGCCTGATCCGCACCAACCTGGGCCTCACCCAGCAATCCGGCCAAGTCCGCCCCATGGCGCGTCACTCATTGCCAGTGCCCCCACTAACGCCGAGGCCATCTCACCCGCGTAACGTGCTGTTGGTATTGCTCGAAAGCGTACGCTCGGATGCCACGTGCATCGACTACGACCCCGAGTGTCGTCGAACCGAAGGCACGAATCGGCTTTTCCCCACGCGAATCGGCCTTCACCATCTGCACTCCCTCGATTCGAGCACTGCCATCACTTTGGCTGTCCTTTGGTCTGGGCTGCAACCGACCGAGCCCCGCGAACGACTGCACAATCAACCGCTGCTGTTCGATTATGCGAAGGCCGCCGGGTATCACACAGCCTACCTGACTTCGCAAAATCTCTTGTTCGGTAACACTCGGCTCTGGGTTAAGAACCTCGGCGTCGATCGATTCTGCAGCGCGACCGAGCTGGATCCAGAATCGGACCTAGACATGGGCGCGCCGGAGAAAGCCCTCTCCGAGCGGGTGATGCGTGAGTTCGACACGCTGCCGGAGCCTTTTTTCGCCGTAGTGCAGCTGTCGAATGTTCACTACCCTTATTTGGTCGATGAGGCGGGTCCGCAACCCTTTCAACCCGCGTCACGCAGCAAAGCCCCCGACGATAACTACAAGTTTTTCAATCAATATCAAAATGCCGTGCATCAACAGGACTGGCACGTAAAGGCCTTTCTCGAACACCTGCAGCAGCTACCGGCTGGGCCCCGCACCGTCATCCTGTACACCTCCGATCACGGCGAGGCATTTCGTGAGCACGGCAATATGGGGCATACCTCGAGCGTGCTCGAGGAGGAAATCCACGTCCCCGGCTGGATCTATGCGCCGCCCGGCACGATCAGCGATGATGAGCGCCTGGCAATCGAGAGCAAACGTAATCTGCCGCTCACGCACGGCGACTTGACACAGACGATGTTGGATTTGCTCGGCGTGCATGATTCAACTGAAATTCAAGGGTATTTGGCACCCACGTTCGGTCGGAGTCTGCTGCGCCCGGGCCTCGATGAATCGCAGATTACGCTAACGAATTGTGCCGGCGTTTGGTCATGCGCATTCGAAAACTGGGGCGCGCTGCAAGGCTGGAAGAAAGTGGAAGCTCGCGAATGGGATACGCATTGGCGCTGCTTCGATTTAGAGGCGGATCCCGGTGAGCAACATGATCTCGGCGAGCGCGCTTGCCCCGAACTGATAAGTTTTGCTAAAGCCCAATTCAAACGGCTACCGGGACGCGTGAAGAAGTGATCGATTTACGTTCAAAGACGCGGAATGTTCTGCGACAAACGTTCGCGAAGGGCGGCGCGCAGTTTCGGTTGCGACTCGACCTTATCGCGTAAAAATTCCGTATGCGACGCAACCGAAAAACGGGATCAGCAGCCACAATAGCGGGATGATAGGGCTCTGCATGCCCTTCGAACCCGTCATGCCGTAGTCGGGCGGTACAACGTGGGTGGCTTGTACCGCGGCCGCACCGCGTGCGGTGGGACGCTCGGATTCCAACGGTTGTGGGGGCGCGTTGCGATCGGCCATAGCGCCGAAGGTGTAGCACCGGTTCACACCAGGCCAAGCATATTTTGCTTTAATGGCGTGACGGCACGGAAACGCAAGCAGCCCCGCGCCGGCCGATACTTCAGACGTTGAGGTGGCGTCGTAATATCAGCAGCATGCGCCGCAGGGGCTCGGCTGCGCCCCAAAGGAGTTGGTCTCCCACTGTGAAGACTGCGAGGAATTCCTCGCCGAGGCGCATCTTTCTCACGCGCCCCACGGGCACGGTCAACGTACCGGATATGGCTGCAGGGCTCAGATCGCGCAGCGTTGCCGCCTTGTCGTTAGGAACCCATTTGACCCACTCGTTGGATCCTCGAATCAAGGATTCGATTTCATCGAGAGGTGCGTTGCGCTTCAGCTTGATGGTTAGCCCTTGTGCATGACAGCGCATGCTACCCACACGAACGCAGAGGCCGTCCACGGGAATGGGTTGCGGAGTCGCGAGGATCTTGTTGGTTTCGGCAAAACCCTTCCATTCTTCCTTGGTTTGCCCAAGGTCCACGGGCTTGTCGATCCAGGGGATCAGGCTCGTAGCTAACGGCGCGCCAAATTCCTTGGTTGGAAAATCTGGTGATCGAACCGCGTCCGCAATCACGCGTTCAATAGCCAGTGCACTGCTAGAGGGCGAAGCGAGCAGGTCGCCGGTAACTCGTCCAATATGCTGCATCTGCAGGGCCAGCTCGCGCATATTGGCCGCGCCCGCGCCGGATGCCGCTTGATACGTCATGCTGCTGAGCCATTCCACCAGGGACGCGCGAAAGAGCCCGCTGATGGCCATTAGCATCAGACTGACCGTACAATTGGGCCCTACGTAGGTCTTGATGCCCTTCTGAAGACCATTTTGGATTACGTCCAAATTGACGGGGTCGAGAATTAGGACCGCATCGTCATTCATGCGCAAAGTGGAAGCCGCGTCGATGAAATAGCCGGACCATCCGAGCGATCGTAACTTTGGATAAACCTCTGCCGTGTAGTCTCCGCCCTGACAACTAACCAAGACTGCGTGCTTGGATAGGACATCCAGGTCCTTGGCGTCGACGAGCTTCTTAGTTCCCTGGCCAACGTCAGGCCCGGAGCCGCCCACGTTGGAAGTCGTAAAAAACGTTGCATCAAGCGAGTCAAAGTCTCGCTCTGCGCGCATGCGTTCCATGAGCACCGAGCCAACCATTCCACGCCAACCAATGAAGCCAACATTCAACATAGCAATTCGGTGCAAAGCTTGTACCGAACTTGGCCTGATGCAAGTCTTTCCTACCTTCGGCCCACCCGCGCGACTTCAAACCCATGACGGACGTCCTGGCCACGTACCATGAAAACGACCATCTCCGCGATATTCGTCGCGTGGTCCGCCAGGCGTTCGACGTACTTTCCAATTGACTGAAGGCGCGTGGCAGATTCGACGCTTTCGGGGTCCGCCCGCATGATGGCCCCGAGTTCTGGAAACAGTTGTTCGTATAATGCGTCTACCGAGTTATCGCGCTCGGCAACGGCCTGAGCCTTGAGGGCGTCGCCAGTGACGAATGCGTCCAGGGCGTCTCTCAACATTCCCTGAGCAAGCGACCCCATGCGGCAGATGAGTTCATGAGCGGGCATGGACGGAAATGAGCCTAGCTCGACGACGCGTTCGCTAACGTTGACCGCTAGATCGCCGCTTCTCTCGAGATCGGTAACGAGCTTGAGCGACATCGTGATGAATCTTAGGTCCGAGGCTACGGGCTGGCGCAATGCCAAAATTCTCAAGCAGAGGCGGTCAATCTCGACCTCGAGATGATCAATTTGGTCGTCACTCTCGATGGTTTGCTGGGCCAGAGCCACGTCACGCCGCTCGAACGCGTCCAAAGCTGCGCCTATGAGCTGCTCCACGGTTGCGCCCATTAGTAGAACTCGCTCTCGGAGCGTTTCAAGTTCGTTTTCGTACTCGCGGTCCGTATGCTTTTGCAAGACTGCCTCCCGACATCAGCCGAAACGTCCGGTGATATAGTCTTCCGTTCGTGATTCCTTGGGCTGAGTGAAGATGACATCCGTGCGATCAAATTCAACCAGCACCCCCATATAGAAGAATGCCGTATAATCGGCGACTCGGCCCGCCTGCTGCATATTGTGCGTCACGATGACTATAGTGTACGACTCTTTCAGCTCGTGGATAAGTTCCTCGACGCGAGCCGTGGCAATTGGATCGAGAGCCGAGCAGGGTTCGTCCATCAGGAGCACTTCGGGTTCCAAGGCTAAGGCACGGGCGATGCAAAGACGCTGCTGTTGGCCCCCAGACAGACTGGACCCTGAGCGGCCCAGATTGTCTTTTACCTCGTCCCACAGGGCCACCTGCCGCAGGCGACGTTCGACTATTGCTTCCGTGTCCGTCGCCTTTAGTCCATTGAGCCGTATACCCGCCAGCACGTTTTCTCGAATGCTCATGGTGGGAAACGGATTAGGCTTTTGAAAGACCATGCCTACGCGGCGACGCACGAGCACTGGATCGATGAAGGACCCGTGTATATCCTGGTCGTCGAGCAATATTCGACCCTCTACTCGTGCTCCTGGCGTAATTTCATGCATACGGTTAAGGCACCGAAGGTACGTAGATTTGCCGCAACCCGAGGGTCCGATGATGGCCGTTACGGCACCTTTCACGACTACCAAGTTTACACCGTGTAAGACGCGAGTTTTTCCGAAATAGACGCGCAAATCTTCGGTACTTATTTTGGCTTCTTTACCCTCCGGTACCGGAACGGAAGTGCGCGCGCCATTGTGCAAGGTTAGATCCCGCGACGAGACATCAGGCGCTTCGATGCCATGCGTCGGCCGGGCAGGCTGTCCATTTGTAGCAGTAGCGGGACCCGTCTTCATGATGCCCTCACACGTTGATGCAACGCCCATCGAGCCGAGACGTTGAGTAGAAGAACCAACACGACCAAAACGAGCGCAGCGGTCCAAGCTTGGCGATGCCATTCGTCGTACGGCGATACTGCGTACGTGTAGATTTGAACGGGGAGCGAAGCTGTCGGTTGGTTGATACTTGCCGACCAGAAACGATTACCAAAAGCCGTGAATAGTAGGGGAGCGGTTTCGCCCGCTACGCGCGCCACGGCCAACATGACACCCGTGGCTATTCCTGGTGCCGCAGTTCGGAGCACGACTATGAGAGTGGCCCGCCAGCGAGGCACCCCGAGGCCGAGCGCGGCCTCGCGGAGGGAATCGGGGACTAGTCGCAGGAGTTCTTCCGATGTGCGCGTGACCGTTGGCAACATGAGAACAGCCAGCGCGACCGCGCCTGCCCAGGCGGAAAACTGACGCGTGCGCAATACGATGATTCCATACACGAATAGCCCGACGGTAATCGACGGGACACCCGACATTACGTCAGCCGCAAATCGGACACTTTTGCCCAGCCGATTGTTGCCAAACTCCGACAAATAGATGCCGGCGAGAATGCCAACTGGAACCCCAATGGCGGATGCGAGTCCTACAATCTCGAGCGTGCCAACAATGGCATTGGCCATCCCGCCCCCCGTCTCCCCGACGGGCTTGGGTAACTGAGTGAAGAAGTCCCAGTTCAGGCCAGCTATTCCTTGGGCGGCTACATACGTCAGGACGAGGGCTAGCGGAACGATTGCGACGATCACGGCCGCAATGCAGGCACCGCGAATAGAGAGATCGATGATTCGGCGGTACCGATAACTATTCATACGCTTGGTCCTGCTCGACGCTGAAAAGGGGAGATTGGCAATGCGGGCCCTTCGGCGGTGCTCGCCGGCAA
>Ga0302321_100005553_pt1 | contig 11050 bp, 6 predicted proteins | sample Fen_T0_1_FD_202505 | JGI IMG/M metagenome (GOLD analysis project Ga0302321, IMG submission 202505) | Peat permafrost microbial communities from Stordalen Mire near Abisko, Sweden - Fen_T0_1 | ecosystem: Environmental > Terrestrial > Soil > Wetlands > Permafrost | place: Sweden: Abisko...
CGCGCTGGTCGTCGCGGTCGCCCGCGCCCAGAGCCTGGCCGGCGCGGCGTGGACCACCGCGGCCGCGATCGCGTTCATCGCGGGCATGGTGTTCATCGTACGGCCGCTGCTGCGCCGGCTCGGCGCCAGCATCGCGCACCGCGAACAGCTCACGCAGAGCGTGGTCGCGATCATCTTCCTGCTACTGATCGGCTCGAGCCTCGCGACCGAGCTGATCGGCATCCACGCGCTGTTCGGGGCGTTCCTGTTCGGGGCGATGTTGCCCAAGGACAACGTGGCCGTGGCGCCGCTGGTCGAGAAGCTCGAGACCGTCGCGGTCGTGCTGCTCTTGCCGCTGTTCTTCGCGTACAGCGGGCTGCGCACCCAGATCGGCCTGGTCCGTCAGCCGGCCGAGTGGCTCGCCACCGGCGGCATCATCCTGGTCGCCACGCTCGGCAAGTTCGGCGGCAGCGCCATCGCGGCCCGCTGGACCGGCCTTGGCTGGCGCGAGGCCAGCGCGCTCGGCATCCTCATGAATACCCGCGGCCTCATGGAGCTCATCGTGCTCAACATCGGCCTCGATCTCGGGGTCATCTCGCCCACCGTGTTCACGATGCTCGTCCTCATGGCGCTGGTCACCACGTTCGCGACGGCGCCGGTGCTGCGCTGGGTCTACCCCGACCGCGAGCTGCTCGTCGATGCGCCCGGCCCGGCCGTCGTTCGCCGCTGACCATGGCGCGGCGGTGACGCATCGCGCGAAGGTCCGATGAATGCGCTGGTTCGCATACTGGTAGTCTCACTACCACCGCGCCGTTCGAGGGAGTTCTAGCCACTCGATTGCGCGGCGCGCCAAATGCGGTGTCCGCACGACCTGGGTGAATTTGGCCACCGGAACGCGATGGAATGGCCGAAAGGTCCAGGAGCCAGGCGCGGTCTTGCCGCACGCTTGGCATCGAGCGCGAGGCGTCGTTGGGCCCTCGTCGGGCCGTCGTTGGGCCCTCGTTACCCCTCGTTGCCCCTCGTCTCGATCGCCGCGCTCATCCCTCGTTGCCAGGAGAACTCCATGCTCCCTCGTTCGATCCTATCGCGACGCCACGCCCCCACCGGCCTCGCCGTCCTCGCCGCGCACGCGTGGGCGGCGTGCAGCGGCGCCGCGCCACCGCCACCGCCCACGGCGACCGAGAGCGCCGCGCTCGCGCCGCCCAACGCCGCCGCCACGGCGGCCGCCGGCGACTGCGTCAACATGGTCATCGCGCCCGGTACCGGAGGCGCCGGCCCGACGGGATACACGTTCTGCGGCGACGAAGGCGGCAGTTGCACCTTCTCCCAGACCGTGGACGTCGCGTTCGGCGCCAACGGCGGCTTCGCCTACAAGGACTCTGTCACCGGCACCGTCCCGCTCACGCTCGCCACGTTCGGCGCGGACCCGATCTTCGGCGTGGTGAAGAGCGGGTACTACCGAAACTCCGGCGGACCGCCCGGCTATACCAAGTGCGCCGACGAAGGCGGCACGTGCAACTCGGCCCGGCCGGCCGACGTCGCGTACGGCGCGCACGGCCTGTTCAATTACCGGTGCGGCGTGACCGGCGCGATCGCCGCGACCAACGCGGCGTTCGGCGACCCGATCACCGGCTCACCGAAGGCAGCGTACATCCGCAACGCCGGCGGGCCGGTCGGCTACACGTGGTGCGCCGACGAGGGCGGCACGTGCACGCTGAGCGTCGCCTCGGACGTCGCCTACGGCGCCAACGGCGCGTTCAACACCAAGCTCGGCGTCACCGGCACGATCACCGCCGATAACGCGACGTTTGGCGACCCGATCTTCAATGTCGCCAAGTCGGCCTATTACAAGGTCTCCGGCACCCGCACCGGGCCGGACGGCTTCACGTGGTGCGCCGACGAGCGCGGCGCCTGCTCGTTCACCAGGCCCGTGGACGTGGCGTACGGCGCCAACGGCAACTTCAACTACAAGTACGGTGTCACGGGCACCGTCGTGTACGAGAACGCCGCGTTCGGCGATCCCGCGTTCAAGGTCGCCAAGGCCGGCTATTACCGGCCCGCGGCCGCCACGGCCAGCGACTGGACCGCGCAATGGATCTGGCAGCCCCAGGACCGCCCCGACAATACCTGGCTCCGGTTCCGCAAGAAGGTCACGCTGTCGGCGCGCCCGACCCGCGCCGCGCTGCGCCTCGCGGCCGAGAACAAGTACTGGCTGTACATCAATGGCCAGCTCGTCGCCCCCGATGGCGGGCTCGACCTCCGGCCCGACCTGAAGAACACCTACTTCGACACCCTCGACATCACGCCCTACCTGACGGCCGGCGACAACCTCATCGCCGTGCTGGTCTGGTACAAGGGCGGGATCAACGGCTACTCGCAGAACATGACGAGCGACGGTGGCCTGCTGTTCGAGGCGGCGCTGTCGGGCGCCACGCCGGCGACCATCGTCTCGGACGCGAGCTGGAAGACGCTGCCCCACCCGTCGTTCGCCCGCTCCACCCAGCACCAGCTCGCGCAGGACTACAAGTGGCCGCAGTACCCGATCAGCTACGACGCGCGCAAGGACCCCGGTGACTGGACCGCGCTCGCGTTCGACGACACCCCCTGGTACGCCGCGGTCCAGCGCGGCGCGCCGCCCTCGGCGCCATGGAACACGCTGGTCGATCGGACGATCCCGATGCTGAAGAACGCGGGGCTCGTGGCGTATACCAACCAGGCGAGCCTGCCGACGTCGGTGACCGCCGCGACCGCGTTCACCGGCGATATCGGGGCCAATATCCAGACCAACGCCTATCTCAAGGTCAACGCGCCGGCCGGCGTGACGATCACGATCCGGATGAACCAGTGGTACCAGGAGCAGTTCATCACGAAGGCCGGCGTGCAGGAGTACACGACGTATCAGTGGCAGAACACCAGCGGACAGCCGTGGCAGAAGCACAGCGTCGAGTATGCGTTCAGCAACGTCACCGGCCCCGTGCAGATCCTCGATCTCAAGCACCGGCCGCTCGGCTACAACACCGAGTTCGTCGGCGCGTTCACCAGCAACAACGCGCGGCTGAACACCCTGTGGAACAAGAGCCGCAACACGTCGTACGTGTGCATGCGCGACCAGTTCTACGACTGCCCGGACCGCGAGCGCGGCCAGTGGTGGGGCGATGTCTCGGAGCAGATCCTGTACTCGTTCTACCTCTACGACGACAAGGCACAGCTCCTGGCCAAGAAGGGGTTCCGCGAGCTGCTCAACACGCAGAAGCCCGATGGCTCGCTGTACACCACGGCGCCCGGCATCGTGTTTCACCTCCCCGACCAGAACATGGCCGCGATCAACGCGCTGGGCGTGTATTACCTCTACACCGCCGACACCGCGCTGGTCACGGAGCTCTACCCCAAGGTCGCGACGTTCATCAAGCAGTACGTCGCGTCGACGCTGAACGGCGATGGCATGCCGATCCTGCAAGATGGCGTGTGGAACTGGATCGACTGGGGATCGAACCTCGACATCCAGACCGGGAGCGCCAACACGGTGGCCAACGGCCTGTTCGTCCGGCTCATGGAGACCGGCAAGCTGCTCGCCCAGGCCACCGGCAACACCTCCGACGCGAACTTCTACCAGAGCCTGGAGACCGCCGAGAAGAGCCACTTCAATCAGTACTTCTGGCGGCCCGCCGCCAACGCCTACGTGTTCGGCCTGCTGAACGGGACGCAGTCGGCGACCATCGACGACCGGTCCAACGCGTGGGCGGTGCTCGCCGGCGCCGCCGATTCGTCGAAGCTGCCCGGGGTCCTGAACGTGCTGAACACCCGGCAGAACGCGAGCCCGTACCAGGAGCGCTACATCGAGGAGGCGATGTTCCAGATGGGCAACGATGGCGACGCCATCACTCGCATGCTGAGCTTCTACCAGTCCGATATCGACTCCTGGTCCCAGACGATGTGGGAGCGGAGCGGCGGGTCGATCGACAGCAACAACCACGCCTGGGCGGCGAGCGCGACCTATCTGCTCGGCGCCTTCGTGGCAGGCGTCCGGCCGACCGCGCCGGGCTGGTCGTCCTATCAGGTCACGCCGCAGCTCGGACCTCTCACCTCGGTCTCGGCCACGGTGCCCTCGGTCCGGGGCACGATCCACGTGAGCCACACCCTGTCGGCCACGAGCTATACGCTGGCGCTGGTCTCGCCCGCGGGCACGCAGGCGACGGTGGGAATCCCGCGCAGGCAGAACTGGACCTCGATCACCGCCAACGGCCGCGTCGTGTGGAGCCAGGGCACGTTCATGACCGGCGTCACCGGGGTCACCGGCCTCAGCGCCGACAGCCAGTACATCAACCTGAGCGTCGCACCCGGCACGTGGCAGTTCGCTGCGCAGTGATCGACGTCTCCGATCGTACGTGACGACGCCGCGGCACGCCATGAACGGTACATGGCGCGCACGCGGCCGCACCGAGGTCACGTCACGTCGCGGCGCGTCGAGACACACAACGACAGCGAAGGTGCGGGAGCTGCGCATTGGCGGTTGCTCCCTCCGCTGGTTTTCCTTACGCTCGGGCCCGGCTTGATTCACCGGCTCGTGGCCACGAGTTAGAAGGAGAAGCGATGCAAACGTCGTTGGGTTGGAACCTGCGTCTCACGATCGGCCTCGGTCTCTGGCTTGCGTCCGCCGGCTCGACCGCGTCCGCCGAGCCGGCTGCGTCGGGCCCGGGCACGCTCGCCTGGGCGCTCACCGCGGGCGACGAGAAGGCCTACCAGGACGCGGTGGCGCAGTACAACCAGCGCCATCCGGAGAGCAAGATTACCCTCCAGCTGTTCCCCAACGAGCCGTACAAGCAAAAGCTGCTCGTGGCGATGGGCGCCGGCACGCCGCCGGACCTGTTCTTCAACTGGGGCGGCGGCATTCTCAAGGCGTATATCGACGCGGGCAATGTCATCGACCTCACCGCGGATATCGGCAAAGACCCGGCCTGGAAGCGCCGGTTCTTCCCCTCCGTGCTCGCGTCCGCCACCTTCGGCGACAAGCTCTACGGCGTCCCGATCAACGGCGTCCAGCCGGTGGTGTTCTTCGTCAACAAGAAGCTGTTCCAGGACGTCGGCGCGCAGCCGCCGAAGACCTGGAACGAGCTCCTGGCCGCGATCCCCAAGTTCAAGGCCAAGGGCAAGCCGCTGCTCTCGGTCGCGGGCGCCGACCGCTGGACCTATCTGATGTACGCCGAGTACTTCGTCGATCGCCTCGCCGGACCGCAGGTGTTCGCCGATATCGTGGCCGGTAAGCCCGACGGGTGGTCGCACCCCGCCATGATCCAGGCCGCCGAGATGATCCAGACCCTGGTCAAGCAGGAGGCGTTCGAGAAGGGCTACCCGGGCGTGTCCTATGGCAACGGCCAGGCGACCGCCCTGCTCTACTCCGGCCGCGCCGGCATGCAGCTGATGGGCAGCTGGGACTTCCCCAACATCTTGAATGGCCAGGCCAGCTTCATCGCCAGTGACCAGCTCGGCTGGGTCCCGTTCCCGACGATCGAGGGCGGCAAGGGCAGCCCGGGCGACGTGGTCGGCAATCCCTCCAACTTCTACTCGGTGTCGGCCAAGTCGACCCACAAGGCGGTCGCGATCGAGTTCCTGAAGACCAACGTGCTGTCCGACAGCAACATCGACGTGCTGCTGAAGAATGGCTCGGTGCCGCCGGTCGCCGGGCTCGAGGCCAAGATCGCCAAGTCGCCGCAGGCCGCGTGGCTCTCGTTCGTCTACAACGTCACCAAGAATGCGCCGAACTTCCAGCTGTCGTGGGACCAGGCGCTGCCGCCCGCCCAGGCCGACGCGCTCCTCACCAACCTCGAGCAGCTGTTCCTCGTGAAGATCACGCCGAAGCAGTTCTCGGAGAACATGAACAAGGCCATGAAGCGGTGATCGAGCCAACGCGCGCCGAGCGCGACCGCGGCGGCGCGGGGCTCGTGATGTTGCTGCCTGCGCTGGTGCTGTTCCTCGGCTTCGCGCTGGTGCCCATGCTCGGCGTGTTCGTGCTCGGCTTCACGCGCTGGGACGGCCTGGCGACGCCAGCGTGGACCGGGCTCGACAACTGGCGCGAGGCGGTGAGCGATCCGGTGACCCAGGACGCGGGCTGGCTCACCGTGAAGCTGATGATCACGAGCTGGGTGATCCAGACCCCGCTCTGCATGTTCCTCGGCGTGTTCGTCGCCGGCCACCAGCGCTATCGCGCGGTGCTCGCGGTGATCTACTTCGTGCCGCTGCTCCTGTCCACCGTGGCGATCGGCCTCACGTTCCGCGCGCTCATGGATCCGAACTTCGGGCTCAGCACGTCGCCCGCGCTCGCGATGCTCGCCAAGGACTGGCTGGGCGACGGCGATCTGGCGTTCTACGCCGTCGCCGTGGTGATCTCGTGGGAGTTCATCCCGTTTCACACCGTGCTGTACCAGGCCGGCGTGCGCCAGATCCCCCGCGTGCTCTACGAGGCCGCCACGATCGACGGCGCCGGGCGGCTGGCCCAGTTCTGGTACATCACGCTGCCGCAGCTCCGCTACACCATCGTGACGTCGTCGATGCTGATCCTGATCGGCTCGCTCACCTACTTCGATCTGGTGTACGTGATGACCGGCGGAGGCCCCGGGTTCGCGACCCGGCTCCTGCCGCTCGACATGTTCATCTCGGCGTTCGGCCGGCGCGAGATGGGCCGCGCCAGCGCGATCGCGTCGAGCCTCGTCGTCGGCGGCCTCGTGCTGTCACTCGCGATGGTGAAGTTCTCCGGGTTCGCGCGGATGCGCAGCCAGCAAGAGGGCGTGTGATGCCAAGGTGGCGGCCGCGGCTGTTCCGCTACAACTGGGTGGCCGCGATCGCGGGGCTGCTGTGGCTGCTCGTCGTCGTCGTGCCGCTGTACTGGATCGTCGTGACCAGCCTGCGCAGCCGCCAGGGGTTCTTCGACACCCCGCCGCTGGATCTGCCGTCGCCGGCGACGTTCGACAACTACCAGAAGGTGCTCGAAGGCGACTTCTTCCTGTACCTGACCAACAGCGCGCTGGTCACGGTGGCGACGGTCGGCCTCACGATCGCCGTCTCGCTCCCCGCGGCACACGCCATCGTCCACAGCACCCGCCGCTCGGTGCAGCGCGGGTTCCAGCTGTTCTTGCTGGGGCTGGCGATCCCGATCCAGGCGACGATCATTCCGCTGTACCTCATCATCAGCAAGCTCGGTGTCTACGACACGCTGACCGCGCTGGTCCTGCCGGGCATCGCGTTCGCGGTGCCGCTCACCGTGGTCATCCTGGTCAACTTCCTGCGCGACATCCCGCGCGAGCTGTACGAGGCGATGCGGATCGACGGCGCCAGTCAGCTCCGGATGCTGCTCCACCTGAGCCTGCCGCTCAGCCGCCCGGCGATCATCACCGTCATGGTATATGACGCGCTGAACGTGTGGAACGGGTTTCTGTTTCCGCTCATCCTCACCCAGAGCGCCGACAAGCGCGTGCTGCCGCTGGGCGTGTGGACGTTCCAGGGCGAGTTCAATATCGATGTACCGACCGTGCTCGCGTACGTCGTGCTATCTACCATCCCGATCATCGCGCTCTATGCGGTCGGCCGGCGCTACCTGGTGAGCGGGCTCACCGCCGGTTTTGGCCGGTAGCCGGCAAGGAGAACTGGACATGAACCGAGACAACCTGCTCCGCGTCGATGGCAATCGGCTGGTCCGGAGGGATGGCAAGGCCGTCGTGCTCCGCGGCGTCGGCCTCGGCGGCTGGATGAACATGGAGAACTTCATCACGGGCTATCCGTCCAATGAAGCGCAGCAGCGCAGCGCGCTCCTGAAGGCCCTGGGCGACGAAGGCTATCGCCGGTTCTTCGACCGGTTCTTCGACGTGTTCTTCGATGAGCCCGATGCCCGCTACCTGGCATCGCTCGGGCTCAACTGCGTGCGCCTGCCGTTCAACTACCGGCACTTCGAGGACGACGATCAGCCGTTCGTGATGAAGGAGGCCGGGTTTCGCCTGCTCGATCGCGCGATCGAGCTGTGCGCGCGCCACGGGCTCTACACCGTGCTCGACCTGCACGCGCTGCCGGGCTATCAGAACCAGCACTGGCACAGCGATAACCCGACGCACTGGGCGATGTTCTGGACCCACCGGCACTTCCAGGATCGCGTGGTCCACCTCTGGGAGGCGCTCGCCGAGCGCTACCGCGACAACCCCTGGGTCGCCGGGTACAACCCGATCAACGAGCCCGCCGATCCGTCGGGCGAGCGGCTCGCGCCGTTCTATCGCCGGCTCGAGACCGCGATCCGCGCGGTCGACCAGCACCACGTGCTGTTCCTCGACGGCAACCGCTACTCGCTGGACTTCCAGATGTTCGGCGATCCGCTGCCCAACTGCGTCTACACCGCGCACGACTACGCGCTGCCTGGCTTCGTCGACGGCGGCGGCTATCCTGGCACCACGCGCGGCCAGTACGTCGATCGCGAGGTCGTCGAGGCCACGTTCCTGGCCCGCACCGAGTACATGCGGCGGACCGGCACGCCGATCTGGATCGGCGAGTTCGGCCCGGTCTACACCGGCGTGGCGGCCGACGACGATCAGCGGTATCAGCTGCTGCGCGATCAGCTCGATCTCTACCGCGAGCACGGCGCCGGCTGGAGCCTGTGGACGTACAAGGATATCGGCCTGCAGGGCATGGTCTACACGCCGACCGACGCGCCCTACCGCACGCAGATCGCCGGCGTGCTGCAGAAGAAGGCGCGCCTGGGGGTCGACGCGTGGGGCTCGGTCGATACCGGCGTGCGCCACATCCTCGATCCGATCGAGCGCACGTTCCGCGACGAGTTCCCCCACTTCGCGCCGTTCCCGTTCGGGGTCCGGTCGTGGGTCGATACGCTGGTGCGCCACATCCTGCTGGCGGAGCCGCTGGTCGAGGATTTCGGCAGGTGCTTCGAAGGCGTCACGCCGGCCGAGGCCGAAGCGCTGGCGGATTCGTTCCGGTTCGACCGCTGCACCGTGCGCACCCGGCTCGGCGAGCAGCTGAAGCAGACCTGAGGCTCACCGCCCGTCACAACCCATCACAACCCCTCCTCGACCTCGACCTGCGCCACCGAGGTGACCTCGCCGACCGCGGCGCCGCGGACCAGCGCGCTGCGCTGCCAGGCCCCCGACCGCCAGCGTAGCAGCATCGCGATGCCGCGGAACCACTCGTCGGCGGCCATCGCGATCCACACACCGACGAGCCCCAGGCCGAGCGTGACGCCGAGCAGCCGGGCGCCCATCACGCTGAGGATCGCCATCGAGGCCATCGCGACGCACACCGGCAACCGGACATCGCCCGCGCCCTTGAGCGCCGGCATCACGATCGTGTTGCTGTTGCGCCCGGGCTCGAGCACCAGCGACACCAGGAGCACCGACGACGCCAGCGCGAGCACGCGGGGATCATCGGAGAACAGGCCGAGCACCGAGCGATGGAACAGCTCCAGGAGGAGCACCAGCACCACCGAGATCGAGATGCCGACCAGGCAGTATCGGTACACGCGGTGGGTGGCCTCGGCGTGGCGTCCGGCGCCGACCAGGTAGCCGACCAGGAGCTGGCCGGCCGAGCCGATCGAGACGCCGGGCATGAAGACGTAGCGCAGCACGGCCATCAGGATGCCGTACGTGGCCAGCGCGACCGTGCCCATGCCCGAGACCATCGCGAGGATCGCGATCTGCGACAGGCTATACGAGATATTCTCGCCCGCGGTCGGAACGCCGATCGCCAGGATCGATCGATAGATGTGGCCGGGCAGCTGCCGCACCTGCCGCAGCGGGAGCTCGAGGTTCACCCGGCGGTGGATCATCCACGCCGACAGCCCGCAGGCGATCGCCTGGCTCACCACGGTGGAGGCGGCGACCCCGGTCACGCCGAGCACCGGGAAGCCGAACAGACCGAACAGGCACAGCGCGTTGCCCGCGACGGTCAGCAGCAGCGCGATGCCGTTCACCAGCATCGGGTCGCCCGCGTATCCCCAGGACCGCAGGATGCTCGCCTGGCCGATGTTGATCGCCATGAAGAACGACAGTCCGCCGTAGAGCGTGAGGAACTGCTGGGCGTAGCGCGCGACCTGGGGCTCGAGGTGATAGAGGTCGACGAGGCGCCCGGTGCCGAGCGCCATCAGCGCCGACACCACGACCGAAGCGGCGAGGATCAGCGCCAGGCTGCCCACGCCGTAGAGCCCGGCCTCGCGCGGCCGCCGGGCCCCCAGGTTCTGGGTGATGAGCACGCTCGAGCCGACCGCGATCATCGTGTAGAGCAGCTGGATGAAGAACGAGAACTGGCCGGCGAGGCTCATCGCGGCGACCGCCTCGGACGAGTAGCGGCTCAGCATCAGCGTGTCGACGCTCATCAGCGACGTACGCAGGATGTTCTCGACGAGCAGCGGCCCGGCCAGCTGCATGAGGGGAACCCGTGAATGATCGATCGGTCGTTGCGCCATGACAGGGAGCGATGGCGCGCCTCCCTGCGGCGACCATAGTACGAGCGGCGAGCTTCGTCAGGTGTCCGGGGGTCCCAGACGTCGATCGCAGCTTTGGTACCAGAAGGTTTCGCAAAAAGCGATCCCCGACGACGGCCCCCGCTACCGCGTCAGCGCGTCGAGCGAGATCGCGCGCCCCAGCAGCGCGTCGCCCGCGGCGTTGGGGTGGTAGCAGTCGGTGCGCAGATCCGAGACCATCTGCGAGGGATCGGCGGGATCGCGCAGCACGGCGTCGAAGTCGAGCACCGCGTCGAACGCGCCGCTCGTCTTGATCCACTGGTTGACCTCGAGGCGCGCCTGCTCCCGCGGCGTGCCGGCTGCGTTGCACATGGGCAGAATCGTGGCGCCGATGATCCGGAGCTTTTGCGCGTGCGCCTGCGCCGCGATCGACCGCATGGCATCGATCACCTGGGCGCTCGGCGCCGGCGCGGCGTTGCCGCCGCCGCCGAGGTCGGTGGTGCCCTCGAGCAGCAGGCGAGCGACGCGCTCCAGATGCCGATCGCGCCGCGCCGCGCCGCCTCGTCGTCGGCAATCGCGCGATTCTCGGTCAGCAGTGATACGAAACCCAACATGGCCAATGAC
>Ga0302321_100005554_pt1 | contig 11050 bp, 8 predicted proteins | sample Fen_T0_1_FD_202505 | JGI IMG/M metagenome (GOLD analysis project Ga0302321, IMG submission 202505) | Peat permafrost microbial communities from Stordalen Mire near Abisko, Sweden - Fen_T0_1 | ecosystem: Environmental > Terrestrial > Soil > Wetlands > Permafrost | place: Sweden: Abisko...
GGCCAGCGCACCCGGCTCACGCCCATCACCGGGCAGCCGCCGAGCCTGGTGAACCCGCCGCCGGGATGCCCGTTCCACCCGCGCTGCCCGTACGCGTTCGACCGCTGCCACGAGGAGACCCCGCCCTTGCGGCCGGTGAACATGTCGCCGACACACGTCTCGTCGTGCTGGCTGCCGACCGACCCCGCGGGTCGCGCGGAGGCCCGCGTCGAGCTGGCGCGCCGTCGGGCCGGGACGGGGGCGGCATGACCGCGCAGACCGGTGCGGCACCGCAGCCGCCCGTCCCCGGGGGCCACGTGCCGTCCGGGGAGGTGCTGCTGCGGGCGCGCGACGTCGTCAAGTACTTCCCGGTCGGCCGCGGGGGCTGGCGCGGGGGGTCCCGCGAGGTCGTCCACGCCGTCGACGGGGTGTCCCTCGACATCCACCGGGGCGAGACCGTGGGCCTGGTGGGGGAGACGGGCTGCGGCAAGTCCACGCTCGCCCGGTGCCTGACCCGGCTGTACGACCTGACGTCGGGCACCGTCGAGTTCGAGGGCCAGGACATCTCCCGGCTCGACCGCCGGGCGATGCGCCCGTTCCGGCGCAACATCCAGATGATCTTCCAGGACCCGTACGGCTCGCTGAACCCGCGGCGGCGGGTCGGCTCGATCATCGGCGAGCCGTACGCCGTCCACGGGATCGCGGACGGCGCCGAGCGCAAGCGGCGCGTGCAGGAACTGATGGAGCTCGTGGGCCTCAACCCCGAGCACTACAACCGGTTCCCGGCCGAGTTCTCCGGCGGCCAGCGCCAGCGCATCGGCGTGGCCCGGGCGCTCGCGCTGCGGCCGAAGCTCATCGTCTGCGACGAGCCGGTGTCGGCCCTCGACGTCTCCATCCAGGCGCAGATCATCAACCTGCTGAGTGACCTGCAGCACGAGTTCGACCTGACGTACCTCTTCATCGCGCACGACCTGTCGGTCGTCCAGCAGGTGAGCACCAGGGTCGCCGTCATGTACCTGGGGACGGTCGCCGAGGTGGCCGGGGCCGACCCGCTCTACGACACCCCGCGCCACCCCTACACCGCGGCGCTGCTCTCCGCGGCCCCGGTCGCCGACCCGGACCGGGCGCAGTCGCGCGAGCGCGTCATCCTCAGCGGCGACCCGCCGTCGCCGGTCACCCCGCCGAGCGGGTGCCGGTTCCACCCGCGCTGCCCCAAGGCGCAGGACGACTGCCTCCACCTCGAGCCGGCGCTCGAACCCCGGCTCGGCGACGGGCCCGAGCACGTGGCCGCCTGCCACCACCCGCTGGCCGACGGCGAACGTCTGCCGACGGGCGCCGCCGTGGTGTCCGCGGAGGTCACCGGGGCCGACGACGTGGCGGCGTCCACGCCCCCGGACGGAGAGGAGCAGCCGTGACCCAGGCAGCAGATGTCGACGTCGCCTCGCCGGAGCCCGGGGTCCCTGTCGCCCCCATCGCGGGCCGCAGCCCGTGGCGGCTGGGGTGGGAGCGGTTGCGACGTGACCGGGTGGCGATGGTGTCCCTCCTCGTCATCGTGCTCATCTTCGCGTTCGCGCTCCTCGCGCCGCTCGTGGCGTCGCTGACCGGGCACGACCCGAACGCCCAGTTCCGCCAGACCGGGCTCACGCCGGACGGCCTGCCCGAGGCGCCGACGTCGGAGTTCCTCCTCGGCACCGACGACCTGGGCCGCGACATCCTGGTGCGCATCGCCTACGGCGCCCGGATCTCGCTGCTCGTCGGCGTCGTCGCGACGGTGATCACGATCATCGTCGGGGTGGTCGTCGGGCTCGCCGCCGGCTACTACGGCGGCGTCATCGACACCGTCCTGGCGCGGTTCGTCGACGTCGTGCTGTCGTTCCCGTTCCTGCTGTTCGCGGTCTCGCTGGTCTCCGTGACCGGTCCCAGCCTGTGGATCGCGATCACCGTGATCGCCCTGTTCAGCTGGGCGTCCGTCGCCCGCATCGTGCGCGGGCAGGTCCTCTCGATCCGGGAGAAGGAGTACATCGAGGCGGCCCGGTCGCTGGGGTCGAGCGACGTGCGCATCATGGCGCTGGACGTGCTGCCCAACGTGCTGGCGCCCGTCATCGTGTACTCGACCCTGCTGATCCCGATCGTCATCAGCACCGAGGCGACCCTGTCGTTCCTCGGCCTCGGCGTGCCGCCGCCCACGCCCACGTGGGGCGGGATGCTGGACGAGTCGCGCAACTACTACCAGCAGGCGTGGTGGTTCGTCGTGTTCCCCGGCAGTGCGCTGCTGCTGACGACGCTCGCGTTCAACCTGTTCGGCGACGGCGTCCGCGACGCCTTCGACCCGCGGGCCGACCGGCTGATGAAGGGCTGAGGCGATGCTGTCCTTCCTGGTGCGCCGCATCCTCATCGGGGTGCTGGTCCTGTGGATCATCACGATGCTCGTGTTCGGCATCTTCTTCGTCGCCCCGAACAACGTCGCCCAGACGCTGGCCGGCCGCCAGGCGACGCCCGAGACGGTCGCCCTGGTGCAGCACCGGCTGGGCCTCGACGACCCGATGTGGCTGCAGTACCTGCACTTCCTGGGGAACGCCCTCAAGGGGAACCTCGGGTACGACTACTACCACCTGGTGTCCGTGAACTCCATCGTCGCGGACGCCGCCCCCAAGACGGCGTCGCTCGCGATCGGCGCGGCCGTGCTGTGGCTCGTGCTGGGCGTGCTCAACGGCGTCGTGTCCGCGGTGCGGCCCCGCAGCCTGATCGACCGCGGCCTCACCGGGTTCGCCCTGTTCTTCTACTCGATGCCGACGTTCCTGCTCGGCCTGGTCGCGCTGTACTTCCTCTACTACCGGCTCACCGTCGCGGGGTTCGCGTGGTTCCCCGCAGGCGGGTACGTCAACTTCTCCCAGGACCCGCTGCAGTGGGCGCGCTCGCTCATCCTGCCGTGGCTGACGCTGGCCCTGGTGTACGCGGCGACGTACACCCGGCTCACCCGTGCGTCCATGCTGGAGGTGCTGGGGGAGGACTACATCCGCACGGCCCGGTCGAAGGGCATCAGCGAGCGGCGGGTGACGTTCCGGCACGGCCTTCGGGCCGCGCTGACGCCGGTCGTGACCCAGTTCGGCATCGACCTGGGCCAGCTCGTGGGCGGCGCGCTGGTCACCGAGCAGGTGTTCAGCATCGACGGGCTCGGCCGGACGTCGGTCCAGGCGATCGACAACCAGGACCTGCCCGTCATCATCGGGATCGTCCTGGTGGCCGCGGCGGTCGTCGTCGTCGCCAACCTCCTGGTCGACATGGCGTACGCCTGGCTCGACCCGCGGGTCCGCCTGAGCTGACCCGCACCTGCCCCTCCGGGGCACCGCCGCGGGGGCCGACGTCGGTCGGTCGCCCGCGGCGGGCCCGGGGCCACCTCAGCGCTGGGCGCGTGCCACGAACGGTTCCAGCGGGTTCCCGACGTAGATCTGGCGCGGCCGGTAGATCCGCGTCTTCGGCTCGTCGTGGATCTCCTTCCAGTTCGCGATCCACCCGGGCATGCGCCCGATCGCGAACATGACCGTGAACATCTCCAGCGGGATGCCGAGGGCGCGCAGGATGATGCCGCTGTAGAAGTCCACGTTGGGGTAGAGCTGCCGCTCGACGAAGTAGTCCTCCGCGAGCGCGGCGTCGGCCAGCTCGACGGCGATGTCGAGCAGCGGGTCGGTGATGTGCATCTGGCCCAGCAGCTTGTCCGCGGCCTCCTTGAGGATCTTCGCCCGGGGGTCGAAGTTGCGGTAGACGCGGTGGCCGAAGCCCATGAGCTTGAGCCGGTCGTCCTTGTTCTTGACCCGCTCCACGTACTCGGAGACCTGCATCCCCGACTGCTGGATGAGCTCGAGCATCTCGATGACGGCGACGTTCGCCCCGCCGTGCAGCGGGCCCCACAGCGCGCAGACGCCCGCGGCGCAGCTGGCGAACATGTTCGCCTGGCTGGACGCGACCATCCGGACCGTGCTGGTGGAGCAGTTCTGCTCGTGGTCGGCGTGCAGGAGCAGGAACAGGTTGAGCGCCCGGGCCGCCTCGGGGGACGGCTCGTACTCCTTGAACGGCAGGGAGAACATCATGTGCAGGAAGTTCTCGGCGTACTTGTAGTCGTACCGCGGGTACACCAGCGGCTCGCCGACCGACGCCTTGTAGCTCGCCGCGGCGATCGTGCGCACCTTGGACATCAGGCGGGCCGCGGCCAGCTCCAGGCCGGCGTCGTCGACGATCTCGACCTGCGGCTCGTGGCAGCTCAGGGTATTGATCATCGCGGACAGGATCGCCATCGGGTTGGCGTTCGGGGGGAACGCGTCGAAGTGCTTGAGCATGCTGTTCGGCAGCCGGGAGTTCTCGGTGAGGAGGGCGCTGAAACGGTTCCGGTCGGTCTGCGTGGGCAGGTTGCCGAAGATCACGTGCCACGCGGTCTCGACGAACGAGCTGTGCGCGGCGAACTCCTCGATCGGGATCCCGCGGTAGCGCAGGATCCCCTGCTCGCCGTCGATGTAGGTGACGGCGGACGTGCACGACCCGGTGTTGCCGTAGCCGTCGTCGAGGGTGATGTACCCCGTGCGGGCACGCAACTGGCTGATGTCGACGGCCAGCTCGTGCTCGGTGCCCTCCACCACCGGCAGGTCGTACGCGGTGCCGTCGAGCTCGATGCGGCAGGTGTGGGTCATCCTCACGACTCCTTCGCCAGACGTGCGGCGGCGCTGCTGACCGCCGCGTCGCGGACCGGCACCCGCGCCGGACGTGGGTCATCCCGCGGGGTGTGATCCGGGTGCAGGTCTACCTGGTGGTGTCCGGCGCTGTCGAGACGCCGTGCCAGGACCCGTGACCCGGAGGACTAGCCTGGCCCGGTGGATCACGGCGTCTCGAACACGGTCACCTACAAGGTCTACTACGAGGACACCGACTGCCTCGGCATCGTCTACCACGCCAACTACCTGAAGTTCATGGAGCGTGGTCGCAGCGAGTTCCTCGCGGCACACGGCCGGACCGTGCAGGACTGGAACCGGGAGGGTTACCTCATCGTCGTCCACTCGCTGCACATCACCTACCGTCGGGCGGCCGTCCTCGGCGACATCCTTGACGTCGTCTCGTCCTTCACCCTCGGATCCCGGTTCCGCGGCACGTTCCACCAGCGGGTGGAGCGTGCTGGCGAGCTCATCGTCGAGGCGGACGTCGACATCGTGTGCCTGGACGCCGACCAGCAGCTGGTCTCGTTCCCGGAAGGGCTGCGCGCCCTGGCCTCCCCGTGACGCAGCTCACCCCCACCCGGAGGCTAGGGGAAGGGGGTCAGCCGGCTCGGGCGGCCCGGGGCTCGGGGAGGGTGACGGCGAGGGTGACGCACGCCGACACCAGGTCGCCCTCGTAGCCGCCGCCGGGCCCGGACTGCCACTCCACCGGGAGGCGGTGCGAGCGCACGGGCTCCAGGCCGCGGGCCTCGACGAGGCGGTAGGCGCTGTCGTGGGCGAACGTCATCGGCGAGAGCGCCGACCGCTCCAGGGTGACGCGGAGGATCGTGACGACGACGCGCTCCTCGAACACGTCCTCGATCCGGGCGAGCGCCGGCAACGACTCCTCCCCGCAGCGCTCGCAGGCGCTCGGCGGCACGGGAGGCTGCCCGGCGCGCCACTGGGCGCCGTGCTGCAGGCAGGCGAGCAACCGCACGGGCGACTCGTGGCCGCAGGCCCGGGAGAGGGTCATCGCGTAGACGGCGGCGGCGCGGTGGTGCTCGGGTGACGACTGGCAGTAGAGCATGCGTCCTCCTCGGTCCGGGACCCGCTCCGTTCCAACGACCCTTCCTACGAGAGGGGACCGGCCGAGGTTACGGTCACCCGTCGCGGGAGGGGCGTTCAGCCGTCGTAGGAGGGCACCGGGACCGGCGACGTCACCACGAACCGGCCGCCGCGGGGCGCGTCCGGCTCCACCTGCGCGGCGGGCAGCTCGATGCTGCCGGTGTCGAGCAGCCGGTCGGCGGCGTCGGCGTCGAGCGGCGGGCAGAGGTGGTCGCCCTGCACGGCGGCGCAGCCCCGCTCGCGCAGGGGCGCGAGCTGGTCGGGCCGGTCGACGCCGGTCGCCACGACGGCGAGCCCGAGCACCTGCGCGAACGTCACCATCGCCCCCAGCGCGGGCGTCCCGGCGGCGTCCTGCGGCCCGGCACCCGCCCGGACCGCGACGACGTCGAGAGGCAGCGCGCGGGCCCGCCCGAACGCCGCCCCCGCGGCGCCGTCGGCCAGGGCGAGCCGCACGCCCAGGCGCCGGACGGCGTCCAGCTCGGCGGCGAGCAGGTTCCCGCCCGCCGCGAGGTCGGCCTCGCCCACCTGCAGCACCAGCAGGTCGGGCGGCAGCGTGGCCCGGTCCAGCGCCCGGGCGACGTCGGCGGCCGGCCCGGGGACCGCCGCCGTCCGGACCGCCCCGCCGGTCCCGCCGCCCGCCCCGCGCGTCCCGCCGGGGGCGGCACCGCCGGCGGCACCGCGGCGCTCGCCCCGGGGACCGTCGGGGCGGGCCTCGGGCCCGGCGTGCGCGGCCAGCCGCACCCACACCGGGACGCCCCGGCCGCCCCGGAACCACCGCCCGCCCTCGCTGCACGCGTGCGCGAGCAGCCGCCGGTCGAGCTCGTGGGCGAGGCCGAGCGCCCGCACGGCGGGCAGGAAGGCGGGGGCGGTCAGGTCGCCGAAGCGCGGATGGGCCCAGACGTGCAGCGCCTCCACGGCCGTGACGCGCCCGTCCCGCAGGTCGACGAACGGCTGGAAGCGCACCTGCAACTCGCCGCGGCGGGTCGCGCCGGCCAGGTCGTCGGCCAGGTCCGCCGCCCGGTCCGTGCGGCGCGCCAGGCGCCGTTCCGCGGGCGGGGTCGGGACGGCCGGGCCGCCGCCGTCCCGGCCGTCGGTCGCCGGGTGCCTCGGCAGCGGCGTCCGGTCCCGGCCGGCGCGCTTGGTGCGGTACATGGCGGCGTCGGCGCGGCGCAGCAGGTCGGCGGCGCCGGGACCGTCGTCCGGCCACACGGCCACGCCGACGCTCACCGTGACCTGAAGGGTGCGCCCGGCGGCGACGAGGGGTCGGGCGACCGCCTCGAGCGCCCGGGCGGCGACCAGGGCCGCGGCGTCCGGCTGGGTCAGCTCGGGCAGCAGGACGGCGAACTCGTCGCCGCTGAGCCGGGCCACGGTGTCGTCGTGGCGGCGTCCCGCCCCCAGACGCGCGGCGATCGCGGTGAGGACCTCGTCGCCGGCCTGGTGCCCCAGGGTGTCGTTGATCTCCTTGAAACGGTCGACGTCGAACAGCAGGAGCGCGCACCGGCCCTGTGAGCGCTCGGCCCGGGCGATCGCCTCGGCCAGCCGGTCGATGAGCAGGCGCCGGTTCGGCAGGCCGGTCAGCGGATCGTGCTCGGCCAGGCGGCGCAGCTCCCGCTCGGCGCGCTTGCGCCCGGTGATGTCGCGCAGGTGCACCACGCGGCCCGCCGTCGCGCCCCGGCGGGGCGGCACCTCGCTCGTGAGCAGCTCGTACTCCCGCGCGTCCGGCCCCGTGCCGATGGTCAGCTCGGCGCCCGCCGGGGTGACGCCCACGGCGGTGGCGTGCCGCCGCACCAGGTGGTGCACCGGCACGCCGAGCCCCGCGGCCGGTCCGAGCAGGTGGGCGGCGGCCCGGTTGCGGTCGACGATCCGGCCGAGCGGGTCGACGACGAGCACCGGGTCGCCCAACCGGTCGAGGGCCAGGTGCCGGGCCGGTGGCAGCAGGTCGAGGAGCCGGTACCGCAGGACGCCCCAGACGAGCACGAGCGCCCCGGCCGACACCGCGAGCGGCGTCGGGTCGTAGGTGCGGGCGGGCCCGAGCCCGAAGCTGGACGCCGCGTTGGCGGCGAGCGGGACGGCGGCGGCGACGGCCAGGGTCACGGTCTGACGGACGTAGCCCCGCGAGATCCGCACCAGCCGGACGACGAGCAGCGCCGTCGCGCCGACCGACAGCGCCGTCGCCCAGGCGAAGTGGGGCCAGTAGAGCGGCCCGACGACGACGTGGGGGACGGGCGCGAGCGGTCCGGGTGCGAAGCGGCGCACCAGGTCGTGCGTCGCCGGGAGCGCGAGGGCCGCCCCGACGGCGACGGGTTCGACGGCGAGGGCCGCGAGCAGGCGCCGGCCCGTCCACTGGCCGCGCCCGGTGAACTGCAGGACGAACAACAGCCAGCCCGCCGGCACGACCTCGGCTCCGGCGAACTCGGCGCTCCCCCAGAACTCACGGACGCCGCGGCCGTCCGTGCCCAGTTCCAGGGCGTAGGCGAGGCACCACGCGGCGCCCCCGAGCAGCAGGGCGGCGAGCGGGGCTCCTCCGACCGCTCGCCGCCGTCGCCGCAGGAGGTGCGCGGCGCCCAGCACGTCGGCCGTGGCCGCGGCGAGCAGCAGCAGGGCCATCAGCGACCACCGCACCACGACGCCACCCCGTCCCCGACACGACGGTGCCCGGACGGGAGGCGGTCGCCGTCGTCCGCCGTGTCCGGGCCCCTGCGTTGACCTGTTCCCACAATGTTACCCAATGTGGGCACGAACGACCGCAACGTTACCGCGGATCGCGGCTGGTGCAGGCCCGGCCGGGCGGCAGCTCCGGCCGGGCCGGGGATCAGGCCGCGGGTGCCAGCGCCGTCGGGGCGGCGGCCGCCGGCTCCAGGGCCAGCTCCAGCACCTGCCGGACGTCACCGACCAGGTGCACGGTCAGCGCGTCGAGCACCTGCTGCGGGACGTCGTCCAGGTCGGGGCCGTTGCGCTCGGGCAGGATCACCTGGGTGAGCCCGGCCTGGTGCGCGGCGAGCAGCTTCTGCTTCACCCCGCCGATCGGCAGCACCCGCCCGGTGAGGGACACCTCGCCGGTCATTCCGACGTCCGCGCGCACCAGGCGACCGGTGAGCAGCGACGCGAGCGCCGTCGTCATGGTGACGCCCGCCGAGGGGCCGTCCTTGGGGACGGCGCCCGCCGGGAAGTGGACGTGCAGCCGGTGGTCCGCCAGGGGCGCCGTCGCGATCCCGAGCGCCTCGCCGTTCGCCCGCAGGAAGCCGAGCGCGATCTGCGCCGACTCCTTCATGACGTCGCCGAGCTGGCCGGTGAGGGTGAGGCCCGGCTCGCCGTCCATCATCGCGACCTCGACGAACAGCACGTCGCCGCCCGCTCCCGTGACGGCGAGGCCGGTGGCCACGCCGGGGACGGCGGTCCGCTCGGCGGCCTCCGGCTGGAAGCGCGCCCGGCCGAGGTAGTGGCGCAGCCGGTCGGCGTCGACGACGGTCGCCGGGGCGCCGTCGGCGTCACCGGCCGTGATCCGCTCGGTGGCGACCTTGCGCAGGATCCGGGCGAGGGCCCGCTCCAGCTGCCGGACGCCCGCCTCCCGGGAGTACTGCGACGCCAGCGCCCGCAGCGTGGCCTCGGGGAGCTCGACCTCGCCCGCCGCCAGGCCGGTGCGCTCCAGCTGGCGGGGCAGCAGGTGGTCGCGGGCGATGGCGACCTTCTCCTCCTCGGTGTACCCGTCGAGACGGACGACCTCCATCCGGTCGTACAGCGCCTCCGGGATGGCCTCGGCGACGTTCGCCGTGGCCAGGAAGACGACGTCCGACAGGTCGAGGTCCAGGTCGAGGTAGTGGTCGCGGAAGGTGTGGTTCTGCGCCGGGTCGAGCACCTCCAGCAGGGCCGCCGCCGGGTCGCCCCGGTAGTCCGAGCCCACCTTGTCGATCTCGTCGAGGAGGACGACCGGGTTCATCGTGCCGGCCTCCTTCACCGCGCGGACGATCCGCCCCGGCAGGGCGCCGACGTAGGTGCGCCGGTGGCCGCGGATCTCGGCCTCGTCGCGGACGCCGCCGAGCGCGACCCGCACGAACGAGCGGCCGAGCGCGCGGGCCACGGACTCGCCGAGCGACGTCTTGCCGACGCCGGGCGGCCCGACGAGGGCGAGGACGGCGCCCGAGCCCCGGCCGCCGACGACCTGCAGGCCCCGGGAGGCCCGCCGGGCCCGGACGGCGAGGAACTCGGTGATCCGGTCCTTCACGTCGTCCAGGCCGGTGTGGTCGGCGTCGAGGACGGCGCGCGCCGCCGCGACGTCGGTGGCGTCCTGCGTGCGCACGTTCCACGGCAGTTCCAGGACGGTGTCGAGCCAGGTGCGGATCCAGCCGCCCTCGGGGGAGGAGTCGGGCGACCGCTCCAGCCGGTCGGCCTCGCGCAGCGCGGCCTCGCGGACCGCCTCGGGCAGGTCGGCGGCCTCGATCCGGCTGCGGTAGTCGCCGCCCTCCTCGGGCTGGCCCTCGCCGAGCTCCTTGCGGATGGCGGCGAGTTGCTGGCGCAGCACGAACTCCCGCTGCGCCTTGTCCAGGCCGGACCGGACGTCATCGCGGATCTTGGTGCTGACCTCCAGCTCGGCCAGGTAGGCGCGGGCCTTGGGCAGCAGCAGCTCCAGCCGGGCGACCGGGTCGGGAGTCTGCAGCAGCTCCACCTTGACGTCGGTGTCGAGCCACGGCGCGTACCCGGCCGAGTCGGCGATCTCGCCGGGGGCGGAGAGCTTCTGCAGGGCGTCCAGCGCCTGCCAGGCGCTGCGCTGCTGCAGGACCGTGGTGAGCGCGGTCTTGAACTCGGCCGCGAGTTCGCGGCTGCGCGGGGTGGCGGCCGGCTCGTCGAGCCGTTCGGCCTCCACCCACAGGGCGGCGCCGGGGCCCATGACCCCGGTGCCGATGCGGGCACGGTGGGTGGCCCGGACGACGGCGGCGGCCTCGCCGCTCGCCAGCCGGCCGACCTGGGTGACCTCGGCGACCGCGCCCATCGCTCCCGAACGGCCCTCGATGCGGGGGACGAGGAGCAGCCGGAGGGGCTCGCGGGCGTCGCGGGGGTCGCGGGAGAGGCGCTGGTCGCGGGAGTCGCGAGCGGCGCGAGCGGCGTCCAGGCTGGCCTGTGCCTGGTCCGAGAGCTCGACGGGCACCACCATGCCCGGGAGCACCACCTCGTCGTCGAGGAACAACACGGGGAAGTTCTGCGCGGTCATGGCTCCCCCAACGCGGCCGATCGACGATGTCCTTCCCCGGTTCGCCCGTGTTCGCCGACGG
>Ga0302321_100005557_pt1 | contig 11046 bp, 12 predicted proteins | sample Fen_T0_1_FD_202505 | JGI IMG/M metagenome (GOLD analysis project Ga0302321, IMG submission 202505) | Peat permafrost microbial communities from Stordalen Mire near Abisko, Sweden - Fen_T0_1 | ecosystem: Environmental > Terrestrial > Soil > Wetlands > Permafrost | place: Sweden: Abisko...
GACTCCGCCGAGATCGCCTATATTCCGAAAACGACGGTGCCGGTGAACGCCGAAACCGCCACCATCCTCGAACAACTCCACGACACGCTGGAAGAAAACGACGACGTCCAGGCCGTGTTCTCCAACGAGGACGTGGAGTAGGTTGGATTAGAAGGGAGGGCGTGACCGCTGGGCGCGCCGTAAAAACACTCGCGAACGGTCCAGCCTTAGAATCTACCACACTCATCGCAATCCATCCCAACCGGAACATGTAGTCTATTAGACTACAAAGTGGCTTGGGGATACTTGTAACCTATTACGTTACAAACCGCCTTTCCCTCATCCCTTCGCCGCGAAATGCCCGGCCTGCTTGCTGAGCGACTTCTCGATGCTCCCGCACACCAGATCACACAGCTTGGGAATAGTTGGATCCGCGATCTGGTAGAAAACTTGCAGGCCCTCTTTGCGCCGGGACAAAACGTGTGCGGCGGTCAGCGTCTGCAGGTGCCGCGAGATGTTCGCCTGCGTCCCGCCCGTCGCGACCACGAGCTCAGTGACATTCTTTTCCCCCTCGAATAAAGCCTGAATCAACCGCAGGCGCATCGGCTCCGCCAGTACGGCGAAACGTCGGGCCACCTGCTCGAGGGCCCCGGGAGTAAGGACGGCGGTTTTGGACATGCAGACGAGAAAACAGGCGCTTGACACGATGACAAGTATATGAGTATATGCGCATATAAAGTCAATCAACTAACCTCATGAAGAACATTAACGACCTCATCCGCGTCCTCGCCGGCTCCATGACCCTGCTCAGTGTAGCCCTCGTGTATTTCGTCAGCCCGTGGTGGCTGCTCCTGACCGGTTTTGTCGGAGTGAACCTCATCCAATCCGCCTTCACTGGTTTTTGTCCGCCCAGCATCGTCCTGCGTAAACTGGGCTGGCTGGGCGACGACGGCTTCATCCATTGGGGCGGTCGCTCCTGATCCATCATGAAACACCTGACCATTGCCTGTGTTGGCCTAGCCCTGTTTCTCACCGGGTGCCGCCGGTCGGAACCCACCCCCAACTCCCCGTCCGGACCGGCCGTGTCCGTACGGAGTGCCACGGTCGTTGCCGAGAAACTGCCCTTGTTTCTCGAAGTCCCGGCCACCATCCGTCCCGCCGAGCGTGCTGGCATCGCCGCCCGCCTCACCGGCACGATCGCGACCCTGCCGTGGGGCCTCGGCCAGTCGGTGAAAGCCAGTGATATTCTACTCACTCTCTCCGCCCCTGAGGTCGAAGCCCGGGTTCGCCAAGCCCAGGCGCAAACAGCCGAAGCCATCCGCACCGCCGAGCGCGAGCGCACTCTCGTCGCCAAGGGCGTAAGCCCGCCCGATGCGCTGCGCGACGCTGAGGATCGCCTGCGCTTTGCCCAAGCCACCTTGTCCGAAGCAGAAGCCATGCTCGCCTACGCCACCGTGCGCGCGCCCTTCGATGGCGTCGTGACCGAGAAACATGTCCTGCCCGGCGACCTCGCCACCCCCGGTCTGCCGCTGCTCGTCGTCGAATCCACCCAGCATCTCCGCGCCGAGGGCAACATTCCGGAAACCATCGCCGCGAGCCTGCGCATCGGCGACCCGCTGACCGTGATCGTGGATGAACCGCCCACCACCGTTGCCGGTACCATCGAGGAACTTTCCACCGCCTCCGACGCCGTGAGTCGCTCTCTTCTCGCCAAAGTCGCTCTTCCCGCCGGCACCGTCCGTTCCGGTCAATATGTCCGGCTCCAAGTCCCCGCCGGCTCGTCGTCCTCCCTTCTTGTTCCCGCCGACGCCGTCAGCCGCTTCGGCCAGATGGAACGGGTGTTCGTGGTCGAGCAAAGCCGCGCCGTCCTGCGCCTCGTGAAAACCGGCCGCACTTCCGGCGAACGCATCGAAATCCTCTCCGGCGTCAACGCCGGCGAACACGTCGTGATCGCTCCGCCCGCGGCGCTGCGCGACGGCTCACCGGTGACTTCCCAGCCATGAACCAACCGACCCAACCTGCTCCGCACGGCATGGCCGCCCGGCTCGCGGCGGTGTTTACCCATTCCGCGCTGACGCCGCTGGCCGTGCTCGCCTCGCTCCTGCTTGGTCTCTTCGCGGTCATCATGCTTCCGCGCGAAGAGGAGCCGCAGATCAAGGTGCCGATGATCGACGTTCTGGTCTCCATGCCCGGCGCGACCGCGCACGAGGTCGAGAACCGCGTCACCCGACCCATGGAAAAATTGCTCTGGGAAATTCCCGGCGTTGAATACCTCTACTCTACTTCCAGTCCGGGCAGCTCAATGGTGATCGTGCGATTCAAGGTCGGCTCCGATCTCGAGCAAAGCCTCGTCCGCCTCAACCAGAAACTGCAGGCCAACTACGACCGCATTCCTCCGGGCGTCAGCGCCCCGCTCATCAAGCCGCGCACCATCGACGATGTCCCTGTACTCGCCCTCACCCTGCACAGCCGCACGCAGGATCATTTCACCCTGCGCCGGCTCGCCGCGCAGTTGGACGACGCGGTCAAAGCGTTGCCTGACGTTGCCGAAACCACCCTCATCGGTGGCGCCCGCCGGCAGCTCCGCGTCCAGATCGATCCCGTCAAACTTGCCTCCCGCCAACTTACGCTCGACGACGTCGGCAACGCCATCCGCGCGGCCAACCAACGCACCCAAAGCGGCGCGCTTCCGTCGGAAAATCGCGAATTCCTGATTGAGACCGGTTCCTTTTTGAGGGATGCTGCCGATGCCGGCTCCGTCGTACTCGGTGCGTGGCAGAATCGCCCGATCTATCTTCGAGACGTCGCCAGTCTGGTCGACGGCCCGGCTGAATCCACCGACTATGTGCTGTATGGATCGGGTATAGGGCTGGCGCTTGTCGACACGCCTTCCCCGACCGCGGCACGGCCACAAGGGCCGGCCCTACATCAATCCGACCTCGAGGCCGCCGTCACGCTCAGCATCGCCAAGCGCCCCGGGGCAAACGCGGTGAGCGTCGTGCAAAGTATTCGGAAAACCGTCGACCACCTGCGCGGCGTATTGCTGCCCGCCGACGTGGAAATCGCCATCACCCGCGACTACGGCGCCACGGCCAGCGAGAAATCCAACGAACTCCTCCTGCACATGGGCATCGCCGTCTTCGGCGTAGCCTTGCTCATTTTGTTTTTCCTCGGCTGGCGCGAATCGCTCGTCGTGTTGCTGGCCATTCCGGTGACACTCGGGCTCACCCTGCTCGTTTTCTATCTCTACGGCTACACGCTGAACCGCATCACGCTGTTCGCCCTGATCTTCTCGATCGGCATTCTCGTGGATGATGCCATCGTGGTCGTGGAGAATATCGTCCGCCATCTGCGTCTCCCGTCCTCCCGCGGATGCAGTCTGCATGATGTAGCGGTCGCGGCCGTCAGCGAGGTCGGCAATCCCACCGTGCTTGCAACCTGGGGCGTGATCGCCGCCGTGTTGCCAATGGCCTTCGTGGGCGGATTGATGGGCCCGTACATGCGCCCGATTCCCATCGGGGCGAGCGCCGCAATGCTGTTTTCGCTCGTGGTGGCGTTCACCATCACGCCTTGGGCCGCGCTGAAAGTTCTGGGCCGGCATGCGCTGCGCCTCACCTCGGCGCACGACGCCGATCTGCACAACGACGCACCCGACACTTTCTTCACCCGGCTCTATCATCGCATCATGGAACCGATGATCGCGAAGAAGCGCTGGCGCTGGACGTTCTTCGGGATCGTCGCCGCCCTGCTGCTCGCCGCCGTTACCTTGGTCAGCTTCGGCGCCGTGAAGATCAAGATGTTGCCCTTCGACAACAAATCGGAGTTTCAGGTCATCTTGAACCTGCCGGAGGGCAGCACCCTTGAGGAAACCACCCGCGTCGCCCGCGAACTCGCCGCCGCGGTGCGCACCGAACCCGAGGTGCGCGACTACCAGATCTACGCCGGCACGGCCTCGCCGTTTAACTTCAACGGCCTCGTCCGCCACTACTTCCTCCGGCGCGGCGCCACTATCGCCGATCTCCAGATCAATCTCGTCCCCGCCCACGAACGCCCCGCGCAAAGTCACGCCATCGCCACTCGCGTCCGCCCTCGCCTCGCCGCCATCGCCGCGAAGTACAACGCTACCCTCGCCGTCGCCGAAGTCCCGCCCGGCCCGCCTGTGTTGCAAACGCTCGTGGCCGAAATCTACGGCCCAAGCGAACAAGCCCGGCTCGACCTGGCGTCGCGCGTGAAACAGATCTTTGAAAAAACCGAAGGCGTGGTGGACGTCGATTGGTACGTCGAGGAACAGCAGCCGACCGTTCATCTTCGCATCGACCGCACGAAGGCCTCGCTCCACGGCATCAGCGACGAGACCATCGCCCGCACCATCCGCACCGCCGTGAGCGGGGCCAAAGTCGATCTCCTTCACCAGCCCTCCGACCGCGAAGACGTGGACATCGTGCTTGAGCTTCCCCGGCCGTTGCGCAGTCGCGCCGAGGATTTGCTCGCGCTGCAAGTCCGCTCCGATCACGACGACATCGTTCGCGCCGGGGAACGCCCGCTCGTGCCGCTCAGCGAGCTCGTCGCCCTCGAACGCACCGCCGGCGAGCGCAACCTCTACCGCAAGAATCTCCGCCCCGTCCTCTACGTGACCGGCGACGTCGCTGGCAAAGTTGCCAGCCCGGCTTACGCGCTCTTCGCCATGAACCGCGAGATCGCCAAGTTGGACGGCCGTGAGTTCGGCGGCATCCAACCCAACATTGAACTCTACCACTCCAACCAACCCGCCACCGACCTCGAACCCGCGATCAAGTGGGACGGCGAATGGCACGTGACGCTCGAGGTGTTTCGCGACCTCGGCTTGGCGTTCGCCGCCGTGTGCGTCTTGATCTATATGCTGATGGTTGGCTGGTTCAAAAACTACGTGACACCCTTCATCATCATGGTCGTGATCCCGCTTTCGTTGATCGGCATTCTTCCCGCTCACGCCGCGATGGGCGCATTCTTCACCGCCACGTCGATGATCGGCTTCATGGCCGGAGCGGGCATCGTGGTGCGGAATTCCATCATCCTCGTCGACTTCATCGAGCTGCGCCGGGCTCAAGGCCTGCCGCTGGCCGAAGCTGTAATCGAAGCTGGTGCTGTGCGCTTCCGTCCCATGCTGTTGACCGCTCTCGCCGTCATCATCGGAGCTTCGGTCATCTTGAAAGATCCGATTTTCCAAGGTCTCGCCCTCTCGCTCATGGCGGGAGAAGTTGCCTCGCTGCTCATTAGCCGGTTTGCCGTGCCGGTGCTTTACTTCATGGTCTTCAACCAACCGAATAAACCCGCATGATTCATCTTGTGGAGGGTCCGTCTCCTGACGAACCGCGGCCCGTTGGGAGACGGGCCCTCCAAAAATCTTCGCCTCGTCTGCAAAACCCCCAACCCCAACTCCTCCTCATGAAAACTAACGTCGGCGGCATCGACCGCATTCTCCGTATCATCGCCGGTCTCGGCATTCTTGGTGCTGGTTTCTATTTCAAATCTTGGTGGGGCCTGATCGGCTTCGGACCGCTGCTGACTGGCGTCTTCTGTTTCTGCCCGGCCTATCCGTTCATCGGCTTGAGCACTTGCAAGGTGCCAGAGAAGAAATAGAATATTCTGCCGTTAAGTCTTTTTGTAGGTGCCTGCTTGCAGACGACCTCGTAAGTTATTCGTTGGGGCGAGTTCCGAGTCGCCTGCAAGCAGGCTCCTACATCTCAAACAATCCATAACGCCCTCACTCACACCCGATGAAACTCATCACCGCCCTCTTCGCCCTGCTCTTCTCCTCCGGTGTCGCCGCCGAAGTAGCCACGATAACTCCGAAAGCCGCCGCGCAACTCGTCGCCGACGGCAAAGCTGTCTTGGTCGATGTCCGTGAACCCGCCGAATGGGCCGAGAGTGGCGTTGCCGCACCCGCCGTTCTCCTCCCGAAAAGTGATTTCGATGGCGCGCAGAAAGAGTGGAAGGAATTTCTCGGCCAAACCGGCGACAAGGAAATCGTCCTCTACTGTCGCTCGGGTCATCGCGCCGGCGTTCTCGGCGCTGCGCTCGCGGCGAAAGGCCACAAAGTCGCCAACGCAGGCGGCTTCAAGGACTGGGAATCGGCTGGCCTTCCCGTGAAGAAAGTCGAGCCCGCCAAGAAGTGAGTTCGGCGGTGTGACTATCGTTTCCTCACTGGAGGGCCCGTCTCCCGACGGACCGCGGCCCGTCGGAAGACGGGCCCTCCAAGATTACAAGCCTGCAGGTGTCGTCGCCAACTATCCGTGACCAGCTACTGGCCCGAGTTTCTGTCGGTCGCGCTAGCCCACTTGTTGGCCGTCGCGAGCCCCGGCCCGGATTTCGCCATCGTTCTCAAGCAAAGTATCAATCACGGGCGGCGCACCGCCATCGCGACAAGCATCGGAATCGGAACCGGCATATTGCTGCACATCACGTATTCTCTGCTCGGGTTGGGATTGCTCATCCATAGTTCCGTTGCCTGGTTCAACATCGTCAAATACGCTGGCGCGGCCTACATCGCGTGGCTTGGAATTCAAGCCCTGCGCGCCAAGCCCCGCAACGACCAGTCCGCCACGGCCGCGCTGCAGCAACGGCCGCCTGCGGATCACGGAGCGTTTTTCACCGGCTTCCTCACCAATGCCCTCAACCCGAAGGCCACGCTCTTCTTTCTTTCCCTCTACGTGATCTTGGTGAGCCCGCAGACGCCACGGTGGATTCAAGCTGGCTACGGAGTCTGGATGGTCGGAACAACGATGGCATGGTTTTGTTTCGTCTCGGTGCTGTTCACTAAACCGGAAGTGCGGCGTCGATTTCTCCGCCACGGCCACTGGATCGACCGGGTCCTGGGCGTGGTGTTTCTCGCCTTCGCGGCAAAGCTGGCATTCGCGTCGCTCCAATAAGACACGCAGTCGGAGACACAGATTTCGCGGATTATCACGGAAGAGAATCCGTTGGAGAAAGGCCCGTTCATCTGGCAGGTCGTTTTGCCTCAACCTCGGATTTGCGGCGTCGCTTCATCCGTGCCAATTCGTGCAATCCGCGTCTTCCGGGTATCGCAGAATCTAGGTTGGGCGGGCGCATTTCTGCCAATCCGTGCGTAGCGCTGGCCGACGGTTGCGCTAAACTGTTCCCACCAATGAACGCCACTCTCGAGGTCATGCACGCCCGCCATTCAATCCGTGATTTCGAGCCCGAGCTCGTGCCCATGGAAATGATCCGCCAGCTCGTGGAGGCTGCCGGACGGGCCCCCAGTTCTAAGAATACCCAGCCGTGGAAACTTTTTCTCCTGCAAGGCGCCCCGCTGGAAGCGCTGCGCGCCGAGTACCTCGCCGCTTTCGATGCCGGATTGCCGCCCAAGCCCGGTTACCAGTATTCCCCCAACCCGCTGCCAGAGGCGTGGCAGGCCCGAGCCAAGGAAGTCGGTCTGGGGATCTTCAAGCACAAGGGCATCGGCCGCGACGACACCGATAAACGCCGCGCCCACGATCGCGAGAATTTCCGTTTCTTTGGCGCGCGCCAGGTGCTTTTTCTCGGCACGAACGCCTCAGCTTACTCGCATGGTACGTTCCTCGATTGCGGCTTCGTGCTCGACAATCTGATGCTCGGCCTGACCGCGCTCGGCTACGGTTCCTGTCCGCAATTCAGCGTGATGATCTACTCCGAGCTGTTGAAGAAACATATCCCCAATAGCGCCGACGTCCTTTTCATCGCCGGTTTGCCCTTCGGGCGCCCGAAAGCCGGCAGTCACGTCAACGCCTTCCACCCGGCACGCCTCCCCATCGACGACTGGTTCACGGTGGTCGAGTAACGCGTTGGAGACAGACCAAGCCGCCCCTGAAAACCATAAACCAATCGGTTTTCAAATGAACGCCTTCGAGGCGGATAGTTCGGAGCAGGCCCCGCTTCAAATCATTCAACCGTGTTCAGAGGCGTGCGCCTGTTTCCAGCGACTCGCCGGCAACGGGTGGTCGGACTTCGGCGTGTGCACCAATCCTGAGTCGCCATTCCGTGGATTCCCCGTGCAGATCGGCCGCGACTGTCGGAATTATCAGTCGTCGGGAGAGAAGAAGACCGCTTGAGGATTGGCCGGCGGGCGATCCTGTAGACCAGGAAGCACAGTGGAAACGCGGAGTGAGCGAAGGTCTATTTTTGAAGCGGTGCTGCGGTCGACTGACACGCTGCTCTCGCTTTTGAAGGTGGGCGTCTCCCTCGTCGTAAACCGGCCGCGGAGAAGTGTAGTTTAATAGACTACACTTTCCCCACGGGATGTTTGTAATCCATTACATTACAAACTGGCTGCTCTCAGCCAGACCACTTCACCAGGCGCGCGGCGGAGATCAGGCAGACGCAGTCTTCGCCGTCCTCGGTGTGCAGCCAGTGGAGATCTAGTTCGGGGAAGGTTTTGTCCATCGCGGTGCGGAGGCCGCCAACTTCCAACACAACGATGCCGTGGGGTTGCAGACGGTCGCGAGCCTGGAGGAGAATCTTGCGGATGATGTCGAGCCCGTCGGTGCCGCCGTCGAGCGCCATGCTGGGCTCGTTCTTGAATTCCGCCGGCAGGCCGCGCAGCTCGCGCGTTGGCACGTAGGGCGGATTGGAAAGAATCAGGTCGTATTTCACCACCGGCACGGCGTCGAACACGTCGGAGCGATGCAACTTGATGCGCTTGAGCAGACCGTGCTCGGCGACGTTGAATTTCGCCACCGTGAGTGCGCCGGGAGACAACTCGATCGCATCCACCTTGGCGTCGGGAAATTGGTGGGCGAGCAACACGGCCAGACAACCGGAGCCGGTGCAGACATCGACGACCCGTTTTACAGCCTTCTTCGTTGGTAGCCACTGAGGTATCTGTTCAGGCAACAGTTCGAGGAAATACGAGCGCGGGATGATGACGCGCTCGTCGACAAAGAAGCGAAGTTCGCCCAAGAAGGCTTCGTGGGTGAGGTACGCCGCCGGCACATGCTCCCTGATGCGCCGACGAAAGATTTCCTTCACCCGGGCGCTTTCGGTGTCGGTCAGTTTGCGGCGAAGAATGGCGGGCTTGCTGTCGAGCGGGAGCTGAAGGGCGTGGAAGAGCAGATAAAGCGCCTCGTCATGCGCGTTGGTGGCCACCTGCCCGAGCGCGAGCTTATAGCGGACATATTGTCGTTCCGCCCATTTGAGCCAATCGCCCAAAGTTTTCCCTTTCGTGGACGACCTGACTTTCTCGCCGGGCCGTAGCTTGAGCGAAGGCTGGTCACCGAGAGTGCGGAGTTTCGCGGCCATAACTCAACTTTTCTTAGCCGCAATCACCGTGTGCACATGATTGCCAATGTGCTCACTGCAGTAACACTCCTCGCCGGCGCATTTGGAGCAGTAACGAAATTCCATCTGCGGATGGGTGAGATCGGTCTTGCCGCAAGTATGGCAGCGGTGGCGCGGCTCGGCTTCGTCGCGTTGGACGCTGAATTTCCGGGTTTGCTGCGACATCCGGCGCTGACCGGATCGCGCCCAAAGCACGAGGTCGCGGCCAAAGAAAACGAGGAAATTTCCGATCGAAGCCAGCACCAGCACGCGGACCGGCCAAGGTTTCACCACCAGCAGATAGCCGTAGGTCAACCATTGGATCAGTGCTAGCCACTTGATCTTCACCGGCAGGATGAAGAAAATGAGCAGCTCAAAATCCGGATTCAACCACGCAAACGCCAGGAACACGCTCCCGGCGATAAAGGCGTTGGACGCATAAGAACCGGGAAACAAAAATGCCACGGCGGTGGTCAGCGCCCAGCCAATGAAAACATAGGCATTGAACCGAAATTCTCCCCAATAACTTTCCAGCGCACTGCCCATCAGGTAGAACATATACAGCCCGAACGCCAAAAAAATGGCCCCCGTCATGGTCAGCACCGAGGCCAACGGCATGAAGAGATAGGTAACCAGCCGCCAAACTTCCCCGGCTAAAACCGCTCCCGGCAGCAGCGCGATACGCTCGAGGTCAAACTCGGTGAGCAACGCCAGGCCAAGAAACAGCACCTGCCCTACCACCAGGTAGAGCGACAGATTGGGAACGGCGAATCGACCAAGGTAGCGTTCGAGACGGTTGAGGAGCGACATGTCCCCTTACTTCTCAGCTTTCGGGGCGAGCTGGTCGAGCAAAGTTTGCTTGTCCTCGGCGAGCTTGGGATCAGTCACGTGCTCGAGTTCCGCGCGGGCCTCCTCGATCCGGCCGAGCTTGATCAGAACATTGGCCTTTTGCAGGCGGACCATGTGCCGGAGCGTGGTGGTCGCGACGGGGCGCATTTCCAATTGTTGCCATTGGGTCAAGGCTTCTTCCCAACGGGGAGGATCAATCTCGTAAAACCCCTTCGCGTATTGGTAAGCGTAACTAAAATCGTTCGGCGCCAGCTCCGCAGCCCGGCGAAAGGCCTCCATCATTGCTTTGTCGAGACCGGCCTGCGTGAAATTTCCGTTGGTCAGGAAGTCGTCGCGTCCGGCCAACAGCAGTTGACCGAGATGAAAGTGATAAAGAGGCTCATTGGGCGCGAGATCGGTGGCCGCGATCAGGTAGGGCAACGCCTCAACGGGTTTGCCGTCCTCAGCAATGTGTTTCGCCAGCTGGTTTTTGACGACCGCGATATTGGGATCGAGCTTGTTGGCCTTCAACAGCATCGCGACCGCTTGCTTGGGCATGTCGACCTTGCCCAAAAACATCCCGTAAGCGACCAACGCGGTCGTGAATTCCGGATTTTTCTGGATCAACACATCGTAGCTGCTCGCGATCGACTGGGCCTCGCCATGGAAAACCCCGGGGTCGAACTGATCGCCGTCTTTCTCGGCTTTGGCGAAGAGCTCGCGTTCGCGCTGGACGATATCGCGCAAAGTGCGATCAGCGAGGGTGTCGTGGTGTTCGGTATCGGGTTCTTTCGCCACTGGTTGATCCACCGCAGACAGCCGGATCAGCAGACAGGTCGCGAACAAGAAAACGAGGAGAGAGCGGAGTTTCATCGGGCGATGGGACACGATAGGCGGAGAATCGTTCGACGTTGTTGAGTTTTTTCTCCACGGCCACGCTTTTCCGCG
>Ga0302321_100005558_pt1 | contig 11045 bp, 10 predicted proteins | sample Fen_T0_1_FD_202505 | JGI IMG/M metagenome (GOLD analysis project Ga0302321, IMG submission 202505) | Peat permafrost microbial communities from Stordalen Mire near Abisko, Sweden - Fen_T0_1 | ecosystem: Environmental > Terrestrial > Soil > Wetlands > Permafrost | place: Sweden: Abisko...
GATCGGGCGGCTCGTTACGGCCCGCCCACGAACGTGAGGCGCGCCTCGGCGGCCACGCTGTTCACGGTCATCGTCTGGCTCCACCAGTGCCAATATTCCAACGAGGGGCCGAAGGTGAACTTCCAGAAGCGGAGCGGCTCGTAACCGACGCCACCACCCAGCACGCTCATCAAACCGCCGTCTGCCTCTTCGCGACCGTGCCCGGTGATCTTCATGCCCCCTGCGCCGAAGTCGCCGAAGATCGATAGGTCCCGAAACGCTCCGCCTCGATAGAACAGCGGATACGTTTCGACGTGAAAAATAAAGGCACTGCCCGCCGCCGACGTCTGGCCGTGCTTCAAGCCCATACCGGCGAAACCCAATCCGAACACGAAGTAATCGGTGAGCGCGCCGCCAAGCCACAGGCGATTGATGCCGCCCGCGGCGCCCGCGGTGTTGCGCCTGTAGAGGGGATCGCCGAGCTTCGCGAGCTCGTTCGGGTAACCGTAGGCATTGCCCGCGACGACGCCGAGCGTGAGCCCCGCGACGAACCCGGAACGGCGCGTCGCGACCTGCTTGTAGCCGCCATCCCAGGCGTCGTCGGAGGACTCCGCCCGCGCCAAGCCGGTGAGCGTGCTGAAGCCGAGCAGTGCGCACAAAAAAGTCAGTCGATTCATGGGGCTTCCCCGATCTCGAACACTCACGCCTCGGGGTCAACCCCAGCCGCATTGCAAAGCGCGACCGGCACGATTTCAGGGACCGTCGGCGACCGGGCCGGCCCGGAAGCAGCGGTCAGCGACGCCGTTTGGTGATCGCACGGGCAAGCTCGAGGATTGCTGTCTGCAGCTCGGGCGGAGCGCTCTCGACCAGCCGTGCAGTTTCGATTGCTACCGGTCCAAGTTCGGCGACGCCGCCAACCAGCTCACCGGCAGGCACACCGAGGCCGACTGCGAGCGACATGACGGTACTCAACGATGGATCGCGGCGACCGTTTTCAACGGTGCCGATATAGTTAGGGGTGAGACCGGATCGTTCCGCGAGCTGCTCGAGTGTGAGCCCGAGCGCGACACGACGCCGACGCACTTCCCTTCCGAACATGCTTGGCAAAGGAAGGCGATTTCTTCTCACTCCGGGTGCAGACATGAACCACTGATGGTGTTGATATTCAACACGATGATATACTGATCGCTCGGCCGCGCGAAGCGGACTCCTCGATGCACTGTCGGAACTCGCTCGGATGTCGCTTCGAAGTCGCATCAGGCCGTCCGGTCGGGCCAATCGCGAACATTCCGACATATCAGTCACACAACTCGACAGTGCGCTGACCGACTGGAGTTCGATGCGGATCGAAACCAGCTTCACACCGGCCGTTGCAGATTTTCCGAGAGCGGGTCAGAAAACGAGGTCGTCATTTCACACGCTCCTCGTTGAACCCAGTCTGAGCCCGTCCCAAGCCCGAACCCTGCTCGGCAACGCATGGACGGTCGTACTGGGCAATTTGCCAGAACCTTGCACGAGCGCACTGCTGACCGCTCACTGGGCGCTCGAGACCGACGCGGGCCGGTGCATGCCCGGCCACAACTTCGCTGGCATCAAGGCCACGCCGGGGGCCCCGGGCAAGAACTTTCGGACGCTCGAGGGCCATGGCGCCAGTCAGCACGAGGTCAGCGCGCGGTTCCGCAGCTACGAAAGCGCTGAAGCCGGCGCCCGCGACTACGTGAGGCTATTGGCAACACGTTACCCGGATGCCGTCACAGCAGCTCGTTTGGGCGACAGCGCCGGCTTTGCGAATGCTCTCGCGCGCGGCGGCTACTTTACCGCCGAGCCCGCAACCTACGCCGCTGGTCTCGCTCGCAGGCTGGAGTCGCTCGAGCGCGGCAGCTCCCCGTCCTTGCCTGCCCCGCCCAGCGGGCTTGCCCCCGCCGCCGTCGTGGGCCTGCTACATGCCTTTCGTTGGCCACGAACAGAAGACACCTGAAATTTGGCCAATGGTGGGGAGTCGTGGCAACCGCTTCGGGATGGCCTTGCTGCTCGACCCGCCCCGCGTGCGCCGCGTCAGCGGCCTGGCTTTGCCCCTGACCCTGCTACTCGCTGCCTGCGGCTCACATCGAGATGGGCCCAGTCTGTCGAAAGCCGCGGCCGAAGACGAAAGCATTCCAAACGTGGCCGAGCCCGCGGCAAGCGGCCCGAAGTTGGGCGCAGTCGCCAACATCACGCCGGTCCTGGAACGCCCCGCGCTCGGGGCTCGGCAGCTCGGCTACTTGCATGCTGGCGCGCGTGTGGCGCGAGCCCCAGAACCGTTCTCGCGCCGCGGCTGCGGCGGCGGTTGGTACCCGGTCAGGCCGCGCGGCTTCGTCTGTGCGACCGAAAGCGCAACCACCGACATGGCTCATCCGACGCTCGCAGCCATGGCGCTGTCGCCGAATCTGGACAAACCGCTGCCCTACGCCTACGCGCGGACGCGACTGGAGACGCCGCTCTTCGAACGCGACCCCGGCCACGACGACGCCGTGCGCGACGTCGGCAAATTGAAACGGCGCGCGGGCATGGCCGTCGTTGGTTCGTGGTCTGCGCGCGATCCAGAGGGCACCGTGCAACGCTTGGCGCTGTTGACCAGCGGACGCTTCGTGAAAGCCGGGGATCTCGAGGCCGCGCAGCCGTCCGACTTTCACGGCGTGGAGCTGACGAAGAAGGACGACTTGCCGTTCGCCTTCGTAGTCAAGCGCGGGGTGCACGCTTTCAAGCTGGATGGCGACACGAGTCAAAAGGTGGACCCGCTCGACTACCACGAAGTCGTGCATTTGACCGGCCGTTTCCACAGCGTAGGAGAAGTGAAATTTTGGGCGACTAGCGACGGTCATTGGGTTCGCCACCGAGACGTACTCGTCGTCCAGCAGCGCAGCACCTTCCCCGACTTCGCGCAGGGAGCGCAGCGCTGGATTGACGTCAGCGTGGTCACGGGCACCTTCACGCTCTACGAAGGGAAGCGCGCCATCTTCGTCACGCTCGCCAGCGTCAACCGGGACGCGCACCAGGCAGAAGGGGACAAGTGGTTCGGTAGCTTCGAAGTCAGCGGTAAGGAGATCACGCTCGCGACGCGGGACGCCAACTCGTTCGGGGAGAACTTCGAATTGTTCGACGCGCCTTGGGGGCTCACCCTGTCATCGGGCGTACAAATTTATGGCGCCTATTGGCACGATCGCTTCGGCGTCGATCACGGCGCTGGCGCGATCGAGCTGTCACCCGCCGACGCCGAGCGTGTCTACCAATGGGTGATGCCGCAACTTCCCGAGGGTTGGCACGGCTTCGCTACACCGCTCTCAGGCGGCGACAAGACCCGGATCGTGATCCGCAAATGACGGCGCCCCTGTGACCTGCGCGGTCAGCCGCGCAAACGCTCCAGGACTTCGACCGTCGCGGGCGAGCGATTGAGCGTGTAGAAATGAATGCCTGGTGCTCCGCCCTCGACCAGCTCGCGGCACTGCACGGTCGCGTGCTCGACGCCGATCTGTTGGACCAGTGCCAGATCGCCGCCCGCGGCCTCCAAGCGCGCGAGCAGCGCGGCGGGGATCGCGGCGCCGCACAGCGCGGTGAAACGCTTGACCTGCGACAGATTGGTAATGGGCATGATGCCAGCGATAATCGGCACGCCGATGCCGGCCGCGCGCGCGCGCGCGACGAACGAAAAGTAGTCTCGGCTGTCGAAGAACAGCTGCGTGACCAGAACCTCGACCCCGGCCGCGACCTTGTGCTTCAGGTTTTCCAGATCTACCTCGGCCGATGGTGACTCGGGGTGACGTTCCGGATAACACGCACCTGCCAGGCAGAAGTCATAGCGCTCACGGATGAACGCGCTGAGCTCCGAGGCGTAGCCGAAGCCGCCGTCGGACTTCACGAACGCGCTTTCGCCCTTTTGCGGATCGCCGCGCAAAGCGAGCACGTTGTCGATGCCACCTTCCCTCAACTGATCGAGCACGGCGCAGATTTCATCGCGGGTTCCACCGACGCAGGTCAAGTGAGCCATCGCCTCCAGACCCACCTCGCGCTTGATGCGAGTCACCAAATCCACCGTGAGCCTGCGCGTGCTGCCGCCCGCCCCGTACGTCACCGAGACGTACGCAGGGTCGTACGCCTGCAGCCGGGCGACGGTTTCGAACAAGCGATCGACGCCGGACTGATCTTTTGGCGGGAAAAATTCGAAGGAAAAGGCCGGCGTTCGCGCCGAAAGTTTGTGGATGATTTTCATGAGACAGCAGCACGCCCGTGGCTAGGCGGGCACGCTAGCAGCGGGCGCCAGGCTATGCCAATAGGTGGCCGGTCAAACAGGCATCCATCAACTCGGGCGGATGAACAGGCTCATGCATATTCACATCGTAGCAGTCGCAGGAACGGGCATGGGAGCCTTGGCCGGCCTCCTCCGCGAGCTCGGTCACGAAGTGTCGGGGAGCGATGTCGCCTTCGACCCGCCGATGGGCCCAGCCCTCGAAAGTTGGGGCATACGTTGTTTGCAGGGCTTCGATCCCAAGCACCTCGAACCGGCACCGGATCTGACCATCGTTGGCAACGTGTGCCGCAAGGACAATCCGGAGGTGGTGGCGGCGATGCAACGCGGGCTGCGCTATACGCACATCGCCGGCGCCCTGGCTGAGTTCGTGCTCGATGACTGCTCGCCACTGGTAGTGGCGGGGACACACGGCAAGACGACGACCACGGCCATGGCCGCCCACTTGCTAGAAGCTTGCGGTTTTTCCCCGGGATTTTTGGTGGGTGGGTTACCCAAGAACTTCCCCCGCAGCTTTCGGGCGGCACGCCCGGTAAAGCCGCGGCTCGCGCTCGGTGATCGCCCGCTGCGCAAACCGCCGTTCGTAATCGAAGGTGACGAGTACGACACGGCCTACTTCGAGAAGAGCGCGAAGTTTCTACACTACCGACCCGAAGTCGCGATCCTCACCTCGATCGAACACGATCACGTCGACATCTACCCTGACTTCGAGAGTTACCTCGCAGCCTTCCGCAAGTTCGTCGCGCTCGTACCCGAGGACGGGTTGGTCGTGGCCAACGCCGCCGATCCAGAAGTCGTGAAAGTGGTCGACGCGTACGCCCGCTCACAGGTGGCGTGGTTTGCGCTCGAGGGCGAAGACACACAGGGCAAGCCGCCGCATTGGTTGGCTGCACCGGCGCAAATGGACGAGGCGGGGACGCGCTTCGATTTGTACGCGGGCGGCGTCGCCTGTGGTCGCCTGGCGCTCACCGTCCCCGGCCGCCACAACCTGAAGAACGCCCTGGCCGCGATCGGCGCCACGGCGCAAGGCTATGGCGCGCGGATCGCGGATATTGGCCCGGCTCTCGCGCGTTTCGAGGGTGTGCGCCGACGTCAAGATCTGATCGGGCAGCCGCGCGGCTGCTTCGTCTACGACGACTTTGCGCATCACCCCACGGCGGTTCAAGAAACGCTGGCGGCGTTACGCGGTCGGCACGCCGCCGGCAAACTGTTCGCGGTCTTCGAACCGCGCAGCGCGACCGCTTGCCGCCGCACGCACCAAGACGAATACACCCGCGCGTTCGAAGCAGCAGACGAAGTCTTGCTCGCGCCCCTCGGCCGCTCGAATCTTGCGCCCGAGGAGGCACTCGACCTCCGCAGGCTCGTGAGCGATTTGACCGCACGCGGCAAGTCCGCCCAGGCATTGCCGAGCGTGGACGCAATCCTCGACTACTTGGCGCTGAACGTGATGCCGGGTAGTGTCGTGGCGCTGCTGTCGAACGGCGCGTTCGGCGGCATTCACGCGAAATTACTAGAACGCCTGAGTCGTTGAAGAAAGCCCCGTGCGGTCGCGGGCGAAGGGTGCTAGACGCGGGCGCTCTGAAAACGCTTTCAGGAATAGCAAAAAGAGGCTGATAGTGGCGTGTCCCTGCGGAAAAGGTGAGTCCCTCGAAGTGTGCTGCGGTCCGGTCCTGAGCGGTAAACGCCAGGCCGAGACGGCAGAAGAGCTGATGCGCGCGCGCTACACCGCGTACGCTACCCACGATGTCGACTTCGTCATCTCGTCTCACGATCCGAAGACGGCGGGCGAGGTCGACCGCGCCAACACCGAGGCCTGGGCCAAGAACTCCGAGTGGCTCGGCCTAGAAGTCTTGGCGACCGAAGGCGGCACGGCTGCCGACAGCGAGGGCACCGTCGAGTTCGTCGCCAGCTACAAACTTCAGAAGATGAAGATCGATCACCGCGAACGCGCCAGCTTCAAGAAGGAAGACGGCAAGTGGTTCTTCGTGGACGGCGTGGAGCTGAAGGGCCCACCCATTCGCCGCACCGAACCTCGCGTGGGTCGTAACGACCCGTGCCCGTGTGGCAGCGGCAAGAAGTACAAGAAGTGCCACGGCGTCGAAGCCTGAGTCCCCCGGGAGCGCGAGCGAAGTCCTGCCCATGACTCGATCACCGGAAGAGCTCGCGCAGATCGCGTTCGAAATCGCCAGCGAGGCCGCGCAAGTCTTGTACGCTGGCTTTCGCCGGCACCCCGCAGTTCGCGAGAAAGGGCGCGCGGACCTGGTCACCGAGTACGACTTGGCCAGCGAGCAGCTGATTCGAAAGCGGCTCGCCGAGCGCACGCCAGGACTCGCGATCGTCGGCGAAGAACAAGGCGGCGCGCCGGCCCTCGGCGATGATCTCACTTGGTACTGTGATCCACTCGACGGCACGACCAACTTCGTTCACGGTCATTTTTTCTTCTGCGTGAGCTTGGGCGTGGCCGAAGCCGGAGTTCCCATCGCAGGCGCCGTCGTCGCCCCCGCCCTCGCCACCCATTGGCGCGGCTTTCGCGGTGGGCCGGCCCTCAGGAATGGAGAGCCGTGCCGGGTGAGCGAGACGACCGAACTCGACCGAGCGCTGGTCGCCACCGGCTTTCCGAGCGATCGCAGCCGGTCCCCCGAAAACAATTTTTCTGCATTCACCAACGTGAAGCCACGAGTGCGAGGCATTCGCCGTTGTGGTTCCGCAGCCATCGATCTGTGCTTGGTGGCAGACGGTACGTATGACGCCTACTGGGAGCGCCGCCTGAACGCATGGGACGTGATGGCTGGATCTGCCCTGGTTTTGGCCGCAGGTGGCATGCTAAGCGCACTGGATGGCACGCCGCCCGACTTGTCGGTAGGCCACATCCTGGCTTCCAACGGTCGAATCCACCGCGACTTATCGAATCTGATCGCTTGAACCGGGCGCCGAACTACCGGCAAGCGCGGGCCGGCAAACGGCGACCTCGGCTTCCGCCGAAAAGTCCGGGCTAGTGCCCCACTCCAGGCTGGGGGATGATGGCCGAGAATGGACGATCGCTCGTCTGCGCGGCCTGCTGCCGCCTTCGCTCTGCGGGTCACTCCGCCGAAGAAGCCAGTGCGGCCAAGCGCTCGTCCCGTGCCCATGCCCCGGCGACCGGTCCAGGCCACGCCCACGATCGAGCCGACGATCTTGCTGGTAGGTGCAGACAGCGGATTCGAACCCGCGTTGCGCGCCGCCCTCGCGAGGCACCGAGTCTACGTAGAAACCACGACCGCCGAAGCAGTTGCAGAGACGGTGATCGCGGCGGCCCCCGACCTGGTCTTGCTCGTGGGCGCCGCAGCACGCGACGGCGGCAGCAGCGTGCTCGAGACCTTGCAGAGCTCGCCGGTGTGCTCGGTGGTTCCGGTCGCCATTTTGGACGACAACACGGCGCTCGACATGCGCTTGCGCGCCTTCCGCCATGGAGCGGCCGCGGTGATCGCGCCGACCGCGAGTATCGACGCCATCGCCGAGCAAGTCGCCAAACTGGCGCGTGAGATCCCGGAGCGCGGGAGTGAATCGCTCGGCCTAGTCGGCGAGGCGACGCTGAGCGAGTTCGTGGGCGCTTTGAGCCGTGAGCTCCGCTCCGGAATTTTGTCGGTTCATACCGGCAAAGGCAACGACGACGCGGTGCGCTTGGTGCTCGGCAGCGGGCGACCGCTCGCTGCGTTCATCGATGATTTCGTGCGCCAGGTCAAGTCGCATGTCGTGCACGCGGAGCCGTTGCACTACGAGTTTGCGGAACATGCGGGCGGTACGGTCACGCTGCTCGATCCAGGCGCGCCTTTTAGCGAGCCCGAGCGCGTCAGCGTCAAGGGCGTGCGCGTTGCTCTGGCCGACGACGACACGGGCCGCGCTGACAGTGTCGCGCAAGAGCTGCGCTCGCGCGGCGTGTCGGTGGTCGTCACCGATTTGGCGCCCACGGATCTGCGCTTCGCCAAGCTGCGTCAGGTCGACCCGATGGTGCTGTTGATCGGCGAATCTCAGGTGAAAGGCCCGGGTTACGAGCTGCTCCGGCGCATGCGCCGCGATACCCGCTTGCGTTGGGCGTCGCTGCTCGTCGTACGATGGGACGAAATTTGGTCCGACGCACTTTCCGTCCCTGCCCTCGATCGTTTGGAGACCGCACTTGCCGCCCTGTCCGAGGCGGACCGCACCCTGCAAGGTTGGGCCGAAAGCGGCGACAGCTTCGACGCACGCTTGGAGATCACGGGGCCCGCACGCTGCCTGCGCGCGCTGACCAACGGCCCGCGACCGCTTCGGGTCACCGTCAATAACCCGCGCGCGACGATCAGTATCGACATTTCCGACGGACTGGTCGTCGGCGCGGCGGGAAAATCGCGGGTTGATCCCAGTCAGCAATGGGACGGCGCGCTAGCGCTTTCTGCCTTCATGGTGCTGAGCTCCGGGCGCATTCACATCGCGCCCGTGAATCAGCCCGCCGCCACCAACGTGATGGCGACGATCGACGTGGCGCTCAGCATGGCAGATTCGGAGCCGTCGCCGATTACGCCTTCGATCCCGACGGCGTCAGCCGCCAGCCTGCGTCCAGCGCCGGACGAGCTCCCGCTTGGCAGCAGTCTGCGAGCCCCAGCGCAGGTCGTCGTGCACGCGGCCGCGGCGCTGTTGGGGCGTCCACGCACGGGCATCAGCTTGCCGGCGGCGGTATTTTTGGTCGCGCTCGCCGCCCTCCAGGGCTTGCTGATCGTGGCGGCGCTCAGTTTGCTGGTAAAGCCGCGTCAGGCGCGGTCGGCCCCGAGCGCATCGACCAGCACCAGCCTCGCGAGCGTGCCCAGCGCCTCGGAAACCGCGACGGCGCGGCCGGCGCCGGAGAGCAGAGCCGGCGCGCCGCCCGCGGAGCGAGCCACGAAAGCCACGGCGGGCGACCTTCACGACGAGAGCGGGACGAGCGCGCCCAGCTGTGAACAGAGCTTTGGACCCGCGAAAATCAAGGTCGGCGACTATCCGGGCGCGGCCTACGGCCAAGTCCGTGAAGCCAACCGCGCGTTGGTGCGCGGTGACCTGGATGCGGCCGAGGCCGCCCTGTGCAAGGCCGTACTCTGGAATCAATCCAATCCTGCCCTGCCGCTCGAGCTCGCGCAGCTGATGCTGCTACGTCGCGATGGCACAAAGGCGGTGGAATGGGCCAAGAAGGGCCTTCTTGTAGACCCCGGGAGTGCTCGCGGACAGGGCATCCTGGGCGACGGCCTGGCACGAGTGGGTGACTACGAGGCAGCCAAACGCGCCTGGCTCTCTTCGCTGCGACTCGAGCCGAGCGGCGACCCGCAGCAGTTCAAGGCGCTCTCGTTCAGCAGCCAGCGCGAAGCACAAGCGTCGATGAAGCGTCGAGACTACGCACGCGCAGAACGTTTCTTCAGGCGCGCCGTCGTGCTGGACGGGGACAACGCGGCCGCGAGCAACGGCTTGGCCGACGCGTTGCTGAAACTCGGCGACGCCAGTGCGGCCCTGCGCTGGGCGAATCATTCCGTGTCGGTCGCCCCTCGCGATCCCTTCGCGCGTGTAATTCTAGGCGATGTCTTGTTCCAAAAGGGCGATCGCGGAGCGGCGGAGGTCGAGTGGCGAGAGGCATTGCAGCTCGATCCTTCCAATTTCCTCGCCAAGCTGCGCATCAACCGACTTGGCATCGGTCGGCATTGAAGGCGGCCCCCGACGGGCCGCTCCGGCAACGTCGGACGCCCGTCCGACTCCGACATCGCTGGCGCTTGCGGACCCCCGGGGCTGGCAGGGGGCACCGGCACGGGCGGGCAGGCCCCCGGTGCCAGGGCGAGAAAATCGCGCTACACCGAGTCGCATGCAGCAGACGCTATTCGATAGGCTCGGCGGAGAAGCTAAACTGCGGGCGATCATCGCGCGCTTCGTCGACCGGATGTTCGACGACCTGATGATCGGCTACCTCTTCGGCGGCGCCGATCGCGAGCGCGTCAAGGCCAAAGAGTACGAGTTTGCCGCGCGGCACTTGGGCGCCCAGCTCGAGTACACCGGGCGTCCACTCAAGGATGCACACCGCGCGCATCGCATCACGGGTGGGCAATTCATGCGCCGCCTGCAAATACTCAAGGAAACCTTGGTCGTCTTCCAGGTCCCGGCCGACGTGAGCGAACACTGGATTTCAAACGTCCTTTCTCTGCAGTCGGAAATCACCGACAACGCACTGGACCAATGCGACCCCCAACACTCGAACCGCGCGGGCTCGGTACCCAGGTGAAGCTGCCTCAGGCGGCCTGGCGCGCGCTCGCCGTAGGCACCTGGTCGTGCACCACGGCAGGTTCAGCGTGGATGAACCAACCGCTGTCGACCGGCGCGTGGGGCGACGCGCCAGCGCCAACGGGAAGCGCGGTGCGAGGAGTTGCCGACGATCCACTGACCCGACCTGCGCCGACGGTTCGCGCACGGGCAATCAGTGACACGCCGCTCACGGACGATGGTCTGGTTGCAGCCCCGTCGGCGAGTGCTTCGGTGTCTTCGACGGCGGTGAACGCCAAAGGCCCTGGCGCGAGCCCGCGAGCGCCCGGCGGGCGAGTCTTGGGCACATTCCGCAATACGTACTACGACTTTCCGAGCGAGTCGGACTTCGGAGGTGAGGGGGTTCTGCTCAAGGATCCGCGCTGCAAAACAATCAAGACCGTTGCGCGTGCCTTCTACGAATCGCTGTGCGTGCAAGGCAGTGGCACGCTTTCGAGCGGCAGCACCGTGAGCTTCGCCAAGCGCGATTGCGAGTGCGCGGAACTGTGTCCTCGCA
>Ga0302321_100005559_pt1 | contig 11041 bp, 6 predicted proteins | sample Fen_T0_1_FD_202505 | JGI IMG/M metagenome (GOLD analysis project Ga0302321, IMG submission 202505) | Peat permafrost microbial communities from Stordalen Mire near Abisko, Sweden - Fen_T0_1 | ecosystem: Environmental > Terrestrial > Soil > Wetlands > Permafrost | place: Sweden: Abisko...
TTGTGTAAATGCATTTGATGTACCGTCGCGTCATTCTTTTGTAATCGATATGGTGGAAAAGAAGGAAGATCTTGGTAATGCAATAGCGCTTAATTCACTCATGTTTAACGGAGCCAGGCTAATTGGTCCCTCAATAGCAGGGGTAATGCTTGCATCCACCAGCGAAGGTATCTGCTTCCTCCTTAATGCCATCAGCTACATATTTGTTATAATATCTTTGCTGATGATGAGATTACATTTCCGGGAAACTCATAGAAAAGAGGAGCGCATCTTAAATGCACTGGGGGAAGGATTCAGGTATACATTTGGATTTGCACCTATTAAACATCTCTTAATATTGCTAAGTATTTCCAGTCTGATGGGTATGTCATATTCAGTTCTGATGCCTGTTTTTGCAAAAGAGATTTTGCACGGAGGTTCTCATACATACGGATTTCTCATGGGGGCAGCCGGATTTGGCGCCCTTCTCGGGGCTCTCTTTCTGGCTTCAAGGAAGTCGGTTCTGAAACTTGGAAGAATTGTGCCAGCTTCAGCGATCCTTTTCGGGGCAGGATTATTAGGATTATCATTTTCCAGAATATTCCCCATTTCCCTGGTACTCATGATCTTTATCGGCCTGGGAATGATGATGCAGACAGCCGCAAGCAATACAATCATTCAAACTATAACTGATGATGATAAACGGGGCAGAGTAATGAGTTTTTATACAATGGCAATAATGGGAACTGCTCCTTTCGGCAGCTTGATGGCCGGAGGACTGGCAAAGGTTATCGGTACTCCCGGAACCATTTTCCTTGGCGGATCAGCCAGTATCATTGGTGCTCTGTTCTTCTTAAGAAAACTACCTCAACTTAGAGCTTTGGTGCGTCCCGTCTATGTCAAAATGGGAATTATACCTGAAGTGGCCGAAGGAATTCAGACAGCATCAGAACAATCTACCGAAACCGGACTATAAGATTGGTGAAATCCATTAACCGCAAAGAATCGCTAAGAAAAGCGCAAAGGACCGCCAGGGATTGTATATCAGCATTCTTGCTCAGCGAAACTCTGCGTCTTCTCCGCGGTTCTCAGCGTTTAAAGAGGTTTTTGAGACAATTTCCTACATATTAATCAAATGAAAATTATTCTGTTATCTCAAATACTGAACTCGAAAGTGCCGTGCCCGTTCCAACATTCAACCCTATTTTCATAAGATAATCGCCCGTGTAACTTTTACCACTTTCCGACGGACCAAACCGGCGTCCTTCCGGACCGACATTAATTTCCTGAATTTTATAGGTTTTTCCCGGATCAAGCCCCTGTAACTTTACACGGTTGAAGGTTTCACCGAACCTCGAGTTAAGAGTATAGGCAAAGAGTACAGCTTTATTTTTTGAACTGTTTGTATACAAGAGGACTGCACGGTTTTCCTCATAAGGAGAGACGAGCCTGTATAAGTCCCCATGCCATATTATATCACTAAGCCTTTTGTAATTTGCTATTGCTTCCTGACTGAATTTTAACTCATTATCAGTCATCTCATTAACCTTGATGTCATAACCCATTTTACCCATCATTGCAACATCGGTTCTGAACTTCAAAGATTGCTTACCCCACGAAGTAACATGGTTGCAAACCGATATTGAAGGGAAGAAATAGGAATAACCCCATTGGATGAATATCCTTTCAACAGGATCTGTATTATCGCTTGCCCAGAATTCAGTGAAGTACCTGAGCGCCCCATAGTCAACTCTTCCTCCTCCTCCTGAACAGAGCATAACAGGAAGATGTGGGTATTTCTGTCTGAGTCTGCCAAGCACTCCATAAAGACTATTAACATAATCAACATAAAGATGCGATTGTTTATCTTTTAGGTAAACGGAATAAGCATTCGTCATCATCCTGTTGCAGTCCCATTTTATAAATGCAATACCCGGATTTGCTGTAAGCATGCCATCCACAATATTGAAAACAAAATCCTGGACTTTTGGATTTGTCAGATCGAGCACAAGCTGATTCCGGAAATAATTCTCAGGACGGTTCGGAAGTTTCAAAATCCAGTCGGGATGAGATTCATAAAGTTCACTTTTAGGGTTGACCATTTCGGGCTCGATCCATATGCCAAATTTAACTCCTTTATTATCAGCTTCTTTAACAAGATAGCCCAACCCGTCTGGTAGTTTCGCCTTGTTTTCCTGCCAGTCACCAAGTCCGGCACGATCATTATTTCTTGGATATTTATTGGCAAACCATCCATCGTCAAGAAGAAACAGATCGAGACCTAACTTTTTTGTTTCATCAAGAATGTCTGCGAGCTTTTTTTCATCGAAGTTGAAACCGGTAGCTTCCCAGTTATTCAAAAGGGTAAGACGTGTTTTTGTACCATCAAGTATACCATAGCTGGTAGCCCAATGGTGCAGATTGCGGCTTGCCTGGCCCTTCCCATGATTCGAATAGGTAAAAATGAAAGAAGGGGTTTTGAATGGTTTGCCATTCTGTATTGAGTATTCAGAAGCGAATGGATTAATCCCTGATATGACCCGCAAAGAGCCTTTTTCATCAACTTCAAAAACGAATTGAAAATTGCCCGACCAGCCCAGCGTACCGGCAATAACTTCTCCATTATTTTCATCTGATTTTTCATTCAATGAAAGAAAGAATACCGGAGTCTGATACATATGTGCACGGGTCCCAAGTTTGCTGTCGAGGATTTTAATGCCACTGGTAAGTTCATTCTCCTGCATTTTCATTTCCTCAGCCCAGTCACCGTGAAACTGTGTAAGCCAGTATTTATTGGCATCAAAATGAAGCATTGATGAAGCATAGTTATAAATTGTAACCGGGTTAGCTTCTTTCTGTAAAATTTCAACCCATTGTTCAATAACATCCTCAGAGTTATAAGTCTTAATGTGGAGAGTAACCTCAACAGGATATTCCGGATCTTTCAGAAGTATATTGGTAAGAGTAATATTGTCATCAGTTTTTTCAATATTATGACTTACATACTTCAGTTCCAGTGATGGATTTCCATCATTGTGTGTCATTCTGACCGCTGGTTCAAAAAGATTATCAGTTCCGAATGTTGCATAAGCAAGATGGCCGGCATCGCGAACCTGCTTAAGGTCTTCATAATTTCCAAGTTTCGTCCCCAGATATGCCTGGTATAGTCTTCCGTCTCTTCCATTTACACGGTATATGAGATCAGTGTTCTTAGTCCCGATATGGATTAGAATATCCGGAGATTGTTTCATAGGCGATTGTCCTCCAGGTGGAGGCCCGTTTGGATCCTGAGCAAAGGTAACGGACGCAGCCAGACAAAGAAAAATAGATAAGGAAAGAAATTTCTTCATAATATTATTTGATTATTTGTCAATTAAAAAAGGATAGTTTTCAATATTATAAATCTATACATAAATGGTTAATATAAAGACAGAAGGGTAGTATTAAATATTCACATGTTATCACATTAAGGTACTTACTTAGTTAGTTTTATCTTTTTCTTTCCATTTATTTTCTAAAACATGACTATATATTAGTTATTCTTTTATTTTTGGATGAAATATTCTGATCACATAATTTAATTCGTTTGAGATGTCGAGGATCTATACAAGTATACAGCTCTTATTTATTTCCCTCTTTATTTTTTTTATTCAGGCGGAAGGTTTTTCACTGGCAGTAGTAACTGATAATTCTATTCAGCAGGATACTGTTTCAAAGCAAACCAATTCTCCGAAACAACCAGTTTATACAACTTCAAGGCTTGTGACGGCAAAACCTGTCATTGATGGAAAACTCGATGATGAATGCTGGAAAAAAGGTACCTGGGCAGGCGACTTTCACCAGTGGATCCCAAAGGAAGGTGCAAAACCTACATACCCGACCGAATTGAATATTCAGTACGATGATAAAAATCTTTATGTTGCAATTCGCGCCTACGACGGAGAACCAGGTAAAATTCTCAGACAGGCAGGCGTCAGGGATGAGCTCGCCGGAGATGTAGTAGGAGTCAACTTTGACAGCTATCGGGATTATAGGACAGGCTTTGAGTTTTCAGTAACTGCATGGGGTCAGAAGGTTGATCTCGTGTTATTTAATCCGGCTAACTGGGATTTCAACTGGAATCCGGTATGGAAGGTAAAAACCGGATTGGAAGACTCTGCCTGGGTCGCTGAATATGAAATTCCACTTAGTCAATTACGATATAGCCGACAGGATGAACAGGTTTGGGGTTTGCACGTATGGCGCTGGATATCGCGGCTTCAGGAAGAGAGTGACTGGGAGATACAAAGCAAAACAGGCCCCGGAATGATGTACAACTTCGGAGAACTGAGAGGAATTAAGGGACTTAAAAAATCACGCCGTCTCGAAATAATGCCATACGCACTCGGAGATTTGAAAACAATGCAAAAAGAGCCCGGGAACCCTTTCGCGGATAAAGGAAGGGTATGGGGTGGAAATGCAGGACTTGATGCAAAGATTGGACTATCGAGCAACTTCACGGTCGATCTGACTGTTAATCCCGACTTCGGACAGGTTGAATCCGACCCATCGGTCATGAATTTAACAGCATTTGAGACATTTTATGAGGAAAAACGACCTTTCTTCCTTGAAGGGTTAACTATTTTCGACTATAAATTCGATAACCAGAGTCTGTTCTACTCAAGAAGGATCGGACATGCACCTTCACGTCCTGTATCTCCAAATGACAATCTCTTTGTGAGTTCGCCGGATAAGACATCCATCCTGAGTGCAATAAAGTTAAGCGGAACAACCTCAAATGGACTTTCTGTAGGATTGATACAAAGTATAACAGCAAATGAATTTGCAAGGCTCAGTGATACAAACGGTAACAAGAGCAGTGTAAAAGTAGAACCGTTGACAAGCTACACCGTTGCGCGAGTTCAGAAGGGTTATAATGCTGGTAATACAGTAATTGGAGGTATGATGACAGCTACTAACCGAGATATTAAAGATAAAAATCTTGAATCTCTCAGCTCTGATGCATATACCGGTGGCTTCGATCTTTTAACTCACTGGAAAGATAAAGAATTCTATCTTGATGCAAAGTTGATTGGGAGCTATATAAATGGTAATAAGGAAGCAATTACCCTTTTGCAGGAATCATCAGCACGTTACTATCAGCGGCCGGGTGCCAGTTATCTGAAATACGATACAACTGCCACACATCTGAGTGGTTACGGAGGCAAGCTTTTGATCGGTAAAGGGTCCAAGGGTTTATGGCGTTATTCAACAGGAGGTACCTGGCTCTCTCCGGGTTTGGAATTAAATGATCTTGGATATATGAATACAGCAGATGAAATCAATCAGCAGAATGTGGTTTCTTATCTTATTAATCAACCGGTTTCAATATTTCTTACTTATGATATAAGCCTCGAACAGTTTAACACCTGGAACTTTAACGGACAATATCTTGGATCAGGAGGGCATCTTTCTTTTACCTCAAGTTTCAAAAACCAATGGGGCTTCGCAACTAATCTGATCTATCACTCCAGAACTCTTGACACCAAAATATTGCGGGGGGGATATGATATGATAATGCCTTATACTATCACTGCCTTTGGAAATATAAATACCGATCCGTCAAAAAAAATTACTGCCAATGTGATATACAGCTATGAGTACCGAGGTAATAATTCAGCCGTAAATTATCAGATTGAACCTGGAATAACGTATCGCCCGATTAACAACCTTAAAATAGGTATTACTGCAAATTATATGAATAATCATGACGATTTGCAATACATAAATTCAATATATTCAGTGCCAGGTAACAGATATATACTGGGAACAATTGATCAGAAAACAACCGGGCTTACTTTCAGAATTGACCTGAATCTTACGCCCGAATTCTCAATTCAGTATTATGGGAGTCCATTTATATCGCGCGGAAGTTATTCGCAGCTAAAATATATTACAGATCCGAAAGCAAAAAACTACAGAGACAGGTTTGGAATTTATCCGGATCCTGTGCTTTCTGACGGTAGTTATCAGTTATATGATTATGCCAATGGCACCAGGGAAGATTATTCAATTGACAATCCCGATTTTAATTTTCATGAGTTCCGTTCAAATCTGGTTGCTAAATGGGAATACCGGCTTGGCTCTTTTATTTATCTTGTATGGTCATCGGAAAGGTCAGGAAGTACTAAAGATTCAAAAGCTTCGGTAGGCGATTCATACAAACAGCTTAAAAGTATATTTCCCAGCAATATTTTTCTTATAAAGTTGAATTACTGGTTCTCACTTTAAAAATATGGATATCATCTACAGACCTATTGAAGAAAAAGACAATAAGGAAATTGCAGAACTTATACGCACTGTTTTCAGGGAGTTTAATATTCACAGACCGGGAACCGTTTATTTTGATCCAACAACCGATAATCTGTTTGGCCTTTTCAGTGCTGCGCGATCAGAATACTGGATAGCTGAGGAAAACAGTGTAATAATTGGCGGTTGTGGGGTATATCCTACCGCAGGATTGCCTGAAGGGTGTGCAGAACTGGTAAAATTCTATCTGTCAGCGTCTCAAAGGGGCAGAGGTATAGGATGGCAGCTTATGGAAAAAACCTTCGAATCAGCTAAAAGGAATGGATACAAACAGTTGTATCTGGAATCACTACCTGAATTAAGCAGGGCAATAAGTTTATACGAAAAGGCGGGTTTTAAGTTCATCCCCGGGCCACTGGGTAAATCGGGGCATTTTGGATGTAACATCTGGATGCTTAAGAATCTCTGATTACTAAAAATCAGTTGAAGCATTTCCAAGGATTCTGAAGTTGTAGGTAACCATAAAAATTGGTTGTCCGAAGATTGACATCTGATATCCTTTCACAACACCGTCTTCTGCTTTGAAAAAAATTGAATATGGATTCCGTCTGCCCAGGGCGTTATAAACAGTAAAAGTCAATGAGGAATGGTTGAGTTTTTTTGCCTTAAGGTTTCCGTTTATCGTGGCAGCAAAATCAAGTCTCAGATAATCGGGGATCCGGAATTCGTTTCTTTCTGAATAAAATACCCTGTTAACATTAAGGAAATTGTAGTAAGCTACCGGGTAAGTAATTGGCCGGCCTGTATTGTAAACAAAATTGGTGGTAAAATTAAATCTTCTGAAAAGTTTTGCATTTGCAACAAATTTCAGATCATTAGGTTTATCATAATTTGCAGGAAAATAATTTCCACCGTTAACTTTTTCTTCTTCAAATTTACCATCTACTTTCAGCAAGACTCTGGAATAGGTATAACTTATCCAGCCAGTTAACATTCCAAGCTGTTTCTTTATCATAAATTCAATTCCATATGCCTTCCCGTTACCATTTATAATATCAGTTTCGAGATGATCGTTCATAAGAAGCTCCGCACCACCTTTATAGTCGAGTACATTTTTTAATATTTTATAATAAGCTTCGACTGATAATTCAATGGATTTACTATTCATATTTTTATAAATACCCAGAGAAAACTGATCTCCTCTCTGCGGTTTAATATAATTATCACACAACTTCCAGATATCTGTAGGAGTCATAGAGGTTGTATTCGATATCATGTTTAGATATTGGTAGTTTCTCTGAATTCCTGCTTTAACTGAAAGGTCAGGAGTAATTACAAATCTTGATGAGAACCTGAATTCAAGTCCGGGATAGGATTTTAAAATGCTGCCATTTTTGTAATAGATAGTATCAACAATATTTTCCAGAGTCCTGGGACTGTTGGCACTATAAACATATTGTGACCGCGGACCGAATGCAGTAAACATTGTAAACCGAAGGCCACCCGATAGTAAGAGTCTCGATGTAACATCGAATTCATCACTAATATATATTGAGGGCTCAATGGCTTTCTCACTCTCAAGTTGTTTGGGTTGAATATCAGAATAGATACCAACAGGTTTCTGAACCCCGGGAAGAAGAGAATATGTGGTAGCATCAAGACCGAAATCAACTTTGTGTTTTTCAAATGGCCGATAAGTGAAATCTGCTCTTAGTATTTGTTGGTTTAATCTATAATACAATGAATAATAAGATGTTGAATCTTGTTTTGAGTTATCCTGATATTCATAATTACTTAAAGTGGCTGAAAACTGAGATGAAAAACTTGAGTTGTAAACATGTCGCCATTTTAATGTTGAGGCAAGGTTTCGGTAATTGATAGCACTCTCTTTATAGTAATCAAAATTATCATTGCTTAAATAGCCTGAAAGGGAGAAGGAATTTTTATCATCAGGATCAAAGACCAGAAGCCCCTGGATATCATAGAAACTCGCACTGCTTTTTTGCAACTGTATGTTTTTAAGTTGTCTCAGGATCCAGTCAGAATATGTCGTCCTGGAACTGATAATAAATGATGCTTTATTCTTAATAACCGGACCTTCAACCATCAATCTTCCTGTTAGGGGACTGATACCGCCACTGACATTAAATTTTTGTTTACTGCCTTCCTTCAGTACTATATCCATTACTGAAGAAACTCTTCCTCCATATTTAGCAGGGATTCCGCTTTTATAAAGAGTTACATCTTCAATCATGTCGGAATTGAATGCAGAGAAGAAGCCAAAAAAATGGGAGGGATTAATAATCGGAGCACTATTTAATAATATAAGATTCTGATCTGCACTTCCACCCCTGATATTATAACCGCTGGAAGCTTCCCCTACGGATTGAACTCCCGGCAATAGTAAAGAGCTCTTGAATACATCCACTTCTCCCATACCCATTGGGATTTGTTTCAGCATCTTGACATTTATTTTTTCAACTCCCATTCGTACATTTCTGACTATATTTTCGCGGTTCGCAGAAACAATAACTTCGTTTAACTGATTTGTATTTTCAGCCATATGAACATTTAATACTCCGTCAGAATAAATAATAATGTTTCTTATAGTTTGTCGCATTCCTACCATCCTGAACTCTACCTGGTACTGACCCTTTGGAAGCTCAATTGAATAATAGCCGACACTATTGGTTACTGCACCTATTTTCAGTTTACCTACATAAACAACAACACCTGCAATGGCTTCCCCTGTTTCCGGATGAGTTATGTTACCGGATAGGAAAACTTTCCCATCATTACTTTGCCCTGATGGATTGCCAATTTTAAATACTTTATATTCATCATTAATTAAAATATCTTCGGTTTTTGGAACCGACCTGGTATAATTTGTTGTATCAGTTTTAGCAAGATTTTTTTCCAGATATTCAAGATATTCTTTCCTGAAGTTGGTCTTTATCGTATATCCCTTTGAGAGGATGATTTTATTATCGTCAGTGATTATGAATGAGAGACCATTTTTTGCAATTGATTTATTCAGTACAGTGTTTAAAGATTCATTTTCAGAATGAATATTCAGATAAAGGCTGTCTACCCAATTATTTGAAAAATATATTTTTACAGGAATCTTTTTTTCAATGGTATCAGCAAGATCCCTGAAAAGAATTTGTTCAAACTGAAGAGAGAGTTTCTTTTCCTGTGCCCCGGCATTAATTGCCAGGAATGCAAACAATAATATGTTGATCAGTTTTTTCATTCAGATCACCTGGAAGATGTCAAAAGAGAATCATAATATTTTAAAATTCTGATAAACTGGTTTCTGTCAGCCTGTCCCATCCTGATTCGTGATTCATGGATATATTTTTTTACAGCACCAGATTTTTCTCCAAATAACTTTAATAAACTTTTCTTGTTTTTTACTTTGAAAAAAACATCACCTGTACTGATATAATATTCAGTGAAGTATTTGTATTCATTTAACCCGTCTCTCTGGTAATATGATGATTTATGTTTAATTACAAACCTGGCTTTACCCTGATATGCGATTTCATAGAAGCCTTCTTTCAGATTCTCTTTGGTGCATTCCGGAAGTCTGAAGTATCTGAATATTAAACTGTCATCTTCAAAGTACAGATTGAAACCGGTGGCAATATCCATATTTAAAGCTATCTGAGGGAACCTGTCGTTGAGAGTCCTGCTTTTATCGGTATAAATTACTTCGTCCAGATAGGTATCGTATTGTAAAGTCAGATTCTTATATTGTCTTGTTCCGGTAAAAAGAGTTGCAGTTCTTGACTTATCGGGAAATAAAAGCGGTTTAGCTTTGCTTTGTCTGTAGTACGATTCGTATTCTTTCCCATTAATGATTTCATTAGGTACTTCAATTTTTGCAGAGTACTCATTTTTGATATACTGAACCTGGTGGTCGATCAGAGATGTGATATTTATATTCTCTGAGCTATTTAAAGAATTGATATTTAAAAGCTTGCTGTTTTGTCCCGGAAGAGGAATTGTTACGATCAGAAGGGAGAGTAGTAACCAGGTTTTGTCTTAAAGACAATATGAAAGCATTTCATAACCCGAAATAACAAATTTTTATAATCTTAATCACTCTTTGTCAGGTATTTTTTATCAGGGAATCATTTTAATTTCTAAAGATCTTTCGTTCAATTAATACTATTTTTACCGGACTTATAAGCCCAATAAGCAGAAATATATAAAAATATATCCCTTTTCAATGTCAAAAACAGGGTTACGATCAGTCATCACTTTATTTGCTGTTTTTGCACTTTGTACATGTATTGATCCTTATTATCCAAAACTAAAAGGATATGAATCGTTATTAGTTGTTGATGGTCTTATTACGGATGAAAATTCTTCTTATGCAATTAAATTATCCAGGACTTTGCAGGAACAAAATGCTACGCCTGACATAGTCTCAGACGCAACTGTCTTTATAACTGATGATACTCATAATACTTCTTATTTAAAAAACCATGGAGGTGGAATTTATAAATCAGACAGTTTAAATTTCCGGGGTAGTACAGGCAAAAGGTATACATTACATATATTGACCGGTAATGGTAATGAATATGAGTCAGACGCGTGCACAATGCAATCGGTTCCTGATATTGACAGTATATACTATGACAGAGACCAGGAATTAGTGAACAACGGAACCGAGAGTCTTATCGGTGCAAGAATTTATCTCGATTCAAAAACAGGAGATGCTGACCAGTATTTCCGCTGGAGTTTTGCTGAGACATGGAAATTCAGA
>Ga0302321_100005562_pt1 | contig 11038 bp, 8 predicted proteins | sample Fen_T0_1_FD_202505 | JGI IMG/M metagenome (GOLD analysis project Ga0302321, IMG submission 202505) | Peat permafrost microbial communities from Stordalen Mire near Abisko, Sweden - Fen_T0_1 | ecosystem: Environmental > Terrestrial > Soil > Wetlands > Permafrost | place: Sweden: Abisko...
CATTGGTGCCGATCAGCGTGACCGCCTGGAAATCCTTGACCGGGTCGTACGGCATCTGCTTGTACATGCTCACATTGATGGCGTGCGAGCTGATGGTGCCGCCGAGGATGGTGTAGCCGTCGGGGGCGGACTTGGCGACAAAGTCGGAGCCGATATTGCCGCCGGCGCCCGGCTTGTTGTCGACCAGCACCGGCTGGCCCAGCGCGGTGGCAAGTTTGGCGCCGATCAGCCGCGCCAGGATGTCGGTAGTGCCGCCGGGGGGGAAGGGCACGATGTACTTGATCGGCTTCGCTGGCCACTTTTCTTCGGCAAAAGAGGGCAGGCCGAGGGCGGCCAGTGCCGCAAGCGACGCGATGAAAATTCTTTTTGTATGGTTCAAGCGTCCCTCCGTGGTCGTCAATGGATCTCCGGATCGACGGTCTCGACGCCGCCCTCTTCCAGGAAGTCGAAATCGCAGCCCTGGTCGGCCTGCTTGATATGCTTCAGATACAGTACGCCGAATCCGCGCGTGAAGTGCGGGGCGGGCGCCACCCAGGCTGCCTGGCGTTTGGCGAGTTCGGCTTCGCTCACTTTCAATTCCAGCTTGCGCGCCGGCACATCCAGCGAAATAAGATCGCCGTCCTTCACCAAGGCGAGCGGGCCGCCGATATGCGATTCCGGCGCCACGTGCAGCACGCAGGCGCCGTAACTGGTGCCGCTCATGCGTGCGTCCGAAATGCGCAGCATGTCGCGCACGCCGGCTTGCAGCAATTTTTTCGGGATCGGCAGCTGGCCCCACTCGGGCATGCCGGGCGCGCCCTGCGGGCCGGCGCCTTGCAACACGATCACGGAATCCTTGTCGACATCGAGATTGGGGTCGTCGATGCGTGCCGCCATGTCGTTGTAATCGCGAAACACCACGGCGCGGCCGGTGTGTTGTTGCAAATGAGCTTCCATCGCCGCCGGCTTGATGACCGCGCCATTGGGCGCGAGGTTGCCGTGCAGCACGGCGAGGCCGTCTCGCTCCACCAGCGGATTGTCGCGCGAGCGGATCACGTCGTCGTTGTACACGGCCGCGCCGGCGATATTCTCGCCCAGCGTGGCCCCGGTGATGGTGAGCGCCTTGGTGTCGAGCAGATCGCCCAGCCGCGACAACAGGCCGCGCAGGCCGCCCGCGTAGTAAAAATCCTCCATCAGGTACTTGCCGGTCGGCCGCACATTGGCCAGCACCGGGGTCTTGCGTGCCAGCGCATCGAAACGTTCCAGGTCGAGCGCCACGCCGGCGCGGCGCGCCAGTGCGATCAGATGCACGACTGCATTGGTGGAACCGCCCAGAGCGAGCGCCGTTACCACCGCATTGTCGATGGCGCGGGCATCGACCACATCGCGGATGCACAAATCTTCCCACACCATCTCGACGATGCGTTTGCCGGACAGGGTCGCCATTTGCGCATGACGCGAATCAGGAGCAGGAATCGACGCGGCACCGGGCAGCGTCAGGCCCATCGCCTCGGCGGCGCTGGTCATGGTCGATGCGGTGCCCATGGTCATGCAGTGGCCGGGCGAGCGGGCGATGCCGTCTTCCACGCCCTGCCAGTCCTCTTGCGTGATATTGCCGGCGCGCAGTTCCGCCCAGTACTTCCAGGTGTCGCTGCCGCTGCCAAGATACTGGCCCTTGAAATCGCCTCGCAGCATCGGCCCCGCCGGAATGAAGATGGTCGGCAGGTTCATCGACAAGGCCCCCATGATCAGCGCGGGTGTAGTCTTGTCGCAGCCGCCCATCAGCACACAGCCGTCGGCCGGATAACTCCTGAGCAATTCCTCGGTCTCCATCGCCAGGAGATTGCGATAAAGCATGGTGGTCGGTTTCTGGAACGGCTCCGACAGCGAGATGGCCGGCATTTCCACGGGAAAGCCGCCCGCCTGCCAGATACCGCGCTTCACCTCTTCCGCGCGCTGGCGGAAGTGGCTGTGGCAGGGATTGATGTCGCTCCAGGTGTTGATGATGGCGATCACCGGCTTGCCCGCATAATCCGAGCGGTGATAGCCCATCTGCGCGGTGCGCGAGCGATGGCCGAAAGAGCGCAGGTCGTTGACGCCGTACCAGCGGTGGCTGCGTAGTTCTTCCGGCTTTTTGCGTTCCTTGGCCATCAGGCGGCGACCTTGGCCGGCATGAAGGCTGCGTTTGCCGCCGCCAAGGCTTTTGCCACCGGGAGCACCTTGGCGCGCTCCGCCTCGCTCAGACCCGAGGTCATCGGCAGCATCGGTCCCATGTCGGCGATGCCGGCCAGGGTGACGCCATCGTGCAGGACGCGGATCGGCGAGATGCTGTCGCGACTGGCTTCGAAGGGCATATATACGGCGCGAACTTTTTCCGCTTCCTCGTATTTCTTCTCCTTCAGCAGGGCCAGCAGCTTCATCGAGCCGGCCGGCGCCAGACAAATCGAGCCGGAAGTGAAACTGGTGATACCGAAATCGCGCAAGTGAATGATGGCGGGCGTTTCGCCGATGCCGGAGACGAGATACTTGCGGTCGACGGTGGCGCAAAGCGCACTGAGGTAATCGTCCTTGGTCGGATCGTTGCGTACGACCGCGTACTTCACGCTGGCGACACGGCCCTCCTCGACCAGCGCTGCCAGCGTGTCCGGTTGGATGTACGGCTCGGACTTGATGTACACGACTGCCGGTTTACCCATTTTGTCGGTGATGCGACGAATGCCGACGGCGAGACCCGCGTCGGTGAAGGGAAAACTGATCGGCAGCAGCATCGCGGTTGGAAACGGGCTCGACTTGATGATGGCGGCCTGGTCCATGGCCTTGCCGTAGTCGGGTCCGATGCTCGGCAGCACCCAGGTATCGGCACCGGCCGTCTCGGCCAGGAAGTCGAGGGTTGCCGCGTATTCGGAAAGTGCGATGTGATAAAAATTGGCGTTGCCGCCATACATCAGCGTACGCACTCCTCCCGATTCCAGATAGCGGATCAAGGCGCGATTGGCATCCTTGTTGAGACTGAAGTCGGCGTGACGCGCCATGGGCGGCACGGCGATGACGGAACGAAGCAGGTCGTCCTTGGTGACGGGGGTGGTCTTCATACGGGCTCCGGGGTGGGGCTGATTATGGGTGACGGGTGACGGGTGACAAGTTACCGGCGACCGGTGACCGGTGACCGGTGACCGATTCCATTTGACTTGCCTGCGCGAATGGTAGCGCTAACATCCGAAATCATATTCCCTCGCAATTCGCTTGTCAATGCGCGAACCGTCCTGCCGTCACCTGTTATGTGCTGGCGCGCTCGACAATGGTGAAGCCGAGATCGATCACGCGCGCCGCAATGCTTTCGCCACGCGTACGGGCGAGGATAAACTTCGCCGACTGGCGGCCGATGGCGGTACCGTCGATGCGCACCGTCGTCAGTGCGGGGTGCGTATCGCGGGCGAAAGCCAGGTCGCCGAAACCGAACACCGCAAGCTTCTCCGGCACCGCGAGGCCGCGCGCCTGTGCTTCGGTGATCACGCCGTGTGCCAGCACATCGGAACTGCAGAAAACCGCGTCGATTTCATCGGTTTTTGCCAGCAACTCGACCAGTCCCGCCCGTCCGCTACCGAGCGTGCTCGGCGCCGGCACCACGCTGATCGGAACCGACTTGCAGCCCAGCCGCTTTGCTTCGGCGACAAAGGCGTCTTGCCGCAGCAGCGCGCGATGGTCGTCGGCGGTAACGATGGCAACGCGTTTGCGGCCTTGCGCGATCAGGCATGCGGCAACGGCAGCGCCCACCTTTTCGTGGGAAAAGCCGACCAGCATGTCGATCGGCGTCGGCGTCAGATCCCAGGTTTCGACCACCGGTATGCCCGACGCCAACAGACGCTTGCGCCCCACGGACGAGTGCATCACGCCGGTCAGCACGATACCGTCCGGACGCCGGCCGATGATGGCATCGAGCAGTGCGTCTTCTCTCGCACCGGTGTAACCGCTCTGGCCGAGCATCACCTGATAGCCTTCTGCCGCCAACGATTCGGTAAGCGCCTGTACCGTTTCCAGGAATACCGGCCCGGCGATGGTTGGCACCAATGCGGCTACCAGGCGGCTGCGGCTGGAGGCGAGGCCGCCCGCCAGCATGTTCGGCACGTAGCCGGTCCGCTCGATGGCATCGCGCACCCGCTTCAGCGTATCCGGCGAAACCTGTTCTGGCGTATTGACGGCGCGCGACGCAGTAATGGCAGACACGCCCGCCATTTTTGCAACGTCGGAAAGCGTGATGCTGCCGCTGCCGCGACGGGTGCGACGCTCCGGGGATTGCGATGGTTTGCCCGCCTGTGTCGTCATGCGCCGATGGTAGCGCAGAAGCATAGTTACCGCTACCAGCACCGGGCACGTTGCGGCGGCCGCTTCCTGCACCAACTTCGCTTACCATCGCGATTCCCCTTTCAACGATGATCGCTATGGGCATTCTCGACAAAGTCCGCGCCGCAAAAGAAAAACTGGCCGCAACCCAGCGGGACCGCAAGCGCTTGCGCGGTCCCGCCGAATTCACCTTTGCCATTGCCGATTCAATACACCTTTTGAACGACCAGGCCTGGGACCAGGCGGCGGCGCATGCGGGCGTATTCCTGTCGCGACAGTACCTCGCCGCGCTGGAGCCGGTGCTGCCGGCCAACATGAGCGCGCGCTACGCGCTGATCTACGATCGTATCGACGCACACAACTCGCGACCGATCGCTGCGGTCTACATGCAAATTATCGATCTGGTTCTTGCCGAGGCGCGTGCCGGTGCAAAGATTGCCGGCTCAGGCAAATGGCTGGAACCGATCAGCCACAGAGTGGCCGGCAATGCGAGACAGCGAGTACTGGTGTGCGGCAATTTCCTGACCTACGGTTTGCACGGCGTTGCGTTCGCGCCAGACGTCGACGCGAAAGCCGTTTGGCACGGCGTGGCGGAAGTGCTGTATCGCGTACGCCAATCCGAAAAGCTGGTCGGCAAGACCCACTTCATGCTGATCAAGGACCTGCATGCGCCGTTCACCGCCGACGCAAAATATCTCGAGAAGCTGAGCTATCGCTACGTGGAAACCGAGCCCAATATGGTGTTGACTTTGGACCCTGCGTGGAAAACGTACGAGGACTACCTCGCCAGCCTCGCTTCCAAATACCGAGCCAATATTCGCAACGGGGTGCTGAAGCCGATCGAAGAAGCCGGTTGCGTGGTCGAACGCCTGGCGGATCTGGCGCCGGTGCAATCTGAGATTCACGCGCTTTACGAGGCGGTCCAGCAAAATGCAAATTTCCGGCCTTACCTGCTGCAGCCGGAGTATTTTCCCGCCCTGCAGCGCGCCATGGGCAACCGGTTCCGTTGCAGCGTACTGCGCCGGGAAGGCTGCATGCTGGGTTTTCTGATGACGGTGGCCGATGGCGACACCGCCATCGCCTATCACATCGGCTTCGACCGCGAGGCTGCACGGACCTTGCCGGTATATTTGCGTCTATTGCACGCCGGCATCGCCGATGCCTTGGCGATGGGCTGCAAGCGCGTCTCGTTTGGCCGCACCGCTCTGGAGCCGAAGGCTGCGCTGGGCGCCAAGCCACAGACATTCGGCGTACTGGTCAGGCATCGACAGCCGGTGCTGAACAAGCTGATCAAGCGGTTGTTGCTCGGCATCGATCATGAAGTCGCGCCGGAGCGAAGCCCGTTCAAGAAGCCGGCGTGAGATTTGCGCAAAGCCGGAATCGGTGCGCCGGCCGCGCACTCACTTCGGTTTCGCCTTCGCGCCGTCGCGAAAGCGCGCCAGCTCGGCGCGAAACCAGGGACCCGTCTCCGCAATGGTGGCGGCGCCGGCAATGCCGCAGCGAACCAGGTAGGGTTTGCCGCTGGCGCTGCTCCCGCTCGCAACCTTCTTGATGAAGTCTTCGCTGGAAGCGAGTTCGCCGATGCTATTCAGAAACTCGACCTTTAACTTCAGGTGCGCCACCGCGTCGGTTGCGTTATACCAGGTACCGTTGCGATTGAATTCGCATTGCGATGCCAGCAGGTAGTCGTTGAGATGGCCGATCTCGGCTTCGGCGGCAGGTGTCAATTCTGCTCCGGCTGCCAATAGCGACAGCCAGCAAATCGCTGCAAGAAACCATTGTGTCAATCGGCGCATTCGGGTTCTACCGGTTTGGAATAAGGTGCAAGCGCGAAAACTAACGGCAACACTATCCATTCCGACGGCGTGACTCTGTTCGGCGGCGAACCCAGGCGCCGGCATTTCTGACGACGCGCGTTAGCCGGTGAGCCGCGCGTCGATCAATTCGATCCAGTGACGTATCGGCACGCGCGAACTGGCGTTGAGCCCGCCTTCAATGTGGGCGAGGCAGCCGATGTTGGCGGTGGCGACCATCGCAGGCCGGCCCGACTCCAGGGCCATCACCTTGTTGGCGAGCAGTTGCTGCGATAGATCCGATTGCAGCAGCGAATACGTTCCGGCGGATCCGCAGCAGAGATGACCGTCCGGCACCGCGGTTAGTTCGTATCCCGCAGTACGCAACAAGCCTTCCACCACCCCTTTGATCTTGAGTCCGTGCTGCAGGCTGCAGGGAGAGTGAAACGCGAGCTTTTCCACGGTGTGCGGCCGGGCCGCAAGCAACCTGCCCAGCGCGGCACTCTCGGTCGCGATCACCTGGCTCACATCGCGAAACAGCGCGGTTACACGCGCGGCCTTGTCGGCATATGCGGGGTCGTCGCGCAACATGTGGCCGTACTCGGCGACCATGGTGCCGCAGCCGGATGCCGTCACGACAATGGCTTCGCAACCGCTCTCGATCAGCGGCCACCACGCATCGATGTTGCGCTTGATGAAGGCGTGCGCTTCGGCCGCATCGCTCAAATGTTGCGGGATCGCTCCGCAGCAGCCGGCATTGGGCGCAACCGATAGCGAGATGCCGAGGCGGTCCAGCACCCGCGCCGTCGCGGCGTTTATGTCGGGCGCCATCGCCGGTTGCACGCAGCCTGCAAGTACCAGCATTTTGCGCAGATGATTCGATTGCGGCCATTCGCCCGCCATCCGAGTCGCCGGTATTTTTTTGGACAGCGACGCAGGCAGCCAGGGCTTGAACATTCTGCCCAACGCAAGACCGATCGAGAACAGCGCGGTATTCGGCAGCGCCCGCTTCAGCACACTTCTCATCATGCGGTCTGAGATTCCACGTGCCACTTTCTGCTCAACCACTTCGCGGCCAATGTCGACCAGCCTTCCATACTGCACGCCGGACGGACAGGTGGACTCACACGCGCGGCAGGTCAGGCAACGATCGAGGTGCAACTGGGTGGTGGCGGTCGGTTCGGCGCCTTCCAGCATTTGCTTCATCAGGTAAATACGGCCGCGCGGTGAATCGAGCTCGTCGCCCAATAGCTGATACGTGGGGCAGGTCGCAAGGCAGAAGCCGCAGTGCACGCATTTGCGCAGGATGGCATCGGCCTCGATGCCCTGCGGCGTATCCTTGATCCAGTCAGCGAGTTGGGTCTGCATCTAGAAATTATCCATTCGGCCTGGATTGAAGATGCCGTGCGGGTCAAACGCCGATTTCAGGTTGCGGTGAATTTGCGCCAGCGCCGGCGAAAGCGGATGGAATACGCCCGCTGATTTGTCGCCGCCCTGAAACAGGGTGGCGTGCCCGCCGACGGCAGCGACCTTGCTGCGAATCGACTTCGCATCTTCGGTCGATGCCAGCCAGCGCAGCGCGCCGCCCCAGTCGATGCATTGCGCCTCAACAAACGCAATCGGCGCGATCGTTTGCGGCACCGACAAGCGCCACAAGGGCCCCGCGTTTTGAAAAAATGCCGTGCGCTGTTCGCGCAAATCCCGCCAGAATGCATCGGCCGCAGCCGGCTCCACGACTTCGCCGCCGAGCTTGACGCGCGCCGCTTCGACTCCGGCCGTCGCTCCCGACAAACGCAGCATGGCAATGCCTTCCATCCAACACGCACCCGATAACGGCAAGGGCTTGCCTGCCCATTCATTGAATTTGCGAATGGCGGCTGCTTCATCGAATTCGAAACGCAGTGTCGCCTGCGCCGCCGGCTTCGGCAGCGTCTTGAAGGACAGGTCGAGCAGTACGCCGAGCGTGCCCATCGCGCCGCACTGGAGGCGCGAAACGTCGTAGCCGGCCACATTCTTGATGACGCGGCCGCCGAAGCGCAGGTCGTCGCCGCGCCCATCGAGAATGCGCGCACCCAGCAGGAAATCGCGCACCGCCCCGGCATACGGCCGGCGCGGACCGGACAGGCCGGTAGCAACCGTGCCGCCAATGGTTGCGCCGGACGTGGGGCCAGCGCCAAAATGCGGCGGCTCGAACGGCAGCATCTGGCCTTCCGCGTCGAGCGCCGCTTCGATTTCCGCGAGCGGGGTACCGGCGCGCACGGTCAGCACCAATTCCTTGGGCTGGTACTCGACGATGCCTGCATACGCACGTACGTCCAGTGCCTCGCCGCGCACGGGGCCGCCGTAAAACTCCTTGCTTCCTCCACCACGAATGGCCAGCGGTTTGCCGCTGGCAGCGTGCGCTGCGATACGTTCGCGAAGCTGCAATACCACTGATTCCATCAGAATCGCGGTAAATCGGGATGCGGCAATTTCCCGGCGTGCACATGCATGCGACCGTACTCCGCACAGCGATGCAGGCTGGGGATGGCCTTGCCTGGATTAAGCAGCATGCCGGGGTCGAAGGCGCGCTTCACGGCAAAAAACATTTCGCGCTCCTTGTCCGAAAACTGGCTGCACATCTGGTTCACTTTCTCCAGGCCGACGCCGTGCTCGCCGGTAATGGTGCCGCCAACGGAGATGCAAAGTTCCAGCAACTCGGCGGCAAATTCTTCTGTTTTTTCCAGTTCGCCCGGCACGTTACCGTCGTACAGGATGATCGGGTGCAGATTGCCGTCGCCGGCGTGAAACACGTTGGCGCAGCGCAACCCGTACTTCTCCGAAAACTCCGCCGTACGCCTCAGCACCATCGCCAGCGCTTTGCGCGGGATCGAGCCATCGATGCAGTAATAGTCCGGCGAGATGCGACCCATCGCGGGAAACGCCGCCTTGCGGCCGGACCAGAACGTGAGCCGTTCGGCCTCGTTTTTCGATACGCGTATTTCGGTTGCGCCCGATGCCTTCATCACTGCTTCGATCTTGGCGATTTCCTCGGCCACTTCCTCCGGCGTGCCGTCGGACTCGCACAACAGGATCGCCTCGGCGTCGAGGTCGTAGCCGGCGTGAACGAAATCCTCGACCGCGCGCGTGGCCAGCTGATCCATCATCTCCAGACCGGCCGGCACGATGCCTGCGCCGATCACGTTGGCCACCGCTTCGCCCGCCTTTTCGACATCGTCGAAACTCGCCATCACCACCTGGGCCAGTTGCGGCTTCGGCAGCAATTTCACCGTCACTTCGGTGGTGATGCCCAGCATGCCCTCGGAGCCGGTCATCAGTGCCAGCAGGTCGTAACCCGGCGCGTCGAGCGCATCCGAGCCGATGGTGGCGGCGGCACCGCCGGCCAGCGCCACTTCGATCTTCAGAATATTGTGTACCGTCAATCCATATTTCAGGCAATGCACCCCGCCCGAATTTTCGGCGACATTGCCGCCGATCGAGCAGGCGATCTGCGAAGACGGATCGGGCGCGTAGTACAGCGCCAGCGGCCCAACGGCTTCGGAGATCTGCAGGTTACGTACACCCGGCTGCACGCGCGCGGTCCGCGCCAGCGGATCGACCGAGACGATGCTGTGAAACTTGGCCATCGACAGCAGCAAGCCGTCAGGGAGCGGTGTCGCCCCGCCGGAGAGACCGGTGCCGGAGCCGCGCGCCACCACCTTGCAGCCGAGGTCGGCCGCTGCGCGCAAGACACCCTGCACCTCCGCGACCGTGGACGGCAAGGCCACCAGCATCGGCACCGCGCGGAACGCGGGCAGGCCGTCGCATTCGTAGGGCCGCATTTCCTCGCGCGCCGACAGTAGCGCATCTGGCGGCAATACCGCTGCCAACGCTGCCGCCAGGCGGTCGCGGGTTTGATTCATATCTGGTTGGGAACCGGCGTCCATGGCCCTGTCGGTGATGACCTTATTCGCCATAATAGGCCATCCGGGCGGCACCTTGCGACGCGCGACGCTAAAGATGGTTCATACCGTTCATCGGAAATCACAGCCCATAATTCAGGCCGTCACGGGCTCGCTTGTCATCGGCACGCGGCACCGAGCGTTACTCAGTCGGCGGAACACGGTCGACCTGAACTTCCGGCGAGCGAATTGCGCCAATTCGGTACTAACGGACGCGGTTTTCTCACGCCGGTCGGAAGTACCATGTCGCGCCGTGTTCTGCCATTTTCCTTAGCGGCTGCCCATTTTCAACTGCTGGTATTTCTGCTCGTACTTCTTCTGCAACGCAGTATGCCGGTCACCCAAAGGCACGTCACGCCCCTGGATAAAGATTCGCTCGACCTGCGTGGCAATTTCCAGCGGGTCGCCGTTGGTGACGAAGAAACTGGCGAGTTTTCCTGTTTCCAACGATCCCAGCCGATCAGCGGCGCCGAGGATCTGCGCGGGATACAAGGTGATCGCTTTCAAGGCTTCGTCGCGTGGCAGGCCGTAAGCAGCGGCCGCTGCGGCTTCGTACGGCAAATTGCGCTCGGTATCGGCTTCGAAGGCGCTGCTGCCACGGGCGATGCAGTAGCGTACGCCGGCAGCCGACAGGCGGGCCGCCAGCCGGAACGGCGCATCGATGTCATCGCCGCGCCGCAGCGGCAGTCGGTTGACGCCGTCGATCACCACCGGCACGTTGCGTTCGCGGAGCAACTCGGCCACGCGCCAGGCGTCCTGGCCGCCGACGATTACCAGCTTCAAGTGAAAGCGCAGGGCAAAACCGAGCGCGTAACGAATCTGCGCGATGTCCTCGGCATCGATAAATACCGGCCGGGCACCGGCCAGCACCGCACGCATGGCTTCCCAGCGCGCATCGATCGGCTGCGCCGGATCGGCGGCGCGCGCTTTCACATAGGCGGCGGCCGTTTCGAACGCGGTCTCCAGTGCCTTCAGGCGCTGCTG
>Ga0302321_100005563_pt1 | contig 11033 bp, 4 predicted proteins | sample Fen_T0_1_FD_202505 | JGI IMG/M metagenome (GOLD analysis project Ga0302321, IMG submission 202505) | Peat permafrost microbial communities from Stordalen Mire near Abisko, Sweden - Fen_T0_1 | ecosystem: Environmental > Terrestrial > Soil > Wetlands > Permafrost | place: Sweden: Abisko...
GCCGCTTCTGCGTCGTCGGGGCGAGGCACCGGACAGCAATCAGGTGCGGAGAACGCCGGGCTGTCGATGTCGCGCATGTGAGGCATGTGAGGAAGGTAGGGAAGGAAACGTGGAGCAAAACCTGATTGAAAGCCGCGAGCTGGAAAAGTCGTCGGAGGATTCTCGCAGGGGAAGCAAGTCTGGCGGCAGAATGATCGCGGCCTTGCTGGCTGGCGTTCTTGCGGGGGGCGGTGGTGTTTGGCTGTCCATGCGCAGAAACGACGGCGAAGCCGCCCACGCCCACGACCAGCCGGTGGCGGCGCCAGCGAAGAGGGCCCGGCTATTCCAGTGCCCCATGCATCCGGCTATCACGTCGGATCATGCTGGTGACTGCCCAATCTGCGGCATGAAACTCGTCGAGGTCGATCCGCAAAAGGACGAAACGTCGGGCAAGGATCCCTCGCAAGTCAAAGGCATGGCCGTGGTGACCATCGATCCATCGCGCCAACAGCTTATCGGGTTGCGCACGGCCAAGGTCAGCCAGGGACAGGTGGGCGGAACCTGGCATACCGTGGCGCGCATCGAGGTCGCGCCCACGCACGTGCGCAAGACCAACGTCAAGGTCGACGGCTTCGTCGAGCGCATTTTTGTCGACTTCGTCGGCCAGAGCGTGCGCAAGGGCCAGCCGCTGTTCTCCATCTACAGCCCCGCGCTGCTGGCTGCGCAGAGCGAATACCTGCTGGCGCTGCAAACCAAGGAGTCGCTGGCCAAGGGTGGTGCACTGGCGGAGAGCAGCAACAACATGGTGATGGCGGCGCGGCGGCGGCTGGAATTGTGGGATGTGCCGGCCAGCGAGATCGAGCGGCTGACCACCTCGCGCGAGCCGAGCAAGACCCTGACCCTGGTGTCGCCCATTTCGGGCGTGGTCACGGCCAAAAACGTAGTGCAAGGAGCGAAGGTCGGTCCCGGCGAGGCGCCCTACGAGATCACCGACCTTGGCGAGGTGTGGGCCATGGCCGATGCCTACGAGAGCGACCTGACACGCATCAAGCCTGGCATGAAGGCCTTGCTGACACTTGCTGCCTATCCGGATCGCGAGTTTCCCGGCAGCGTCTCCTTTGTCGATCCAGTGTTTGATCCCAAGACCCGCACCGTGAAGGTGCACATGCACTTCATGAACCCCAAGCGCGAGCTCAAGCCCGAGATGTTCGGCGAGGTGGCGCTGCAAGGGGTGACACGGGATGGGCTGCGCGTACCCGCGGACGCCGTCATTCGCGCCGGCACGCAAGACGTGGTGTTTCTGGCCAGCGGGGCCGGAAAGTTCGAGCCACGCGTGGTTCAGCTGGGCGCGAAGAATGGTGATGAGGTGGAGGTCACAGGCGGACTGGAACTGGGGCAGGAGGTCGTCACGCGTGCCAACTTCCTGGTGGATTCGGAATCGCAATTGCGCGCATCGCTGGCCGCCATCGGAGGCAAGTAGGCGTGCTCAAGCGGATCATTCGCTTTTCCGCCGAGAACAAGTTCCTGGTCATCGCCGGCACCCTGGTCGCCATCGCGGCGGCCTACGTCGCTATGCGGAACATTCCGCTCGATGCCTTGCCCGATCTCTCGGACACCCAGGTCATCGTCTATTCGCGTTGGGATCGCAGCCCGGACATCATCGAGGATCAGGTCTCGTACCCGATTATCACCGCGCTGCTCGGCGCGCCCAAGGTCAAGGCCATCCGCGGCTATTCCGACTTCGGCTTCAGTTACGTCTACGTGATCTTCGAGGATGGCACCGACATCTACTGGGCCCGCACGCGTGTGCTTGAATATCTTTCCAAGATCACCGCCCAGCTTCCCGCGGGTGTGAAGACCGAGCTCGGCCCGGACGCCAGCAGCCTGGGCTGGGTCTTTCAGTACGCCCTAGTTGATCGCAGCGGCAAGCACTCCAGCGACGAACTGCGCAGCTACCAGGACTGGTTCCTTCGCTACGCCATGCAGAGCGTGCCGGGCGTGGCCGAGGTCGCCACCGTGGGCGGGCAAGTCCGCCAGTACCAGGTCACCGTGGATCCGAATGCGCTTGCTGCCTACAAGCTGCCGCTGGAATCCGTGATCGAAGCCGTGCGCAAGGGCAACAACGACGTGGGCGGCCGCCTGGTCGAACTGTCGGGTCGCGAATACATGGTGCGTGGCCGAGGCTACGTAAAGGGGCTGGGCGATCTTGAGAAGCTGGTGCTGAAGACCGAAAACGGCACGCCCATCACGGTCAAGAATGTGGCCACCGTCGCGCTGGGGCCGGAAATGCGAAGGGGCATCGCCGACTACAACGGCGAAGGGGACGTGGTGGGCGGCATCGTGGTTATGCGCCAGGGTGAAAACGCGCTGAATGTCATCGACCGCGTGAAGGCGAAGCTAGTCGAGCTGAAACCCTCGCTGCCCGAGGGCGTGCAGGTTGTCACGACTTACGACCGCTCGGATCTCATCCATCGCGCCATCGGCACGGTCAGCAGCAAGCTGGTCGAGGAGATCATCGTGGTCTCGCTCATCATCCTGCTTTTCCTGTGGCACGTGCCCTCGTCCATCGTGCCCATCCTGACCATTCCCATCAGCGTGGTACTGGCCTTCATTCCCATGTACCTGATGGGCTTGAACGCGAACCTGATGTCGCTCGCCGGAATCGCCATCTCCATTGGCGTTCTGGTTGATGGCGCCATCGTCGAGGTCGAGAACGCGTACAACAAGAGTCACCTCTGGCAGGCCGGGGGCAAGAAGGGCGACTTCCACAAGGTGCGTCTTGAAGCGCTTTTGGAAGTCGGGCCGTCGGTGTTCTTCTCGCTGCTGGTCATCGCGGTGGCGTTCGTGCCGGTATTCACCCTGGTCGATCAAGAAGGGCGGCTGTTCAAGCCCCTGGCCTATTCGAAGAACTTGGCCATGGCCATCGCCGCGCTGCTGGCCATCACGTTGGATCCGGCGATGCGCATGCTCTTCGTCCGAGTTGAACCTTTTCGGTTCAAGCCGCGGCCCTTGGCTTGGTTGGCCTCGACGATGCTGGTGGGCAAGTACTACTCGGAAGAGCGACACCCCATCAGCCATCTTTTGCACCGGATCTACGAAGGCCCGTGCCGCTTCGTGGTCCGCCACGCCTGGGCGACCGTGGTGGCCAGCCTCCTTGTCGTCGGTCTGACCATCCCCATCTATTTCAAGCTCGGCTCTGAGTTCATGCCACCGCTGCGCGAGGGATCGCTTCTGTACATGCCGTCCGCCGTGCAGCCGGGCATGTCTGTGTCCGAGGCGCAGAAGGCGCTGCAGGTGCAGGACAAGATCCTCATGACCTTTCCCGAGATCGAACGTGTGTTCGGCAAGGCCGGCCGCGCCGGCACCTCGACCGACCCAGCGCCGTTCTCCATGATGGAGACGACCATCCTGCTCAAACCCGAATCGGCGTGGCGCGAGAAGCAGCGCTGGTACTCGCCCTGGGCGCCCGAATGGCTCAAGCGCATGTTGCGAAGCGCATGGCGGGATCGCATCTCCGAGGGCGAATTGATAGATGAGCTGGACAAGGCGCTGCAGTTGCCTGGCATCAGCAACGCATGGACCATGCCCATCAAGGGCCGTCTCGACATGCTGTCGACGGGAATTCGCACACCCATTGGTATCAAGGTCAGCGGCGCCGATCTGGACGTGATCCAGAAGGTCGGGTTGCAAATCGAGTCCGCGATTCAGAAGTTGCCCGACACGCGCAGCGTGCTCGCCGAGCGCGTGGCCGGCGGCTACTTCCTCGATTTCGTGCTCGATCGCGACAAGCTGGCGCGCTACGGCCTGACCGTCGACGACGCCAACATGATGGTGATGACCGCGGTGGGCGGCGACAACCAGACCACCACCATCGAGGGCCGGCAACGCTATGGCGTCAGCGTCCGCTACGCGCGCGACTTTCGCGAAGATCTCGATGCGCTCAAACGCGTTCTTCTGCCTCTGCCGGGTGGCCGCGGCCAGATCCCCATGGCCGAGATCGCCGAGGTCAAGCTGGCCGAGGGGCCGTCCATGATCCGCGACGAGAACGGATTGCTTTCTGGTTACGTCTACGTCGACTTCGACACCTCCAAGACCGACGTGGGCAGCTACGTCGAGCGCGCCAAGCAAGCCGTGGCAGGCGCCGTCAAGCTCCCCGACAACATCGCCCTGTCGTGGAGCGGCCAGTACGAGAACATGCTGCGCGTGAAAGAGCGGCTGAAGATCATCCTGCCCATCACGCTGGTGCTCATCTTCGGGCTGCTCTACCTGAACACCAAATCCAGCTTCAAGGCCGGCCTGGTCATGCTGGCCGTGCCGTTCTCGGCGGTGGGCGCGGTGTGGCTGCTCTACTTCCTCGGCTACAACGTTTCCATCGCGGTGTGGGTCGGCATGATCGCGCTCATGGGACTCGACGCCGAGACCGGCGTGTTCATGCTGCTCTTCCTCGATCTTTCGCACGACGAGGCCAAGGCGCGTGGCCAAATGCAGACCACTGGCGATCTCACCGAGGCCATCATCCACGGCGCGGTCAAGCGCGTGCGACCCAAGGCCATGACGGTCTGTGCGGCCTTCATCGGTCTTCTGCCCATCATGTGGTCCACCGGTACCGGCGCCGATCTGATGAAGCGCATCGCCGCCCCCATGGTCGGTGGCTTGGTGACATCGTTCGCGATGGAATTGCTGGTGTACCCGGCCATCTACTTCCTGTGGCGGCGCAAACAAGTGGTCGAGGGCAAGGCCACCCCGCTCCTCCAGCAGTCGTAGCCGACGACGGCCACCACCCTCACGCGGCCAAGTCTGGGTCTTGCGGGAATCTCCACTCGCAGCCATAGTTCGAGGGTGCCCTTGCGTTGGAGAAACGGCTCGGTCCTTGTCCTAGCCGTCCTGTTCCAAGCTGCGGCCTGCGCGCGCACCCCGGTTGCAGAGCAGCCCCGTCCGGCGTCAGGCGCACCTGTGCTCCGTCTACTCAGCTACAACGTCAACTACGGCATCCCGGGCGACGCCGACACCCTTGAAGCGATCCGCGAGGCAAGGGCGGACCTAGTGCTCCTGCAAGAGACCAACGCAGCTTGGGAGCACGCCCTGCGGACGCACCTGTCGTCGGAATTTCCGCACATGGTCTTCCGCCATCGCGGAGGGGCAGGCGGGCTGGCAGTTCTGTCCCGGCAGCCGTTGGCGACTATCGAGTTTCTCGCGCCGGCCAGCGGTGGCGGCTGGTTCCCCGCGGCTCGCCTGGTGTTCGAGGCCGCCTTTGGCCGCGTCCAGGTGCTGAGCGTTCACCTGCGTCCCGCGGTGAGCGACAGCGGCAGTCTGGTCAGCGGTCACTTCTCCACGCCCGAGATTCGAGCCACCGAGATGGCATCGTTCTTCGCGCGACTTGCGCCTGGGCTGCCCACCGTGATCGCCGGCGACTTCAACGAAGAAGAGGACGGGAGCGCGGTGAAGTTTCTCGTGGACAAGGGCATGACCTCGGCGCTGCGCAGGTATGCCCCGCAGCAGCCGACCTGGCGCTGGCCCACGGTGGTGGGAACCCTGCACAGGCAGTTCGATCACATTTTCTATGGTCCCAGGCTCGACGTACTCTCGGCCGAGGTGCGCGAAGTCGGCAACTCCGACCACCTGCCCGTCTTCGCCGTCATCGCCACAGCCAGGCGCTAGGAGGTACTGTGTGATAGCAGGGGTGGGTCGGCCTCAGGGGCGTGGGTTGGACGGTGTGCTGACGTTGCTAGGGTTTGGACTGGTTCGGTCGTCATTGGCTTCGAAACCGTTTTCATCCAGCCATGACCTGGCAATGTCCTCGAAGGCCGAATTCTTGAACGCAAACCAGGCGTCTTCCAGGCGTAGCCGCCGAATGGTGCTCTTGAATGCACGGAAGGCACCGCTGCCGTGGATAGCATCCAAGACCTCCTCGCACTGCGCCGGCGCAGAAAGGGATTGGCCAAAGCGGTTCATGAACTCCCATTCGTGGACCTCGAATTTGCTCGGGAGCTCAAGCCAATCTGTTGAATCCAGCACATCCTTGGCCAAGCGCAGCTCTTCCTCTTCCCAGTCCGGCAGATCCTCCTTCGAATCCTCCTCCGCTCGCTGCATCGCCTCGTGCGACAGCATGACGACCTTGCCTGTTCGTTTGCTCACGAAACTGGACATCTCATCACTCGCGATTTCGAGCGCGCCGACGACTTCGTAGAGTGAAACTTTGGTTGCCATTCAAGTCCTCCAGGTCTGCGAAACGATTTGCCATTCAGCGGTCTGGTTTCGAGCTTGCCGCCACGATTCTACGTCGACGCCCCTGCTGCGACCAGATCGGACCTTCGCGGCTTGTTGGACGGCCACCACCGCCGCCTACGCGGACTGAAACCCAGCCCTTTCAAGGTGGAGGTGGCGGCCTAGCTCCTCGTCTCTCGCTATCGGGGAGGCCGACGACGTCTGCGTCGTCGGGCTGGGCGATCCCCGCGAAAGGCCGAGTGGATTCGATCGGCTAGAAGGCGACGCGCATCCCAAAACGTCATTTCTTTGGGGTGTCTAGGTTCAAGGAGTCACAGGATACGCGTCGGGAAGATGGTAGGTCAGCTCGTCGACGGTTGCAGTGCGGTTGTGCACGTTGCTCGCTTGGCCACCGTGGTCATCCCGAGCGAGTTCGATCAGAAGCAAGGCGTGTTGTCGATTCGCTGATGGTTGGAACGAAGACAGCCTTTAAGGTTGCCCCGACCGGTCGCCTTGCTTCTGGCGACCCATGGGCGCGCTCGCGGCCTCCGGTACCAGGATTGGCCATGTGGCGAAGGTGGCACAAAGCTCCACTGCAACGTCTCGGGAAAGTACTGGCACCGAATTCATCTGGTCCGCCGAGCTAGTCCTGGCCCGCGACAATAGCATTTGCACAACAGCAGGTGGTGGGGTTGCGCGTGCTCACTCGAAGCAACCGCTTCAGTTGGACTGCGGGCACAAAGTTGGGAACCGCGTGACCTGGGCGTTGTCCATTGCTTCGATGCGCGGAGCTCCGCAGCCGAATGCCCACGGGTGCAAGTGATGGGATTCCGCGCTTCTCCTGCCGCCGTGGCGGGGTGATAATCAGCGTCGCACAAGGAGGCGTCCCATGGTCGCAAGCGCGAGCGAGAATCGTCGGAGCTGGACAATGCGGGTGGCCATTGGCGCCGGACTGGTGGTCGTGGCCACGGTGGTGGTCATCGCGATCAGCGGCCGCAAGATCGCGCCCACGCGCAGCGAACCGCTGCAGGCGCGGGTAGAGCTGGCCGCGGGCGAGGTCTTGGTCGCGCGTGGCGGTGCGCCGGTGCGGGTGGCTTCTGGCGCTGCCGTGCTCGCGGGTGCGCGCGTGTCGGCGGGCAGGGGCGCTCGGGCGCTGCTGCGCCTGTCCGACGGTTCGGCCCTGTTCCTGCGCGGCGGGACTACTATCGAGCTGCGCACCGACGGCGCTGCCCTGGTCGAGGGTGAAGCCTGGTTGGAAGTTCCGGCGGTCGAGCGCAAACCGGGCGTGCTGACCCTGGGTGATGTCACCGTCTCGGCGGCGGAGAGCGGCCTGTCCATTGCGCGCAGCGCGGGCGAGGCTAGCGTGTACGTGGCGCGTGGGCTGGCCCATGTGAGTGCGCCGGGCGGCAGGGTCGAGGTTCGCGCCGGCGAGCGGGCCAGGATCAAGGCCGGTACTGCACCGACCGTGTCGTCGGTGGCCTACTGGGAAGATTGGACGGGTGGCATGGCCGACCAGCGCCTGGCCGGCGGCGCTGCGGGTGCGGGCCGCATCTACGGCGTGGATTTCGGTGTGCCCCGAAGTGCGGCACGGTCGCTCGAGGTCACGCGCCAGGCAGTGCGTGTGACGGTTCAGTCCGGTATCGCCGAGACCGAGGTGGACCAGACCTTCTTCAATCCCGGCGAGCGCGAGGTCGAAGGTTGGTACTGGCTGACCGTGCCCGAGGGCGCGCTGGTCACCGGTTTCGCGGTCGAGAACCGCGGCACGTTGGTGGAAGGCGAGCTCATCGAGCGCAAGGAGGCCGCGCGCCAGTACGGCGAAGCGGCACAGGCGGGCTACGAGCCGGCCCTGCTGGAATGGATCGACGGCCGCAGCTACCGCGCGCGCATCTACCCGGTGCTCGCGGGTGGCACGCGCCGGGTGGTCATGCGCTATCTGCAGATGCTCCCGCTGGCCGACGGACGGCTGCGCTACTACTTCCCCATGCGCACCGACCCGCCGGTGAGAATCGGCGAGTTCTCGCTGACCGTGGATCTGGGCAAGCCCGGCCGGTCCATGGATCTGTCGACCCTCGAAGACGCACGCATCGAGGACGGCGGCGAGAAGGTCACCATGCGCCGCTCGGGGTTCACCCCACAGGCTGACTTTTTGCTTGAGGCTCGGCTGCGTGACTTGCCTCCGCCGGTACGCGTGGCGCGTTTCTCGGCCGGCGCCGAAAGCGCGGATTTCGTGATGCTTCGCTACGTCCCCGACGTGGAGTTTGCGGCTGCCCCCAAGCAGCCGGGCTCGGTGGTCGTGGTGGTCGACACTTCGGCGGGCAGCGACGATTCCACTCGGCAACTCGAGGTCGCGGCGGCGGAGGCCATCCTGCGCTCCTTGTCCGACGACGATCGCTTCGCGCTCATGGCGCTGGATGTTCGTCCCAAGGTTCTTTATCCGGCCACAGGGCTTGCCCCGGCCAGCGAGGCCGAGGTGGGCAAGGCGCGCGAACTGCTGGCCGCGCATCCGCCCGGCGGCGCCACGGATCTGGGCGCCCTCTTCGACGTGGCCCTGGCGCGTCTCCACGGCGCCGAACAGCCTGCGGTGATCTACATCGGCGACGGCCTGGCCACCTCGGGAGAGATCGGCGGAGGGCGCCTGCAGTCGGCCTTACGGCGCAGTCTGGCCACGTCGCGGGCGCGCCTTTTCACCGTCGCCGTGGGGGGCGAGGCCAACTATGGATTTCTGGATGCCCTGGCCCACGCGGGCGGCGGCCGCAGTCTGCGCGTGGGCAGCGCCGAGGAGGCGGGTAGCCGCGCCCTCGAGCTCGTGGCGGCGCTCAAGACGCCCACCGTGACCGACTTCGAATTGGACGCGGGCGCGGGCCTCGACGAGGTCTTCACTTCCGCGGATGGCAAAGTCTCGTGGGGAGGCGAGCTCACCTTGCTGGCGCGCTCGCACCACGACCTGCCCAGCACGGTGAAGGTCAAGGGTCGCCTCGGTGGCCAAGCTTTCGAGAAGAGCTACAGCGTGAGCGAAGAGAAGGAATCGGTGGCGGCCTTGGTGCCGCGCTTCTGGGCTGCGGCAGCCATGAACAAGATCCTGGGCGAGGTGGGCGGCGCCGACGAACAGCGCGGAACCCTGGTCAAGCTAGGGCTCGACTACGGCCTGATGACGCCGTTCACGAGCTTCCTCGCGCTCGAGAGCGAGCAGGCCTATGCGGCGCAAGGGATCGCGCGCAAGCGGCAGCCTGGCAGCGGGAGGCTGGTTGCGAATTCTTCCGAGCCAGCCGACAGGTTCGTCGCCCTCGTAGCGAAGCCCAAAGCGGAGGAGGGAAAGATGGGGAAACGGGCGCTGCGCTCGGATCAGAGTCCCCACCTCGCGAAGAAGCTGGTCGAGGCGGCGCCCGAACCGGCAGCCGCAGCACCAGCCGCGCTAGGTTTTGTGGCGAGCGGAGAAGCCGAAACCGTGAAACCGGGCATTGAAACCATCGGCGCCGGTCTCGGATTGCCAAGCGAGTCCAATCCGCGAGGTCGCGCCGCCAAACACAAGGTCCCCACGGCCGCTCCGCCGCCCGAGTCGAGCCGCCCGCAGTCCACCATCGCGGCGGTGGTGTCAGTGGCGTGCAGCGATGCCAGCGAGCGGCCTCTCTTCGAACGCGCCCTGCTATGGGACAAGCGCCTGCGCACGACCACCCTGCCGGGCGAGCTCGCCGAGCGCTACCGTGCCGCCATGGCCGCCTGCGAGCTTTCCGACTGGCGGGCCGAGGCGCTGTTCCTGCGTTTGCTTGCGGGCCACATCAACAACGAAGCCGCGCTGGACGAGGTGTTCGCCTTCCTGGCCCCGCGTCCCGAGGCACGCTTCTACCTGGCGCGCGTGCTCTTGCGCCGTAACGCTGGCGACGCGCTGTCGGCGGCTATCGAGCAGCGGCTGTTCGGCACGCGTGTGGCGTGGGACAAGGTCGACTTGGAACTGTCCGCGGTGGCCAACCTGGAAACGCGCGTGGCGCGCCTCAAGGACTACGTGGCGCGCGCGCCTGACGATCCCGCGGGTGGCATGCGCCTGGTGAAGTTGCTGGCGCGGGCCGGGAAGACCGAAGAGGCGCTGCTCTTTTCGCGCAAGCTGAAGGCCGCGGGCCTGCTGACCCCGCGCCTGGTGTTGGCGCTCGGGGATCTGCAAGCCGACGCGGGCCAGCCCGACGACGCCATCCGCACCTACTCCGAAATCGTAGAATTCGACCCACGCAACCTGGCCGCGCGGCAGTTGCTGGGCGATGTTCTTCTGGCCCACGGCTGGTACGACCTGGCGTACGCCCAGTACCAGACCCTGGCTGATCTGGCGCCCGAGAATGGGATGGCCCAGTTGCGGTTGGCCGCTGCGGCGGGTGGCGCCGGCCGTACTGACGAGGCCCTGCGCATTGTGCGCAAGGTGGCACGTGCGCCGGGCAGCCCGGGGCCGCACGATCCGCGTCTCTATGCCCGTCTCGCCGCTGCGTCGCTGATGGCGCGCCTGCTGGCCGAGCCGCCCAAGGAGGCCGATGCCCGCCGACTGGTCGAGAGCATGAGCCGCGATTTGGCCGAGCTGCAGCTCTTCCAGGGGCCGGGCACCCTGGTGATTCTGTCCTGGCAAGATCTGGCCGCCGATCTCGTCTTGACCACGCGGGTCGGTGGCAAGGGCGAGGCCACGGGTGGCGAGGCCACAGACGCCGCCACCATCGGGATTTCATCCTTGCTACTGCCGGCAGGTAAGCGCCCAAGCCTGCCCCTGCAAGCCCACCTGCGCAGCGCTGTCGGGGTTCGGCCGCTTACCATGGACCTGGTCACCCTCGAGCACGACGGGCGAGGCTTCAAGGCCTGTCTCAAGCATGTCCAGC
>Ga0302321_100005564_pt1 | contig 11033 bp, 6 predicted proteins | sample Fen_T0_1_FD_202505 | JGI IMG/M metagenome (GOLD analysis project Ga0302321, IMG submission 202505) | Peat permafrost microbial communities from Stordalen Mire near Abisko, Sweden - Fen_T0_1 | ecosystem: Environmental > Terrestrial > Soil > Wetlands > Permafrost | place: Sweden: Abisko...
TGCGCCCGCTGTCCGCGGACCGCGGTTTCCATTGTGGGATGCGTGGCTGAAGCGGTCTCTGACATGAGTGCTCGGAACACCGCTCGCCACGCGCCGAGGAAGATCTCCACTCCCTCCTGCAGCACGGCCTCGGCAACATCCTCGCCTGCGACCCGGATCCCGTGACCGGAGCGATCTACGATCCGGTAGACGTCGCCATCTCGAACCACGGTCGCGTGGTTCCGGGACAGACCGGGGTCCGGCAGCACGACGTCGGACGAGGAGGAGCGACCGATCTCGGTTCGGTCACCGAGAGACACACGTAGAAGCTCTTCGCCTTGCCGAAAGAACACCAACTCAGCCATGACTTCCCCTCTTTCTCAACCCAGAGTCGTGCCGCTCTGTTACCCCGCGCTGGCCCGAAGTGTCAAAATCACCCGAGGGCCGGATCCAGCATGGATCGCCGGCCAGTCCTCTCGCCGGAGCAGCACGAAGGAGCCTCTCCTCTCCACGTAGTAGATCGCGTCCATACGTCGACATGGCAGTGTACGGTCTGCCACGCGGACGATCACTACGTCTCCGTAACTGCGCAGCAGATCGACCTGGAATGTCGGGGACAGGAGTCCATCGATGATGGCCGGCCGCACGGCCGCCAGCGCTCTCAGGTGGTCGAACTCCCAGACCCCGAGTGGCCGTTCCGTGTCGGCGACGACCTCGCCGAGCTGCCGACCGAGAGCTAGATTCACAGGAAGGTCCGTGTCCGTGAGCGGAAGAAGGTGACCGGACTCAGCAGCAGTGCCCCCCCGAGCAGCTCTAAAGTCTGAAGGGTTACCGATCGACGCGCGCGCTCGATCGCAGAGATGTAGCCCGGCGTCTGCCCGATTCGGTCGGCGATGGCCTCCTGCGTAAGCCGCCGGTGTCGCCGCGCGACTCTATGATTTTCTCCCACCGTCTCGATCAAGCTCATGGCCTCACCGAGCCGCTCCGAGAGCAGCGGAACCCAACGTTAGTCCGCACGCTGCCTTGGTCGCCTTTGGTACGCCCCACGGCACGGCATGCCTCGGCCGGCTCTCGCCAGTCGCCTCCCCGAATCACTCGCAAGACCTTTCCTTGTTCCGGTCCAGCCTGGACCGGGTTGTGACAGTCGGTTCCGCACGCCGGATACGGAGCGACAAAGGCGTCCGCGACCCACTCGGCCACGTTCCCTCCCAGATCGTGTACTCCTTCAGGCGTGGTGTCCCCAGGGGCCGCGCCGACCTCATCTGGTCCGGAGTCTCCGGGGCATCCAGCGCCTGGCACTCTGCCGAAGACCACTTCACCGCAGGTGGGCACCTGCTCTCCCCAAGGAAAGGGCCGGCCCGTGGCGCCGCGGGCCGCAAACTCCCACTGAGCCTCGGTCGGCAGTTCCTGTCCGTGGTCCCGACAGTACCGCCCGGCGCCGAACCAGGTCACCTGAACCACCGGTTTCCGAGCTCTACCTGCCCTGGGGACGAATCCTCCGGCCGGGACCTGTTCAATACCCCCCTGCCGAGGGTCGAGGTCCAGAAGAAGCACACCGGCGGAGCGAACGAGCCTGCTGCGATCGACCTCGACTTCCTGCGACGATAGCCAGCGCGCGTAGTTCTCGTTGCTCACCTCCGTGCGGTCGAGCATGAACGGATCGAGCTTCACTTCGCGGTCGGGGGCTTCGCGCTCGAACGTCTCCCGGCGCCAGTCGCTTCGGGCTTGCTGGCACCGTTGCGTCACGGCATCGATTTCGGCCGACGTGCTTCCCATACGGAACGTTCCGCCAGCCAGGGCTACCATTCCCGAAGAGGAAAGCGGAAGAGCGGCGACTTGGCTCGCTGGGCGCACGGGCTCGCGGTCAGAGGAGGCCACCACCTTCTCCGCGTTCTTCTCGGGAGCCCAGAACACCCCGACCGCCAAGATCAGGAGGACCACCCCTAAGGCGATCCCCATGACGGCAAAGGCCCATCGGCCGAATCTGCCCTTCCGCGGAGCAGAGACGTCCGCTCTGGGCTCCTCAGCTCCGTTCGGCGCAGGCACCGGGGTGGACCGCGGCCTCTCCGCGGGTAACGGCTGAGGGGTTGGCCTGGCGCTCCCTTGCGCTCGTGCTGGTTGCGACCGACGGGCCGCTGCGGACTTCGCTTCATAGACCTGGGTGGCAGCCACGGCTACTGGTGGTACGAGCGCAGCGACCGGCACGTCGGCAACCGTACGCGACTCCGCGATGACCGCCGTCCTCGCGACTGGGTTGCTCGTCCTCTGGAGCTCAACCAGGCGTTCCTCGACCTCCTGCATGCTCTGGGGGCGTGCCCGCGAGTCCACGGACAGACAACACGCTACGAATTCGAAGACGGAGCCAGGCATTGAGGGGACCGTCACCCCAACCAGGGGCGACGCCTGCCGGCCGTCTCCTGCAGGCGGCGTTTGTCCGGAGACCATCTCGAAGAGCAGGGCTCCCAGCGCGTAGATGTCGGCGAGAGCGTTTGCCTCGGCATCTCCGCCTCGCAGCTCGGGGGCCTGGTACGCATGAGCCGCGCTCGGCCCGAACCGATGCATACCGAAGTCGAGCAGCTTCACCGCTGGCTCGCCAATGGCCGCGTCCACGAGGAGCACGTTGGAAGGCTTGAGATCCCCGTGCACGATTCCCGCCTCGTGAACGGCGCGGAGCGCGTTTGCTATCTGTGCGGCTATCCCAAGGGCGTACCGCACGTCCGAAAAGTGGCCCGTCACGCGCAGCGCCGCCGCGAGGCTCTGTCCACCTTCCAGGTACGGTGTCGCGATGTAGTGCGTCTCGCCGTCTCTACCGCACTCGAGGAGCTCGATGATTCCTTGGTGCTGAAGACGGGCTGCAGCGCCCACGTCGTCGCAGCAGCGCGCGACGCGCTCGGGATCAGTGACAAGGCCCCCGGAGAGCACCTTGATGACCGCTCGTTCTTCGAGACGCTCGTGGTCTGCGATGTAGACGGTACCGTGCTAGCCGGCCCCCAGCTCCTGCCTGAGCGTGTACCCCGCGATCGTCTCGACCGTCATCTCCGCTGCCCCCTCTTCTTGCAGAAGCTCTGGTCTTGATACCGACTGCTCCGCCTGTCAAGCACTGATCGTGCGCCCCAGTGCCTGAGCTTCATCCCCTACAAGTGGACGGCTCGTTCCACTGATGACGCGGCTCATGCTGACACGTGCGGCAGTGCAGTCCCGCCACCTCCTTGCACGCACTGCACGTAAACTCGCTGCATTTGCACTTCGGCTCCTGACATCGTTGATAGAGGTCGTAGAGCACGACATGACGAGTCAGCCGGTGCCCACAGACGCACCGGGGCCCATCCTCGCGCTCCTGCGCCAACCCGGCCAGTCCAACGGCGACTGCCGCGTGGAAGATCAGCTCCAAGAACCGCATGCGCGCCGTCTCTGCAATCGGCCTGCCGAAGTTCAGGCCGGCGCAGGCAAGTCGTGCCGATCCCGCGCCTGAAGCGACAAAGCCGCTGGTGGCCGCGATCGCTCGACCTCTGGACCCGATCGGCCGAAGGTCCGAGAATCGGACCCTCTCTCCGCACGGCACCTGACTTTACACACCTCAACGTCCGGAAGAGGCAGGGGAATTGTCCAATTCGGTGAGAAGGTCCGCGAAACGGTCGGTCCGTCCGATTCGCGGACCTTCTGGCTCGCTTCTTCGAGCGCTCAGCCCCCAAGGCGCCCCACGGTTGAATCAGCTTTCAGTTCGGGTAGTTAGGTCCCAACACCCGTACTCTTCCAGTCCCAGGTTCGGCTCGTGGCCCGCTTTTGGCAGTCTCCGCCGCGGACCGAGTGTAAGCTTCCCTTTCCACTCCGAGACCTGGGAACTCGAGTCAGAGGTGATCGATGGCGACGAAGACTCCCGACGATACGCCGCCGTCAACGGCCAGCCCGGATCCGTCCAGTCCGGAGTACGCCGAGATGGTCAGGAAGTTCCGGACGGCAACAGGCTTCTCGCCGGAACCTCTTCCGGGCGAGGATTCGGACTGGCGCAGGCCCGAGGACGTGCCGGCCGAGGAACTCGCCACGGTGCGCGCGAAGGCCCTCGAGTTCTATGAGCAGGAGCAGAACGCGCCCCTTCCCTCTCCATCCATCCAGCAAGCCGTCACGGCGATGCTTCCACCTGTCCCTCAGGTGCCGGCGCCTCCAGTGGTACCAGATGTCCCTGCGCCCTCTCTCCCCTCGGCCGCCGCGTTCGTTGGAGTTGGAGCTGTAGCCGCCCTCTCGAAGGCACCGGCAGCCGTTAAGATGGCAGCGGGTCTGATCCAGAGCCTGCCCAAGGTCCTGCACTCCACTCCACCCACGCCGGCAGCTCCAACCATTCCATCGGTACCTCTGCCGCCAGCGCCATCGGCGCAGGCGCCTGCGGCCTTCGCCGATCCCGCGGAGCCAGTCCTCCGCTCCCGGCCGACTCCTCAACCCACGCCGCCGATTTCCTTCGCCGCCGTCTCCGGCCTCTTGGGGACCCCCGAGTTCGAGTTCGAGGCGTCCGGCCATTCGGCCGGCCACCTGGCCGTTTCTGAGTTCTCGATCACCGAGGAACTCTCCCGTCCTTACACCGCCGTCGTCATGCTCGTCGCACGCGAGGGAGTCGAAACCGAGACCTCACAGCTCCTCGGGCAGGAAGCCGCTCTCTCCATTCATCTAGACCCGGAGACTACCCGCTACGTACATGGAGTCATCACACGCCTCGAAAAGTGGGGCTCAGGGGCCGGTCCAGACCGGCGCCGCTACGTCGCGCACCTCTCTCCCCGGCTCCAGACCCTTGGCCTGCGTGCTCAGTGCAGGATCTTCCAGGACCTGTCCGTGCCCGAGATCGTGCAGGAGGTACTGAGCGAGGGTGGCGTGGCTCTTCGCCTTGCCCTCTCCTCCGACTACCCGCGACGCGACTACTGCGTCCAGTACCGAGAGACTGACTTCGATTTCGTCTCCAGGCTGCTTGAGGAGGAGGGCATCTTCTACTCCTTCGAGCACGAGCAAGACGGCCACACGGTGGTGCTCCGCGACTCGGCGGCGGCCTGCCCCGACCTCGACGGAGATCCCCAGATCCTCTTCCGGGAGGAGAGCGGGATGGCCACGGAGGAACACGTCTTCGCGTTTCGGGAGCACCGCGAGGTCAGGCCCAACCTCGTCACACTGCGCGACTTTCAGTTCCTCCAGCCTGGCCTGGACCTGACCTCCTCCGCCAAGGCCGGCAGCCTCACGGCCCTGGCCGGCGCCCTGGAGATCTACGACTACCCCGGTCGCTACGGCGAACCCGGGACCGGCAGGCGCTACTCCCAGACCCGCCTTGAGGAGCTGCAGGTCGAGGCTGAAACGGGAGCTGGCTCCAGCACATCCCGGCGTCTCTCCCCTGGCCAGGTGTTCGAGCTCGCTGACCATCCGCTCGAAGAGCTCAACGGCGACTACCTCATCCTCTCGGTGAAGCACCGGGGCTGGCAGCCAGAGGCGCTGCACTCCCATCACGGCCTGGTCGCTACGGAGCGTCGCCGGTACGAGAACGAATTCGTGTGCCTGCGGGCAGGGGTTGCGTTCCGCCCCCAGTGTAAGACGCCTCGCCCCATCATTTCCGGATCCCAGACTGCGATCGTCGTCGGCCCGCCGAGCGAGGAGATCTTCACCGACGAGCATGGCCGCATCAAGGTCCAGTTCCACTGGGACCGGGAGGGCAACCGGGACGACCGCTCCAGTTGCTGGATCCGGGTTTCGCAGGCATGGGCCGGTCCGGGCTGGGGGGCGCTCTACCTGCCGCGCATCGGACACGAGGTGGTGATCGAGTTCCTGGAGGGTGATCCTGATCGACCGATGGTGACCGGCAGCGCCTACAATGGGACCAACCCGCCCCCTATCAAGCTCCCACACGACAAGACTCAGAGCACCCTGCGCTCGGCCTCAAGCCCTGGTGGCGCCGGGTCGAACGAGCTCCGCTTCGAGGATGCCGCCGGGAGCGAGGAGGTCTATCTCCACGCACAGAAGGATCTCGACATCGTCGTCGAGAACGACAAAACCCAGCACGTGGGAGGCAACGAGTCGCTGCGGGTCGACAAGGACCGCAGTCGCTCCGTCGGAGGGAACCAGTCGCTGCTCGTCGAGAAGAACGACGCCAGCACCATCCACCAGAATCAGTCGCTCGAGGTCGCGCTCGACCGCACGACCATCGTGGGCGGCAGTCACTCCGAGACGATCGGCGGCGACCAGTCTGTGCACGTTGGAGCAACCTCATCTATCACGGTGGGCCTCGCCGCCATGGAGACCGTAGGAGCCGCGAAGGCTCTGACCGTGGGAGCTGCCTACGCTGTCACCGTCGGCGGGGCCATGAACGAGCTCGTCGGGGGGCTCAAGTGCGAGGAGGTCGGAGGCGCCAAGACCGAGGTCGTCGGAGGAAGGAAAACCGAGCGGGTCGCGGGCTCGCGCACCCTGCAGGTCGGAGGTGATGTCTCGGAGACCGTCGGTGGGTCGCGGAGCCTTCGCGTCGAGAAGGACCTCACACTGAATGTCGGCGGCACCCTGAAACACGTGGCGCGGCAGGAGTACCGCCTCGACGCGCCCAGCATCGAGCTCAGCGCGGATAACGAGTTCCAGCTCTCGGTGGGCCCGGCCAAGATCCAGGTGACCAAGTCCGGCGAGGTCACGATCACCGGCGTCCAGGTGGACCTGAACGCAAGCGGCCCACTCACCCTCAAAGGTTCGACGGTCAGCGAGAACTAGCATGACCAAGAATCGGGTCACCTTCTCCCTTCGCCTGGGCCAGTTCGGTGAGGACACGTTCCTGGTCCGGCAGATCGAAGGTACCGAGCAGCTCTCCGCGCCTTTCGCGTTCGCCGTCGAGTTCTCCTCGAGATCCGGTGAGCCGATTCCATTCAAGCCGCTGGCAGGCGGTGAGGCGGCCCTGTTGATCCGTCGCCCCACTGGAGCAGAACGCTGGGTGCACGGCATCTGCGCGCGGATCGATCTCGCGGGCACCTTTGCTGGTAGCCCCACCTACCGCGCGGTCATCGCGCCGAAGCTCATCCTCCTCTCTGTGGGAGCGGAGTGCCGCGTGTTCCAGGATCTCTCGGCCGTGGACATCGCGCGCGAGGTGCTAAAACGGCGAGGTATCACCTTCCGCTCGGAGCTGCGCGGGTCCTACCCAGTCCGGGACCTCTGCATCCAGTATCGCGAGAGCGACCTCTCCTTCGTGTCACGGCTCCTCGCGGACGAAGGGGTGACTTACTGGTTCGAGCATGGACCGGACCACCACTCTCTCGTGCTCGGGGACTCTCCCGACGCCTACAGTCCTCTCGCCGGCGAAGACTCGCTTCCTTTCCGAGTGGACGGCGGGACCTTCTCCGAAGACGAGTACGTTAGCCGTCTCGGTTCCATGCAGAAGATTCAGAGCGATAGCTTCACGTTGCGCGACTACGACTTCGCGAGGCCCCAGCTCGACGTGACAGCCTCAACACCCCGGACTTCGGGCAACGAGGTCTACGACTACCCCTCTGGCACCATCGACCTGGAAGAGACCAAGCGCATCAGCCGAATCAGGCTGGAGGAGCAGCAGGTCGGACTCGAGTCCTGGCTCGGCCTTGGGACGTGCAACCGCCTCTTGCCCGGCTCCACCTTCACCGTGACGGGTCTTCCCGACTGCGAGTCCCGGCTACTCGCCGTGCGTGTACGCCACCAAGGGATCCAGCAATCAGGGTCCGGTGAAGCTGCTCAGATCGAGGACTCCTACAGAAACGAGTTCGAGGCCATCCGCTCGGATCGCCAGTTTCGACCGCACCGGATCGCTTCGCCGCCGCGGATACCCGGGATTCAGACCGCGACCGTGGTCGGTCCACCGAGCGAGGAAGTCTTCACCGACGAGTACGGGCGTATCAAGGTTCAGTTCCACTGGGACAGGAAGGGAAAGAGGGACGAGAAGGCTAGCGCGTGGGTGCGCACCAAGCAGGCGTGGGGGGGCCCAGGTCTCGGCGCCCTTTTCCTGCCCCGTGTGGGCCAGGAGGTCGTCCTCCGATTTCTCGAAGGTAACCCCGATCGCCCCTTCGTCGCTGGCGCCGTCTACAACGGCAGCCATCCTCCCCCCATCGATCTTCCGAGCTCCAAGACCAAGAGCACCCTCAAGAGCGACTCCTCTCCTCATTCAGGAGGGTCGAACGAGTTGCGTTTCGAGGACGCTGCGGGCCTGGAGCAGGTCTATCTTCATGGCCAGCGAAACGAGACGATCGGGGTCCTGAACGACAAGACGCAGAAGGTCCACGGTGCCGAGCAGCTTCGTGTGGACCGCGACCGGCACCTGGTCGTTGAAGGCGAACAGTTGCTCCGCGTGGCCCAAGACGACAGCTCCCGGATTCAGGGCAACCAATCCCTGAGCGTCCAGGCCGACCGCTCGGTCCAGATCGGAGGCAGCCACTCGGAAAGCATCTCAGCCACCCATTCGACACGGGTGTCCGGAACACGAGACGTCAGCATCCACCTGGCTTCCACCGATACGGTAGGTGCCGCAGCAGCGCTCACCGTCGGCGCCGCCTACGAGATCACCGTGGGCGGTGCGCTGAACGAAGCCGTCGGCGGCCTCAAGGCGTCTCAGGTCGGCGGGGCCCGATTCGAGGTGGTCGGAGCTCATCGTCAGGAGAGCGTCTCAGGAGAGTCTCTGGCCAGCATCGGCGCCGACTTCGAGTCGGACCTCGCTGGCCAGCTCGCGCTCTCCACTGGAAAGGACCAGACTGAGCGCATCGGTGCCACTCGGATCGCAGCGAGGAAGCCTGCCTCGTGGAGGTCCAAGAAGATCAACGTCACCGCGGACGAGTTCCGCCTGATGGTCGGAGGGAAGGTCATCCTCCTCCTCACAAAAGACGGGAGACTCCAGATCAGCGGGACGAAGATCACCGTCAACGGCACGGTGGTCAGCGCGCACGGTGCCCCGCTGGCCAAGGTCGGCCCTGGTGCGGCGACTCAGGCGCGACGAGACGCGCGTACGCTTGCTGCCCTCAGGCATGCGCGAGCCATCGCAAAGTTCCGCCTCATCGATCAGGATGGCGAGCCCCTCCCGAACGAGCCCTTCAAGGCGTTGTTCTCCGATGGCACGTTTCGAACGAGCGCCACGGACGCCCAGGGACGGGGCGCTATTCCGGCGCCGCTACCGGGCTCCTTCCGCCTTCTCCTTCCGCTGTTCGACAAGATCGCCAACCCGAGTGATGGCTCCGCCGGCGTCTCCAGGAAAGGTGCTGCGCCCGGCTCGGCGCACTGCTACGTCTCCGGGAAGCCTCCAACCCTGCGGACCGACACCGAGCAGACCGTCCAGGCGCGATCGTTCAGAATGACCCTCACCTTCTCAGCGCACGATGGAGACCTGGCTCACTCCGGATACCCGGTCTACCGGCTCGAAAGCATCGACGGGGAGTACCAGCGGTCGCTATCCGTTCGCCAGGCGGCTCGAGGCACAGCGGGAGCCGTCCTCGTCTTCAGCCACCTGCATCCCGGGAAGAAGTATCGCCTCTCCTGCCAAGATGCCCCCGACCACAACCTCACGTTGTTCGATGCGGAGGACTTCGACTCGATCGTCGATCAGGATCACGCCTACCAAGGATCCGTCTTCGCTGACGTCTACCGTCCCACGCCTGGCACCCCTACCTGACCACCACCATGGCGAACACGACTGTCAAGAAGAAGGATCCCGCCGTCCACCAGGTCTCGCTCCGCTTCAGAGAGATCCAGAACTTCTTCATCAAGCCCTACCGCGAGGCCGATCCGGAGAATTTCAGGGTTCCTGGAGCAACCTACTATCAGCTCGTCAAGCTAAGCTGTGGCCTGATCCATCATGAGTATCCGCACGTGAGAACCTTCGTCCGTAAGGATGCTCAGCCCATCAACGGCAAGTACCTCTACATCTTCCGCTCTTCAACCCCCCATCCAACCGCCGAGGAACTAGAGCTTTTCAAGGAACTGAAGTTCTCGAAGGGCTACTTCCAGCACGTCTTGCTAGATGGCGACAAGGGCCAGCGGGGACTCGACGTCCGCGTCGTCCAACGTTCCGAGCCACGCAACGAGGTCCTGTTCGTTCCCATCGCTCAGTTCAACACTCCCAAGTTCTACTACTTCTTCCTCCTTGTTCCCTTCCAGTATCCCTGGAAGGTCCTTGAACAGGTCAAGGCCACGTTACCGGATCGGGCTTCCCGCCTTCCTGACCGGTTCTGGTGCGACACTCTCACCACCCCAGATAAAGCATCCGCGCCCATCGCAACGTCGATTACGGATGACAAGGAAGATCCGCGGGGCTTTCAGGTCTACTTGCTCGATCACATAGCAGAAGGAACTCGCCGAGCCGAACATTTCGCGCAGTCCATTAACACCTGGCAGTGTGAGACAGACTCACTAGCAAAAGACGAGCTCTACCCTCTTGCAAAACGCATAGATGCCCTCATCGGCAGCCAGAACGAGTTGGAGGAAGAGCTCCGCATTGCGGACTTCCGATCCTTTATAAACAGTAAAGAGCAGCCTCTAAACGAAGCTGCTACTGCAGCACAGGCCTCCTGTTTAGCGCTACTGCACTGGATAGGCATGGAGGCGCAATGGCTCCCGAACAACCGTCTTCTCTGGTTCGATCAGCCCAGTCATACGACCTTCACACCTCCCGAACTCGCGCCATCCGATGCCCATTTCAACGAATTCTCTAGACTGGTAAGAGACTTTGCCGAGACCAGTCGATATCTGCCCGCCATCGTAGAGGAGACTGTCGATCGGGTTCACCGTCATCTTGGTCTCCACGGAACGGGACGTCGATGGCTTGAAAGTGTATCCAACGCGTACGTGAGGAGATCACCACCTCTTCCACTGGTCGCAGACGGTGGCGCCATCATGCTATTCCAACAGCCTCTTCTCAACATTGGCGCCAAGCATCCCGCAGGCAGCCCGCCACTCGACTCTCCGTCGGCCAAGGTTGTCTCCCAAAGCGCTGACGACGCCGTCAACGCAGTTCGCAAAACAGTGCAGCTTGTTCCACGAACCGCTTTGCTTCTGCTGGACTCGTACGTGCCTTTTTGGGATCACAGCTACTTGAA
>Ga0302321_100005565_pt1 | contig 11033 bp, 9 predicted proteins | sample Fen_T0_1_FD_202505 | JGI IMG/M metagenome (GOLD analysis project Ga0302321, IMG submission 202505) | Peat permafrost microbial communities from Stordalen Mire near Abisko, Sweden - Fen_T0_1 | ecosystem: Environmental > Terrestrial > Soil > Wetlands > Permafrost | place: Sweden: Abisko...
GCTGAACAATCACGTCTACGTCGACGCCATGGTGAACGGGAAGGGGCCGTTCGCATTCATTGTCGACACCGGCGGCCACACCATCCTGACGCCGGCTACGGTGGCCGCACTGGGGCTCGAATCGCAGGGCGCGGCGCCGTCGGCCGGGGCCGGAGAAGAGACCTCGACCAACGGTTACGTCAAGGTCCGCGAGATCGCGGTCGGCGGAATGCGGATGCGTGACCAGATTGCGTTCACCCTCGATTTCGGGTCCAGTGCGACCGAGGGCTTCGAGGTTGGCGGCATGATCGGCTTCGAATTCTTCCGTCGCTTTGTCGTGCGGATCGACTACGGTGGCCGCGCCATGACCATCATCGACCCGGCCCGATTCGATCCCAGGAATGCGGGAATACCGCTGCGTTTTCGCTTCTATGACCACGTACCGCAGGTCGATGGTCGATTCGGCGGCTTGCCGGGGCGCTTCGACATCGACACGGGTTCGCGCACAGAGGTTGACCTGACCACGCCGTTCGTCGAACGCGCGCGACTGCGCGACGCCTATCCTGGCGGCGTGCTTGCCGTCGACGGTTGGGGCGTCGGCGGGCCGGTCAAGTCCCATGTCGTGCGCGGCAAATCGCTGACGCTGGGAACGGTGACCGTTGCCGGTCCCGTCGCGAGTCTGGCGACTGCGAAGGCGGGCTCGTTCAGCGACGCGAACTACGAAGGCAACGTCGGCAGTGGCTTCCTCAAGCGCTTTGTCGTCACGTTCGACTATGCGCACCAGGTCATTTATCTGAAGCCGCTCGGCACACCGCCGATCGACGCCGGGACGTTCGACAAGTCGGGGATGTGGATCAATCTTGGCGACGGCGGATTCCGGATTGCCGATGTTGCCGCCGGCAGTCCCGCGAATGACGCAGGGCTGATGGTGGGCGATATCATCGTGGCGATCGACGGCAAGACCGCGGTGTCGATTGCGCTCTCGGAGGCACGCGAGATGCTCAGGATGCGCCCGGACGGAACTGTCGTGCGCCTTGACATCATGCGGGCAGGGACGCCAAGCGCCTGCGCCATCGCATTACGCAGTCAGCTGTGAGTCCCGGCAGTGGGCGGCGGACATCGGTCGAGGCCAAGCGCAACGGATCGGTAACGAATTGCCCGTCGCGGCAGTTGCAGCGATTGAAGCTGGCATATGATTGACGCGTCCCGCGAGGAGCCCGCCGATGCCGTCGAGGCGACCCGACTTGCGCATTGCGCCAGCGTCCGTGACCAGCGCCACGGCGCGAATCGATGTGTCTGCCGGCCCGGCCGACGGCGAGCGGCTGTTGGCGCAGCGCGGACTCCGCGGCCTGCGCGAAGCGCTCGGCGCGGCCGGGCCTGAAACCGGCTGGACACACTTCTGGCGCGGGTACGCGTTGCAGTTTGACGATCTCGGGCTCGCGCGCGCCGAATGGGTATTGGCCGAAGCGTGCTTCGGGCGCGAGGACGACGCGACGGGCCTCGAGCTGACGGCCTGCGGTTTCGTGCAGTGCGCGCTGCTCGACAATCTGTCGTATGTCGGCTTCGACGAGCGCGCCGCGCGCATCCGGCCTGCGGCGCCGACCGCCGGCGAGGCGACGCCGCTGACGCTCTTCCGGACGGCCGCGCGCCTGTTGCTCGCGGTCGAGCGGCGCGAAGCCATGGATGCCGTCGCCGATGACATCGAGCAGGCGTTTTGCGCGCTGGGTCGCGACATCGAGGCGGAGATCGCGCTGCGCGTCGCGACGGCGGCACTGGTCATGCTCGGGCTCGGACTCGATCGCGTGCGCGGCGACGACTTCGTTCACGCCGGGGCTGGCGTTGCGGCATCGCCGCGGGTGGGCGACTACAGCCGTGCGCTGTGGCATCTGCTGGTGGTCGAGGCGCGCTTCTTCGACGCGACGTGGTCCGCGCAACTGCACGCAGAACTCGACGCCATCGACCGGCTCGCCCCGTCGGATGCGCTGCGTCCGCTGCAGGCACGCGCGCACATGCTGCGCGCGGCGCTGGCGCTGGGCGCGGGTGACATCGCGGCGGGGCGCGCGAGCCTCGATGCTGCGCATCCCATGCTCCATCCGTCGCATCCGCGCGACTACTGGACGTTCCACTATTACGCCTCGCGCCACGCGCTGCTCATCGGCGCGGTCGACGACGCGTGGGAGCACGCCAAGGCGTGCCATCGCAAGCAGGTCGAGGCTTGCGTGCCCGAAGGTGGTCGCACGACGATCATGATGCAGGAGGGATTCGTGCTCGTGGCGCGCGATCGCCTCGATGAAGCCGTGGCCGCGTTTGCCCGCGCGAGCGAGTTGTCGCGCGGGGCACAGGCGACGCCATGCGTCGCGCATGTCCACCTGACGCGCGCGCTGCAGCACTGGCGCGCCGGCGCGCACGACGAGGCGCGCGCCGAACTGACGGCGGCGTTCGTGCAGGCGCGCAGCATCGATCTCACGCACTTCTTCCGTGCCTTGCCGCACGTCGCCGCCAACCTGTGCGGGGTGGCGCTCGAACTGGACGCCGACGCCGCCTTCGCGCATCGCGCGATTGCGATGCGCTCGCTGGTGTGTCCTGATCCCGGGATTGCGCAATGGCCCTGGCCGCTGCGCGTGCGCACGCTGGGCGGTTTCACCATCGAGCGCGCCGGCGTCCCGGTCAAGTTCGCGCGCAAGGCACCGAAGCGGCTGCTCGAACTCCTGCGCCTGATCACGGCGCTCGGTGCGCGCCACGTCGATGCCGGCCGCGTGGCGGCGACGCTCTGGCCCGATGCCGAAGGCGACGAGTCGCGCGACGCGCTGAAGACCATGCTCCATCGCACGCGGTCGCTGCTCGGCGCCGATTTCCTCGTGGTGCGCGATGGCCAGATCGGATTCGACGAGGACGTGACCTGGATCGACACCTGGGCGTTCGAGCACGTCTGCGGCCGCATCGACTCGCTGCTGGGCGCCGGCTTGGCAGCACAGCATGTCGACGACGGCGAGCTGGAGCAACGGCGCCTGCAATTGTTCGCGCTCTATCGCGGGCACTTCTTTGGCGAGGCTGAGTTACCGCCCTGGGCACTTCCCTTGCGCGATCGGCTGCGGGCACGCTTCATCCGCTCTGCCGACATGCTGGGCCAGCGCCTGGAGCGCACGGGTCGGCCCGATCATGCCATCGCGCTTTATCGCGCTGCGCTGGAACAGGACAACTTGGCCGAGGAACTCTACCAGCGTCTGATTGCCTGCCATCTTGTGCAGGGCGAGTACGCCCAGGCACTCAACGCGTATCGCCGATGCCGGGAGCTCCTGTCGATCGTGCTGGGAGTGCAACCGTCGGCCCGCACCGAGGCCCTGGTGGCACGGACAGGCGGCCGTTGAACGACTCAAGGCAATCGCGCGAATCGGTTCCCTATTCGTTACCGCGGGCGCGTTATGTTACGTCGACCCTATAGGAGTACGAAATGGCGCACGGGCGCGGTGGACTGATTGCGGCGTTGGGGATCGGTGCATTGCTGTGGATTCCCGTCGCGTCTGCGGCGGATCCGACTGCAACTGGATCTTCGGGCGAAGCGGGGATCCACGGAGGAGTATCGGCGGCACTGCCGCCCGCTCCGCAGAATCCGGGAGCGACCGATTCGGGAATCAGGCTGGGTGACGAGTCTCTGACGTGCGAGCAGATTTATGCGCAGGGCGCTGCGGAAGCGCAGCGCGAGCAGGAGGAGAGAAACGCGACGAGGGAGCAGATGCGGGCGCAGAGTAGCGCCACGGCCGCATTGATGACCGGCGCGATGCTGACGGGCGGATTGGGCGGAACGGGGCTGGCAGCCCAGAAGGCTGCCGAGGGCCAGGCCGACCGGCAAATGGCCGAACTTGGTCGGTCGCAATCGAATCCGCGCAAGGAGCACCTGCGCCAGCTCTGGACGCAGAAACACTGCGTGAAGGGGCAGCAATGAACGTCTTCATTGCAACACGCTTCGTCGTTCACCACGTGGAGCAATGACATGGCAACCATCGGCAAGATCTTGATCGCAGGTTGCGCGGTCAGCGCGGCGCTCTGGATTACCTATGTCGGAGCGACGGATGCCCCGGGCGCCATGCCGGGGGACGACGCGATGACGTGCGAGGCGATCGGTACCGAGCTCGCGCCCTACGCGCAGCAGATGATGCCGAACATTCAGGCGATGGGGAACTCGCAGCTTCAGCTGTATGGTCAGGCCCGCCAGAAATACGACGAGAGGAAGCTCGAGCACGAAGCCATGGCTCCGCTGGCATCGGCGGGAGCGCTCGACCCTACCAGCGCTTCGAAACGTGCCTACGCAATGGCCGAAATGGCCCAATCGGCGAAAGAGCGAAGTGAAGACGAGACCTTCGCCAACTCGCCGCTTGCGCAGCAGAACAGGGGCCAGTCCGAGCAAGTCGCGGCACAGGCCCAGCAGATGCAATCGAACGCGCGCCTGCAGCGCCTGATGCAGCTGGCGCAGCAAAAGCACTGCGACAAGAAGAGGTGAGGAGGTCGCAGGTCACGGCGCAACAGCCATGAAATTGGTGCGGGCGGGCTGGCGTCCGGATTGGCATCGCCAATCGCGGACGGTCGGCCCCGCGGACTTGCTCGCGCGGTCGGTCAGTTGCCAGGGTCCTTGACGTTGTCGACCTTGTCGAACTCGATGTTCCACGGCTTGCCGTTGACCATCTTGACCTCGCGCAGGTAGACGGTCTGTATCGTCTGGCGCGTCGCTGGGTCGATGGACATGGGTCCGCGCGGGCTCATCCACTTCATGCCCTTCATTGCTTCGACCAGCTGCTCGCCGGTCGCGTTGGGGCCGGCCTTCTTCACCGCCTCGTAGATGAGGTGCATCCCGTCGTAGCCACCGACCGAGTGGAAGTTGGGACGCATTCCTCCGTTCGCCTTCATGAAGCCGTCGACGTAGGCCTTGTTTTCCGGCGAATCGTGCGCCGCTGAATAGTGGAACGACGTGATCACGCCGACCGATGGGGCGCCCATGCTCTCCAGCAGGTCATCGTCGGTGACGTCGCCGGTGCCGACCAGGCGAATGCCCGCGGCCTTGAGCCCGCGGTCGTCGAACTGCTTCATCACGGCGAGCCCTTCGCCGGATGGCACGAACACGAACAGCGCGTCGGGCTTCGCGTCCTTCGCGCGCTGCAGGAATGGTGCATAGTCGGGATTGCGCAGCGGCGTGCGGATCGACTCGACGATTTCACCGCCCGCGGCCTTGAACGTCGCCTGGAATGTCTTCTCCGCGTCGAGCCCCGGGCCGTAGTCGGTCACCATCGTGACGACGCGCTTGATCTTGTTCCGGGCGGCCCATTCGGCGATCGGTCCGGTGATCTGCGGCAGCGAGAAACCGGTGCGCACGATGTACGGCGAGCGGGTCGGGATCATGCCGGTGGCCGCCGCCATCACGATCATCGGGACCTTGGCCTCGGTGGCGATCGGCGCGGCGGCGAGTGCCAGCGGCGTGAGACCGAATCCGGCCAGCACGCTCACCTTGTCCTGGACCACCAGTTCCTGCGCGATGCGCTTGGTGGTCTCGGGTGCCAAACCCGTGTCGTCCTTGACGATCAGCTCGACCTTGCGTCCAGCGACGGTATCGCCGTTCTTCGCGATGTACAGCCGGGCCGCCGCCTCGATCTGCCTGCCGGTGGACGCGAATGGTCCGGTCAGCGGCAGGATCAGGCCGATCTTGAGCGGATCGGCGGCGAGCGCGACCACCGGAAGCGCGCCGAGCAGGACGGCGGCCGCCAGGCGGCACAGGACGCCGCGACGTGCGGCGAGAGTTCGATGCATGTTTCCTCCGGGTGTCGCTATGGTAGAGGGTGCGACGTGTTGCCGATCACGCCGCTTCGGACCGCAAGTGTGGCGACGTCGCGCCCATCCGTAAAGAGGCATTGGTCAACTAGCAGCTATGCCGAACAGGCATGGGCGGGACAGCGCGGCGCCGATCTGCTTAAATCCCGAATCGCCGCAGGATTGCGTGCGCACGAAACGAAGGACGCAGCTCATGAGCCAACGCCGTACACCGCCTTTCCGCGCCGACCACGTCGGCAGCTTCCTGCGTCCCCGCTACCTGCTCGACGCGCGTGACCGGAAGGCGCGCGGCGAGATCTCTGCCGCCGAACTGCGGGCAGTCGAGGACCGCGCCATCACCGAAGTGGTGAAGATGCAGGAGGACGCGGGCCTGCAGTCGATCACCGACGGCGAGTTCCGCCGAACCTACTTTCACATCGACTTCCTCGAGCAATTGGGCGGCGTCAGGACGGAGTTGCCGGTGACGATCCGCAAGCCCGACGGCACCGAGGAACTCTCTCCACCGGTCATGCGCGTCATCGACAAGGTGCGCCACATCAAGGACATCCAGCTCGCGGATTTCCAGTATCTCAAGAGCCAGACCACGCGCACGCCCAAGGTATCGATTCCGTCGCCGACCATGCTGCACTTCCGTGGCGGACGGGCGGGCATCAGCCGTGAGCACTATCCTGATCTGGAGGCGTTCTACCAGGACGTCGCCGATGCCTACGGCGCCGAGCTGCGCTCGCTGGCGGCGGCCGGCTGCACCTACGTGCAGATGGACGATACCAACCTCGCCTACCTCTGCGATCCGCAGATGCGCGAGGCCGCCCGCCAGCGCGGCGACGATCCGAACGAGCTTCCACACCGCTATGCCGGGTTCATCAATCGCGTGGTGGCACAAAAGCCCGCGGGAATGACGCTGTGCACGCACCTCTGCCGCGGCAATTTCAAAAGCACCTGGGCGGCCCAGGGCGGCTACGAGCCCGTGGCCGAGGCGCTGCTCTCGGAAATGCATCTCGACGCCTACTTCCTCGAATACGACGATGACCGCAGCGGCGACTTCCGGCCACTGCGCTTCCTGCCCAGCGACAAGATCGTCGTGCTGGGCCTCGTCACGACCAAGACGGGCACGATGGAGAAGAAAGAAACGTTGCTGCGGCGCATCGACGAAGCGGCAAAGTACGCTCCGCTGGAGCAGCTTGCACTGTCTCCGCAATGCGGATTCTCCAGCACTGTGCACGGAAACGCCATCGCGATGGAAGCGCAGGCGGCCAAGCTGCAGCTGATCGTCGACATCGCCCGCGAAGTCTGGGGCAACGCGTAGCGCCTGAGGCGTCGCCTGCCAGGCTTCGCCGTTCGCGTCCCGTATACGGGCAAGCTCAACAGCGCATCCGCGAGGGACAGGACGCGCGCGACCCAACGGGAACCGGACCGATACGCGTAACGGCGCGTGACTGCATCATCCAAACCGTTCGGCCGAACCCAACGGGGACAAGGAGCAATGCCGCAGGATCGGGTTCATGTGCGCGCATGCCGGATAATGCGGCAATGGATGCTCAATCGACTGCGACGCCACCCGCCCAGTCAGCCGTTCCGTCCGATGTGGCCGCCGTACCGATCGCGGCGATTGCGGCATTGTCATTCGCCGCGTTCGCGAGCGCCGCGTCGTTGCGCGTCACTGATCCGTCGCTGACGCGCATCGCGGAAGAATATGGCGTGACGATCGCTGTCGGGTCGTACGCCATCACTGCGTTTTCGCTCGCATACGGCATGCTGCAGATCGTGTTCGGTCCCGCGGGCGACCGGTTCGGCAAGGTCCGGGTGGTGGCGTGGGCATGTGCCGCAAGCACGGCCACTGCACTGGCGTGCGCTGCGGCGCCGACATTCATCACGCTGCTGGCGGCGAGAGCACTATCCGGCGCCGCCGCGGCCGCCATCATCCCGCTGTCCATGGCCTGGATCGGCGACGTCGTTCCCTATCACCGGCGCCAGCCGGTGCTCGCGCGGTTTCTGACCGGGCAAATCATGGGCGTGGCCAGCGGGGGTTTGCTCGGGGGCTTTGCCGCTGACCACTTCGGCTGGCGCACGGCATTCGTCTTCATTGCCGCGTGGTTTGCCGTGGCCTGCCTGCTGCTCTTGCGTCTTCGACGCAGCCTTCCGGCACCCGTGCTCGTCAGACCGCAGGAAGGCCAATCAGCGCTTGCCCACATGGTAGGTAGCATGCGCGAGGTCGTGGGGCATCCATGGCCTCGCGTGATCCTGACGGTCGTCCTGCTCGAGGGCGTCACCCTGTTCGGGGCGTTCGCCTTTGTTGCCACGCACGTCCATCTCCTTTACGGCCTGTCGCTTACGCTGGCCGGAAGCGTCACGCTGATGTTCGGGTTCGGTGGTCTTTCGTTCGCCTTTGCCTCACGCTGGCTCGTGCGGCGCATGGGCGAGGCGGGCATGGCCGCATGCGGCGCCATGTTGCTGGGCGCAAGTGTCATGACGGTCGGCCTGATCCATATGCAATGGCTGACGATGCCGTGCATGTTCACGGCTGGCCTGGGCTTCTACATGCTGCACAATACCTTGCAGACCCAGGCTACGCAGATGGCACCAACGCGGCGGGGCGCCGCAGTCTCGCTGTTTGCATTCTGCTACTTCGTCGGACAGTCCATTGGCGTGGCGCTTGCCGGTTATCTGCTGCGCTATTTCGATACCGGGACTGTCATCGGGCTGGGGGGAGCCGCGGTGATGGTGGTTGGGCTGCGCTTCGCGCAATTGCGGTCGCGAATGCGCGCCTCGGCATAGTACGACGACGGTGATGGCCGTCGCCTGGTGGTTCGATGAGGCAATCGGCTGGTTGCGCCGGGATGCAACCGTTCGCGTCCCGACCGTTAAGCCGGGCAATGTTCCTGGACCGCGGGACGGCGCAGGCGCGACGTTCAATCGGCGCCGATGAGCACCCGGACATGGGCGGCGGCCGACCGGGCCAGCGCGGAGAGCGCGTATCCGCCTTCCAGGAGGGAAACGACGCGGCCATGTGCGTAACGCTCGGTGGCCGCAATGACCTGGCGCGTGAGCCACGCGTAATCGCCGTCGACCCACATCAGGTGGCTCATGTCGTCGTCTCGGTGCGCGTCGAAGCCCGCCGAGAAGAAGATCATCTGCGGACGAAATGCGTCGAGCGCCGGCAGCCAGTGATCAGTCACGGCAGCGCGCAGGGCATCGCTGCGCGCATAGCGGTCCAATGGCACGTTGCACAGATTCGGCCCGCTCGGCTCCTCGCCATTGTAGGGATACAGACCACGCTCGAACGTCGACACCATCAGCACGCGTTGGTCGCCCGCAAATATGTCTTCGCTGCCATTGCCATGATGCGCATCGAAATCGATCAGCGCTACGCGCTCCATGGAGAGTTCTGCGAGCGCGTGGGCGATGCCAACGGCAACGTTGTTGAAGAAGCAAAAGCCCATGGACGCATCGCGCGTCGCGTGATGTCCCGCCGGGCGTACGTTGCAAAATGCGTTTGCGGCCTCGCCACGTGCCACGAGTTCGGTCGCCAGGACCGCCGCGCCGGCGGCGTGCCACGCGGCGTCCATGGTATGCGGGTTGATGAGGGTGTCGGGGTCGATGCGGCGATACCCCGAGGTGGGCGTGCTGATCCCGAGTTGGGCGATGTGCAGACGCGAATGCACGCGTTCGACCTGGGCTTGCGTGGCCGCGGGTGCCGTGTACGGCAGCATGAAATCAAGCAGCCCCTGTGCCACCAGGTAGTCGTTGATTGCGCTTACCCGGGCCGGACATTCGGGGTGATCCGGGCCCATTTCATGCAGCAGGCTGCTGGGATGAGTGATATAGGCCGAAAGCATGCGCGGGGCTTAAGGCCCGGAAACGGTGCCGAATCCGGCACCTGCCGACCCACTCACGGCGGCTATAGGGACGGCCGAAGGACTATGCCACACGACGGCACGCGACCAGAGCGGGCTGTTGCTGCAGCCACTCGCGCGCCAACGCAACCGTCGCAAAGACCTTCACTTCGTGCGTCCCGACGAACGGGTCGACATTGGCGGATTGCGTCAGCATCGCGAACCCATGGTCGGTCGTGACCATCGCAATCCGCACGTTCGGGTTCGTCGCCATCGATCCGATGCGAATGACGGCAACATCCTGCAGCGTCGCTTCGTCGATCGTGTGCTCCTTGACGCCGGAAAAATCGACGACGATGAAGCGCAGGGTGTCGAAATCGGGGTCCGCCGCAATTTCCTGCGATGCCGCGACGAATTCGTCGCCGGACACGGTGCACCAGAACTGAATGACCACACCACGTGGTTCCCAAATGCTTGCATGCGACATAGTCAGCGTTCGCCACCCGGCAGAAGACGTAGCAGGACCACCCGATGCGGACGGCCCGAATGCACGCCTCGGACTCCTCCCTCGCGGCGCGTCTCCAGCAACTCGACGGTAACCGGTTGCCGGCGCGGACGCACGCGCTTAATGGTCCACATTTGCGTGACATCAACCCGGCTCCGGCAACCGACGGGCGGTACCCGCGGCGCTGTCCTACAAGCCTTCCATTGGCCCGTCGGATCGCCGCGCACGCCGGCGGCCGCCTGTCTGCGCGGATCCGGTTGACGATGGCTGCGCGGCGGCGCAATGTAGGCGAACGGAGCTTCACAAGGAGGAGGGATGAAGCAAGCGGACACGGCGAAGTGCCCCGCCTGCCGCAAGGGGCACCTGACGCGCAAGACGAAGCAGGTGCGCGCGCGGTATCGTGCCCGCAGCATTTCCTATTCGCAGCCCGGAGAGTGGTGCAACCACTGCGCGAACGGGGTGCTCACGACGGACGATGTGAGCGCCACGAAACCGATTCTGGAGAAGTGGCGGCACAGCATCGACCAGAACAAGGCGTGAACCTCCATCGCCCGATCACGGATCTGCGCTTAGCGCATCATTCCCAGTGCCTGGGGCAGCCACAGCGACATCGTCGGCCAGTAGGTGACGATGACAAGGAACACCAGCATCGTGAGCAGCCACGGCCACACGGCGACCGTGAGTTCCGTGATGCCCATCTTCGTGATGCCGGACGCCACATAGAGGTTCAGTCCGACGGGCGGATGGCACATGCCGACTTCCATGTTGACCGTCATCATGATGCCGAAATGCACCGGGTCGATGCCGAGCTTCATCGCCACCGGAAACAGGATTGGCGCCATGATCAGAACGATGGATGACGGCTCCATCACGTTGCCGGCAAGCAGCAGCAGCACGTT
>Ga0302321_100005566_pt1 | contig 11030 bp, 7 predicted proteins | sample Fen_T0_1_FD_202505 | JGI IMG/M metagenome (GOLD analysis project Ga0302321, IMG submission 202505) | Peat permafrost microbial communities from Stordalen Mire near Abisko, Sweden - Fen_T0_1 | ecosystem: Environmental > Terrestrial > Soil > Wetlands > Permafrost | place: Sweden: Abisko...
CCGGCGTGATCGCATAGGTCGCGTTCGAGCCGTAGTCGACGATGCCCGTGCCGGGCGTGATCGCGCCGTGGTCGCCGGCAGTCACCGTGATCGTGAAGGTGTCGATCGCGAACGAAGCGCTGATGGTGTGGTTGGCGTTGACGTTCTGGAACTGGTAGCTGGTCACGGCGCCGACAGAGGAGCCGTCCACGAGGACGTCCGCGACGTGATAGCCGGTGTCGGGCGTGATCGTGAACGTCTGCGAGCCACCCTCGTCGACCGTTTGCTGCGTCGACGGAGTGATCGACCCATGAGTTCCGGCGCCCGGAGTCAGCGTGAAGGTCCGCGTGACCGACTGGCCGACGATCGTGGCGCTCTTCGTCGTCTCCGTATTTCCGGCGGCGTCCTTCGAGTAGTACTGCAGAGTGTGGTTCCCCACACCGCTGACGGTGACGGACGTCCCCGCAGTGAACGATGCGGCGCCGTCCAGCTTGTACCATGTCCCAGCTGAGCCGCCGGTCATGCCCGAAGCGACGTCGGCGGGCGTGAGATGCACGGCGATCGACGGTGTGACGAAGCTGTGGGGAGCGTCGTCGGTGGTGACCGGCGGCGTGGTGTCGATACGCACGGTGCGGGTGACCGTGTCGCCGCCGTTGTCCGCCGAGTCGACCGCCCGGATGTGGAAGTACCACACGCCATCGGCCTTGCCGGTGAAGGAGGCGCGCAAGGGAGCGACGGTCTTGTCGAGGAACACGTCGACCGCGCCGCTGTCAAGGCCGTTGGGAGCGACGACGAGGTCGGGGAGGCCGTCCTTGTCGAGATCGCCCGCTGACACCTGCATGGGTTCGACGCCAGTCTCGTAGGAGAACGTGGCGTCGGTAGGGAAGGTCCCGACTCCCGCGCCCAGGAGCACCGTGAGCGTGTCGCTATTCCAGTCGGTCACGGCCAGGTCGAGGTCGCCGTCGCCGTTCAGGTCCGCGGCAGCGACCGCCGAGGTCACCGACGCGATTGGGTTGGTGTCCATCTTGCCCTCGAACGTGCCGTCGCCCTTCCCGAGCAGGACGCTCACGTTGTTGCTCGCCCAGTTCGCGACGGCGAGGTCGGTGACCCCGTCGCCGTCGAAGTCGCCGGTCGCGATCGAATGGGGCTGGCTACCGACGCCGTAGTCGACAGGAGCGGCGAAGCCGCCCGTTCCGTCGCCGAGAAGGATGCTGACGGCCGCGTCGTCGAAGATGCTGACGGCGAGGTCGACGTGGGAGTCGCCGTTGAAGTCGCCCGTCGCCAGCGCCTCCGGGGTGCCTCCGACGGGGACTACATCGCGGCTGACCAGGGAGCCGTCGGCGGCCGCATGGTAGACGAAGACCGCGTTCTGGAGGGGAGCGGCGGCCATGATCTCGTCGATGCCGTCCGCGTCGCCGTCCAGGTTGCCGGTGACGATCTGACGCATGTCACCTGCGCCGCTGCCGCCCCAGGCGTACCAGTCGGGCTTGCCGAACGTACCGTCACCGTTGCCGTGCAACACGCTGATGGTGCCGTCGGCGCTGTTCGAGACCACGATGTCCGGATGGCCGTCGCTGCCGATGTCGCCGACGGTGACCGAGTGCGGCTCGAGAAGCAAGTAGCTCAGGCCGTCCCACCCCGGGTAGTCGTCCGGATAGGTCTGATAGTCCACGGCGGGCGCGAATCCGCCCTCGCCGTCGCCGAGCAGGACGCTCGCGTACGACTGGCCCTTGTCGGCCACGACGATGTCGAGGTTGCCGTCACCGTTGAGGTCCGCGAGGGCCGTGTCCGCAGGGCCGCTGTGCGGGATATCGGGCGGGGCGGCCGGGTCACCGACACTCAACTCCTGCTTGTCGGCGAAGTCCAGGGCCGGGAGTGAGACCGGCAGGGCGGTCGGGACGGTGCCGGGAGTCTGGTCGAGCGTGTAGGAGAACCCCTCGACCCCGAGCATCGGACCCCAGGTGAAGCCCGGATCGGAATCGCTGTACCAGGTGGACTGGTCCGGGTGAGTCGAGGAGACGAGGCCGGAGACTGCAGGAGGCCCGATGGCAAGAGCGACGCCGGCGCCAGCCAGCCCCAGGATGGCGATCGTCAGAAGGATGATGAGAGATGGCAGGACGCGCCCACCGGGTCGTGTGAATGACATTGTGCTTGCCCTCCTCCAGAAGCCACGCCCGCCGCGGCCCCATTTGCGGTCTGTTCATGATACCGGACCGCAGCGCGGCACAGTGCCTCACGCACCCAAGTCGCCAGGACCGACAACACATCCTGCCCGGCGCGCGACCAGTCGGCCGGAGACCGCCCTGCCAGGCCGGTGAGACGGTGCGGACACAGCACGGGTCTGGCGAACGAGAGCTCATACCCGACGGGGGCGGCAGGCTCCTGAGCCTGCCGCCCCCGTCGCTCACGAGGAGCCTCCGCCGCGGAACCCCTCAGAAGAGATTGCCGGAAGAACCGTCTTCCTGATAGGGGCGCGCGTAGGACCCCCCGCGCGCGTCTCTCCACTCCGTGTCGCGCCAGTCCATTCCATGGCATTCCCCGAACCACGCGACACCACCGCCAGGGGCGGCGCTGATGACCTGGTTGCCACGGAAGCTGCCACCGTACACGCTTTCGGCGCACACGACCTGGGCATTGGACTGCATCGGCACGTTCTGCATGAGCACCGACGCGTCGAGCCGGTTGCCGGTGAAGACCCAGCCGCAGTCGGCTGAGGTGTGCATCTGCAGATTGAGCAGAGCTCCCCGACATTGATAGACCTTGTTGCGCGTGAAGCGGAAGCAGCGCACCCCGTTGACCTCGACCCCCGCGCCGTACTGCTGGCTGCTATTGACGCCCGCACCCTTGATCACGGTGCGGTCGATCGTGTTGTCGACGCAGCCGGTGCCGCCGTCGAACGAGATCGCCTCGGAACCCTGGGGTGAGAACACACAGCGGACGATCTTGATGCCGTGGTAGCCGGCAGTCGAGCTCACCGGCCGGCTTGTGCACTCGAAGCCCATACGCCCTTGAGTGCTGATGCGGCAACGCAGGAATTCGATGTCGTAGATGTTGCCGCCCCTGTCGTTGATCGAGATGCCGTTCCACGGCCCCGAACCGATGACACAGTCACGGAACGTGATGTGATGACAGGCGTTGGTGAGCTCGAGGACGGCTCTGGTGGCACCTCCTCCGGTGAAGGTGCAATGGTCGTACACGCGATCGTGAGTCCCGTATGCGATGCGTGCGTCGCGGAAGGTCTTGTCCTTGATGACTCGGGTTGCTGCGGCGGGAGAGGCGGCGACTGCTGTGAGGATGGCGATGACGACTGCTGCCTGGATGAGTCTGCTGCTTATGCGTCGCAAGAACAGGCTCCTTTTTCGGGAGGAGGAGCGCTCGAACGGAAATCGCCACGGCGGACGGCCGCGGCGGGGGTCGAACCGCCCCCGGACCGGTGCACTGGGCGACCCCGGCAGGTAGGGTCCTGGACGCGGTCGCTTCTTGACGCTGCCGGGTTCCACACGCCCGGTGGGCACAATACACGGCGTTGCCTGAGACGACAAGCCCCCGCGACGCCTGCGGAACAGCCCTCGCAAAGTCGCGGCGACCGATGGCAGCCTACGGAGCCGGGGCGTCCCCGCCTCGCAGCAGCCCCCGGCGGCACATGTCGGCGACCAGCGACTCGGCGTCCCACCCATCCCGGTCGGGCAGCCCCAGGGACGCCACCTGACCGATGACGGCCCGGGTGGCCGCCGCCATGTCGGCGGACTGGCCGATCTCGTCCAGCCACTCGACGACCTCGCTCATCTCGCTCACCCGGCGACGGGCATGTCGCGGGTAGGTCGGCAGCAGACGTTCCACCGTGGCGACGCTGCCCGGATAGAAGCTCCGCAGGCAGTCTGTGAGCTCCTGCCTCAATCCGAGACGGTCCGCGGCCGCCGTCATCTCAAGGAACAGCGCGACCAAGCCTTTGTTGAAGCCATAGACGGAGAGCTTGAGCGCCGACGCCACGCCGACCTCGTCGCCGAGCAGCCGGACGGCGAGCGCGTCGCCGAGCACGCCGGCGACCTCCCCCGCCCGAGGGCCGCTCAAGTAGAGGGCGGTCTTCTCGTCCAGTGAGGCGGCGTTGCCGATGAAGGCGCCGTCCACGCAGTCGCAGCCGCTCCCCTCCAACACGCCGACGATCTCCCGCATCGTCGCCGGCGAGAGCGAGTTGGCGTCGACGTAGAGCAACCGCGCGCCCTCAGCCCGGCTGGCCGACGCGACCTCCCGCGCCACATCGAGTGCCGCCTCCTGGGGCACGAGGCAGAGGACGACCTCGGCTTCACGCACCACGTCGGAGAGCGCGGGCACGACCTGGATCCCGGCTGCGGCAGCTGCCTCCAGCGTGCGTGATGATCTGCCGTGTCCGCTCGTCACGACCCTTTCGCCCGCCGCGCTGAGCCGTCGCGCGACGGCGGCGCCCATGTCCCCCGGAGACAGGATCGCGAACGTCGTCACGGCGCCGGGCTCTCCTCCCCGGCAGCGCCGGAGAGATCGGCGCCCGGAGCGCGGACGCGCAGCGCGCCTGCCCTCCCCGCGCGGCCCAGAAGGCGCGCCGACTCGAGCAGGAACGGGACGGGATCGTCCCAGCTGAAGAAGGGCAGGACCTGCCGGTGGCCAAGGCTTGCGAGCCAGCCAGGCAGCGTCAGCCGTCCTTTGGCGCGCAACTCGAGAAAGGCGTGGACGTCCTGACGCGGGAACCACAGATGCAGCCCCTCGGAGTACGTTCGGCCCTTCAGTTGCGGCTGGGGCACGCCGGCAAGGCGGTTGTAGACGAAGAGCGCGAGGTCGTAGCCGCTTGCGGCGAGCACGGGGTTGCCGGCAGTGAAACGGGCATTGCACTCGATCACCTTGAGCAGGCCATCGCGGTGGTCCAGCTTGAACTCGACGTTGGCGACCCCCCGCAGCCCGACGTGGCGGAACAGGCGGAGGCCGAGATCGCGCACCTTCGGGTTCCAGTCGGTGACGTGGTAGCAGGCGAGTCCCCGGTTCTCGGGATAGCGGCGGATGATCCGCTTGGTGAAGTCGGCGAGCGGATCGCCGCGCTCATCGATGTAGGTGTAGTAGCTGCACAGCCGATCGTCAGGCCCGGGGATCTCCTCGAGGAGCACCACCTCGAGGTCGTGTGCCCGGGCGCGGTCATAGGCGGCGAGAAGGCCGTCGAAGTCCTCGACGCGGAAGAACTTGTCGCCGAAGACCCTCTGGAAGCGGTGTGAGTACAGCGGCTTGATCACGAGCGGATACACGTACTCGCCGCGCCGCGCCATCACCTCGTCGCGATCGGCGCCGGACCAGAAGAGCGGAGTCGGCACACCCGCATCGCGCGCCGCCTCATAGGTACACAGCTTGTCGAGCACGCGGCGCTGCGCGGCGACGTCGGAGACGTCGAGGACGAATCGCTCCGCCAGCGCCTCGCGATGCTCGATCAGAAGCTCGATGCCGGCGTCCGAGCACGACAACAGCACGGCGCCTCGCAAGGCAGCCGTGTCCGGTCCGAGCAGGCAACGGGCCCACCCCTCCTGGAGGCTGCGGGCTGCTGGCGGGTGCAGGCGGCGCGCATAGCGGGAGCGGCTCGAAGGAGCGTCCTCGAGCAGGTAGACCGGGACGCCGCGGCGCCCGAGGCTGCGCGCGACGGAGAGGGCGTTGCCCATCGCGCCGCCCAGCAAGATCGCCGGCCGCGCTGACGCGACGCCCGTACCCCGGCCAGTCATCCCCGCCCTCCCGCCAGTCGTTCCAGGATCATGGTCGCGACCGGCGCCTCGGCGCCGCGTCGGTGATAATGGTAGTAGTAGCCGGGCGTCGTGTTCACTTCGAGGACGACGCCGCCAGAGTGTTCGAGCGGCACGCCCGGGTCGGTGGTCATGACGTCGACGCCGGCCAGCCGAGCGCCGATCGCACGAGCGGCTGAGGCGCCCGTCGCGACCACCTCGGGGCACAGCCACTCGCCAGCGGCCTCGTTCTCGTCACGGCGATTGTCGTTCACGACCGTCTTGGCCTGGACGACGGCGCCTGCCGGCGGCACCGACTCGAGCCCGTAGCCCTGACGACGCAGGGTGGTCCTGAGATCGCGGTCGACGCCGAGCAGAGTCTGCGCGACCTCGATCCCCCGCGCCGCGCGCTCCGAGTTCTCTGCGGCCACGAGATGGCGGATCGTCGAGCGCCCGTCGCCGCGCAGCAGCGGCGGGCCGCGCAGCACCGCGTCGAGCAGCTCGCCGTCGAAGTACAGCAGCCGGTAGCTGCCGCCCTCGACCTGCCGCTCGAGCAGGACGTCCACCGACCATGCCCCCGCACGCGCAAGGGCGCCAGCGAGGTGGCGCCGGTCGACGACCCCTGTCGTGACACCGGCGCCGGCCGCACCATCCAGCGCTGGCTTGACGACACAGGGCGCCGCCAGGCAGCGGAGGAACTCCTCCGCGCCCGCGAGGTCGTCGTGCCGGACGACGACGTGTTCCGCAACAGGGATGCCATCGGCGGCGAGCAGCCGGTACGCGAGCGGCTTGTCACCGGCGATCGCCAAGGTGACCGGGTCATCCAGGGAGGTGAGGTTCTCACGTACCAGGAGACGCCCCTTCTGGAACCCGATGTGCAGCAGGGACCCGTCCACGACCGTGACCTCGGCGCCGGCTGTGTCGGCCGCGCGTCGCCAGACCTCTTCGTAGAATCGGGAGCGCTGCCGCGCCAGGGCCACCGTGGCAGCGCCGCGCCCGTGCAAGCGCCTCGTCAGCTTGTGATAGAGCGCGAGCGACTCAAGCGCCCGCCTCGTCGGCTCAAGCCGAGTCATCACGACCTCAGGGGTCGACGATGCATCCGCCCTCTTCCAGCACGTCGTCGACCCAGCGGTTCGAGAACACGCCCTTCTTGACGCCGGCGAAGTACTCGCGGTTCTTCTCCTTGAAGGCGTCGAGCCGCGCGAGGACCTCTTCCGCGTTCTCGCGCGGCACGACGACGACGCCGAAGCCGTCCGCCACCACGATGTCACCGGGGTTGACCACGACCCCGCCACAGCAGATCGGGTAGTTGATCTCGCCGGGCCCGCGGTGCAAAGGGCCGACCGGCGTGGTGCCGCGGGCGAACACCGGGAAGTCGAGCGGGAGGATCTCCGGAAGGTCGCGGACGTATCCGTCGACCACGAACCCGGCGATGCTCCGGTGCGTCGCCTTGGTCGAGATGAGGCCGCCCAGCGCGGCGTTCATCGACGAGGCTCCGGCGTCCACGACGACCACGTCTCCGGGCCGGGCGACGTCCAGCGACTTGTGGACCATCAGGTTGTCGCCGGGAAAGACCTTCACCGTGCAGGCGAGCCCGGCCACCTTGTGGTCACCGGTCAGGCAGTGTATTGCCGACGACAGCGCGTACAGGCGGTTGAGCTGGTCGGAGATGTCGGGCGAGTCGAACTCGGCAAAGCGGCGCACGAACCCGTCGTCCAGCCTCGGGAAAGAGGATCTGATCCGAAAGCCCGGGCCCGGGTTCATCTCCGCCGACTTGGGCTTGTTCGGAGCGGGCGTCGGGGACTCCATCCGTGTCTCCTTTCGGTCGCGGCCTCGCGCCTCGCACGGCGAGGCTGTCACGACCTCCATCGGCAGCGCGCTCCATACCCCTAGAGCCTGACGCTCGCGATTGTACCTCAGTGGCCCGGCAGCACTGCGCGGTCGGCCCCGTCGACGCACCCTCGCGCTGACGGTAGACTCCGCCCGTGGCAGTCCCAGCGAGACAGACCCCAGACGGGACCCTGCGCTACCCGGACCTCGGGGCCGAGGTCGAGCTCGGCCGCGTGCCGGACGGCATCATCGACGAGCTCCCGGGTCTGTACGGGAGTATCTTCAGCACCGGACCCTGGTTCCGCATCGTCGATGAGGCGACCCCCACGGGGGCGTGCAGCCTCTCCGGCCCCCGGCACGTGCTGCTGTTCGCGGAGGACGGCGACACCGTCGAAGTCCTGAACAAGGCCTTCCCCATGGCGCCGGTGGACGCCGCGCGAGCCTGCAAGGCGCTCTTTCGCGCGCTGCCGCGCGCGCGACGGATCCACCTCGAGGTCATGTTCCCGCCGGCCGAGCTGCACGTTCCGAAGCGCGTGCTGTACTCGGCCGATGACATGGTCGTCGAGCTGCCCGGCTCGGCCGAAGGCTACTATGCGTCCCTCGGCAAGAAGACGCGCAAGAACGTGCGCAACTTCGAGAACCGACTGCGCCGCGCTCATCCCGACGTGACGACCGATATCGTCGAGGTCGGCGACCGGGCCCGGGAGTTGGTCGATCAGTTTCTCGTCTGGCACCTCGCCCGGGCGAGGGAGGGCGGCTACGTCTCGGGGTACGTGAGCAAGCCGAAGCAGGCCGCGCAGACCACCGAGCTCGTGCGCGGCGGGGCGGAGGCCCAGCTCACGACGATCGGGGGCCGCCTCGCGGCCATCGAGTTCCTCTTCTTCGTCGGCCCCGACGCCAACATCTACGCCGGCTCCTTCGACGCCGCCTACAGGGATCTCGACCTCGGATTCCTCTCCACTTACTGGGCGCTGCGCGAGACCGCCCGCCGCGGAGCCCGCCGTTGTCACCTGCTCTGGGGCACGGACTACTACAAGGCCCTGCTGGGGGCCCATCCCGAGCGAGCCACGCGGCTCTCGGTGTTTCGCTCGCAGACGGCGCGGCTACATTCGCTGGATGAAGCCCGGGAGGTGGCATGGCGCGACCTCCGGAGAAGGGGACAGCGTGACTACTGGGGAGCGCGACACGCGGCCGGCAGGCTCATCCGGCGACACTGGCGCGGGAAGACCGGTGGCGCCTGACGCCCCGACCGGCCCCGCCGGCGCTGAGTATCCGGACCTGCGGGCCGTCGTGTTCACAGACCACGTCCCGCCGGGGGCCGCCGAGGAGCTCCCGGCTCTCTACAACACGCTGCTCTCGACACAGGACTGGTTCGAGATCGAAGACGGCGCCAAGCCGACCGGCGCCTGCCTCCTCGAGTCACCGCATCACATCATCCTCTTCCACGTCGTCGACGATACCATCGAGGTGCTGAACAAGGAGTTCGCGATCGGACCCAGGAGTGCAGAGCGCGCTTGCCGCGCGCTCTTTCGCGCCCTGCCCGGCACACGCCGCATCCACCTCGAGATCCTCTTCCCGCCGTGGGAGCTCAAGCTGCCGAAGCGGATCCTGTACTGGACGGACCACATGATCGTCGACCTGCCGGACACAGTGGACGCGTACCACGCGTCCCTGGGCAGGCGGACGCGCCGCGAGGTACGCAGCAAGAGGCGCCGCCTCCTCGAGGCGCACCCCGACACCGTCGTCCAGACGGTGGCGTCCGCCGACCGTCCGGAGGAGCTCATCGAGGCCATGATCACTTGGAAGAACGAGCGCTTCAACGCGCGCGGGGAGCGAACAGTCTGGCAGGAGGAGCCAGGCGCGAGCGACGACTTCGCCGAGCTCGTGCGACGGCGCGGGCGAATCCGCGTCACGCACGTTGACGGTCGCCTCGCCGCCGTCACCTTTCTCTTCCCTGTCGGCACGGCGGTCTACGCGCTGCAGTCCGGATTCGACCCGGACTACGAGGACTTCTCCCTCGGGTTTCTGAACACCTACGAGAACATCGCCGACGCGATCCACACCGGCTACCGGTCGTTCAGCCTCCTCTGGGGTCAGAACGACTACAAACGCCGCCTCGGCGCAAAGCCGCGGCGGGCGACGAGGCTCTCGGTGTTCCGCGCTCAGACAGACCGACTGTATTCCCTTGATGAGGGCTGGGAAGTGGCCTGGCGCAACTTGCAGCGCAACGGGCAACGCGAGTACTGGCTCGCGCGTCACGCGAGCGGCCGCCACCTTCAACGGCTCGGCCTCCGCCGTACGCGCAGCGGCGCTGACAAGACAGACAAGGCCTCCAGCCCACGATGAGACGCGCCTCGCCACGTCACGCCACCGCCCGTAGTATGATGCGCGGGCTTCAGCCTCGAGACGAGTATGGGTGCGCGGAGCCGACGGAGGGAGCCAGGTGAACACACCGCAGCGAGGCGCGGACCTTCGCGCAGAGCTACATGCCGGCCACGTGCCCGTCCGGCGGGCGGACGAACTGGCCGGCCTGTGCCGCAGCCTCGTTGCGACGTTCGACCCGTGCAGTACCCGAACGATTCGTCGGGCGACGGCGCGCACGTCCTCGAGGGTCCGGACTGCAAACGCCGCACAGCGCCGTCTGCTGACGGATCACGTTGGACTGGAGAAGCGTGAAGGCCAGCGTCGGCTACCCTGACCTCGGGGCGATAGTCTACCCCGCAGGCATTCCCGACGGAGTCGCCGACGAGCTCCCCGCGCTCTACGGTACCCTGCTCAGCACGGTCGACTGGTTCGAGGTCCAAGACGAGGTCATGGCCACGGGCGCCTGCATCCTGGAACGCCCCAGGCACGTCCTGCTCTTCTACCGGAACAAGGACACCGTCGAGATCCTGAACAAGGAGTTCGCGATCGCGCCCCTCGATGCCGAACGCGCCTGCCGCGCGCTGTTCCGCGCCCTCCCGCGCGCTCGCCGTATCCACGTGGAGATCATGTTCCCGCCGGGAGAGCTCCGCCTGCCCAAGCGAGTGCTGTACGGGACGGACCACATGGTGATCGACCTGCCCGCGAGCGCAGACGCCTACACGGCCTCGCTGGGCAAGAAGACGCGTCAGCAGGTGCGACGCAGCCGGAGGGACATCGAGAAGGAGCGAGGGCCCATCACCGTCGAGACCATCTCGCCTGTCGGGGATGTCGACGAGCTCCTCAGCACACTCATCTCTTGGAAGAACCTGCGCTTCAATGCCAAGGGTCGCACCACGCTCTGGCAGGAGAACCCGAAGGCGGCCGGTTACGTCGCCGAGCTCGCGCGCCGCCGCGGGCGCGTGCGCATCGCCAGCATCGCCGGCGCGAGAGCGGCGATCCAGCTCCTCTTCCCTGTGGGCGCCTCGATGTACGTCATGCAGTCCGGCTTCGATCCGACGTTCTCGTCTTACGGCCTCGGCCTGCTCGAGACCTACGACATCGCCTGCGAGGCCATCGAGGAGGGACTCC
>Ga0302321_100005568_pt1 | contig 11029 bp, 10 predicted proteins | sample Fen_T0_1_FD_202505 | JGI IMG/M metagenome (GOLD analysis project Ga0302321, IMG submission 202505) | Peat permafrost microbial communities from Stordalen Mire near Abisko, Sweden - Fen_T0_1 | ecosystem: Environmental > Terrestrial > Soil > Wetlands > Permafrost | place: Sweden: Abisko...
GCTGTAGAGTTTCTTGGCGCCTTCGGCAGCCACGGTGGCATGACCGATCTCTTCTAGATAGGTGAGGGCCGGGTACACCATGCCGGGACTGGGGCTGTAATAGCCGTTCGAGCGCTCGTCCAGCGCCTTGATGATCTCGTACCCGTGGCGGGGCTTTTCGGCCAGCAAGGAAAGGATCAGCAACTGCAGGTCGGCCGAGCCCAGTTTGCGCCCCGGCCCGAGGCCGCGCGCTCCCCTACCGCTGTCGCCGGGAAACCCGTGCGAGAAGTCAAAGCCGAATCCAAACAAGCCCTTACGAGGCCCTGCCGCATGGCGGCCCAGGCCGCAGTGTCCCTGGAATTTGTTGAAAAAGTGGTGCATGAGAGGTCCTTTGCTGGGAGGCGATATGCCGATCTTTATCTAAAAATAGATCACAAAACATATCTTACGATATATATTATTCCTCAAATTATTCCGCTGTCAAGCCCGGCCAGCTCACCCGGACCAACCTCCCGCGCCTACCCACTCGGGCAGACGCACCCTGCACACCGAGTTCGCATCGCTCCACCGGCACCTTCGCGCACCGGCCGGAAGCAGGCCCCTAGGGATGCGTCGCCAGTTCGACCACGCGCTTGGCTACCGGCATCACCCGGGCCAGTTGCGCCAGGCGCCGCGCCATGGCCGGATGGGTGGCGACGATGCCGCTGCGCGCGCTTTCTCCGGCGGCGATTTTTTCGAGGGCGCTGCGCATGGCCTGCGGCGGATAGCCGGCCTGGGCGCCGAGCAGCAAACCGGCAGCGTCGGCCTCCAGTTCGCTGCGCTGCATCAGGCTCTCGATGCGGAGCAGGGCGCCGGCGTCGTAGTCCAGCTCGGCGTACAGGTCCCACACCGTGCGCGTGACCTGGTGTGGCAGCAGCGTGGCCTGCAGATAATCCAGTGCCTCAGCCTCGTGTTGGAGCAGGATGTGCGCCGCCTCATGCGCGATCACGAAGGCCAGCTCAGGCTCCGACAGGCCCAGCGACGCCACCAGGTCTTCCGAGATCACGATGTGCCCGCCCGGCAGGCTCAGCGCCGCCTCGCCGGGAGTGGTGGTCACCACCAGCTGCCAGTCCACGGCCCCGGCCGCACCGCCCTGCTCGCGCGCCACCGCGGTGACCCGCGCGAAAACCCGGGCAAGCATCTCGCAATAGCGCAAGCAGCCCAGTTCGCCGGCCACGCGCGCCCGCGCCTCGTGCCTGGCCAGAGTGCGCCCGGCAAAGCGCTGCAGCGCGATTGCATCGATCTGCGGGTATTGCGGCAGGTCCAGCAAGGGCCCGGCGCCGCACAGCGCGGGCCAGAGTGCTGCGGCCAGGGCTGCCTGCCAGCCAAGCATGAAAGAGGTGCCACGCAAGAACTTCATGCCTGCTCCTTTCGCGACCGCCCGGCGGCGCAGTCGCGCCCGGACCCACCTGCCCATCCTGCGCCTGCACCATTCCAGGCCATGCCGCCCGGAGCCGGCCCATAGCAGCCCCGCAATTTGCGCGCCACCGGCGCCCGATCAGGCGCAATAGATGTCCTTGTACGACACATACAGCCCGCCGACCATCACCGGCCACAACACCAGCCAGCCGAGCAGCACCGGCAGCGTCGCAAATAGCGAAGGCACCACCAGCAACAGGCCGTAAAGCAGGAAAGGCAGCATGTTCTTCATGCAGCCCGACAGGCTCTGCCGCATCGCCGCCATTGGCTCCTGCTTGTGGAACACCACCAGGGCCGGCGCGTACCAGATCGCCATTGCGAGCGGCACGATCAGGGCGATCACCAGCAGGAAGAATATCGCGATCGCGCCCACCAGGGCGGGGCCGGGACGATCGAAGTTGGAGCCCGCGGCGATCATCCCGAGGGCGGCGACGCCGCCGATCAGCAGGGCCACAATGACCAGCACCGTCACCCCGACCATGTAGAGCAGCCCGACCATCACCAACTGGCCGACGTTCTCCTTGAAGCCGGCGAACAGGAAATCGATGGTCAGCGGCTCGCCTTGATCGAGCGCCCGGCAGCCCAGCAGCAAGCCGGCGGTGAACACCGGCATCAGCAGATTCAGCGCCAGGCTGCCGATGAACGGGACGGCCGCCATCGCCATGGTGAGTAGGATGAATATGAAGGTGATGCCTATCCACATCCCCGGCGCCTGCATGAACAGCCCGAAGCCTTCGGTCAGCCAGGCCAGGCCGCGGCCGGTCGCGACGCGCTGGCCACCCTCGACCAGCTCGCCGATGTCCGGGGGCGGAGCACTCTGGTCCACCTTGGCCGATGGTGCGGCGTAGGGGTTGCGCGACGTCGGCGCCGGATTGCCTGGCGGCGGGGCGCCATAGGGGTTGTTGTCTTCTGGTAGGCTCAAGCCGGACTCCCTGTCCATGGATTTGTCGGCGCGCCCATCGCGGAGCGCCGTGGCGCCATACTGCGCCCGCGCCGCGCCGCGCGCAAGAGCGCCGCGCCCGGGCTGGCACTCTCCTCAATGGAAAGGGGGCGCCCTCGGGCACTCCTTTCCGCGCCACCGCGCGGATCAACCCGGGGTCAATCCATGGTGGCCCCGAGGCCAAACCGGGGCTGCTCCATGGCCTGCCCGGCCGTGACTCCCACGGTCCCGAGGCGGCCGACCTTTGTGGCAGGCGCGCCTACAGCTTGACGCCCGAGTTTTTCACGAACGGGCCCCATTCCTTGGCCTGCTTTTCCACAAAACCGGCGAACTCGGGCTGGGTCATGGACTTCAGGACCAGGCCGGTATCCTCCAGCTTCTTGCGCACTTCCGGCATCTGCATCACCTCCGCCAGCGCCTTGTAGAGCTTCTCGACCACTTCCTTGGGCATGCCGGGCGGGCCGGAAACGCCGAAGTAGTTTTCCGCCACCAGGTCGGGGAAGCCGGCCTCGACCACCGTGGGCACATCGGGCAGCAGCTCGCTGCGCTTGGCGCTGGTGATCGCCAGGGCCTTGAGCTGGCCGCCCTTGACCAGCGGGATGTAGGCGGTCGACACGTCGAAAGCGACCGGGATCTGCCCGCCGATCAGGTCCGCCGACATCGGCGCGCCGCCCTTATAGGCCACGTGCATCATGTTCACCTTGAGCTCTGTCTTGAACATCTCGCCGACGATGTGGCCGATCGACGCCGGCCCGCCGCTGCCGAAAGGATAGCCCTCGGGTTTGGCCTTGGCCGCCTTGATCAGGTCGGCGATGCTGTTCAAACCCGCCTTCGGATAGGCGATCACGATCAGCGGCGTCGCCCCCAGGTAGTACAGGTGGGTGAAACCCTTGATCGGCTCGTAAGGCGACTTCTCCAAAGCGAACGGGGCGATCGACAGCGGCGAGGAGTTCGACAGCAACAAGGTGTAGCCGTCGGGAGTGGCGCGCGCCACCGCGTTGCCGCCTATGCTGCCGCCGGCGCCCACCCGGTTGTCCACCACCACCGGCTGGCCCAGTTTCTTGCCCAGCGGCTCGGCGATGGTGCGGCCCACGATGTCGCTCGCGCCCCCGGCCGGAAAGGTCACGACCAGCGTGATGGCGTGGGTCGGAAAGTCGGCCGCCAGCGCCGAACCACCAAGCGCAGCCGCAAAGGCGGCGGCCAGAATGCCGCGCGCCAGCCGCGGTAAGGATGTTTTCATTGTTGAGGCCCCCTGAATGAGATGGACAAGAATCATGGAAAGTCATGCATAGGTCAAGCAAGCGTGCCGCCTGCGCACCCCGCCGCTCAACTTTTAGCAATTGACATGCCAGTCGCCCCGAATTTGTGCACTGGCATGACCAGATTCCCGGCACCTTGCTCGTGTCCTTGCAAGTGGTGTAAGTCTTTGGCCGTGCGGCATGGCGCGGAGGTCGTAGCCCGAAGCGGATTGGCACACGGCGGGAGGCCGGCTAGATGATTTTCAGAAGTCCGAAGCCCTCTTGTGCTCGGCATTGGTGCGCACCTTATAAAAACATATAGAAATTCGCGCCACCCTTCATCGTCCCGCAACCCCCGCCTCGCACTCCCCCCACCCGTCATGCCCTCGCATGCGTCAATCCAGCGCGTACGCCCGGCTCGCAAGTAGTGGACGCGGTGGTCAACACTTCAACATACGCGAGAGCGGCAACTAAGTGTAGGTGTTTTCGCGTGGGGTTTTCGAGACACCGGTAGCCGGCTCTTCGGTCTGGCGACCAAGATCGTGGAGAGTCACACTGCACAAGAAAGCCCCCGCCATCGGGCCGGCGGACAGCCGGCCTCATCCTGTGGCATTCTCGAGTCTTGTTACCTTGCCGGAGCCTCCATGGCCACCCCACTGCACGAACTCGAGGCGGGAATCCTGGCCCTGGCCGCCGAAGACCGCGCCCGCCAGCTGGAACGCCTGATCGAGGGCTTCGAGCCCGATACGAATGTCGAGCGCACCTGAGTCTCGGAGGCTCTGCGCAGGGAGGCCGATGTCAAGGCCGGCCGGGCGCGCATGGTGCCGGGCGATGCAGCGCTTCAGCGCGTAAGGGCGAGACTTGCGTAAGCTACTGGCTCCACGAAGCAGCTGAAACCGATCTTGGCGATGCGGCCTTCTACTATGCGGAGCAAGTAGCCGCAGCATCGCTGATGCCTTCCTTGACGAGTTTTCGCGAGTCATTGCGCTGCTCGAAACGAATCAGCTGCTCGGCACGCCCAAGGCAGCGGGAATGCGTGCCTATCCGTTCCACCGATTGCCGTACTCGATCGTGTATCGGGAAGGCGAAAGGGCCGGACCGCAGGTCTATGCGGTTGTCCACCAAAGTCGTGAGCCTGGCTTCTGGTAACGCCGGCTGTGACGCACGTGGTTCATCTCGCTGCGAATACAATGGCCCTGACGCCTCCATCGAACCGGCAGCCCACGGCAAGTTGTCGTCCGTGGCTCATGCAGAACGTAGGGCCGATACCATGAAATCTCTGAATCCGAACATCCTGTTTCCGCAGAATCCAAGGTGGCCATGAAGCGAAAAACGGGTGTCGGGCGACTGGTGCAGCCTGTTGCCTTGGATGGCCTGCGCCGAATGCCGACCAAGGCATTGCTCGCGAGGCTGGCCCGCCTCCGTTTCTGCGAGCAATCTCTGGACACATCCGATACTGCGCCCGAAGAGGCGCAAGCAGTCGACGGTATCTTGTTCAAAGACACTGCGGAGTGGGGCCGCGCATTTGACGAATTAAAAATGGTCCTGGCCGAGCGGGAGCATGTCCCGCGTGCCAAAGGATAAGGGCGAGAGATCGAGACAGACCACCCATCCATTTCGCCACGACACCGGCTCGTGGACATCGGCGATCCGTCCCTTGATTGCCTGATCAGTTGCACGTCCCCACCACCGCCGGCGTCACCGTGACGCCGTTGAAGAAGACGTAGCTGCTCGCCGGCAAGGCGGGGTTGTCGGCGGGCACGAAGTCGAGCGCCAGCCGGCCCATGAACTTCGGCGGCGTGGCCGGCAGGCTCTGGTCGGAGTTAAAGTCGGGGATGTCGGTGCTTTCGATCCAGAAGATGCGCAGGTTGACGGCGGTGTAGCCACCGGCGGTAAAGCCGACGAAATTGTGCGGGCCGTTGGCGTAGGCGGAGTCGGCGTAGAGCTGTAACGAGTCTACCGCCGGCGTTCCGGGGCTCATCGGCAGGTCGTTGCCGACGGTGACAAAGCCGCGCGGATCGGCGAACGCGTAGCTGCCGGCGGTGCCCGCAAGGGAGGCATAGCTGGCGACCACCGGCGGTGCGGCGTAGCCGTAGATGGTGGTGCCCAGCGAGCCGGTGCCGGTCACCGGCGAGTCCGGGTCATAGACAAAGCTGCCGCTGACCACGTCGGTGGAGCTGAAAATGCTGCCCAGGCCGGGCGAGTAGCCGATTGGGCCGGGGGCGGTGGTGAAGTTGTAGACGGTGGGCGCCGCAAGGGCGGCGGGTGCCGTGATCAGCGCACCGGCAAGGCAGGAGACGCAGGAGAGGCTTTTGATTGCGGAGTACAGGCGCGGAACGGATGGGCTGGTTTTCATTGTTGATTCCTCTTCATTTTTTGAGTTGTGAGGCAACGTCGGCGCGGGCAGGGCGCCCGGCCGGTCGGGCTTGACGCGGGCGCCAAGGCGTATTCGGGTCTGACCGAAGCAGGCCGCCAACTGCCGCCTGCCTTGGGTGGGCCACATATCCTTGTCGGCGCAAATGGATGGGAGCATATTTGCGGAAACTTGTAAAGGGAGCGCCGGGGCTGCCTGGCGTTTGCGCCGCGATGGCGGGTACGGCAATGGGTGATGCGCGCTGCGCGCTAGAATCATTGAGCATTGCGTACAGGACGACCAAAGCATGGCTCTGGCGGACTGGTCGTGCTCTTGCCTATGATCAAGATTCCGAGTCGCAGGGCGAGGTCGATGTCCCGTGGCGCAAGCTGTGCGCGGGCCGGGCAGTAGGGTCAGCGCGGCTGGCTGAACGGCCCCTTCGGCGTGTCCTGGCAAGGGGGCGCCGCGTGCCTTCCGGTGATGCTCAACGAGCCCCACGAGGCGGCCTCACGGCGCGCGCCGGCGGCGATGCTGCCAATGAGCAGCCCGATAGCGGTGCTGCAGCGGGCCTTTGACGGCGCCTGAGGCTCGCGCGGGGGGCGCAACACGGGGCCCGTCGGGTGCCGACACTTGCCCGGCACGCGCCCTTGCAGGCGCGCGTGGGATAACAACTCACCAACCCAACAATCCAACCCGCAGCGGCCGCGCTCCGCGCGCGGTGGCGCGGGGCCTGCTGCGTCAGCGGCGTGCCGCGGTGGCGAAATTGGGCCCGAAGCCGTGCGCGTTCGGGTTGTCTTTCACGTAGCGCTGCTCGCGGGTTTCTTCGATCGCTTCGGCGTCTATCATGTCGGAGGCGCCGGCTGCCTCGGGGGTCAAGTGATGGCGCGTTTCGACGCGCAGGCCGGTCACGGGGTCGGTGTGACGATAGCGGTACTTGACCAGCAATTTCATGTTTGACGTTCCGCTGTGCTGGGTGAATCCATAGAGTACTGCATTGAGCACGAAATTATTGTGACAGGCGACCGGAGGCGGGCGGCAAGGCTCAAGCGGCAGGCGCCAGGTATTTTCCTGCCGACCCGCGCCGCCCGGCTGGTTGCTCCGCGCACCCGGCAAGCCTGCCCGCGCCCGCCTATTTCGGCGCCGGTGCCTTGGCCGCCGGGCACATCTGGTTGTAGAGGCCAAGCATGGGGTCGCGGCGGGCAAAGTTCTGCAGATTGATCTGGCGCCAGCCGGCGGGCGCGTCGTTCTTTTTGGTAATCGCGCCGGTGCCGTCGCGGCCGACGTGGCCCTCGCTGCTCAGGCGCCGCATCAGCGCCTGCCGGCAGTCCATTTCAATCACCGCGATGGTCGAGGCGGCACCGGGTCGGCCGTTACGGGGCGGGTCCGGCTCCTTGAAATTGACCATGATGTTGAAGCTGACCAACGGGCCAGTGCGCTTGACCGAGGCCTTGTCGTAGAAGCCGGAGCCGTCGAACAGGTCTCCGGCAGGGGTCCAGGCCGCGGCCGCATTGGCGCTGAGCAGGGCCAGCGTGATGGCAAGGGCAGGGGCGGAGAAAACGTATTTCATCGAGGCTCCAGTATTGGGGGCGGCGTCGGCGCCGGTGGGCGCGCCGCTGGCGGCATGTGCGGTGCCGCCGGATTGTGACACGGCGGCCGATTGTGGCATGGCGCCAGCGCACCACGCGCGGTCCGGCCGGGTCGAGGCGACGGACGGCTGCAGTCAGGCGCGCGACCGGTCGGGATCAGCCATCAGCGTTGATTTTCGCGATCAGTTCGGCCAGTACCGCATCCGCTTTTTCATTGTCCACCTGGCAGGTGCCGGCGTTTTCGTGACCGCCGCCGCCGTACTTGAGCATCAGTTCGCCGATGTTGGTTTTCGAGCTGCGGTTGGTGATCGACTTGCCGGTGGCGAACACGGTTTTCTTTTTCTCCACGCCCCACATCTGGTGGATCGAGATGTTGGTCTGCGGGTAGAGCGCATAGATGGTGAAGCGGTTGGTGGCCCAGATCGGGTCCTCGTTGCGCAGGTCGAGCAGCAGCAGGTTGCCCTTGACCGTGGCGCAGCGCTTGATCTGCTCGAGCGCCTTGGGGGCGTGCTCGTTGTAGATCTTGACCCGCTCGGCGACGTCGGGCAGGGCGAGGATCTGGGTGATGGTGTGATCGCGGCAGTAGTCGATCAGGTCCATCATCAGGGCGTAGTTGGAGATGCGAAAGTCGCGGAACCGGCCCAGGCCGGTGCGCGCATCCATCACGTAGTTGAGTAGCACCCAGTCCTTCGGATGGGTGATCTCGTCCAGGGAGAACTGGGCCGAGTCGGCCTTGTCGACCGCGTCCATCAGTTCGTCGCTGACCCGCGGGAAGGCTTTCTTGCCGCCGAAGTGCTGGTAGACCACCCGGGCGGCGGAGGGGGCGGTGGGCAGGATGATGCGGTTCGGCGTTTCCCCCGCCAGGCGCATCACTTCGGAGGAGTGGTGATCAAAAGCCAGATGCACGCCGGGCACGTAGGGCAGGTTGGTGGTGATGTCGCGGCCGGTGACGGCGACGCTGCCGTCCTGCATGTCTTTGGGGTGGACGAACTTGATGTCGTCGATCATGTCCAGCTCATTGAGCAGCACGGCGCAGACTAGGCCGTCGAAGTCGCTGCGGGTGATCAGGCGGTATTTTCCAGTCATGGCTTCCTCATCCTCACTCTGTCTTCTAATTAGTATTTGCTGATGCAAACTCCTGCATCATCCCGCCGCGCGGCGGCGGGCGCGCTTTTTCCACTTTGCGCCAAGTCGAGTCAAAAATCAATGCGACCTAAGTACTTTCCGGGGCGCGGGTGCAGTAAGAGGGCGGGCCGCGCAGGTGCACCGGCCGGCCCAGCTGTGGCAACATGGCGGGGCGTGAGGGGCGGCCGCGTGTTTGCCATCCTGGTGGCAGCTTGGCGTGGCGCCGCGGCATCCTCGCCTGCGCACCATTTTCCAGACCAATAAATTGAGACAAAAATGCATATTCTTACCAAGAGGGTTTGCGTGCTGGCCTGTGCCGCCCTGCTGGCGCTGGCCGGTGCCGCGCCCGCAGGGGCGCAGGTCGGGTCGCAAGTCGGCGGCTCCGTGCGGCCCAAATTGCTGGAACTGGGCCAGGACCATCCGGCCACCGCGATCTTCATCGGCAATAGCTTCTTCTATTACAACAACAGCCTGCACGGCCACCTCGGCCAGATGGTGGCGGCAAGCCAGCCGAAATTCGCCTTTTCCGCGGTCTCGGTGACCATCAGCGGCTCGGGGGCGGACTGGCACGATGTCGAGTCCTACTTCCGCCCGGGGGCGCTGCGCTCCTACACTTTCGATAGCAACAACAACATCGTGTTCAACCAGCCGGGCGGCAAGCTGTTCGACCTGGCGATCATGATGGATTGCAGCCAGTGCCCGATCCACCCGCAACTCAAGACGGTGTTCCGCGAATACGCGCGCAAGCACAGCGAGACGGTGCGCAAGCACGGCGCCCAGCCGGTGTTTTTCATGTCCTGGGCCTACGCGGACAGGCCGGAGATGACCGCGCAGCTGGCCGACGCCTACACCGCGGCGGGCAACGAGAACCAGGTGTTTGTGATCCCCGCCGGGCTGGCCTTCGCACGCTCGGTGGCGCAGCGCCCGGCGCTCAACCTGTACGCATCGGACAAGCGCCATCCCAGCCTGGCCGGCACCTACCTGGCCGCCAGCACGGTGTATGCGGCGCTGTTCGGCAAGTCGCCGGTCGGCCTGTCTTACGCGGCCGGGCTGGATGCGGATACGGCCCGGCACCTGCAGACGGTGGCCTGGGAGACGGTGCAGGATTACTACAGGAAATGAGTTGAGTCCGGGCGCGCCGAAGGCGGCCCTGGGGCCACCGCGGCCGCGGCGCGCGGGCGCTGTGTTCGGGGCAGGGTGCCGGGACTGGCGTGAATACGCCATCCATGAATCAGCGCCAGCGCAGGCCCTGAGTCAGCACCAGCGCAGGCCATGTGTCAGCACCAGCGCAGGCAGCGCTTACGCCGGCCCGCGCTTGAGCTTGCCGGCGCTTGAGCTTGCCGCTTCGCCGCGCGGTCCCGCGTGCGTCTCGTAACAACTCGCGCCCCTAGGCTGCCTTGCTGCGGTTTTGCGTCAGCTTGGCATCGACCAGGGCCACACCCTGGTCCACCGCGTCCAGGCGCATGCCCTGCTGGGCGGCGATGGTCTGCACCAGGCGGTCGACCCGCTCGATGTTGGGCGCGCCGGCGTACAGCGCGCGCGCCGCCGATGACGGGGTGAGCAGGCCGAGCGCGGCCTGGGCGTATTTCTCGAACGGCACCATGTCGTCGGCGCTGGCGCCCAGGCGCATGCATAGCTGTTTGACCCAGTCGTAGACCGCGCGCGAGGCGGCCAGGTCGCCGTGCACCGCGTCGCGGATCGAGCGCACCTCGCCGGCGGTGACGCAGCGGTAATTGCCGGTGAGCAGCATGCACCACTTGGCGAGGGGCACGAACACCGAGTCGTGCACCCGCAGCTTGACCGGCAGCTCGATCTTGCCGCTACCCGTGTCAAAGCGGGCGGCGACGATGTCGGATTCGAACTGGCGCAGCAGCTGGGTATGGCCCTCGCCGGGAAAGCGCGCCACCTTGAAGTTGGTCGGCAGGCGCACCTGCAGGACGTTGACCGGCTCCTCCGGCGGGCGGAAGGCCTGCGGGTCGGGGCTGCACAGGGTCATCAGGTTGGGGTCGAAGCCGTCCCACACGGTGGGGTCGGTGTAGCAGTCGCGGCAGCCCGCCACATCGACGCCAGGAATCCGCGCCAGGTAGGTGAGCGGGGGCATGTTCATGATCGACATGCAGGGCACCCGGGCGGCGGCCACTCGGGCGAGCAGCTCGCGCACCCCGGGAGCGCGGTATTGCGGCTCCTGCATGGCCAGGGCCACCAGGTCGTATTCGCCCGGGTCGACGCCTTCCGGGCCGCTGGCGGTGAGGCTGCCGGGCAGCTTGCGGGTGTCGATCTCGATCAGGCCGTCGCGCTCCTTGACCGGCATGCGGATGCGCGCGCCTTCGCGGTTGATCAGCTCGGCTTC
>Ga0302321_100005571_pt1 | contig 11028 bp, 9 predicted proteins | sample Fen_T0_1_FD_202505 | JGI IMG/M metagenome (GOLD analysis project Ga0302321, IMG submission 202505) | Peat permafrost microbial communities from Stordalen Mire near Abisko, Sweden - Fen_T0_1 | ecosystem: Environmental > Terrestrial > Soil > Wetlands > Permafrost | place: Sweden: Abisko...
TAACCTGCGTCAACATATTATTACTACCCTGTGTATTGCATTACGCCTCCCATTCGCACTGCTCGACAGGCTGTGGAGGCCTTTTCTACATAGAGCGTGGCAAGATCCACATAGCATCGTCATTATCAAGCCTTGTTGCATATGTGATCTGGTCATGACAACTCCGTTGCTACAAGTTATTAAAGATAATTATCCCAGCGCACAGATCACATACGTAACTGGCACCTGGTCAAAGGCTATCGCCGAACATCATCCGGCGATAGATAAAGTTATAGATTGCGGCACCGTAGGAATTCCCGGCCGCTATCGCATTACTAACTATCTCAAACTGGCACGGCTCTTACGTCGCCAGCATTTCGATCTGGCCTTTGTACTTGACCGCTCGCCCATGCTTACACTTTTACCCTGGCTCGCAGGCGTTGCACGTCGTGTCGGTCCTGATAGCCTGGGACGGGGTTTCTCGCTAACAGATCGCACTCCCGTCTCGGCATCACCGACACACCTGGAGCATGAGGCTGATATCTATCTTGACCTGGCACGCACACTCAAACTCACGATGGACCATCCGCGCATGCTCTTCGTGCCCACAGAGAAAGAACGTCAGTCGGTTCTACATTCAGAGCACAAGCAGGTGGCAGTCTTCCCCGGTGGTGGGAGCAATCCAGGCATGGAACTTACAGCAAAACGCTGGCCTTTAGAACGTTATCGTGCACTTGTAGATAGGCTCGTTCATGAATTGCACGTACAGGTGCTACTGATTGGTGGACCTGACGACGCTAAGCTCAATCAAGCGCTATTAGATGGGCTTGACCTCCCTGCAGAATCCGTTATAAACCTCGCGGGGAAGACAAGCTTTGGACAGAGTGCAGCTCAGATTGAGGCATGTTCATTATTTATTGGCAATGACAGCAGCCCAATGCATCTGGCCGCCGCTGTGGGTACACCGGTTATCGCCATCTTCGGACCAACCAGCCCACAGGAGTACGGACCGTATCCGTTGGACGATCCAAAACATATCGCGCTCTGGCGACATCCAACAGGCCAACCTTGCTTTTTCCTTGGCAAGGTACAACCCTGTGCAAATTGCACCTGTATGCAAGCGATCACAGTTGATGAAGTGTGGAGCGCAGTTGAGCGGCTCATCGGTCAAACTCAAGGGGAAGAGGTAAGACCATGAAGAGCCTCCTACGCACAACATTGCTAACACTCATACGTATCATAGGCGCGCTACAAGCAAAAAAGGCGCCTATACGCACCCAACGAGGAAATGCACCACGTATCTTGCTCATACGCCCAGATCACCTTGGTGACTTGATTTTGACGACTCCAATATTACAGGCACTCAAGTTACAGAGTCCAGACGCGTCTATAACAATGATGACCGGACCCTGGTCAAGCGAAGTCGTCGCTCGCCACCCGGCACTGGACCAACTTCTTACCTGCCCATTCCCAGGCTTCCAGCGTGCTCCACAAAACGCGCTTGCGCCATATATTTTATTATTTCGTATGGCACAACAGTTACGGCGCGGGCATTATGATCTAGCAATTAATCTACGGCCCGACTTCTGGTGGGGCGCAGCCTTACTCTATTTAGCAGGCATACCCCAGCGCGTTGGCTATGCTATTCAGCCAGGAGCACCATTTCTCACACGCTCTCTACCGTTCCTGGCAACTGAACATGCAACGATCTCTAATCTTAGGCTCGCCAGTGCAGGGCTACAAGAGCTTGGCGACACACCATTAGAAGAGCCCTACACGCCAGCACAGTACCCACTTTATTTTAAGCCAACAGCAGATGAGCAGGCATGGGTAGATAAGCAGCTCCAGGATGCGGGTATTGAAGATTCAATCGTTGTTATTCATGCAGGAACGGGTGGAGCGGTCAAGCTATGGAGGACTGAGGCATGGGCACATGTTGCAGATAAACTCGCAACCGCTGAAATCCTGCCACGACCAGCGTCCATTGTATTGACGGGCAGCAGTCATGAACGTTCTATGTTGGAGCTGATTGCGCAAGATATGAAGCAGCAGCCGACATTGCTGACAAATACGACCGTGGGTCAACTGGCAGCTTTGCTCACACGTGCAGAGCTGGTCCTTGGCGTTGACAACGGGCCATTGCATATGGCAGCCGCCCAGGATACGCCTTCGATCCGCATCTTTGGGCCAACGGACCCACGCATCTTTGGGCCATGGGGAGAAAAAGAGCGTCATAAGGTCGTTGCTGCAACACAGCGTTGTGCAAGCTGCCCGGCTATTCCATGTGGGCGGCTAGATTTCCGGCCAGAGGAGATCCCGGAACACCCCTGTGTACGTAATATTACTGAACAACAGGTAGTACAAGCTATCACAACACCAACACGCTCGCACGGATAGTAAAACGAGCAGAGAGAATTATATAATGGCTTATAGAGATCCGCACAAGCCAGTTTTAGGAATAACAAATGGCACTTCAGAATAGAGACGATGACGGCTATCCGACTCAGCCAGACGCACAACGTCGATTACGTAATTTTGTCGTTCGCACAAGCAAAAAAATATTACTCACGGGCATCTCTCTCTTTATGGGCTTGCCCGGGGCCTACCTGCACACAAAAAGGCAGGGCAAGCGTTATCGGCCCCTTCATCCATCAACATTTCAGCCCAAGCGTATCCTTGTACTACGTATGGATCTAATTGGTGATCTTGTCTTATCGCTCGTAGTGGTACGACTGCTCAAAAAGACATATCCAGATGCCGAGATAGATCTGCTAGCCCTCCCCACAAGCGGGAAAGTGGTCGTAGGTGATCCCGATCTTGCTGAGATTATCACATACGATCCTAACATCTGGCGCCGACCAAAAGCACTGCTACAAGAGAAAAACTGGCGCGAGTTAAGAGCGTTGCGCTACCACTTGCAAGCACGCAAGTACGACCTCGCAATCAGCGTCTTTGGGCCGTGGGCCGCGCTTATTGCAGTCTTGAGTGGAGCCCAAAGAGTGCTCGGCTTTGCGCAAGAGAGTTATCCTGGCTTATTGACTGATACAGTGCCAGGTCAGCACTGGGCTACAGGCGATCACCTCCATGAAGTCGACTATTGTCTAAGACTGGCCCAGGCCGCTGGAGCAAGCGTTGATCCAGATGATCGTATACCTACGCTCTCTGTTAGCGTCGAGGCACAAAAAGACATACAAGCGTTATTACAGCGAGAAGGTATTGGGCGGGAGAAGCCAATCATAGCCTGCCATGTTAGTTCTAACAATGGACATGCCAAACGTTGGCCTACCTCTTATTGGGCTAAGCTCGCCGACCGTCTTATACATGAAGACGATATTACAGTCATCTTTACGGGCGCATCCGATGATCTTCCACTGATTGCATCTATCACGAAACGCATGCATGAGCAGCCATACAATCTAGCTGGCAAGACCAATTTGAGCCAACTGGCTGCACTGCTAAAGGTCGCCAATCTGCTCATCACAGGAGATAGTGGTCCGATGCACATTGCCGCCGCAGTAGGAACAGCTTTAATCGCTATTCATGGCCCCACTGACCCAGCGCTTAGCGGTCCCGTCAGCCCGCATGCAACGGTACTACGCGATACAATCTGGTGCAGCCCATGTTATAAAGCAAAAGGCACGCCAGCTGACTGCCGTTTCCATACGACACAGTGCATGAAAAATATTCTGCCGGATCAAGTACTCAGAGTCGTACATGAGAAGCTACAACAGCAGAGCAAAGGATCGCGCCAGTCACAATACAAAGGGCTAGCCACAAATGAGTAAGATCACCGACCTGCAAACAGCGATAGAGGCTAATTTCGCCGAGGAGATGGCATGCTTCGGACGTGGCTTGCCGGGAGCCGAATTTCACGAGGATGAGGAGCTCACCTGGTTCCTCACTGGACCAACGGGTCCTAACGGCGTCCTTCTGACCACATTCGCGACTGCCAACGATACACATATTAACACCAGGATCGCAGAGACACTGAACCTATTCAAAGAGCAGCGGGTGCAGGAGATCGGCTGGCGCGTCGGACCAACAGCATATCCACCCGACCTTGCCAACCATCTGCGTGCACATGGCTTGATTCATAGGGCAACCATGACCTGCATGATGCTAGAAACAGCAGACATACAGCCAGAAACCCCAAAGTGCACTCAACTGATAATCAAAGAAGTCACCGATACGGAGACACTACGCATAAAATGCAACGTTGAGAAATGTGGCTTCGGATCAACGGACGAGATGGCACAACAATATTATTTATCCTATACAAATAGCGGCTTTGGGCCTGGCACCGCCTGGCATCACTATATTGGCTGGCTCGACGGCCAACCCGTAGCCGTTGCAGCCCTATTACTCTATAAAGGAGTCGCGGGTATTTACGGTGTTACAACTATCAAGGAAGCACGTTGTCAGGGTATAGGCGAAACACTTACACGTCATATTGTGCAAGAAGCAAAAAATCTCAATTATCGTATCGTTACACTCTCACCCACAGACATGAGTGAAGCCATCTATCACCGTATCGGTTTTCGCAACTATTGCGAACTTCACCACTATAGATTATCAGTTACCCATGAGAATTAAACTGTTATGTATAAAACACAGATAACGCTACCGGCAAATGCGCGTATCCTGGTTGTCAAACTAGCAGGCATAGGCGATCTCCTGCTCGCAACACCAGCCCTCCGTGCTTTGCGCGAGACATATCCCCAGGCAACAATTGACCTGCTTGTCACGCCAGACTCAGCAGGGCTACTCAACGGCTGGGAAGTTATTAATAACACTATTGTCCTGGATAAATATCTCTTTGATGATCCAAAATCTATACTGAGAAATCCACAAACGCTCTTACGTCTAAAAGCTCTATGGCAAACACTGCGCGGCGGCCACTACGACGCGGTCCTGCTCCTCCACCACCTTACCCTCCCCTTTGGCCGTCTTAAACATCAGTTGCTTATGCGTGCCACTGGAGCAAGATGGCGTATTGGACTGGACAATGGACATGGCTGGTTTCTCAATGTACGCGTCAAAGATAATGGCTTTGGTGCATTACATGAAGCTGAGTATAATATGGCAGTAGCAAGCGCGGCAGGCGCAACGATTAGAAATAAACAATTAGCGCTACCACTACAGGAGCAAGAGCGTGCAGAGGCAGATAAAATCTTATATGGGACAGTGGAAGCGGAAAATATAACCCGACCGATCATTGCTATGCATCCAGGAAGTGGAGGCTATAGCACCGCCCGACGCTGGCCACCCGAACGCTTTGCACAATTAGCGGACACGCTCTTTCATGAAGTGGGCGGACAACTCCTACTCATGGGCGGCCCTGAAGAAGCCGAGCTCCACCAGTCTATTATCAGTATGCTGCGCTCCAACATGCCTGTACGCAGCCTGGCGGGAAAAGGCACGATTAAGGTTGCTGCTGCTATACTAGAACAGGTTGATCTTTTCATCGGCAATGACGCTGGGCTTATGCATATAGCGGCAGCAACCAGAACCCCAACAGTAGCAATCTTCGGGCTCTCTAATCATAAAGCCTGGGGACCATACACAGGCGACACGGAGCACAAGCTAGCCACGGTAGTTCGACTCGACCTACCCTGTATGCCCTGCTTCTATCGCGATCACCTACTGGGTACGCCTGAAGGCTGCACAACACGGGACTGCCTCATGATGCTTGGTACTGATCCAGTAGCAGCAGCAGCACGTAAGATGTTGAGAGGAGGATTTCGCAATGGACACCAGAGGCAAGAGTCCGAGAATAGCGCTGGCAACATACACACCACTTGAATATAAGAAATTGCTGGCAACGGCAGTGGATGCCAACAATTTAGATAAGACATGGGAGGAGTGGTTAAACAATGTGGAGAGTGTGCGTATAAACTTCACAACCATGGGCTATGAATGTGTTGGGGTCGCAATCCAGGTGGATGCATTAGAACGCTTTTGCCATGAGCGCGGACAGGAAAACAACGGAGCGGCCCGTGCCGAGTATGCCTCTTTCCTACTAATGCAGCAGGAACAGAGGCAGACGCCTCGGCTGGAAAACAAGGCGCGAGCACCCAGAAAACAGTAATCTATGCCTCAATAGTGGAGGAAGTGACACGCCTGATAGGGCGTGAAAAATTACCAATCTCAACATCAGGCGTTTCACGGCGCAAGATGTCGATCATCGTGCGCATGCCCAGTGCTTTACCGAATGAATCTAGTTCAGGTATACGTGGCAGCAGCACCTCAGGATCAATATTGAGGTTACGCAATTGAATCAGGCGCAGGCCAGTCTCATGTATAAGCGAGAGCAAAGCCTCGACTTCGCGTTCGCGATCAATCATACCAGGGAAACAGAGCAGATTGATCGAGCTATAGACGCCTGCATCACGTGCCCTGCGTAGCGATTCTTTGACATCTTCGAACGTATAGCCCAGAGGACGGTAATATGCATTATATGTATCGGGATGACCAGAGATTGTACTAGCGCGAATAGTATCCAGGCCAGCATCATAGAGGCGCTGCAACCAGCGCGGATTGCTGGCATTTGTATTAATATTAATAACCCCTTTATCAGTACGTGCACGAATGGCTTTTAGCGCCTTCTCGATACGCGGCCACTGTAACAAGGGCTCGCCCTCGCAGCCCTGGCCAAAGCTCACAATGGCATCTTCAGCCTGCTCCAGGTGAGGCAACGCAACTTCCACAATCTCCTCTACAGAAGGAATAAACGAGAGGCGATCCTGTGGTGAGATCAGGTCCTCTTCTTCCTGTTTCGAGATACAGCCAATACAGCGTGCATTACAGCCTGGCGAGATCGCAATAGCCATCTCCCAGCGCCCCAAGAATAGATTGCTGGCGGTTGGGCAAGAATAATCAAGGGCGCAGTGCGCATGCTGGCTCACAACTCGATTCGCAGGATAAGCCGCTTGTTTTTCCTGGACCAGACGCTCCAACTTCTGCCGATTGAAAGAGCGCGGATGCCACTTGTGCGGCTCGTCCGTCTTCACAGCAGCAACGTAGAGTCGGCCATTCATTCCTGCCACAGCGCTATAGCCAAAGAAAGGCAAAGGCTCCGTATCGGGCACTTTTTCGTATGCAGGCAAGAGCGTACGTGTATAGCCGATAGGCAATAAGGCAGCAACGGCCCAACCACGCGCCGCAGGCAGAACAGAGCGTGCACCTGAGCGTTTAAGCCCCACAGCCAGACGATCGGGCATCATAGATAATGTCACACCCGTTGGCAGTGGCATCAGATCGGCCTCTTGCAGCGGCTGATCATTAAACGAGAGCGCTCCCAGACGTGGCTCTTCGCGAATCTCCCCCGTAGGGGTTGCATACAGTAGATATGGAGTTGCCATCTTTATCCTTGCGAAAATGCGGCCTATTTCTATGTCGCTAGTAATCTTTACTCATCGTTATGCAAACTTAATGCATGGGAGGGGGGGTTGCGGGAATACGCGGGTTGGTCGGCATATCTTCTGGAACTTCATCATCAAAGATACGCGGAAATGATCCTGTCACACTCGTCTGCACATGTGCCGCAACCCGTTGCTCTAATTCATGGGTATCCTCGTAGACAAAGCTCAAAAGAATATGCTCGCCGCGTAGACATTGACACATGTGCCGAATACGTGGGTGCTCCTCCTCCATCCAGGTGTTGACCACCGCCTCCAACATCGCCATGCTATCACCACAGAGAGCACTATCAAAGCCTTTAAACCTATACACCTATTTTATCCTTTCGAGTCAACACAGGAATCAGTTCACCGCCACCATCCAAAACACCAAAATGTAACTTTCCCCAAGGGACGAGGAATATTGTATCATCCTCATGCAAATTTTGCCACATGCTAGAAGAAAATGCAGACAATTGGCGCATTGCAAGCGAAAATTCTCTATAAAATATTTGATGAGCTTTATAAAGATACATCACTTGCAAGCGACAGAAAAACGCCAGTCAGGATAGAGTACGAATATTCGCACCCAGGCGCTGCAATTCAGAAAAAAAATGTGGATAGCTCTTGGCGATATGCTCAACGCCAGTCAGCGTCAAGCCCTCACGGCTACGCAAACCGGCGATAGCCAGCGCCATCAGGACACGGTGATCGCTATGACCATCAACGACTGCACCACCGGCGATACCCTGTGGCCGCCCATGTACAATAATCGCATCACGCTGTGGCTCCACATCACAGCCAGCACGGCTCAGTTCAGCACAAAGATCATTAATACGGTCAGACTCTTTATAGTGTAAACTCTCAATATTAGAGAACACGCTTTGTCCATCAGCGAAACAAGCAGCCGCGACCAATACGGGAATACAATCTATTATCGGATCACCATCTACTTCGACTCCATGCAAAACACGTCCTCCACGCAGAGTTACCGTATCGTTCTCGACATGCAGATCCGCACCCATCTTACGAAAGGTCGCAAGCAAAGCCTCACCAACCTCATCGCCAGCGCGCAGACGCTCCAGACGTATTTCACTGCTGGGATCATTGGATGCAGCATAGGCAGCCAACAGCGTAGCTGCAGATGGATAATCACCAGGGATAATGTACTCTCGCGGCTGATAGCGCTGCCCGGCAGCAACAAAAAAGTGGCGCAGAGCCTCATCGTGTTCGATGACCACGCCAGCCTCTTGCAATACTTCCAGGCTAGCTCGCACAAGAGGCATCGATTTAAGACCGTCAACAACGACAATCTCCAATGCGGTAGCAGCAAAAGGGGCCAGAAAGAGCAAAGAGCTAAGATATTGCGAGCTACGCGCACCCGAAATAGTAACCCGACCACCACGGATAGTGCCACCATGCAACGTAATTGGCAAGCCAGCTTCTGGCCCGGTCCCTTCACAATCCACACCGAGAGCAGTAAGAGCCTCTACTAACTCACGATTTGGTCGCTTCCCCAGAGATTGAGGATGATCCGTCACAAACGTAACGTCTGGCAAGAGCGCACCAACGCCCAGGAGCAAGCGCAATACAGCACCAGCATTACCGACATTAATGGTTTGTGGAGCAGAGGCACGTGGTCGGCCAATTCCTTGCACACGCAAGACGCGCTCATCTTCCCAGGATAAATGCGCCCCTAGCGCGCGGCACCCCCCAAAAAGCGCATCACTATCATCGCTCTGCGCAGGAAATACCACCCGGCTCTCGCCCTCAGCAAGGGTCGCAGCCAGAACAGAACGCAACGTATAGTATTTAGACGAAGGTATATCAAGTTGCCCGGCTTGCAGCACCGAAGGCGAAATACTAATTTTTTGCACCATGGCTTCTCTTCTTCTAACATTGAGAGATCATCAAATAGACAACTTGCACACGTAGAAGCATGCTCATTAGTGTGCAAGCACCTTTTCATAGCAACAGCGTAAAAATCGTCTCAATTATAAACTACTATTCCCAATAAAGATCGCGTGTCGAGACCTTATCTCAACAGTATATCAACAAAGTATGAAACATGTCAGCATTGTACTCTATAGCAACATATTTTCATACACACGTTATCACAAACATATTCACAAATATATTACGCATTAATTACATTTATAAATCACTCTGTAAAGCATTTAGAGTATAGGCTATTTCAAGAGATTTTTTGCTTTTTGTTGTATTTCAATGCACAACCTGCTATAATTGACATATTCAAAAGTATGAACATGAATGTTCTGGCTACTTCAGCATCTGGTCCTTTTAGTGTGAGACGAGGCCATACTACGGCACGTAGGCCTGAAGCCGCTTTCCACATGGCTTCATAAGAAATTAGTCTAGATGTCAAGCAGATAGGGGGCAACACTTCACCGTGCAGCAACAAAAAATTGTTATTGTAGGAGCGGGCATTATCGGGCTAGCAACAGCATATAGCCTACTCAAGCAAGACATAAAAAACGTGACGATACTAGAACAAGCCAATGTCGATCATGACAGAGGAGCGTCACACGGCCTCTCACGGCTGTTGCGCTTTGAATACGGAGACCAGGCATTTTATTCAGAGATGGTATGCTTAAGCCAACGGCGCTGGCAAAACCTGGAGCTAGCGAGCGGGAAGAAACTCTATACGCAGACAGGCATTTTAATGCTGGGAAATGAAAGCGATAATTTTAGTAAACACAGTTATCAGACACTTCACAATTTAGGACATACGCCTGAGCAGCTCACCCGTACATCCTGTACACAGCACTTTCCACAATTTGATACGGCAAACCATGATATATTTATCTATAATAAGAACGCAGGCATACTTCACGCTTCACGTATACTAAAAACACTACAAAGATGTGTTCTGGACCTTGGAGGAAAAATACTGGAGAATCAGCGTGTGATGCGTATAAGTAACGAGAGCAGAAAACGTCCGATACGTCTCCTGCTCGCTAACGGAGATGAAATGACGGCCGATCGTGTAGTGGTTGCGGCGGGTCCCTGGGTACATCATCTATTAGGAAATCTCCAACTGCCCGTACGTCTAACGCAACAATATCTTCTTTATTTTGCCAATTTACCAGTCTCGCTCTTTGGCTTATCTACCTTTCCAGCTTTTATAGCGGACGATCTCTACGGATTCCCCATTCATAGTACCTGTGCGGGTGGTGATGGGCCGCACTGGCTCAAAGCAGCTTCTCATAACTTTGGCGCACCCGCTGACCCCTACGAAGTGCCTCCCCCTATCAACAAGAGAGTCATTGAACAGGTAGCTGAGCGCCTCTACGCACTTTTGCCCGCTCTGCGACAAGCTGAATTGATACAGACAGAATCGTATATCTACGATGTCAGTCAGGATGAGAATTTCATTCTGGACCATCTACCAGATGACACGCGGATCACTTTTGCGACGGGCTTAACCGGTCATGCGTTCAAATTTGGCCTTTTGCTGGGAGACATGGTAAGTAGCATGGTTTGCGAGACAGAGCCTGTTATTCCTGTCGAACGCTTTCAGCTGGCACGCTTCTCTCGTCAATGGCAGCACTCGGTCGCCTGACGTAGTTTTCTTTATAGAAATTTCTAATAGAGAGCTATTGCAACAGATATGTTCCGATATATGTATTAA
>Ga0302321_100005572_pt1 | contig 11027 bp, 8 predicted proteins | sample Fen_T0_1_FD_202505 | JGI IMG/M metagenome (GOLD analysis project Ga0302321, IMG submission 202505) | Peat permafrost microbial communities from Stordalen Mire near Abisko, Sweden - Fen_T0_1 | ecosystem: Environmental > Terrestrial > Soil > Wetlands > Permafrost | place: Sweden: Abisko...
GAATGGCAAAGTACGGTGGGTGCACGTCCGCTCCTTTCCGATTCTCGATTCTACGGGCAAAATCTATAGAACCGTCGGCATCGCGGCGGATATTACAGAGCATCGAAAACTTGAAGATCAGTTCCGTCAGGCGCAGAAAATGGAAGCGATCGGCACGCTGGCCGGCGGCATCGCGCATGATTTCAACAATATCCTAGGTGCGATTCTTGGTTATGCGGAACTGGCCAAAACCGAGCCCGTCGCGCCGTTGACGGAAAAAAGTCTGGATGAGATTTTACTCGCGTGCAAACGCGCGGGCGACCTGGTGAAGCAAATTCTGGCATTCAGCCGGCAGCAGGAGCAAAAGCGGGTGCCCTTGCAGCTGTGGCGTGTGGTAGATGAAGCGATCCGTTTACTGCGTGCGGCGTTGCCCTCGACCATCCAGTTCGAAACCGACTTATCCAGTGCCGTTCCCAACGTGCTAGCTGACGCCACGCAGATTCATCAAGTCGTCTTGAACCTTTGCGCCAATGCGGCGCATGCGATGGCCCATCGAACCAACGGTCGCTTGGGTCTGAAGATCGACCGCTTCGAAGCAGATGAAGAATTCGTCGCGGCGCATCCGGGCGGCCGCGCGGGTGTTTACACCCGACTCACCGTGAGTGACAACGGGCATGGCATGGAGCGAGCCGTGCTTGAGCGAATTTTCGTACCGTTTTTCACCACCAAGGCACCAGGGGAAGGCACGGGACTGGGGCTGGCGGTGGTGCATGGGATCATGCAAAGCCATGAGGGCCTCGTCACGGTCTATAGCCGAGCCGACGAGGGAACTACTTTCCATCTCTATTTTCCAGCGTTCGAAGGTGGCAAGATCGAGCCTGCGCTCGCTTCCGGTAAGATCGTGCGGGGAAAAGGTGAGCGCATTCTGGTCGTGGACGATGAAGTACACCTCGCCCATATGGCCGGCAAGGTACTCGAAAAACTCGGCTATGAGGTCGAAGTTAGCACCGATCCAAACGCAGCACTGCAGGTGATCCGTAACTCGGCCAAAGACTTTAACCTCGTGCTTGCTGATCTGACCATGCCCGGTCTCTCGGGGCTCCAGCTGGCGGAAGCGGTGTTGCGTGTGAACCCAGCGATGCCGATTGTGCTGATGACAGGCCACCTCACCAAGCAGACAAGGGAACTTATCCATGCCGCCGGCATCTGTGATGTACTGATGAAGCCGATCACGATGCGGCAACTGGGTGAGACCGTACATCGCTATATAAATCACTAGTTTTACCGAACCATGGCACATATCCTACTCGTCGATGACGACACTACTTTCCGCACGATGCTCAAGCTCAAGCTCGGGCAAATGGGTCACGTCGTCCACGAAGCCGCGAACGGCAAGCAGGCGTGGACGCTTTTTGGGGCCGAGCCTTCCGAACTGATTATTTTAGATCTGATCATGCCTGAAGAGGAAGGGCTTGAGACCATCCAGAAATTCAGGAAAAACCGCGTGGCTGCGAAAATTCTCGCAATCTCCGGAGGCGGTCGGCTCGATCCACGTGACCTATTAAACATCGCCAAGCAGTTTGGCGCCGACGCCGCGCTGGCGAAGCCGTTTACGCAGGAACAGCTGACCGAGGTCCTGCGTAAACTGCTGCCGACCGAGCGAGATTAGCGTATTTTCAAGAATGTCGTAGCCGCGTCAGTTTAGACGCGGGGTTGCGCGCTCCCATGCTCGACCGCTGATTAATTGCAGCGGCTAGGCTTTATTTAGAACGAGTAGGCAGCGCCAAAATCACTGAAGGATGACGAGCTCCGCGCTCAGAGGTTTTTGATAATTGCGTCGGCCATCGCTTTGGTGCCGACCGATGGTTTGCCAAAGGCGATGTCGCCGGTGCGAACGAGGTCGACCGTGACGGTCTTGCGCACCGCGGCTTCGATTTTCGCTGCGACAGCGTCTAAGCCGAAGCTGTAGCGAAGCATGAGCGCGGCCGAGAGAACCTGGGCGCAGGGATTGGCGACGCCTTTACCTGCGATGTCCGGAGCGGTGCCGCCCGCGGGTTCGTAAAGGCCGAAGGGTTTGCCGAAGGAGTTTTTGCCCGTGCCAAGCGAGGCGCTGCTCATCATGCCGAGCGAACCGCAGATGACGGCCATCTCGTCGGAGAGGATGTCGCCGAACATGTTTTCGGTGAATAGAACGTCGAACTGGTTCGGGTCGCGCGCGAGCTGCATGGCGGCGTTGTCCACGTACATGTGCGAGAGCGCGAGGTCGGGATGATGCTTCGCGAAGTACGCAACCACGGTCTTGCGCCAGAGCACGGAGGTTTCGAGCACGTTGGCCTTGTCGACCGAACAGACTTTTTTGCCACGGGAGCGGGCGGTGACGGCGGCGACCTCGGCGATGCGCTCGATCTCGGAGGTTTTATAAATCATCGTGTCGACGGCCTGCTCTTCGCCGTTGGGCAACGTAATGGTGTTTTTCGGCTGGCCGAAATAGATGCCGCCGGTCAGCTCGCGGATGCAGACGATGTCGATGCCATTGGGGATGCGCTCGGTCTTGAGGGGCGAGGCGTCACGAAGATCTGAATACAGCAGGCCAGGGCGGATGTTGGCGAAAAGGTTGAAGGCTTTGCGCAGCGGCAAGAGTGCGGCGCGCTCGGGCTGTTCCTTGGGCGGAAGTTTTTCCCACTTCGGTCCACCGACGGAGCCGAAGAGAATGGCGTCGGCCTGCTGGCAGAGCGCGAGCGTAGAGTCGGGCAGGGCTTTGCCGTGGTTGTCGATTCCGGCGCCACCGACATCGGCGGCTTTGTAGTCGAGGGTGAGACCTTCCTTTTTGGCGACGTGGGTGAGCACGCGCAGGGCCTCGGTCATAACCTCGGGTCCGATGTAGTCTCCGGCAAGAACGGCAAATTTAATAGTCGGCATACGAAAGGGGCTAGAGCTAGCGGGCCCGGGCGGCGGAGGGAAGGGGAATTTTCGCGATTGCACGGCGGCTGAATCCGGGTGCAGTGAGCGGCGATGAAGATTCACGTCCTGCCAGCCGGACCCATCCAGACCAATGCCTACCTTTTGACCGCCAGCGAGCGCGGCGAGGCCGTGTTGATTGACGCGCCCGGCGATGTTTGGGCGGAGGTCGAACCGATTTTGGCTGAGGCAAAATGCAAGCTGGTCGAGTTGTGGCTCACGCACGGCCACTGGGATCACATGCAAGGCGGCGCGGAGGTCGTGCGCCACACCGGTGCAAAAGTTCGTGCCCATCTCGACGACCGGCCCATGATCGAGACACCGGAAATCATGGAAGAAATCATCGGCCGCGATCTCGGACTGGAGCCCGTCAAGGTCGACAACTGGATCGCGCAAGGTGACAAATTCAACGCGCTCGGCGTCGAGGTGGAAGTGCGCCACGTGCCGGGACATTGCCCGGGCAACGTGCTGTTTTATTTTGCAGGCAACAAAGACAACAAGGCCGCGGGTACGGCGTTTGTCGGTGACGCCTTGTTCGCCGGAAGCGTTGGCCGCACCGATCTGCCCGGCGGCAGCATGAAACAGCTTGAGCAAGCCATCCGCGCGCAGATTTATACGCTGCCCGATGACACATTGGTGTTTCCCGGCCACGGACCACGAACCACTGTCGGTACCGAAAAACGCAGCAATCCCTACGTGCAAGCATGAACGAGCACGAAAAATTCATGCAGCGCGCGCTGGAACTCGCGCGACAAGGCTGGGGCACGACGCCGCCGAATCCGATGGTCGGCGCGGTGATCGTCGAAGGCGGATCGATCGTGGCCGAAGGTTTTCACGCGCAAGACGGCGGCCCTCACGCCGAGAAAGCCGCACTGGCGGCGCTCGGTCGCAAAGCAAAACCCGGCGCGACGATGTACGTGACGCTTGAGCCGTGCTCCACCGCGGGACGCACCGGCGCCTGTACCGAGGCAATCAAGGCCGCTGGCATCTCGTGTGTGGTTGTGGGCGCGACCGATCCGATGCCCGACCACGCAGGACACGGCTACACGGTGTTGCGCGAGGCGGGCATCGACATTGTGACCGGAGTTTTGGAGCGCGAGTGCAACGACCTGAATCTGATTTTCAATCATTGGGCGGAGAAAGGAACTCCGCTGCTCGCCGCAAAATCGGCTGTTACGATCGACGGGAAAATTGCCACGAGAGCAGGCGAGTCCAAATGGATCACCGGCGAGGCGGCGCGCGCTGACGTGATGCGTTGGCGGCGGCTTTTCCCGGCCATCGCGGTCGGCGCTGGCACCGTGATGAAGGACAACCCCAAGCTGACCGCTCGCATCGCTGGTCAGGAAGAATGGTGTCCGGTGCGTTTTGTATTCGATGGTTTGTTACGCAGCGTGGGCGAAAAAGTCCTGCCGCAAGTTTACGATGACGCTTTTTGCGAACGGACGATTGTCGTCACCACGCCGCACGGCGGACTCGGTTACGTGCGCAAATTGCGCGACATGGGCGTGCAAGTCTGGGTGCTGCCGTCGCCGATGCAGCGTGTTTCGATCACAGATTTCCGGGCCAAGTGCGCGGAAGAAAAAATCAGTGGTGTCTACTTCGAAGGCGGCGCGCATCTGGTGAGCGAACTGCTCGCCACGCGGGAGCTTGATTACATGTTTATCTACCGGGCACCGGTGCTGCTGGCCGACGAAAAAGCCAAGAGCGGCTGGCTTGGTCTGCGCGGCGACAAGCTCGACCAGGCGGTTCGCCTGACCGACGTGCGCCACGATCATTTTGGCGATGACCAGTTGATGCGGGGCCGGGTGGTGTATCCGCCAAAATTACACATCGATGAAGCTGTATTTAGCCTCCGGTAACGCACACAAGGTTCAGGAATTTCAAGCGCTTGCCGACGCGAGTGGGTGCGGAATCGAGATCATTTCCGCGAAGTCGGTAGGCGGCATGCCACACGTCGTGGAGGACGCAGGCACGTTCATCGGCAACGCGACCAAGAAAGCGCGAGCGCTGAAAGCCCTTCTGCCGTCCGATTCTTGGGTGTTGGCCGACGACAGTGGCCTGTGTGTCGACGCGCTGGACGGCGCACCCGGCGTTGAGTCAGCCTACTACGCCGGTCCGCAAAGCGACAGTGCTGCCAATCTCGCGAAGTTAGTCCAGACGATGCGCGATGTTCCCGACGCACAGCGCGGCGCACACTTCATTTGTGTGCTGTTGCTGATCGACGCCGCCGGTCGCGAACACGTCTTCGAAGGCCGCTGCGATGGTCGGCTACTACACGATCAGCGCGGCGGCGCCGGCTTTGGCTACGATCCCTTGTTCGTGCCAGCGGGAGAATCGCGGACTACGGCGGAGATGGCCGAAGCAGAGAAAAATGCGATCAGCCACCGAGGCCAGGCCGCGAGTTTGCTTTGGAGATGGCTGTCATCATCGACATGATATGCGCGGCTGCAGCAAAAAGCCCCTCACAATATAGAGGGGCTTTTGATCGATACTATAGGCGGAGTTTAGAATCCGGCTCGCTCGACATAGTCATCGGGTGACTTGGCTCCTTTGGAGATCACCTGGAAGTTGCTTTGCGATGGCACCAAGGCTTGGGGTGTGCCCGGCGGGAATTCTCCATTTACAAGAAACTGATGGAAGCGAGGCGAGGGGAAGTTGTTGGCACCATGCGCTGCATAATAAACTTGGATGTCTTTGTTCGCGTCACGTCCATAGGCCTGTTTGATATGCTGAACTTCACTGGTGAACATCGATACCATCGCCCCCTTAACCACTAAAGGAGTACAAGCGGTTCCATTGGTTTTGTAGAAATCTTCCAAGGCATGCGGGAAAAACTCGAAGATCGGAAAATCACCCGTGGCGATGCAGGCGGAGACTTCAATACGTTCAGTCGAATTTTGCCATTCGACGGCCCGATAGGTATTGGAATCTGAGCCCCAGCCAGGGAAGCTGTTTTGGCGACGGGTTAAAGTTTGTACGGAAGAGGGCTCATTCAAGTACTTGGTCTGAGTCGCCCATCCGGGACTAAGCACGGTAAACATATCGCAGAAAATCGCGGAAGGAATTTCAGGATTGTTTGCGCTCGTCGCAGTCCCGGTATCAGTGGTGGCATATTTAGTCGGATCGGTGGATGTTACGTTCGTGCCGGTGGCATAGTTGCCATCACTATTCCAACTACCTATCAGGTACAGAGGGGCATTAGTGGCTACGGTAAATCCTGAAGTCAGGAGGTTGTTTGCTGTGGCATCGAATTTCGAAGTGTTTACCCTTGGGAGCCGTTTCGCATTGATCACTTGGAGCGCCATGATGGCGTTGGCCGGATCGGTTATAGTACTTGAATCCACAGTTGCAGGGTATCTCCGGAATTCCGGGGCAATGGGCACGGTCTTGTCCTTGCGTTTGATCGTGGTTGAGTCGGATGCACGCAGGGGATACCGGGTCTCTTCAGTCGTGGCGTATTGGAATACATACGTGTCTAAATAACTCCCTAGATTAGACGCTGCAGGGTCGTTCCAGTCCGGGTTCCAAGGTTGTGTAGCATTCTTGGAATAAACACTAGTCGAAGGCGCCGGATTCACCGATGCCGCAGGATTTGCAGGATCATACACGAGTTTGGCCGAGGTGGGGAATTCTACGTAGACAATGCCATTCCACTCCGAAGAACCGTTATTAAAAGCTTGTCGAAAGGCATCTGCCTCGGGGCCATACTTAGCTTTAACGTTTGCGAGAGGTTCTTCCATGATTTCTCTTAGCCGACTTATATCTAGGGTAAGAAGGTGCACGCCGCGGCCTAGACGTGAGTCATGTAGCCCGTAAAGGGGAAAGGCGCCTTCCTGAACTGCACTTGATGGAATAGCAGGATGGTTTGCTGCTGACCAGAGGGCTATCGGAGTACCGATATTCGCCAAACATGTGTTGTCCCCTGTAGTCGCAGTCGAATAGGTTGGGGGCGAGTTCACCGCATAATAATTCTCGATATGATAGCGATGCCACGACTCGTATCGCACCTGAAGATTTGTCAAAGCAATGCCGGTATTTGCGCGAGGAATAGGCACGTCGGCATTCGCGGCTGCGGTGGTGATCTTAAGCTCGGTCCCCAATACATCTATCGATTGAGGGGCAACGCCTGCAGCATAGTTGTAGCTACCACCATTAACCGTCGAATTTTCAACACGCCTATAGTCGGCGCGACCAATGACGTCGGTTGGAAATGGTATCGCTACGCGATCGGTCGGATCGTTGGCCCGGGGCATAGATGCTGGTTTTTTGTAGGCTCGTACAACATATCTCGACGGATCGAGGCTTAATGGAAGCGCGGCGTATTTAGCTCCCGATGCAACTTTCCCATAATCGGACGTAGGTTTGTACCAAGTGGCATTGTTGTTCGGATCGGCAGTGTTTAGATCGAGCCCTATTGCAGGTAAATTGCCTCCAGAATCTCGTGCTTGATATTCTACTCTTAATACAAGTGAGGCATTGGCCGACAAATTGTAACGGTAATTGGTTTTTTGGCTGGGTTCAGTCACTGTGCCGGTGCGCAAGATATTATCTTTCGGCAGGAGCGGCTCGATCAGGAAGTACGGGCTGTTGTTCGCCGAGCCATCTGTATTCATGTTATAACCACTCGAACCGATGGGATTGATAATCGGAACGTCCTGCGACATGTCTTGGAGGTAGCCTTTGAACGTTTTGGCCGCATCTATCCATCCTGTAGGAGTTGCCGTCGTGGCCAAACGACTGTCAGTGGTCTTATTGACGTATTTATAGAGAAATTTGCCAGCTGATGGAGTGTCTATATAGATGGGTATGTCGCCATCAGAAAGAGGATTGTAGGTGGTGCCGTCGCCGGCACCGGAGGCTTTTGTATTGAATTTCGCCGGGTCTAGATCCCCATTTACCAATTCTGGTACCAAGCCAAATGCATTCGTGCCTGAATTACCGCTCTGGTCACCGGTTATGCAGGAACCACGATAGAAACGATGGCCTGCGGCGACAAAACCGTTATAGATAGCATGGTCACCATCATGGGCGTTGAGGATCAAATTCCCATTGGTATGTACCGAGCCCATGACCTTAAAACCGCGATGAAGATGGAGCTGACCCTGGAAAAAGACCGCATGCTGAAAGAGGTTGGTGATATTGTAATTGATATCTTTACGGGCGTAGGATGTTGCGGTGATGCCTCCTTGTTTCGCGGTAACGGCGGAGACAAGGGTGATCGTTTCTTGGTAAACCCACTGACCCCGGGTGGGGTCAGTATCAGGAGTAGTCGTTGGATCTTTATAGATGCGTGTCTGGCTAGCGGGACGGGGCATTATAGTGACTTTAATATCAGTGAAATCGATCGGATCGCTTCCGCCTGGTGTGGCAGGCAAGCCGTTCTTGTTTCTCAGGAAATTGAGTGCGTCATCGGGAAAGGTGAACGCTTTAGGCGAGCCCGAACTAGGTGGAATGTAGTTACTGGCATCGAGGCCGTTTTGGTTGGCATCGTTTGTAACGTAAGCGTACGCATAGTCGATCGCGGCTTCGGCTGCGTTCGCCGAGTGTAATTTCAGCTGTTGGCGTATTCCTGCTTTGCGTTGGAAGTTGATTAGGCTGGCAACGGAACCTGCGATCAGGCCCACGATCGCCAGCGAGATCATGACCGTCATGAGAAGTGCGCCTTGATTGGATCTTTTCATAAAATATTATTAACGGAGGTTGATAGAAACTTCTGTAAGATTTTGGTTAACGACTTTGCCAATTGAGTTCTCCTGGCGTATGAGAGCGATGCTGGCATTGTTACTACTATTTAGTTGGGCAAAGGGCCCGCCAGGCGCGATAGAGGTCAGCTTGTCCTGGACTAGGGCTGGATCGCCGGTGAAAGTATCGATATTCTCACGCACCAGTTGAGCGACTGATTTAAGGTTGCCTGCGCCATCCTTTGGCGCGGTGACTTTGAAAGTCCCTCTTACGTCTTTCGGATATCGCTTCAACGTTCCGTTAAAGTCGGTGTTATTACCAGTGTAATAATATACGATGATGTCAGTAATTAGTTTTGTGTCGACGCCTTCGAGTAGTTGGCTCTTTGAGAGAACGAGCATTTTTCCGCGTTTAAGGCCGGTGGCTGGGTCATTATCTTCGACTCCGATAACGATAGGGTCTCCCCCATTTACGAGCCAGGTGGATTTATCTGCGGAGTTTATTACGGTGATCAGATTGGCTATTTTTCCGTCAATTTGAAGTTTTGTAGCCAGGCCCCATTGCTGTATACTATTTTCGACATTGGCCATGGATTTGTAAGACGCTTTGGTTCCTTCGAAAAGGAACCAAGTGGCTGTACCAATGACAACGACGCCCAGGGCCATCGATACCATAATCTCCACCAGTGTCATGGCAGAAACACTTGATTGGGGAGCTGTTTTTCGTAAGGAATGCATGGGGTGGTCGTTAGTTAAAGTTGTTAAAGCTGCAATTCGTAGCAGGGAAAGTAAGTTGTATCTGATTGAGTGTCTTCATTGGCTTGCCACCGACAGCCCAGCGGTCGATGAGCGTAAGTTCCAAGATGTCGAAAGCGGGATAGGTGCCCTTGGCGGTGACATTCCGCCTTATAGTAATCCAGTAATCGACTAGGATCGAGGGCGCCTTGGCCGTCGTGTCACGGCCGAGTTTAAAATTTACGGTGTTCCAATCCGAGTTAGGAACTTTAGAGGTGACCTCAGGGGTGTTGGTGCCTGTCGTTTTAGCATAATCCTTCTGATTGATATGCAGGGTTACGGTTTTATAGCCGTCGACGAGATCCGAAGGGTCGACGGTGGTAACGTTTAGAGTCAACGGGGTGGCTGTATCAGCGGCTTGATAAGCCTGCCAGATTGCATCAGCGCCCATGTTTTTAATCTGATCGGCTATGGCAAAGGTGCTGTTGGTAATATGGACGTTCTGAGTTTGCCACGTTGAGTAACGCAGGTTCTGTATAAACAGACCGGTGAGGCCTGTCGCGCTCATAGCAAAAATCAGCATCGATACCATCACCTCAACGAGTGTGAAGGCGTGGGCGAGAGTCTTTACAGGGCGCTGAGATGATATGCGGGAGATGCCGTTCATAATAGAAAGAGTAACAGTTCACTGGTTTATCGAAAAGGGGCGGATGACGGAAAAAGGGCTCTATATAGCTAGGGTAGAACGGCCCTAGCTGGGGTCGCTGCGGACGTAGATGGCGGCGGCTTGGGAGCGCCGCGTGATGTTTAATTTGTCGAAAATGTTAGCGAGGTAGTTCTTCACCGTTTTCTCGCTGAGGCTGAGGTCCTGGCCGACTTCTTTGTTGGTTTTGCCTTCGGCGATCAGGGCGAGGACGCGCCGTTCTTGCGGCGAGAGCGAATCGAGGAGCTTGGGCTGGTTCGCCCCGGTTTTGACGAGGTTCATCACGCGGGCGGTCACCGCAGGGTCGAGAATCGATTTGCCGGCGGCGACATCGAGGATGGCCTGCACGAGGCCCCGTCCGTCGATTTCCTTGAGCAAATAGCCGTGTCCACCGGAGCGGATGGCTTCGTCAACCAGCCGGTCATCTACAACCGAGGTGAGAAAAAGGATGCGCGTGTCGGGTAGTTGTTGTAGGATTTGCCGACAGGCATCGAACCCGGAGCCATCGGGAAGACGGATGTCCATAAGCACGACTTCGGGTTTGAGCCGGGCGGCGGAAGCGACGGCGTTGGCGACATTGGCTGCTTCACCGACGATCTGGATGGCGCGTTCGGCGCCGAGCAGCGTGCGCAAGCCGGTCCGGACGAGTTCGCTGTCGTCGACGAGGAGCAGTTTCACCGAGGGTGGGTGCGAAGATTTCATGATGGGGTGGTGTTCGCGCTCACGGGTAGGGTGACGACCGTGCGGGTGCCTTCGCCGGGCGAACTGGTGACGCGCAACGCTGCGTAGATGCGGTCAGCGCGCGCCTGGAGATTGTCGAGGCCGTGGCCTCTGGCATTTAGTTTTGAAGGATCGAAACCTTTCCCATCGTCTTGAACCAATAACCCGATTTCCCCGGCGCTTTCGTGCAGGCGAATGGTGATTTTGTAAGCTTCGCCGTGGCGCAGGCTGTTGCTGACAGCTTCGCGAAT
>Ga0302321_100005573_pt1 | contig 11027 bp, 14 predicted proteins | sample Fen_T0_1_FD_202505 | JGI IMG/M metagenome (GOLD analysis project Ga0302321, IMG submission 202505) | Peat permafrost microbial communities from Stordalen Mire near Abisko, Sweden - Fen_T0_1 | ecosystem: Environmental > Terrestrial > Soil > Wetlands > Permafrost | place: Sweden: Abisko...
TAGCGACTGGGATGGTAATTATTCATCCGCGTGTGTTGATCAAATTAATTTCAAACTGCCCCTACCCGCTTGCAAACATAACCCGTAATCAGGAATAGCCGATGCGACATCATTTTGAAATAGAAACCCTGCCCCAGACAAAACCTCTATTAAAAATATCTTTCAGATTTATATCTGTTTGTTTTTTTAGTTTGATTCTTTGGTTTTTGCTATTTGTTTTATTTGGATGCAGTATCAAAAATTATACAGGTAAATTCTCCGACGGTTCCGAGACCCATGCCTGGATATGTAAGTTTGGCACGGACACCGCTGTTAAGGATTTCTCCGGCTCGGTCAATAAGGATGGTAGTCGCAGTTTTGCTTTAGGTTCGTCGGATTCTAACCAAACCGCCGGGATGGAGCAAGCCAATCAATTTATATCGACGATTGTCGAGGGCGCGGTTAAAGGGGCGGCGGCAGGGTTGAAGCCATAAAACATGTTCCGTCTGGGAATTTAAACTCAATCCGGAAAAAATCCAACATCAATAATCTGCTCGAATTCCCACGGGCATTCAACCGGAAAATTTTTTTTAAAAACGCCGGTTTATTCGACCGCATCATCAACTGCACGCGGATAAGCTAGCTAATCAGGTAAATCTGTGGCGAAAAACTTATCCACAAATTTTGTGGATAACCCGCCTTATTTCGCCTGTTTTTACCGGGTAATATTTTGATAAATAATCTGTTTTGTCAGATTGTCCAATTTTTAGCCAATTCATCCCAGCCCTTCATATTCATTTTCAATTTTCGTGCCGCTATCGCGTTATTTCGCGGTTTTTTGAATTAGTGCCAAAACTCATGTGCAAATGGCACAAACTTTATGTCACTCTACCTGCTCACTTGCAAACGTGAGCGGAAATGAAACCACACTCCCATGTATTAAAAGCTTTGCAAAGCTCGCTTTGGGCCATCACCCCGGAAGCGCTGAATCAGGTTATCGCCATCGCGCAAGGCTTCGGCGATCCTGAAGCGGTCGCGACCCGGCTGGGCAAACCCCTTGCCAACACGCATTCTTCCTCTTTACGTGATGGCGTGGCATTAGTCCCGGTGATCGGCCCTATTTTTCGCTATGCGGATTTGTTCACGCAAATATCCGGCGCGACTTCGATTCAAACGCTCGCCACTGATCTGCAAACCGCCGTTGATGATCCCGCCGTAAAAGCCATTATTCTTGAAATCGACAGTCCCGGCGGTCAAGTCGCCGGCGTATCGGAATTCGCCGCCCAAGTACGCGCCGCCACTGCCATTAAACCCGTTACTGCTTATATATCAGATATCGGCGCGTCCGCCGCTTACTGGATTGCTTCAGCCGCCGGTGAAATCGTGGTCAGCAATACCGCGCGGGTGGGTTCAATCGGCGTAGTCATGCAAGCCTCGATTAATGATGACGAGAACACCATCAAATTTATCAGCAGCCAATCGCCGCTTAAACATGCTGACCCGGCCAGCGATATAGGCAAAGCCCAGAATCAAAAAACCGTCGATAACCTGGCGGAAGTTTTTATAACCGCCGTGATGGATTATCGCGCTACCACGCGCGAGGCTGTTATCGCCAATTTTGGCTTGGGTGGCATGCATATTGCCGGTGATGCCATTGCCGTGGGCATGGCGGACCGGTTAGGTTCGCTGGAAGCGCTTATTACCCAACTCTCTGGCATCCCCTCTTTTTTAAACCCCTCCCGACAAGGAAAACCCGCTATGAATCAGCCCCAAACCCTCACCAAAGAATCGCTCTTTGCCGAGCAGCCCGATTTTGCCAAAACCCTGACCGATGAATATTACCAAGCCGGTCTGTCCGTGGGCATTGCCCAAGGCGCTGAAAACGAACGCGCCCGCATTCAAGGCATTGAAGCCCTGGCCACTTTAGGCCATGACGCCTTAATCGCGCAATTCAAATTCGACGGTAAAACCACCGCCGCCGAAGCCGCGTTAAAAATCCTCGGCGCTGAAAAAACCGCCCGCGAGGCGATGTCGGCTAAATTATCAGACGATACGCCCAAACCTGTTCCTCACGCCGCTCCGGCGTTTAACGATGACAACGCTGACAAAACCACGCAGTTAACCGGCAAAGATTTGTGGGAACACCAATATAAAACCGACGCTACCTTAAAAGCCGAATTTCCGACCATGACTTCTTATGTAGCCTATCAAACCGCCGTTGAAAAGGGCTTGGTTAAACGTTTAGGAGCAACAGCCTGATGACTACATTAGCAAAAGATTTGCCGCGCGATTACCAGCTCGGCGACCTCGAAGATTATCCCGTTATCGCGTCCGAGATTATTTATCAGGGCGCGGCGGTCGGTGAAAACGGAGCGGGTTACGCACGGCCTTTGGTGGCCGCCGATCCGTTCCTGGGCTTTGCCACCATGGGCATGGATAACAGTCTGGGCGCCGCCGGTGAAAAACTGGTACAGGTAAAAACCCGTGGCCGCATTCAACTACCGATTGCAGCCATCGCCATTACCGCCAATGATCGTCCGCCGGTCTATGCGAGCGATGACAACACATTTACGCTCACGGGGACCAGCAACAGTAAAATCGGCTGGGTATCGCGTTGGGTCAGCACCGGCGTTGCCATCGTCGAATTTGAAGCAGTGAGGGTCTAGCCATGAGTTTAGGATCATTATCGAGCCGGGCGATCATCGGCACTTTTTACGAAGTTCTGGAAGTTACCGCAGCGGATTCATGGGTTAACCCGTTGTCCATGCTGTTCGAGAGCAACCAGGAATCGGAAACCTACAAATGGCTGGGCATGTCGCCGGTCATGCGCGAATGGATCGGCGGCCGTTTAGCCAAAGGTCTGCGCGACAACGGCGTGACTATCGCCAACAAAAAGTTTGAAGCCACGCTGGAAATACCCGTGGACTGGATGCGCCGCGATAAAACCGGGCAGATTCTCATCCGGATTAATGAAATGGCCAAACGCGCCAATAACCATTGGGCGCAACTGTTATCGACGCTGATTCTTAATGGCGCTTCGCAGCTTTGTTATGACGGTCAATATTATTTCGATACCGATCACAGCGAAGGCGATAGCGGCGCGCAATCAAATTCAATCAGTTATGACGTAGCTATTACGACGGCTCCAACAGCGCCTGAAATGCAAAGCGCCATTTTGACGGCAGTGCAGCAAATGTACGGTCTACTGGACGACCAGGGCCAGCCGATGAATGAAGATGCTACCGATTTTACGGTGATGATTCCTGTAGGATTTCTACAATCTGCAGGCGCGGCACTGGGCACCACCGTATTGGGCAATACCTCAAACCTGATTCAAGCTGTGGGTTCCTTGGGTGGTTTTGGCGTAAAACTGGCTGTTAATCCACGGCTCACCTCCTGGACAAACAAGTTCGTCGTATTTCGTGATGACGGCTTGATTTCACCGTTTATTCGCCAGGAAGAATACGGCGTTAAAGTGGATGCCATCGCCGAAGGGTCCGAGCTGGAATTTAAGGAAGACGTGCATCAATACGGTATCAAGGCCATGCGCAATGTCGGTTACGGTTACTGGCAAAAGGCTTGCCTGGTTACATTGACTTAGGGTCGCCGCGATGAAAATAAAACTTGAAACCGCGACCACGATTCCGGCAGGCGTAGCGTTAAAATTAACGCCGGAACAATACGCCGCCCGCAGTCATCTTTTAGAGTTTCTTGATGCTAAAGAAAAGGTGTATGTCGGCGTTGTCCCGCATCAGTTTAAAGCCGGTGAAACGATAGAAATAGCCGGGGATTTGCCGAAAGGCATTTTGCCCGTTTATGACTGGCACAGGGGGTTGTTAACGGACGAGGAAATTAATCAGTTTGAAACAGAAACTGAACAACATACGCAAAAAGCCGCGCACAGGAAACCCAAAAAGCCGGTTAACGAAGACGGGGAAAAGAATGGGTAACACCAGACTACGATTAGCGCGTGGTTTTACTCTCATTGAACTGATGATCGTGGTGGCGATCATCGGAATTCTCGCGGCCATTGCCATTCCAGCTTATAACGATTACACCACGCGCGCCAAGGTTGCCGTTATTATCAGTCTGGCCAGCAGCGGCAAACTGCCGTTGATGGAAGAATATTCCAGCAACGGACAAATGCCGGTTACTCAGCCATTACCGGGCACTATTATCGGCGACTGGCTGAAATCAATCGCGGATTCAAAATATGTAGGCTCTACGCCAAGCTATGGCGTCGCCGGTATGGGTGGGTTAACGAATAATCAGGCCAAAGTTTTGGTGACATTATCGCCAACCATTGGCGGCGATGCGTCATCAAAAGCGATTGAATTTGTCTACACGGTGACAGGCGGAGGACTGGCTTTTGAGTGTTCCGCGACAGCCGCCTCCAATCCGGTGGCGGGAACAGGCGCGGCGACCAGCGTGCCGCAGCGCTATCTGCCGTCTATCTGCCGGTGAAAAAAAGAGGATGATTCTGAATTGGATAAATTTATTAAGGGGCTGGTATTGTCCACGGGCGCATCAATGCGTTAATTTTAAAATTGATGAGCGATTAGGCATGAAGGAATGCCTGGAATGCGAAAAACTATATTGGTTGCGGGACGGCAGGCCGGTTTATCCAACGCTTAAAATCAGGAAATAAATAATGGATGTGCTTTCGTCGTTATTCGCCAATACTGGGCTTTTAGGCGCAATATTAGCCTGTCTGTTCGCCTTGATTTATTTTCTTATCAAGAATCAAAGGACCGAACACAGCGAGTGGATGAAGTTGCAAGCGGATACTAATACAACATTAAGAGAACTGACCGCCTGCATCCGGCTTTTAACAAAAGATCATTGACAAAACAGACAGGGCGAATAAATTCGCCCCTACAAAAAACCAAAATGCCGAAAGATGATCACAGAAAACCCAAAAACAGACAACAGGGTGAAGACCGGAGACAAAGTGAATATCATTACCGGCTGTTTACCGATGGAGCCAGCATAACCAGGGAGCAAGCCATCAATAGGATAGCCGCCAGTCACGCGGATTTAAGCGATTGTTATGGCATTTGTTTCCAGGCGGATCATTGTTTAATTCAATACCTGAATTTTAAAGAAATGACTAAAACAGAATTAGAAAAATTGGATTTGCATAGGGTAGGATCAAGTTATTACGCCAAAAAAGATGGATAAATAAAAGATGACTTTATCAATTAAACATTCATTCACCGAAGCCGCTCTTGATACGGCTTTAATGGCCACATTCGGGGAGACGGTTTTAATTAATAAAGCCGGAGGCGATATTCCCATACAAGCGATTTTTGAAAGGATTGAACAAAACGATGCGGTCGGAAGAATAGGGTTTAACGATGCCATCTATACATTAACAGTCAAGGCTAATGATATTGAAGATAACGGGATCGCGCAGTTTGACAGTATCACAGTGCGCAAATATCAATATAAGGCGATTGCAATAACAATTGACCGGATCAGTGAATTAGCGGTGATTAAAATAAAACGATTTTAATGATAAATTTAAAGATAAATTTAGATCAAAGTGATTTGCAACGGTTTTTAAACGTAGCGCCGCGCACGATCTTTAACGCGCAGCGGTCGGCGCTACGGACCACGACCACCTTTGCCGATAAACTGTTGAAAGACAGGATGGCGCTTGCCACCGGCTTGCCCGGCAAAGTGTTTAAAAATTTCCGGGTGTTTAAACGTTCCACTGATTACCAGGGCATTATTTTTTTAGGGTTGAATCCGGTTAAAGCCGCTTATGCCGGAAAATTAACGCAAGAATCCGGCGGCGCGTCCGCAGGACAATATTATTGGGCGGGCGGTTTTGTCGCCAGAATGCGCACCGGCCATATCTCCATTTTTAAACGCAAGGGCGCACAGCGATTTCCGTTGGTTGAACAAGTCGTCGAACTGCCGCAGGCGCAAGTCATCGCCGGACAGGTGGCCGATGAAGCCGCCAACGAATTACAGCGCCGTTATCTGGAAAAACTGGAAGCGGGTTTGCGATGACTCATGTTTACGATGCCGAGCAGATGATTATTGACCGTTTAACGGCGCTGGCGACTGTGGCGCAAACGGATGAAAACGATGAGACAACGTATCTGCAACTATTCAAGACCATCAGCAATCCGTCATTGATCGCCGGTTTAACGGATATTGGACCCTTATTGCCGGCGTGTTTCGTGATGCCGGGCGCGGCGGATATAGCCAGTCAATTAACCAACGGCACCGGCGTGGTTGAGGATCAGGACTGGCATTTGATTATCATTGTCGAGCACCAGGTATCTCAAATCGACGATAAATTAACCGAAAACCTGGCCGGGATATTACTGCAACAGTGCATTGAAACATTATCCGGTTGGTTGCCGCCCGGCAAGAACTTTTTCAGGCCGTTTATCTACGCAGGACGCGCCGAACCTGAATACAATCTGGGTTATGCAGAATTCAGCCTGATATTTAAAATCAGGAAAATAGTGGTGAACTAAATGACTGTCCACGAAAAGCACGAAAATTTTGATGATGATTTAGTCACGGTTGTGTTTAAAACGCAACATGTCCATGCAGGAAAAATTTATAAAGCCGGTGAAACCCTGCGCGTTAACGCAGCGATGAAAACCTGGCTTATCGAACGCGGCGTCGTCATGCCGATTGAAAAAGACATTTTAACTTTAAGCGAGGATTAGATCATGGCCGGATTATTAGCCGAAGGCACACTTTATTTAAACCGTGAATTAAACGGCGTCCCTACCGGCTGGAAACAGATACCCGGCCTCGCTGAATTCACTATTTCCAATAAGTCCGATATTAAAGAGCAAATATCAAAAGATAAAGGTTCTTACGGGCAAATTACCGCTTCAGTCGCTATCCCCAAGCCATCTGAGTTAAAGGTCAAAATAACCAACTTTGACCGCACCTCGCTGGCTATGGCGCTGATGGGCGATGAAGCCGATTTAAGCAGCGGATCAGGCACGGTATCAGATGAAGCGATCATCGCTAAATTGGGCGTTTATGTGCCGCTGGCAAGCCGGAATATCACCGCTGCCAGCGTAACCGTTGAAGAAGCTGTCGCATCCACGCCCGCGTTGACGTTTGTTGAAAATGTTGATTATAAAATCAATTACGCGTTGGGTATGATCGAGGCGATTACGGGCGGACTGATTACCGCCGAAAAGGCTTTAAAGGTTAACTATGCGCATGCCGCCATCGCCGGATTTACCGTTTCTGGCGCGACCAAGCCGCAAATACAGGGCGCTTTAAAACTGGACGGACGCAACCTGTCCGACGGAAAAGCGTTAATTATCAATGTAGATCGAGCGCTTTTGGTATCGGATGGCGATGTTAATTTTATGGATGACAAATTTGTTGAAATAGGATTTGCCGGACGGATGGAAACAATGAGCGGAAAAATCACGCCTTATACCGTCGAATCATTCTAGGAATTGCGCCGTAGGAGCGGCTTTAGCCGCGCTCATCGCGGCCAAAGCCGCTCCCACCGTAGAAATCAATATGCGCAACAGCAAAACGATAAATCTTGATGAAAACCGCGTTATTACCGTGCAGGAGTTGCGCGTTAAAGACATTCGGCAGTTATTATCCGGATTCACCGACCTGGATAAAATAGATGTTAATACCCTGTTAGGGCCGCGCTTCGCGGAAATAGCGGCTTTGGTAACGCCGTTTATTGTTTTCCCTGAGTGCGAAAGTATAGATGATTTAACAGGTAGTGAATTGCAACTGGTGATCGACGGATTTAAACAGGTGAACAGCCCTTTTTTGATCCTGGCGGGACTCGAACCCGCCGCGCCGGAAACGACAGAGACGCCATCGACCGGCTCTGTTGCAGATTGATTGAGCGCGGTCATAGCAGGGTATTTGACTACGGCTGGGGATTTTTTTTGAATGTACTGAAATTTAATAGTAGCGAATGAATACAGTTTCGGCTATCAATTTGGCAAGAAGGACATGCAAATATAAAATCCCAAGAATAATTGTCTGGCTGCTGCATAGCAGAGCCAGGCAGCGATGCAATTATCCACGACTAAGGTTTAATTTAACGGGAAATAGCGTAAATCTGATCAGCCGGGGTTATAAACCCTGGCCGGCATACTAATATATTTTTAATATTAAATTAATACTAAATTAGTATTTAATTATCTCAGGTTGGATTTAGCGATAGCGTAACCCGACAATTATCATGGCAAATGTCGGGTTATGCTATCGCTAAACCAACCTACAAAAACGGAAAAACAATGGCCGGTTTACGTGATCTAGCAATCAGAATTTTAATTAGCGGCGAGGACCAAACCGGCCCGGCTATCCGTAGTGTAAACGCGGGCACGCAATCGATCATCACCGGCGTGGAACGGCTTGAAACCGCTGCCAAGCGCATTCTGGGCATAACCTTATTCGTGGGCCTGGCTAAAGAGGCCATCAGTCTATCAGACAGTTACCGCACCCTGGAAGCCCGGCTTAAACTGGTCACGGACGGCACGGAACAATTCAACACCGCGCAAACCAATTTATTCGCTATCGCCCAGCGCACCCGCACCGGGCTGGACGATACCTATACCATTTACGGAAAATTAGCCACCGCTATCAAAGTATTGGGCGGCACGCAGGAACAAGCGTTCGCCACTACCGAAACCCTCAATAAAGCTATCGCCTTAACCAGCCAGGGTGCAGCGCAGGACTCGGCAGCCATCCTGCAATTCTCGCAAGCGTTGGGCCTGGGCATGTTACGCGGCCAGGATTTAAACTCGGTCATGTCGATGGCGCCCGGCCTGGCGAAAGCCTTGGCCGACGGCTTGGGCGTTCCTGTCGCCAAATTGCGGGAAATGGCCGAAGCCGGTCAACTCACATCCGATAAGTTGATCAATGCGCTGAGCAACAGCGCCGGTAAGGTAGCGGCTCAATTCGCCGTGCTGCCGGTCACGGTTAGCGGCGCGATGACGCAGGTTAATAATGCCCTGCTTAAGTTTATCGGCAACTCGGACGTTGCCAATTCAGCCACATCCAAGCTTTCAACCGTTTTACAAGCTGTCGCCCAAAACTTTGATGCCGTCGTTTCCGGCATTATGACCCTGGCGGAAGCCTATGCCGCGCGCCTGGTAGTTGGGATGATCGCCTCCACCAAGGCTTTTTTTGATAATGCCGCCGCCGCTCGGATAGCGGCCATCGCCCAGCAGGAGGCCCGCGCCGCTGCTATTGCTTTATTGCAGGTTAAAGCGCAGGAAGCGGCGTTAACTGTGCAACTTAAACAGCAACTGGTATTTGAGGCGGAAATGCGCGTGGCATTAACGGCCAACACTACTGCGCAAGCCGCAGCCATTACGCGGCTAACCGCCGCGCAAAAAGCAATGGAAGCCAGTCAAACCAGATTAGCAACGGCTAATACGCGCCTGGCCTCGACACAGGAAACCGCAGCCGTATCCAGCGGCATTTTTTCGAGGGCTTTGGGCGTGTTGGGCAAAGCGTTAAACGGCTTATTTGTCGTTTGGATGGCATGGGATTTCGGCAAAATGATCGGCGAATGGGCGGTGCAATTCAAATGGTTTGATGTGCTGACCGCAAATATCGCACAGATGACCGAAAAGTTTGTTGTTTTTGGCAGTTTCATAACCCGGCCTTTAACGTTTGCCAGTGTTAAAGAATTCAGTGCAGAACTGGATGCACTGGGCGTGCGATATGATGGAATCCGCGATGACATAGGCAAAGTGAATGGCGCCGATGCCGATAGCGCCGGCAAAATAAAAGCCGCCGAACAGCAAAAAACCGAAGTCATCAAAGCCGCCGCGCTGGAACAACAACAGGCGTTCGCCGCCACGCAGGCAGCCATCAAATCCCTGACCGCCACCATTGACACGGAAACCAAAACCCAAGCGGCCGCCATCCAGCAAGGCTTGACCGACCGGATAGCCGCCATCGATGCCGCCGATATCAGCGACACCGCCAAAGAGTCGCAACGGGTGGCCGCTAAAGTGGCCGCGATTAACCAAACCATCGCCCTGGATCAACAGGCCGCCACGTTTAAACTGCAATTGATTGAGCAGGAATACGCCGCCGAACTGGTTAGCGCCAAGGCTAACGCTGACCGTCTGGCAGCGGTTGAGACCTCAAAAAAGGAAGCAAAACTATCCGTTTACCGGGGCATCGCGGATTTTTACGCGGGCGAAGTCGCCAAGCTTTCCACGCTTTACGGCGAGGAAAATGCCGCGTTCGCTCAATCACGCGAGGATATTCAAGCGCTGGCCAACACTCATGAGAAGGCGTTACGCGCTCTTGATCAGGAGGGTAAAACCGAGCATGAAAAAATAGCGCAAGATCAAAGTGATTTTGATGCCACTATGAATGAGATCCGGGAGGAGCGCAAAAAAGGCGAGAAAGCGGATTTACAAAAAATCAATGAGTTGACAGCTGAGGCTAAAGACCTGGCGGGTAATTTAACGAAAACCAACGTTGAAGGCGATCTTTCCCAGTACAAAGCCAAGGATAATTTGAATCGTCTTTATGACGTTGAAAAACAGGCGCTGATTGATAACGGCGTCGCTCATGGAAAGAATGCGTTAGCTGTCAAATCCGCTTTGGACGAGGCCACTGCCGGATTAACTACCGCCAATGCCAAAATCACTGAAATGACCACGGCGCTTTCAAAAGAATACCTGATGAAAGTTGGCATGGATGCAAGCAGCCTAAGCGCAGCGCAAGCGGCTATTGCCGAACTAACCAAACCGGAAACTAAGGTGATTACTATCGTTACCCAAAATGCCCAATCAATAGGCGGCCCGGTTTTAGGTTACGAGGGAGGAGGCTATCCAAAACGCACCGGCATGCTGCCAGGATTCGGCGGCGGCGATAAAATACGCGCCTTGCTGGAAGCGGGGGAATTTATTGTTCGCAAGGAAGCCGTACAGGCGTTAGGCGTGCCGGTCATGCGCCTGGTTAACGCCGGGCAATTACCCGCTAAATTCGCTGGTGGCGGCTTGGTTGACGCCAATAAAATACGCCGGGAAAGCCTGGCTGCAAGCAAACAGATTAATTAT
>Ga0302321_100005574_pt1 | contig 11027 bp, 9 predicted proteins | sample Fen_T0_1_FD_202505 | JGI IMG/M metagenome (GOLD analysis project Ga0302321, IMG submission 202505) | Peat permafrost microbial communities from Stordalen Mire near Abisko, Sweden - Fen_T0_1 | ecosystem: Environmental > Terrestrial > Soil > Wetlands > Permafrost | place: Sweden: Abisko...
GCCGTTGTGACCACCGAACCCCAGGGTGTTGCTCATCACCGCGTCGACCTTGTGGGGAACGCCCCGGTGGGGCACGTAATCGAGGTCGCAACCGGCCTCGATGTCGGGATTGTCAAGGTTTATCGTAGGCGGTACCCATTGGTCCCGGAGGGCCAGGATGCTGAAGATGGCCTCAATGGCCCCGGCGGCGCCGATGCAGTGCCCCGTCATGCTCTTGGTCGAACTGACCTTCAGCTTGTAGGCGTGGTCACCGAACACCGCCTTGATGGCCTTGGTCTCGGTGGGATCGTTAATTTCGGTGCTGGTACCGTGGGCATTGATGTAGGAGATGTCCGAGGGCTTCATCCCCGCCATGTCCAGGGCCATCTTCATGGCCCGGATGGCTCCGAGGCCTTCGGGGTGGGGGCTGGTCAGGTGGTAGGCGTCGCAGGTCATGCCGAAACCGGCCAGTTCCGCGTAGATCTTCGCCCCACGTTTCTTGGCGTGTTCGTACTCTTCCAAGATGAGAACACCGGCACCCTCGCCCATGACGAAACCGCTGCGGTCTTTGTCGAAGGGGCGGCTGGCCTTTTCCGGGGCGTCGTTGTACTTGCTGGTTACGGCCTTGAGGACGCAGAACCCGCCGATTCCCAGCAACGTGATCGCGGCCTCGGTACCGCCGGAAATCATCACGTCGCAGACGCCGTCCTTGATCCAGCGGCTGGCGTCGCTGATGGCGTCGGTGGCCGCACTGCAGGCTGTCAAAAGAGAATAGCAGGGGCCTTGGGCGCCGGTGATCATCGCCACGTTGCCCGGAGCCTCGTTGCTGATAAGCTTGGGCACTGACATGGGGGGAATGCGGCTCGCGCCTCCTCCAGCGAAGATCTTCTGGTACGCGGTCTCGAGAGTTTCGACTCCGCCGATTCCATTTCCCAAAACAGTGCCGATCCGTTCGGGGTTCAGGTTTTCGCCGATTTTGATACCCGCGTCTTCCAGGGCCTGGAGGCTGGCGTAGGTGGCGAACACAGAAAATGGGTCCATCTTCCGGGCTTCCTTGCTTTCGAGGTAGCGGCCCGGGTCAAAATCCTTCACCTCGGCGGCGATCTTGCAGGAAAGCTCCTCCGTGGCCACGTGGGTGATGGGGCCGATACCGCATTTCGCCGCTTTCACCGCCGCCCAGGTGCTGGCCACGTCATGACCCAGGGAATTCACGGTTCCCATACCGGTAACTACAACACGTCTCGTAGACATAGCATTCTCCTGAAGGAATTTACATTAACATTCCGCCATCGACGGTGATGGCCTGGCCAGTCACGTACGTCGACAGGTCGCTGGCCAGCCAGAGGGCGGCGCCGGCAATTTCTTCGGTCTTGCCCATCCGGGCCATGGGGATACGGCTGAACAAAGTGCTTTTTTGATCGTCGTTCAGTTTGTTGGTCATTTCCGTGCCGATGAATCCAGGGCAAATGGCGTTGACTCTGACACCCCGGGGAGCCAGTTCCTGGGCAAGACTCTTGGTCAATCCTATCAGTCCCGCCTTGGAAGCCGAATAGTTGGTTTGCCCCGCGTTGCCGTGCAGCCCCACCACGGAACTCATGTTGATGATGGACCCGCCCCTCCGGCTGAGCAGGTGCATGGACACGGCTTTGCAGACGTAGAACGCGCTGGTTAGGTTGACCTTCAGCACCTCTTCCCAGGCGTCGGCCGGCATCCGGGCGATCAAACCGTCTCGGGTGATGCCTGCATTGTTCACCACGATGTCCAGGCCGCCCGACTCCTTGATGATTTCTTTGACCGCAGCGGTGATGGCCCCTTCGTGGGAAACGTCGGCGGCCTTGAAAATGACCTCGGTTCCCGATTCGGAAGCAGCGACCTTGAGCTTGGCCAGGTCTCCTTCAGACCGGCTGACCGCGTAAACCACGGCGCCATTCCTCAGAAACGCTTCGGCTATCGCATAGCCGATACCCCGGGAGGCTCCGGTCACCAGGGCTTTTTTGCCTTTCAACAGCATTCGATTCTCCTCGATTTCGTCCATGAACGGCTTGCCATGCTAACCGATCTGCTGAATTTGTTCCAGTTTTCCGGCCACATGGCAAGGTGTGTCGTCGTGGAACGCCCCCCAAAGCCCAGCCAGAACCGACCCCGGGCCCGCTTCGATGAACCGGGTAAAACCCGCCTCGAGGAGCGCGTGTTCCTCGGTGGTCCACCGCACCGGCGCGGTTACCTGCCGGACCGCCAGGGCCTTGGCGTCCGCGCCCGTGGTGACCAGCCCGCCGGTCACGTTGCTATACAGCGCCTTAGTCGGGTTGCGGAATTCGACGGTCCTGAGAGCCTCTTCCAAGGAACGTCCCGCCTCGGCCAGCAGCGGAGAATGGAAGGGTCCCGAGACCTTGAGGACGATCACCCGCCGGGCTCCGGCGGCCTTCAACGCGTCGATGCCAGCGGCCAGGGCCGCGGCCGTACCGGAGATCACCACCTGATTGGGGCTGTTGTAATTCGCTCCGTAGAGGTCGGTGATGGCGGCGGCGGCCAGAGCTTCATCGACCTTTTCAGGGCTGAGACCGATGACGGCGGCCATCCCCGGGTCGCCCGCAGACCGGTCGAGGGACGAAGCCGCTTTGGCCATGAATTCTCCCCGGAGCTTCACCAGGGGGAACACCTGGGCCGCTGTGAGCACACCCGTTTCTACCAGAGCTGCATACTCGCCGAGGCTGAAGCCGGCGGCCCCTTGGGCGTGAATGCCGTGGTCGACCAGCACCCGGGCCGAAGCGAGGTTGGCCAAGGTCACCGATATCTGGGTGTTGATGGTTTCTTTCAGTTCCTCTTCGGTCCCTTCGAACAGAAGGCGCTGCACATCGATGCCCGTGGTGTCGGAGGCCAAAGCGAACAAGTCGCGGACCGCGGAGCTGGCGTCGAAGAGGTCCCGGGCCATGCCGGGGTACTGGGCCCCTTGTCCGGGGAACAGGAAGGCGGTTTTCATGGCGGCACTCTAGCCCACCCTCGCCAAAAAGTGAAGATCCCCGTCCCTTCGTTCAGAATTGGCCGTGGAGGAGGGGAGGACTTCCCTTCCAACGGAACTGCCTAGCCGACTACAATGGCGCCATGTCCACCCTCGACGAGCGCGAGCAGCTCATCCAACAGCGCCAAGCCGAGAAGTATGTCAACGTCATCCGGATGACGGTGCTCGTCTTCTTGACCGTCGCGCTCGCCCTCCGGGGAACGGGGGGTGCCGGATCAGGACTCCTTTGGAAGACCTTGCCCCCCTTGATCCTGGTGGCGGTCTGGCTGTACGCCGTGGCGGTTCAATGGGCCGTGTCCCGCGGGTTTTTTCCCCGGTACCTCCCGTGGCTGACCACCGTGGCCGACCTGATTTTCATCGCCGTCGGTTTTGCCCTGGAGTGGGAACTCTCCGACCGCTCCGCCGTGGCCCTTTCGACCAACCTCAACTGGGGGTATGCCCTCCTCTTCCTCTTGATTTTGTTCTCCACCTTGAGGGAAAGACCGGAACTGACGCTGTTCAACGGGGGAGCCAGCACCCTCCTCTATGCGGCTTTCTTGGCCGTCTATTTTCCCGTCGAGCCCTTCGCAGGTTTCTGGGGAGACCAGATCTTCCGGACGATGTTCCTTCTCTTGGCGGGTTTTTTCTCGGGATTCCACGCCCGTTCGATCCGGAAAGCCTTTCAACGGGCCGCCACCGCCGACCGCCTCAGACGCGAAACCGACTCGCGGCTCAAGGTGCTGGCGCTGCATTTTCCCGGGGTGTTGTTTCAAGCCGAAATGCTGGGCTCCGCCTTCCGCCTCCGGTATGTCAGCGACGGCAGCCGGGAACTGGTGGGTGTGGAGGCCCGGGATCTGGCCAACAACCCCGATCTGTTTTTCTCCAAGACGCCTCCAGAATTGAAGGACACTCTCCTGAGCCGCCTGGTCGGCGATTCCGAGGGCCCTCCCACCTGGGAGGAGGAGTTTCCTTTCGAAGCCCCCGGGGGAAGGCAAGCGTGGTTCAAAATCACGGTTACCACCCACAAAACCCCCCAGGGCGCCTTGGTCATCAACGGCTTGGTCAGCGACGTCACCGAGCAACGCCGGACGGCCGAGGCCCTTCGGGAGGCAAACCAAGCCAAAACCGATTTTCTGGCCACCATGAGCCATGAATTGCGGACTCCACTCAATGCCATCCTGGGGAACGCCGACCATCTGTCCCGTCTGGCGGATCAGGAAGACGACAAGAAGGCCTTTCGAGACCTTCAGGCTTCGGGGGAGACCCTCCTCGGCCTTATCGAGGACATTCTGGTCTTCAGTCGGTTGGAGGCCGGCCGGCTGACCGCAGAAATCAGGCCTTTTGCTTGGGTGCCCCAACTGGAAGCCTTGGTCGACACCTTCCAGCCCTCCGCCCAGGCTAAAGGTCTGAAACTCGTCGTCTCATGGGCTCCTTCGCCGGTGTGGATGTGGTCTGACCTTCTCCGTCTGAGGCAAATTGCTGCCAACCTCATCGGCAACGCCATCAAATTCACTCCGTCGGGATCGGTGGAGGTGTCTGCCTCCCTGGGGCCGGAAAAAGCCCGTGACGGAGAGCTGTGGTTCCGCCTCTGCGTCTCGGACAGCGGCATCGGTGTGCTGAAGGAGTCGCAGGAGAGAATTTTCGAAAAGTTTACCCAGGGAGAGCACGGCAAGAGCCGTACCTATGGGGGCTTGGGTTTGGGCCTTTCCATCAGCCGGTCCCTGGCCGAGCTCCTGGGCGGAACCCTGACGTTCCGTAGCCGCCCCGAAGGCGGAAGTGCCTTCACGCTGAGCATTCCCGTTAGGGCCGCCGACAGTGTGGATGGCGCCACGCTCCCCGGCGCCGTTTCCGATCCGGGTACCCCTACGCGAATTCTTCTCGTGGAGGACAATCTGACCAACCAAGACGTGGCCACTCGGATGCTTCAACGGCTAGGCAGCCGGGTGGATTTGGCCCCCGGGGGCCGGGAGGCGGTGGAACTTGCGTCCAAGCGCTTCTACGATCTGATCTTCATGGACTGGCAAATGCCGGTGATGGACGGCCGTGAAGCCACCGCCAGGATCCGGGCCCTCCCCGGTGGCCAGGATCTCGTCATCGTGGCGCTGTCGGGCCACGCCCTTCCCGGGGACAGGGAACTGCTTCTGGCCTCGGGGTTTGACGACTATTTGTCCAAACCGGTGAGGATGGACGACTTTCGGGCGGTGTTGGCCAAGTGGGTCAAACCCCGTCGAGACCCAGGATGACCTCGAGGTTCTTGCGAACCAAATCGCCCATGTTCGTGCACGCTCGGAAATCGTCGTTTTTGTGGAAATGGGCCAGACCGGCGGCCAATTCGGCCACTTTCTCGACCGGCGACAGCGTGTCGTGGCTCATGGAGACCAGGAGGTCGTCGATGCGGTTCCAGCTGGTTTTGGCCCGCCGGGCCATCAGCGCCCGCTCCTCCACCTGGTACTGACGGATGGTATCGACGGTCAAGAGTTCCCAGACCAAATCGACGATGGGTTTGTTTTCCTTGTGGAATTGGGGGAGGTAGACCCGGATGTCGCCCTCGTAACTCTGTTGATCAAAGTCGATGGCCCTCACCCGGTACTGCTCCTCGTCGAAGTCGAGGGTGACATCCATCACGTAGTTATAGGCCCGCATGTCGCCCAGCAGGCGGGTGAAACAGCGCTCGTTGAATTTCACGAATTCCTTGCAGATCCGCACTTTGTTTACACCCGACCGTTGAAAGTAGTCACCGATGAAATCGTCACCGGGGATGCCTGCGATGTGCTCTTCGACCAGAGTGTCCCCCCGGACGAGGAAGTGGATGTTGTTCGGCGAGAGCAGATGCTCGAGTTCCAAACCGTAGATGCGGCTCGCGTCGGCCTTCTTCACGTAAAAATAGTCCTGATTGTCGTTGTAGCTGTTCACCACTCTGATGCGGAATGGATGGCTGTTGGCAAAATGGCAGAAGTCGATGCGGTCGATGTCGAGGTGTTTTGCCGCACTCAAGTCTCCCGCCATCTTCAGTTGGCAATAGAGTGCCTTGAGGTTTTCGTCCAGCTCGGCCCTCAGGGACGGAGGATGGATTAGAGTCTCCCAAAGCGTGTTGTTGCCGTGCTTGTCTTCCAGGGCGATGGCTTCCGACCAGCCCCAGAGGTCTTCGTATTTCGTGTTGAAATCCAGTTCTCTGCCGTAGTCGTCCAGGTACAGATGAAAACGGCTGGAAACAGCGTAGGGTGGCTTCTTCTTGGAAATGACGACGTTGTCCATGGCGCCCATTCTCGCATGGAGGCGGAGTGCTTTTGAAGCGTCGTTCGGGACGGAGGCGGCAATTGACTTGCCCCCTCTCCCGAAGATACTTTGGTTTCCATGACCGACAAATCTCTCCCCTTCACCAAAGCCGAACTCGAGGCTGTGGCCGCCCAAGTCGCCACCCCCTTCCACCTGTACGATGAGCCGGCCATGAAACAGAACGCCCGGGAATTCCTCCAGGCTTTTTCCTGGGTGCCAGGTGGCTTCCGGAACTACTTCGCCGTCAAGGCCCTGCCCAACCCGCATATCCTGGCCAGCTTGAAGGCCGAAGGGATGGGAGCCGACTGCTCGTCGTTGGGTGAGCTGTTGCTCTGCGAAGCCGTGGGCATCACCGGCGAGTCCATTGTCTTCACTTCCAACGACACCCCCGCCAAAGAATTCCAGAAAGCCGCCGAGTTGGGGGCCATCATCAACCTCGACGACCTTTCCCACATCGACTACCTCGTCCAAGCGTTGGGAAAGCTGCCGGAGATGCTCTGTTTCCGGTACAACCCCGGTCCGTTGCGCCAGGGGAACGCCCTTATCGGCAAGCCCGAGGAAGCCAAGTACGGGTTCACTAGAGAACAGCTGTTCGATGGCTACGCCAAGGCCAAGGCCGGCGGGGTCAAGCGCTTCGGCCTTCACACCATGGTAGCCAGCAACGAACTCGACCCCGACTACTTCGTCGAAACGGCCAAGATGATCTTCTCCCTGGCCGTGGAGATCCATCAAAAGGTCGGGATCCGGTTCGACTTCATTAACCTCGGGGGAGGAGTGGGCATTCCCTACCGCCCCGACCAGACCAAGGTGGACCTCGTCTACGTCAGCAGAAAAATCCACGAAGCTTACGACGCCCTCTTGGTGCCAGCCGGTTTGGCCCCGGTGAAGATCGTGATGGAGTGCGGCCGGGTTGTGACCGGCCCCTACGGGTATCTTGTCACCCGGGTGCTCCATAAGAAGCACATTTACAAGGACTACGTCGGCCTGGACGCCTGCATGGCCAACCTGATGCGCCCGGGCATGTACGGTAGCTACCACCACATCTCCGTGCCAGGCCGGGAGCACGGACCGAAGAAGGTCTACGATGTCACCGGTTCGCTGTGTGAAAACAACGACAAATTCGCCGTCGACCGGGAAATTCCCGACCCGTCAACCGGCGACCTGTTGGTCATCCACGACTCCGGAGCCCACGGCCATTCCATGGGTTTCAACTACAACGGCAAACTCCGGAGCGCTGAGGTGTTGTGGAAGGGCCAGGGCAAGTTCGAGGTGATCCGCCGGGCCGAGACCTACGACGACTTGTTCGCGACCCTGAACTATCCGGGACTAAAGTCCCACGCCTAGCGGCGGAGGAAATTTCCCTTCAAACCGCGCTGTCCCTTTCTATGTTGCCGCGCCTCCTGTAAAACGGCAGCATGATTACGGACTATCAAAATGAATACCAGGAAGTAGGGGCTGTTTACTTCGACTCGGTCCACTTCCTAGCCTCGCTGTTTTCCACCCCTGGGGAAATCGACGCCAGGGCGCCGGTTCCCCGGGATTTTTCCCCTTGGAAGGCCCGGTGCGAAAGCCGGCGACCCTTTTTGTACAAAAAAGGGACGAGGGTTACCGGTTTCTTGGAAATGGATGCCTGCGGCCACATCGATGGACTCTACGCGGCGTTTTCCCACCAAGACAGCACGGCGCCGTTGCTGGAACACGCCATCGCTGTGGCCCGATTCCGGGGGACGAACAGGGCGCTGTTTGTCGAGGCCCTGGCTGCCTCGGAGGGCCTCTATCGGAAGTTCGGTTTCAAGCCCATCGAGGTTGTTCTAGCCCATCGGTCGGGTCACGGATTCGCCTCGGTCCGCATGTGTAAATTCCTCTAGACCGGTTCCTTTTTTCTTATCCTCGTCCTATTCTCCTTCCATGACCACCTCCCCCGGTCCCACCTTGTTCATTGTCGCCACCCCCATAGGCAACCTCAAAGACATCACCCTCCGGGCCCTCGAAACCCTAAGGGAGGTCGACTTAGTCGCTGCCGAGGACACGAGGCACACGCTCCAACTGCTCAACGCCCACGGTATTGTGAAGCGCCTGATCAGCTGCCGGGCCGCCAACGAGGTCCATAGCGCCGACGGCATCGTGAAACTCCTCTCCGAGGGGCAAAGCGTGGCGTACTGTACCGATGCGGGCACCCCGGGGCTCAGTGATCCCGGGGCTGTGCTGGTGGCCAAGGTTCGCCTGGCTGGTTACCCTGTGGTGCCGCTGCCGGGGCCTAGTGCCTTCGCCTCTCTGCTCAGTGTGGGAGGCTTCGGAGGCCGGACGGTCACCTTCGACGGCTTCCTCTCGGTGAAATCGGGGAAGCGCCAGCGCCGGGTCGATGAACTGCTGGCCAGGGAGGAGGCCTTTATTTTGTACGAATCTCCCTTCCGCATCGTCAAGCTTTTGCAAGCGATCGCCGATACGGAACCTGACAGGAAAGTTCTGGTGGCCAGGGAAATGACCAAGAGCCACGAGGAATTCCTTTCGGGGACAGCCCTTGAAGTCTTGAACGACTTGAAAGGCCGACCTATAATAAAAGGTGAATTCGCCGTGCTGGTATCCGGGGCGGTTTCCGAAGACGAGGACGACGTCAAGGAATGAGTTCAGGGTGCCGATAAACGAAGCACAAGGGGAAGGTTATGACGATAGACCGCATGGGATCTGTGGATCCTCTCAAGAACCTGGGCAAGGCCGAGAAATCCGCCAAGCCCGTCACAACCGGCCGACCAGACTCCATCGAGCTTTCGCTAGAGGCCAAGAGCCAAGCCGAACTGCTTTCCACCCGAGAGGTCGTCCGCTCCACCCCTGAAGTCCGGATGGACCGGGTTGCCGAGCTGAAGGTCAAGCTCCAGGATCCCAACTACATCAACAATGCCATTTTGGAATCGACGGCCGAGGGAATCCTCAAGTCCTTCGGTCTTTGAACGCGGGGTTCGCCCCTCCCACCAGGAAAGCCGTCGTCCTCGACGGCTTTTTTTTATTCCATTCAACCGGAGGTGCCTTCCATGGAGTTCCACTTTCCTCAGCACGTCTACCTCGGCCAGGGAGTGAGCCAGAAATTCGGTCTGGTCGCCAAGGAAGCCGGAGCCCGGGTGTTGCTGCTGGCCGACAGCGCTTTCGACGGGACTAAGGAACTCGGCATCCTCACGCATTCTCTGGAACGGGCCTCGGTTCCCTATCTGGTTCTGCCCAGGAACCCGAGGCAGAATTTGGCCGAAGCACTGAAGGAAGCCTCGAGTGTGGCTCAGGCCAGCAGGATGGACGTCCTGGCGGCTCTAGGAGGGGCCGACCAGCTGTCTCTGGGACGGGCCGTCGTGAACGATTTGAGCGGAAACAAATCCATACCCTATTTCGAAATCCCTTCCGGCGTCTGCTACCCTCTTCTCCTCCGTCCCGAAGTTTTCCTTTCCACTGGCCACCCCACCGGTGTCCGGTTCACGCCCTTTTCTCCTACGGGAGAGCATCACATTTTCCTCGACCCTCACATGTCCACCGGCCAGACATCCAAGGCTTCGGTGTCTTCGTTGCTCGAGGCTTTGTTCTACGCGGTGGAGACCTGCCTGCACGACGTTTCCGGATTGGCGGAGCAAAGCCTCGTGGTCGGGGCCGTCGAATCCATCTGGTCCACCTTGAAGAAGATTTACGACAACCCAGCGAACGCTGAGTACCGGCTGTTGGCCACCCAGGCCGGGTTCAATATAGCCGTCGCCAGCGCCTTAGGGCCCCGGGGTGCGGGGGTGACGTTTGCCTTCACATTGGCGGGGTTAGCGGGATTGTCCACTTCGGCGTTCGGAAGCCTCTTGTTGGCTCCCCTGCTCGAGTACTACGCTCCCAAGGCGGGAATTCGAATCCGAACCCTAGCCCGGGCCTTTGGTTACGAAATCGACGAAGGTGAGGAAGCGACCCTTGGGCCCAAAATCGCCCAGGATGTGCGCAAATTCCTCAACGCCCATCAGCTGCCTTTGAGGTTGGTCGACTACCAACTGGTGGACACTCAGATCACCCAAGCCGTGGATGTGGTCCGGGGCCTTGACCTTCGCCGCGGCGGCATCCTCGAGCCCGACCAACTCACCGACTTCGTCCGCTACGTTTTGTGATCACCCTCCGCAAGCTCGAAAGCTTACCTGATCGAGTCCGGGGACGGAAACTGATGGCCTTGTTGACCCTGGATCACGACCCGATGTACGACGCAGGAGTGGTCCGGTTGGCTTTTGAACTGCTGAAGATGGTTCCTCCGACCAAATTCGGCACTCCACGGCAAAAAAACGTTCTACGCCAGCGTCTCGCCATCTGCTTGGGCATCGCCGCCGCCGACTGGGACCTTCAGGCACCACCGGATCGGGAAGGCGAGGTCACTCGGTTCCCTTTTTCCGCCTGGTTGGATGACCTGCGTTCGCCGTTCAACGTTGGGTCCATCGTCCGAACCGCTGAGGCATACGGGTTCGAGGCGGTATTTTCCAGCCTCGACACCCCCGGTATCGACCATCCCCGGGCTCGGCGCACGGCCATGGGTGCCGAGGCCCACTTGGTGGTGGAGGCTTGGTCCCTGGAGCAGCTCAGGGACCTCTGGAGCCACAAGCCGGTCTTCGCTTTGGAACTCGGCGGCATTCCGGTTGACCGCTTCGAATTCCCCGACCACGGACTGATGTTGGTGGGAGGCGAAGAGGTGGGGTTAAGCCCCGAGGCCCTCTCGTGGGCCGACGCATCGGCAGGCAGGGTCAGCCTGCCGCTGTATGGCCGGAAGGCGAGT
>Ga0302321_100005575_pt1 | contig 11026 bp, 27 predicted proteins | sample Fen_T0_1_FD_202505 | JGI IMG/M metagenome (GOLD analysis project Ga0302321, IMG submission 202505) | Peat permafrost microbial communities from Stordalen Mire near Abisko, Sweden - Fen_T0_1 | ecosystem: Environmental > Terrestrial > Soil > Wetlands > Permafrost | place: Sweden: Abisko...
ATTACATAGGAAATGAGTTAGTTGTCATGACGACTATAAGCAATATTGAGTGCGTTTTCTGGGAGCGATCCTATGCGTGGCGGAAGGTGAAGCCTTGAGTACTTTGGTATTTCACTCCAGTTACCCAAAGGTAGGTCCGTGCAGCTGCGGTTGCGGGGTCAATATGATGAAGGCCTCGCCATCCGCGAAGATACCGGAGCACAAGGTGAAGACGAAATCAGGCGGGGCGAGAGCAACGCTGAAAAGGAGAGCGGCGAAATGAAGCAGGTAAAGGTGGGATGCTCAATGGGGCTGAGCGGATGCAGGAAGGAAGATGTCCTGGAGCTTGAAGATGACGCCACTGATGACGAAATCGAGCAGGCTGCTCGGGAGTGGGCATTTGGAAACTTTGAATGGTGGTACGAAACCGACGAAGTGCTGGAGGTGGCAAAATGACTGCATCCTACGAACCGGGCACTTACGAAGACCTCGCCAGACTGCGGCTATTCGTCGCCAGAATCTCACCATACGATGTGGACGAACTTGAGGCGAGATTCCAGGCTGTCTGCTCATCATGGGCTGATCGCGGAACGTATCTTCAGTCGCCAGCGGAGATAATACCGATTGCTCCAAAGCCCGCCCCCGTGGAGACGGTAAAGGAAATCAGGACAGCCTACGTTGCGCGGCCTGACCCCATCAGGGCCGATCCGCAGAAGCGGAAGCGGGTTGGGGTACAGACAGCCCACGCAATCGCTCTGAGGGCGCGGCGTGGGGCACAGGCGGTATGTCCTCATCATTGGTCGAAGGTCGGCAAGACAAGCAACGGCAAGGCGCGGCGATACTGCCCGCTGTGCAAGTTCACGGAGACGGTGCAGAAATGACTTACCTTACGGAAGGAGAGAAAAAGGCAATGGCGCGGTGCATGAATACACCGCTTAGGCCGCTCTCTGTATTTAACACGGCACCCGAAGTTACACTAAGTGGTGCCAAGGTTCTATTGTCTCCAAGCGGGGAAAGTTCGGCGTACTGCATGGACCCATTGGATGCCTACTTTTATGCCAACGCCAGAACTGACCTCACGCTGGCACTATCGGAAATCGACAGGTTGCGGGGCATGATTGCGGATGCTCCGCATGATGAGCACTGCGACGGGTACGACTGGGATTACCGAGAGGAAACCGGGTTACCTTGCGATTGCTGGAAATCTAGTCTGGAGGCCAAATGACCCAGCAAGCCCTGTTCGCTCTGCCAGGTAAAATCCGCTACCAGATTTGGGCCTGTCAGGACGAGGCAGGTGGCGTGGTCCGTTGCTCCCCGGTAGACGCCGACTTTTTCGGCCTGTACGAGATCGAGCCTGACGGATGCTCTCGCTGGATCTCCGACCACACAACGGCGGCTGAGGCTGTGGCGGCATGGAGAAAACTCAGGTGACGATCACAAAGCAGCAACTGGAGATACTCCAGCATTCTCTCGGGCTTGATAAGTTTGGACGTTGCCATTATTACCGAGACGGTAGGGAACTGTATGGGTTTATGCCTAACAGAAATCACTATTGCGCTGGCGGATCAGACGAGGATGTATGTCGTGAGTTAGTGGCTCTCGGGCTAATGAAGCAACACCTAACTACTGAGGTCTTTAACTATTACAACTGCTCGGTAACTGATGACGGTAAGCGCATGGTGCGCGAACAATCGCCGGAGCCGCCGAAGGTGACGAGAAGCAAAGCGCGGTATGATCGGTTCCTGCGGGCGGACTCAGGTTTGAGTTTTGGCGAGTGGATGAAGCAGACAGACAGCACTGGTAAGTGGGTATGACGATTGCCTGCACGTTTGTGTTTTTGATGATTTGCCTGATGATGTTACTGGAGACGAAGAAATGACGATACGCGAATGGGCAGACGAGAACGGCCACAACGGATGCTGCGAGGCGTGTGGCTGCAAGATATGGATAGAGAACGGTTGTGCGGCTCTGTGCGACGGCTGCGAGGAAGATCAGGAGCCTTACCAGGAGCCGCAGACGCTGGCCGACGTGGGCATGTGCGAGGCGGATTTCCGATGAAACCACGTTGCCGTCACGAACGAAATAGTTGGCTGATCTGCGGCGGGCACATCGAATGGTGCTACGCCTGTGGCGCATGGCGGAACCTGAAGCAGATAGCGCCGAACGGATGGACGCGGGCTGACCCACCGCATGACAAGTGGCACAAGCCATCGGGCGATCCGAAGGTTAATCCGGCAGTGAAAGGACACGAATGAACAAACGCGATCTTGACAACCACATTACTGGCCACTACGGCGAAGACCAGTTCGCGATGGACCCTGCCGAGGTTGTGGATCGGGCGCAGTGCTTCGACCCGATACCGCACGATTGCGGCTGCGAGTACTGCAAGGGTTTACCGAAATGGAAGGTTAATCCACCAACTCAGGATAAGCAGATCGCCATGTTGAACGATATCCTGGCGGTAATCCACAGGGACGGAGGGCACTACACCAGTCAGCACGGGGTGGGAAAATCTTGTGCGGATGCAATCACGAAGTGGGGGATCATGCAACAGGCTCTGGAGGAGATAATCAGGCAGGAGGAATGCGAATCAGAGGAGCATCGGCGCGGATTCAATCGCTCCGACAAGGGGATCGGTTTCCGGGACGGGCTTAATAGCGCCAAAGCCACCGCCGAACGGGCGCTGAAAGAGTGCGGGTCATGATTGGCGCAACCGCCATGATGGAGGTAATTTCCATCCTTGTAGTTTTCTGTTCTGGATACTACCTCGGATGGTCTGAGCGTAACCGCAAGGCCCTGATTGATGCTGAATTTGCGCGGCTGGACAGGATTATTAAGAAGGCGCTTAAAGAGTGCGGCAACGCCTGAAAGTGGCCGGATGTGGTCATGTGACAACATTTGGGTAGCGGAAAGTGTTAAACTGTAAGTAGCTGGACGGCCATCCAGCGCGGATTTGGCAACCAAACCCGGTCGGTAGCTTCACCTCCTACTGACCGGGGCCATCCTTCCGATAATCAGAGGTGACGAGGTGAAGTTTGGCAAAAAAAGAGGCGCAATCCGCGCCGCTATCTAAAGGCTTACGCTTTGAAATATTCATGCGGGACGGCTTTACTTGCCAGTATTGTAATCGCAAACCTCCAACCGTAACCCTTGAGATCGATCATGTTGACCCCAGGGCGCTGGGTGGGTCAAACGATCATATAAACCTTACCACTGCATGCCTGGACTGCAATCGAGGGAAGGCCGCGAAGGTTCTTAAGCGAACCGGCCCGCGTCCAGATGCTGACCTGGAATACCTGAGATGCCAACAGGAGTTAATGGAGGCGAAAAGGTTCCTTGCGTCAAAACGGAAACTGGATTCGGTTAAGGTTCAGCTTGTCGATGCAATACAAGACCATTGGGATAAGTGCCTTTGCATGGACGACCACGACGTGCCATCGCAAAAGGTAGTCTTGGAGTGGCTAACCAGGTACTCCGCTGATGAGATCATTGCGGGAATAGATAAGTTCATCCCCGCCTACCGGAGGACGCCGTGGAAGTTTGGCCCAGACTTCCGACAGGCAATCCGTTACGTTTCGGCCATCATGCGGAACAGGCGGGATGAAGCCGCATGAACGCTTTTCTGTTTTATGTTGACGATTGGCTCTCATCGCGCCATGTCGAAATGATGGACGCGGCGGAAGAACGCGGGTACCTTCGCCTGCTGCTCAGGTCCGCGAAGGAAGAAGATTGCGGTATTCCTGACGACGATACGCAACTTGCAATCATGTCAATGCTCGGTGGCCAGTGGCGCAAGCCTACCGCCGACAAGTCGCGCCGAGTGGGCGGGAAAACTAGCGGACAGAAACTCAGAGAGTGCTTTGAGGTTCGCGATGGAAGGATGTATAACTTGCGCCTTTTGAAGGAGTTCGATAACCAAAGGCGTATCAGGGAAGAACGTAGAATTGCCGGATCAAAGGGTGGTAGGCCAAGGGTCAATGAAAACCAATTGGTTAGCAATAGCTTAGCAATTGAAAACCAAATGGGCAAGCAAAACGAAAGCAAAGAGAAACAAGCCCAAGCCCTAAGCCCTGCTTTACCTAACGGTAAAGAACCCCCTATATCCCCCGCTGTCGCGGCGGAAGACAGACTGCGCTTGATGGGCTGGGAAGGCGTTAGCAAAACGTCCGAGAAGGTTTGCGATGCGATCGCGGATCTCGACCTGAAAGATTTCCCCGAGAGCAGGGCGTTAACGTCGCCGTACATGATAATTTGCAGGCTGAACTGGTTCAACGATTTCATGGCGTTCTACTGGCGGCAGGACGATAAGCGGAAAGCGAGGGTGAAGTATTTCGAGAAAGTCACCTCGCAGGAACTTCAGGAGACGGTCGAACAGGCAGTGATTGCCCAGACGGTGGAAATGACGAAACGTGAAAAACAGCACAGAAAACTAGCCGCTACCTGGCTGCACGGTGAATGCTGGATGAATCAGCCATCGCTGCTTGACGGTGACGTCTCATGACCGAGATTGGAGAAGCCGCTCTACGATACGCAAAACTTGGGCTGGCAGTGATTCCGCTCCGGCCTCACGGCAAGATCCCGATTTTCGGAGAGTGGCAGAAGATCGCTAGCCGGGATGAGGCTCTGGTGTCCCGGTGGTTTACCCAGAACCCGGACTGCAACGTTGGCATCGCAACCGGCCCGAAGTCGAACTGTTTTGTTCTGGATGTGGACATAGCCAAAGGCGGACAGGATTCGTTTGATGAGCTGCTGGCAAAACACGGGCGATTCCCGGACACCTGGCAGCAGATTACCGGCAGCGGCGGTTTCCACTTGTTCTTCCGGTGGCCCACGTTCACGGTCCATAACGCGGCGGATCTGTTGCCGGGTATTGACATCCGGGGAGATGGCGGTCAGGTGGTGGCCCCGCCCTCAATCCATGCCTGCGGTAACACCTACCAGTGGGACGGCCTGAGCGAGATCGAGGACACGCCGCTGGCTGAGGCCCCGGAATGGCTGCTGGACCTGCTACAGGGGCGCACAGCGCGAGTAGCGCCCACTCTGGATGCGGTCGGGGAGCGCATCCCTACCGGGACTCGGCACAAGGTTCTGGTTTCGATGGCCGGCACTATGCGGCGGATGGGGCTGAACGCTTCCGAGATTCTGGCTGCGCTGTCTCAGGTCAACAATCGCTGCGAAGTGCCGAAAGAGCCCGCACAACTTCAGCAGATTGCGGAAAGTATGATGCGGTACCAGCCGTCCGACCGGGATCTGTTCAAGACGGCCAACTCGCTGTGGCGCGTGACAAAGGCGCGGGAGATTGAGCAGGAGTCGGCGAAGCAGGCCGCGCAGGCTGATCTGCAAAGTTTCGAGGTGAAGATCGTAGACGGGCTGGAGGTGTATCGGACTCCGGCGACAGAACTCAATTGCGTTGTTGACGGATTACTATTCCACGGACTAACAATCTTCGCCGGGACACCGAAATCAGGAAAATCATGGACTGCCCTTCAGCTTGCCTTGTCAGTGGCCAACGGAACACGGTTTCTGGGGGCTAGGGACGTTCTTCGGCCCGGTTTGGTGCTCTACGTTGCCCTTGAGGAAAACGAGTCGCGCACAGGCTCCAGAATGCGGAAGCTGCAAGGGGAGGAAACGCCGTATCTCCAAAACATCCGCATGGTCTATAGCCTAAAGCCACTGATGCAGGGGGGGAAGGAGCAACTTGACGAACTCATGGATAAGCTCAGTCCGTCACTGACGGTGATTGATACGTTTGTCGCCTGTGTCGGCAATAGCGGGGGGAAGGGCGGGAATGTATTCCGCTCTGAGTATTCCGAGGTTAGTACGATTACGAAGTTAGCTGAGAAACACAAGACGGCAATATTTCTGATCCACCACAAGCGTAAGACGGTCCCAGGTATGGCATCAGGGCTGGACTCCGTCGCGGGGTCTGCCGGGATGACTGCTGCTGTTGATTCTATCTGGACAATCGACAAGGAGGACGAGGGAGTTTCTTCTATCTCAATCACTGGCCGAGACGTTGAGGATCAAACCCTTGCAGTCAAGTTCGAGCAGGGGGAGCCGTTCGGGTGGTCCCTGATCGGGACAGGTAATGCGGTTAAGTCTATGAAAGAAGAGCGTGAGATATGTACCGCGCTACGGGAAGAGGGAGCGCAGACAGTCGGAAAGTTAGCTATGATGCTGCGCCAAAACGTCAACCGGACCAGAGATATGCTCTATAGTTTGCGTGAGCGAGGCTATGTCCAGCGCAGCACAGACAATAAATATTACCTGCTGCCTGAGAATCAATGGCCAGACTGGCAGGCGGATTGAGTGGCAAAAAACAACAGGAACATTTAGGGAGAGGTGAGAAATGACAAAGCAGAATGAATACTACGGTTCCATCGAGGAGATGCCAGAGGCAACACTGATGGAGCGGGAGCGCCAAGCTGAACGCGAACTGATTGAATACCGCGAGGAGATCAGTCGGAGGGCGGAGTTCGGTTCGATTGAGATATTCGCCGCGAAGGTTGCGGCGTTAGCCGAGATATGGGGGAAACAATGAGGCAGTCAACCACGATCCAGCAGCAGACGGAAGCCCACAACGCAGCGGCCCTGCGGTTTGCGCGACTAGTAGCGGCTGATCTCGACCAGTTCGGCCCTGCCGAGATCGCCACCGCCAGGAATACACTTACACGCCTTGCAAAAGGCTCTGAGTTAGAGGCGCTTCGGCGCAAGATGGGGGAGAAATGACGAAGGATCAAGAGGCTATTGTTGCGCTTACGGAGACTATCGAGCGCGGGCTTCACTATTTCCTTAGTCGCCCCCGCCCCTATATGGAGAACCTGAAGGCCGAGAACGAGAACCTGAAACGGGAACTGGCAGAGCGTGAAAGTTTCATCGCCAATTACGATCACGCCACCAAAATCGAGCGAGCAGATCGAGAGAAACTGCTGGCAGAGGCAATAGCAAAGGCTGATGCTCTGGAGAGGGAACTGGCAGAGGCGCGGGAACAGGAGAGATTAGCTAAGTTGTGCATCGAGGAGTACAAGAAACTAGACCGTGCTCTGACCGATGAGAATCAGGCGCTGAGGGCTGATGCCGAGGCACTTCAGGAGTTGGCGGTGTGGGGTGCCAGTGGGGAAAATCGACTGATTGAGAGAACGGCATGGATGCCCGAAAGCGGGGCATGGATAGTTTCCCTGTTCGACGGGAAAAAACTGCGTGGCGAACGGGTGGAATACGGCACCGGCACCACCCTCGCCGCCGCGATCATGGAAGCGCTGGCGAAAGTTTCCCCTTAGCCCGCGACCTCTGCTCGATAACCCGTCGCCTGCACCTGAAGCACGTCCCGCACGGGCACGGTTTCGGCCCTGTCTTGCGCGTCACATTGGCCCTCGCAGACCTCGCGGTTTCCGGGGTGAACTTATTGCGCCTTGGCTTATCTGACTCCGTGGTCATGCGTCTCCTGATTTCTTTTTTTGAGTAAGTCCATTTCGTACCAGAACTCGGGGAACTCGTATATCTCAAAGTTCAACCGATCAGCGCAGACGACGCAATAGGCCCGCATATCCCATGTGACGCCATCCCCGACGCTCTGACAGGTGCAGCATTTCGGCATACTCATTTCATCCATCCTCCCGCAATCACCAATGCCACAACCACCGCAAGCGTAAACGCCGTGAGCCGGAACAGATGCTGGTACTTTAGCGCAGCCTTCCGGTATACGTTGCGCTCCGCTATCGCCTCGTCCAGTAACTCGCAGGTCTGCCTGATTTCCTGCATGACAAGCGCCACCTGGTGCTCATGCAGCGGGCACATCATGCTCCCGCTGCACTCCATGTCAACTCCGCAATCTCGGACCCAGTGGCTCATGCGACCTCGCGTATCCGAAACTTGCGTCCAGAGTTAAAGTTCTGGAACAGCGGATCTAACCTGTCAGCTTTTTTAAGCAGGTTGGCGGCTGTGGTGCATGCCGCCTGCGCCTCAGAGTGGCTCACGTTATCGCATTTCGAGTAAGCTAATGCCCTTTTGGCGTCGGCCCGCAACTCTGAAGCTGTTCTGGTGTCGCGTGAAAATTTCATCTTAGTTCTTCTCCTTCCTCAGTGCGGGCTGTATCCGGTATTCCATCCAGCATCGGCCATCATTCATAAAGATCCAGACCCGGACCAATTCCATCTGGACAACCCCAGAGCAGCTAGGATATTTCGTGTTCATCTCTCCACCTCTCTTTTACCAGGAAATCACCGCTGGCGGATGCGTCAGCATTTCGTTTGCCGCGTCCTGTCGCATATCTGGCACGGGATACGCTTACTGTCTTTCTTCGTGACCCGATGCCAAACGTTCTTCGATATTCCAATCACAAATGGTGCCTTGGTCGCTTTCCAGCTCATTGTCTTGTCCTCTCTCGCTCAACGGTCTGCCGCCGCTATCGCGTCCCACATTTCCTCGTGCGCCTCGTTTCGGTATTCGTCGTAGAACATTACGCCACCTCCGCAAGTCTCCTCTGTTTGCTTGTAGGGCGGAGTTTATCCCGCCGCCATAGGCACCACCTCAAACTCTCCGCTATCGTTCAGGCGGTATCGGGTGTTCGGCTCAAGTTGGCCGTCGCCGTCTTTGTCTTTGACCGTAGCGACTACAGCCTTATACCGTTTCCCGTTCCACCTGAGAATCGCGATCACTCCGCCCGCGCCCGCCGTGGCCGTGCCGCCCGCGCCCGCCGTGGCCGTGCCGCTGTAGCCCGCCGTGGCCGTGCCGCCCGCGCCCGCCGTGGCCGTGCCGCTGTCGCCCGCCGTGGCCGTGCCGCTGTCGCCCGCCGTGGCCGTGCCTCTGTAGCCCGCCGTGGCCGTGCCTCTGTAGCCCGCCGTGGCCGTGCCTCTGTCGCCCGCCGTGGCCGTGCCTCTGTCGCCCGCCGTGGCCGTGCCGCAAATGACGCGCTTCCCCATGCCACCGTTTTCAACCACGTATTTACCAGCAGTTATCGGGTCACCGCAAAAAACGACGACGCCAGACGGAAACTTGACCTTGCCTGACAAATGCACGATGGAGGATTCCGGCACCGACACCACAAGCCACTGGGACGTATCGGAGAAATCCGCCAGCGACGAATCGCCTTCACCCCACAGGAATCCGTGCAACCCGCCACCGCAAACAGGTTCAGGATTCCAGTCTGGCGCACTCACCGGGCCTGATTCAGGCCATTGGAAGCCGCCGTATCCTTGCCTTAGTTCGTTGCATGAGCGCAACACAAGTACATTCGTCATTTTCGTCTCTCCTGCGCGGGTTACGCGCTAACCTCAACGTTGCGCCTGGCGCGTCCACTCACAGTGCTAACCTTTCGCATCCACGCATCGAGGGCCATTGCGTGGCCGTGGCTGATAGCCTTGCCCGCCACTTTGGGCCAGGTCGCCGTGGCGTTGCCGAAGTGATCGGCGATCTCTTTGGACGGATCGAAGCCCTCGCCGGATATCATCTTCCCCAAGTACAGAGTGCTGGCATTGGCGGCCCGTTGTCGCATCTCGATTGCATCTGGCGCGTCTGTACCTTCCAAGCCATACTGACGCCAGAGCGGATTTTTGGCTCGGGACACATGGTACGTCGTCCCGTCCATCGTCACTATGTGGTGCTGATTGCCGGTCCAGTCTCCAGGTCGGCGCACGTTCAGCAGGAATCCAAGTATCGTCATCTTCGTTCTCCTCAGTGGCTCTCTTTACAGCTTCACGCCGTCTCGTATCGCCGCCGCGACGCAGGCATCAGTGACACCGGCGAGGTCCATGACTGGCGTCTCGATGTACGCCGGAGCACAGACAGCCTGCTCGTAACGCATCACGGACCGCTCAGCAAAATCGGGGCGAGACGGCATTGCAAATCTCGCTGCCGCCGCCAGAGCCAGAAGGCAGACGCGGGGGGCAAGCGACACCGGCAACGGAGCCGTGATGTCGATATCAGCCACGGCTGCGCCTGTTGTGTCGAGGGTGATAGTTCTGCGGTCACCACGCCTGACCAGCATCCACCCGCATGCAGCGGCCACCGTGTCCCACCGCTGATCCGCTAAAGTTTCAAGTCCGTCGCCAATTCTATTGATGCTCATCTTCGTTCTCCTTTTTTCGATATTCCAATCACAAATGGTGCCTTGGTCGCTTTCCAGCTCATTGTCTTGTCCTCTCTCGCTCAACGGTATCAATCAGTTTCCCGTTCATCAGTTTTTGGTTCATGCCATCAACTCCGCCAGCAATTCGTCATCGGTCATGGGCACGTCTGCCACTTCCGGCAACCCGAGAAACCGCCGTTCGCCTGCGATCTCGCGTTCACGTTGTGCAATCCAAACCGTGCGCAATTCGCGTTCGTGTGGCGTTCTGGCGCGTCTCAGCCTTGCGTATTCGTGCGATAGGCCAAGCTCCAGCGCGTGCAGGTGGATATAATCAGGCATTCGGCACCCCGTTTAATTGATCGGCGCGACGGTCAACGATCTTGCGCTGCACGCAATCCAGTTCGGCGTACCCGCAATCGAACATTTCCATGCTGATCTCGCTTTTTGAAACCGGCATCGGCGTTGCCACAATCCTCCCGCGTTCCAGCGATACAGCTACTCGCTGCCCGTCATGCCATCCGTTTACCGCGTCCCATACGATGTTAGACATTACGCCACCTCCGCAGGAGTGAGAGCGGAGCGGCGAGGCTTGCGAATGGAATCCAAGTCGCTGGCTAACGCCGTGTTGCCGTCGTGGTCAAGCACCGCGATAGTGCAATTGCCAATCTGGCGAGTGGCTGTTACTGTGTACGTCCGCCGCGCCATCCGCCGCGCCAGGTCTACCGGCAATGTCGCCAGATAGGCGGTATTGAATCTTACTGTTGATCCCTTACGTATCATGTTCCGTCTCTCCTATGCGTCCGGCGTTGTGACCGGAACTCGCGCATTAACCGAGCCGAAGCTCGGCCACTCTGCGATTGCTTGCATCACTCTGACCTCCGATACGGGACGCAGATACCCTCACGTCCCCAGTCGTTTGTCTTGCCGGAAGGTACGGTAATCTTTACCACGCATCCACGCGGATCGCCCTGTAAGATAACC
>Ga0302321_100005576_pt1 | contig 11025 bp, 11 predicted proteins | sample Fen_T0_1_FD_202505 | JGI IMG/M metagenome (GOLD analysis project Ga0302321, IMG submission 202505) | Peat permafrost microbial communities from Stordalen Mire near Abisko, Sweden - Fen_T0_1 | ecosystem: Environmental > Terrestrial > Soil > Wetlands > Permafrost | place: Sweden: Abisko...
GCGCGCGTCACCGGGTTTGCGAGCGTGGCCAACCGGCGGACGTTCCCATTGCGCCTCGAATTCGCGCGCTCCACCGTCGCCACGCGGACCGTCGTCATCGGCAACGCCGCGCAGGCGCTGCATCCGATCGCCGGGCAGGGCTTCAACCTGGGCGTCCGCGACGCGTACGAGTTGAGCCGCTCGATCATCCGCGCGCCGCGCGATGCGCTGGGCAGCATGACCATGCTGGCGGCGTTCGCCGCACGGCGCCGCACCGACCGCTACGCCGGCATCGCATTCACTCACGGGCTGACGAAGCTCTTCGCGACGGACGCGGCCATCGTGCGCTGGCCGCGAGGCGTAGCGCTCACGCTGCTCGACACGATGCCGACGATGAAGAAGGCGTTCACGCGCGCGATGCTGTTCGGCATGTCCTGAACGCGCGTTCGGTGTCGCCGCGCCACACTTTTCGCGGTTGAGCAAAAATCGGGCAGTCGCGGGAACGGCGCCGCCGCAAAGCCGGTATAATTTCCCTCCGTACCCGCCGCCCGGTTTCCCTCCCGTTCCGTCTCCCCGATCATGCGCATCGGACCCTACACCCTGCCGAACAACCTCGCCGTGGCACCCATGGCGGGCGTCACCGATCGCCCGTTCCGGCAACTGTGCAAGCGCCTGGGCGCCGGATACGCGGTCTCGGAAATGGTTGCGTCCAATCCGCGCCTGCGCGGTACCGACAAGTCGCGCCTGCGCACCGATCACACCGGCGAAGTCGCGCCCATCGCGGTGCAGATCGCCGGCGCGGATCCGCTGCAGATGGCCGACGCCGCGCGCTACAACGTCGACCAGGGTGCACAGATCATCGACATCAACATGGGCTGCCCTGCGAAGAAGGTATGCAACGCCGCGGCGGGCTCCGCGCTGCTGGCCAACGAGCAGCTGGTGGCCGCGATCCTCGAGGCGGTGGTCGCGGCCGTGGACGTTCCGGTTACGCTCAAGATCCGCACCGGACCTTCGCCCGCGCTGCGCAACGCGACCGTCATCGCCCGCATCGCGCAGGACGCCGGCATCACTGCGCTGACGGTGCACGGCCGCACCCGTGCCTGCGCGTTCGTCGGCGCGGTGGAGTACGACACCATCGCGGCCGTGAAGCGCGCCGTCGCCATTCCGGTGATCGCCAACGGAGACATCGACACGCCCGAGCAGGCGCAAGCGGTGCTGCGGCACACCGGCGCCGACGCACTGATGATCGGCCGCGCGGCGCAGGGCCGGCCGTGGATCTTCCGCGAAATCGCCCACTTCCTCGCGACGGGCACGCACCTGCCGGCGCCGACGGTCGCGGAAGCGCGCGCGCTGATCAACGCGCACCTCGCGGACCATTACGATTTCTACGGCGAGCTGGCGGGCGTGCGCATCGCACGCAAGCATCTGGGCTGGTACACCGAATCGCTCGCCGGGGGTTCCGCGCTGCGGCGCGAGGCCAACGCCGCGGTCACGCGAGCCGATCAGCTCGATGCGGTGGAGCGATTCTTCGCTCTCCAGGCTGCGCTGGGCGAGCATCTGCGGTACATCGACGCCACCAATGAAGCGTCGTTGCCGACATCACAACACACAACAAGCAGTGCGAACCGGGCAAGGGAGGCCCTCGCCGCGTGACCCGAAAAATCAAACTCAACGGCAGCAACGAGATCTGCCGCAGCGTGGAGCGCTCGCTCGACGAATACTTCAAGCGCCTGGACGGCGAAACGCCGACCGGCGTCTACGACATGGTGATAGGCCACGTCGAACGCGCGCTGCTTGTATCCATCATGGACCGAGCGAGCGGCAACCAGACGCAGGCGGCGGACATGCTGGGCATGAACCGCAACACGCTGCGCGTGAAACTCACCCGCTACAAGCTGATCTGATGCCGGCCAAGGTCGCCCAGGCGCTGCTGTCGGTTTCCGACAAGACCGGCCTCGTGGAATTCGCGCGCGGCTTATCCGCCATGGGCGTGGCGCTGCTGTCCACCGGCGGCACCGCGAAGGCGCTGGCCGATGCCGGACTGCCCGTCACCGACGTCGGCACGTACACGGGCTTTCCGGAAATGCTCGACGGGCGGGTCAAGACGCTGCATCCCAAGGTGCACGGCGGCATCCTGGCGCGACGCGACGTCCCCGCGCACGTCGCATCGCTCGCGGCGCACGGCATCCCGATGATCGACCTGGTCGTCGTCAATCTCTATCCGTTCCGCGAGACGGTCGCCAAGCCCGGCTGTACGCTTGAGGACGCCATCGAGAACATCGACATCGGCGGCCCGTCGATGGTGCGCGCCGCGGCGAAGAACTGGCCGCACGTCGGCATCGTCGTCGACCCGGCCGACTACGCGGGCGTGCTGGCCGAACTCAGGTCCGGCGGCGGTGCCTTGGCGGATGCGACGCGCTTCCGGCTGATGCGCAAGGCATTCGCGCACACGGCGTCCTACGACGGCGCGATCGCCAACTGGTTCACCGCGCGCGGCGCCGATGGCGCGGTGCTGGGTTTTCCGGATTCGTTCCACTTCGCCGGCGACAAGGTGCAAGAGATGCGCTACGGCGAGAATCCGCACCAGTCGGCCGCGTTCTACCGCGACGAGGCGCCGGCGACGGGCTCCATCGCCACGTACCGGCAGCTGCAGGGCAAGGAGCTCTCGTACAACAACGTCGCCGACAGCGACGCCGCGTGGGAATGCGTCAGGACGTTTGCGGAAGCCGCCTGCGTCATCGTCAAGCACGCCAATCCTTGCGGCGTGGCCATCGCTGCCGATCCGCTTGCGGCCTACCGCAGTGCGCTCGCGACGGACCCGACGTCGGCCTTTGGCGGCATCATCGCGTTCAACCGGCCCGTCGACGCGGCGACGCTCGAAGCGGTGTCGGCGCAGTTCGTCGAAGTCGTGATCGCGCCCGGCTACACGGCCGATGCGCTGGCGGTGATCGCCAAGAAGGTGAATGTGCGCGTGCTGGAAGTTCCCCTTCCGGCGGGTGGTGTCGCGGCCGATGCGTGGGACATGAAGCGCGTCGGCGGCGGTTTCCTCGTGCAGTCGAAGGACATGCGCAACGTCGCCGCCGCGGAACTCAAGGTCGTGACGGCCAAGGCGCCGACGGCGGCGCAGCTCGCCGACCTGCTGTTCGCGTGGCGCGTGGCCAAGTTCGTGAAATCCAACGCCATCGTCTATTGCGGAGGCGGGCGCACGCTCGGGATCGGCGCCGGGCAGATGAGCCGTGTGGACTCGACGCGCATCGCGGCGATCAAGGCCAAGCACGCCGGCCTCGATCTCGCAGGATCGGTGGTGGCGTCCGATGCGTTCTTCCCGTTCCGCGACGGCCTGGACGTCGTTGCCGACAACGGCGCCGTGGCGGTGATCCAGCCCGGCGGCAGCATGCGCGACGAGGAAGTCATCGCCGCCGCCAACGAACGCGGCATCGCGATGGTCTTCACCGGCATCCGCCACTTCAGGCACTAGCGATCCGCGCGTTCATGCCCAGGGCGCTGTCTTGAATATCCTCGTCGTCGGCGGCGGTGGCCGCGAACACGCGCTGGCGTGGAAGATCGCGCAGAGTCCGCGCGTGGCCAAGGTGTTCGTCGCGCCGGGCAACGCCGGCACGGCGCGCGATGCGACGCTCACCAACGTCGCGCTTACCGCCATTCCCGACCTCGTCGCGTTCGCGAAAGCCGAACCCGTCGCGCTGACGGTGGTCGGTCCCGAGGGTCCGCTCGCCGCCGGCATCGTCGACGCTTTTCGCGCGGCGGGCCTCAAGATCTTCGGCCCGACCCGGGAAGCGGCGCAGCTCGAAAGCTCCAAGGACTTCGCCAAGGCGTTCATGACGCGGCACGGCATTCCCACCGCGACGTACCGCACGTTCGCCGACGCGCACTCGGCGCACGCGTACGTCGACGAAATCGGCGCGCCCGTCGTGATCAAGGCCGACGGCCTCGCCGCGGGCAAGGGCGTGGTCGTGGCGGCGACGGCCACTGAAGCGCACGCGGCGGTCGACGCGATGCTCGTCGACAATGCGATGGGGGATGCGGGCGCCCGCGTCGTCGTCGAGGAGTTCCTGGCCGGCGAGGAGGCGAGCTTCATCGTCATGGTCGACGGCCGCAACGTGCTGCCGCTGGCCTCGTCGCAGGATCACAAGCGCCTGCAGGACGGCGATGCGGGTCCCAACACCGGCGGCATGGGCGCCTATTCGCCCGCGCCGGTGGTCACGCCTGAAATGCACGCGCGGATCATGCGCGAGATCATCCTGCCGGCGGTGAACGGCATGGCCGCCGACGGCATTCCCTACACCGGCTTCCTCTATGCCGGCGTGATGATCGACAGCGCCGGCCAACCGAGGACGCTGGAATTCAATTGCCGCCTGGGCGACCCGGAAACACAGCCGATCATGGCGCGGCTCAAGTCCGACATGGTCGACCTGCTGGAGCACGCGGTGGACGGCACGCTGGACGCAGTCGACGCATCATGGGACCGGCGCACGGCGCTGGGCGTCGTGCTCGCGGCGGCCGGGTACCCTGAACAGCCGCGCAAGGGCGATTTCATCGACGGACTCGAACGCATTGCCGCCGAAGCGCATCCGGATGTCGTCGTGTTCCACGCGGGCACGGAACTCGTCGACGGCCGCCCGGCGGTCAGCGGCGGCCGCGTGCTGTGTGTGACGGCGCTGGCGGATTCGGTGCGCCAGGCACAGCGTGCCGCGTACGCGGCGATTGCCGACATCAATTTCGCCGGGATGCAATTCCGCAAAGACATCGGCTACCGCGCGCTGTCGCCGCGCAAGTGACGCGATGGACACCGTCGCCACCCGCGCGTATTTGCTGGGCCTGCAGTCGCGCATCGTCGCCGGCTTCGAGGACGTCGGCGGCGAGCCGTTTCGCCGCGACGAGTGGACGCGGCCGGAAGGTGGCGGCGGCCTTTCGCGCCTGATCGAGAACGGCAGCGTGCTCGAGCGCGGCGGCGTCCTTTTCTCGCAAGTGATGGGCGAGCGGATGCCCGCGTCTGCCACCGCGCATCGTCCGGAACTGGCGGGCCGCTCGTGGGAAGCGATGGGCGTGTCGCTGGTGCTGCATCCGCGCAATCCTTACGCGCCGACAGTCCACCTCAACGTCCGCTACTTTCTCGCGCAGAAGCCCGATGCCGACCCGGTCTGGTGGTTCGGCGGCGGCATGGACCTGACACCCTACTATGGCTTCGCCGACGACGCGGTCCACTTCCACCGCACGTGCCGCGACGCGCTGGCCCCCTTCGGCGCCGACGTCCACGCGCGCTACAAGAAGTGGTGCGACGAATACTTCTTCCTCAAGCACCGCAAGGAGCCGCGCGGCGTCGGCGGCATCTTCTACGACGACCTCAACACCGGCGGCTTCGAGCAGTGCTTTGCGCTGACGCAGAGCGTGGGTGACCATTTCCTCGCCGCGTACGCGCCCATCCTCGAGCGCCGCAAGGACACGCCCTTCGGCGAGCGCGAGCGCGATTTCCAGCTGTACCGCCGCGGCCGCTACGCCGAGTTCAACCTTGTGTGGGATCGCGGCACCTTGTTCGGACTGCAGTCGAACGGGCGCACGGAGGCCATCCTGATGTCGATGCCTCCGCTGGCGCTCTGGCGCTACGACTGGAAGCCCGCGCCCGGCACGCCCGAGGCCGCGCTCTACACGGACTTCCTGATCCCGAAGGACTGGGTCCCTGGCCAAGCCTGACGACGACCACCTGACCGAAACCGGGCTCGACTCCGAGCACGTGTTCGACGGCGCGTTGCTGCACGTCCGGCGCGACCGCGTGCGGCTGCCGAACGGCGCCACGGCGACGCGCGAATACGTCGTGCACCCGGGCGCGGTGCTGATCGTGCCGATTCTGGACGACGGCCGGCTGGTGCTGGAGCGCCAGTTCCGCTATCCGGTGGGCCGCGTGATGCTGGAGTTTCCGGCCGGCAAGATCGATCCGAACGAGGCGCCGCTCGCCACGGCGCAGCGCGAATTGCACGAGGAAGCCGGGTACGTCGCGCGCACGTGGCAGCATCTGGGCACCGTGCATCCGGAGATCGGCTATTCGTCCGAAGCGATCGAGATGTACGTGGCGACGGGACTGTCGCATGTCGGCGCGCAGCTGGACGAGGGCGAATTCCTCGACGTCGTGCTGATGACCGAGGTCGAATTGCTCGCGGCGTTCGATGCCGGTGGCGTCACCGACGGCAAGACGGTCGCCGCGCTGTTCGCGTGGCATCGCCACCGTTGAGCCTCACCGCGCACCGGCTCGAGATCCGCGGGCGCGTGCAGGGCGTCGGATATCGCGATGCCGCCGTGCAGGCCGCATTCGAGTGCGCCGTGCGGGGCTGGGTGCGCAACCGGCGCGGGGGCCACGTCGAGGCGTTCGTCCAGGGTGAGTCCGAGGCGGTGGAACGCTTCGTCGCCTGGTGCCACCGCGGTCCGCCGCTGGCGCGCGTTGCGGAAATCATGCGGCACGAGGCGGAAGTGGACCCTCGCCTGGCCGCGTTCGAGACGCGCGCGACGCTCTAGCGGCCTGCCGGCTCGCTCAAGCCGAAGATGTCCTTCCACGCCGCATACGACGCGGCGGCGATCCATGGCAGGACCAGCACCAGTCCCACGCCCATCGTGGCCAGGCCAATCAGCAGCAGCACGAGCGAGATCCCGGCATAGAGCGCCAGCGCCGGAACGTTGCGCGCGAACCCGCGCGCCGACGCGGCGAACGCGGAGCGCAGGTCCTCGCCGTCGAAGAGGGCCGCGAACGGAACGAACGTGAGCGGAAGCGACGCCGCCATGCCCGCGACGTATATCGCCACGATGACGCCCATCGGCAGGTTGGCCGCGTCGGTCGTGGGCAGGAACAGGTTGGCGCCGGCGAGTTGCTGCGCGGCGAACGCTTCGGCGGTAAACGCGACCAGGCCCGCCAGCACGACCGCCACCTGCGCGCTCGCCGGCGCGGCTAACACCGCGAGGACGTGCTTCATGCCGGGACCTTCGCCGCGGTCCGCGGCCAGGCTGGCGTAGAGCATGCCGGTGGCGAGCAGCGGCGCGATCACGTTCGCCGCGACGAATCCGAGCACGGGTATCGGCTCGAACGCTATGCTCGCGACCAGCGTGACGAACGCCAATCCGGCGAACGTCGCGGGTCCGCGCTTCCACAGGCGCATCGCTTCCGCATACCACGCAAGCGCGCGCAGCGCGGGCACGCTCCTCGCCTCGCGGCGGGCTGCAGGCGACGACTCAGGCAACGGTTCTGGCAACGGTTCTGGCAACTGAGTGCAAACCGAGCGCTGCTACGCGGCTTCGCCCAGGTACGCGGCGCGCACCTTGGGATCGTGCAGCAGTGACGAGGCATCTCCGGACAGGATCACCTCGCCGGACTCCATCACATAGCCGCGCTTGCTCACTTCCAGCGCCAGCTTGGCGTTCTGCTCGATCAGCAGGATGGTGACACCTTCGCCGGAGATCGTGACGATGGTCTCGAACACCTTCTGCACCATCAGCGGCGCCAGCCCCATCGACGGCTCGTCCAGCAACAGGAGCTTCGGGCGCGACATCATCGCGCGGCCCATCGCCAGCATCTGCTGTTCGCCGCCGGACATCGTTCCCGCGGTCTGCCGGCGCCGCTCCCTGAGCCGCGGGAACAGGTGATACACGCGCTCGATGTCGGACCGGATGCCATCCTTGTCGCTGCGGATGTAGGCGCCCATCGCCAGATTCTCCTCGATGGTCAGCGCGCCGAACACGCCGCGGCCTTCGGGCACCATGGCCAACCCGCGGCGCACTAGCTGGAACGCGGGCTTGCCGGTGATGTCGGCGCCGCCGTAGTGGATTTTCCCGGCCTTGACCGGCAGCAGGCCGCAGATGCCTTTCAGCGTCGTCGTCTTTCCCGCGCCGTTGGCGCCGATCAGGCACACGAGTTCGCCCTGGCCCACCTCGAGGTCGATGCCCTTGACGGCCTGGATGCCGCCGTACGCGAGTTCCAGCTTCGACAGTTCCAGCAGCGGCGGCGGTGCGTCGCTCAATGGGTGCCCTTGAGATTGAGGGAGACTTCGCCGCCCAGGTATGCGGCGACCACTTTCGGATCGTTCTGGACGACGGCGGCGGTGCCCTCGGCGATCTTCTTCCCGTAGTCCAGCACCAGCACGCGATCGCAGACGCTCATCACGAGCTTCATGTCGTGCTCGATCAGCAGGATCGTCGTGCCGTCGCGGCGGATCTCCGCCAGCAGGCTCTTGAGTGACGTGGTCTCGGTCGCGTTCATCCCGGCCGCCGGTTCGTCCAGCGCAAGGAGCTTGGGTTCGGTGGCGAGCGCGCGTGCAATCTCCAGCCGGCGCTGGTCGCCGTACGCGAGGTGCTTCGCGAGGCTGTGCGCGCGCTTCTCCACGCCGACGTATTCCAGCAGCTCGTAGGCGCGCTTGTGGATCGCGGCTTCCTCGGCGCGCGTGCCGGCATTGCGCGAGATGGCGCCCCACACGCCCGCGTGCGTGCGCACGTGCCGGCCGATCATCACGTTCTCGAGCGCCGAGAGATTGGCGAACAGCCGGATATTCTGGAACGTGCGCGCGATGCCGCGCGCGGCGACGTCGTTCGGTTTCATGCCATGCAGCGGCTCGCCGTCGAACACGAATTCCCCGCCGTCCGGCGCGTAGATGCCGGTCAGCACGTTGAACAGCGACGTCTTGCCGGCGCCATTGGGCCCGATCAGGCCGTAGATCTCGCCGTGGTTGATCGTGAAAGCGACGTCGGACAGCGCCTGCACGCCGCCGAAGCGCTTGTCGATGCCTTTGGCCGCGAGGAGGGCCAGCTTGCTCACGTCTTGCCGCCTTCGAGTTCGCGCTTGCGCAGCGCCGACGGCAGGATGCCCGCGGGCCGGAACAGCATCATGCCCACCAGCGCCATGCCGAACAGCAGCATGCGGATGACTTCCGGCTCCAGCAGCATCCTTCCGAAGAGGGCTTTCTGCACCGGCTCGACGGTGAAGCGCAGGATCTCGGGCACGAACGACAGCAGCACAGCACCCAGCACCACGCCCCAGATGTTGCCCATGCCGCCCAGCACGACCATCGCCAGCACCATCACCGACTCGACCAGGATGAAGCTCTCGGGGCTGATGAACTGCTGGGTCGCGGCGAACATGCCGCCGGCGATGCCGCCGAACGACGCGCCCATGGCAAAGGCGAGCAGCTTGATGTTGCGCGTATTGATGCCCATCGCGCGCGCCGCGGTCTCGTCCTCGCGGATGGCCTCCCAGGCGCGGCCGATGCGCGAATCCTGCAGGCGCATGTTGATGACGATGACGGCGATCAGCGCGGCGAGGAAGAAATAGTAGTACTTGACCGGGCCGGTGAAATCGAGCCCCAGGATCGTCTCGCGTTGCGAGAAGTTGAAGCTGCCGATGCGAAACGGGTCGATCGTCGCGATGCCCTGCGGACCGTTGGTGATGTTGACCGGCTGCGACAGGTTGTTCAGGAAGATGCGGATGATCTCGCCGAAGCCCAGCGTCACGATCGCCAGGTAGTCGCCGCGCAGCTTCAGCGTGGGCGACCCCAGCAGCACGCCGAACAGGCAGGCGACGGCCGCGCCGATGGGCAGGATCACCCAAAAAGGGAGGTGCAGATTGAAGTGCGGACTCGCGAGCAATGCGTAGACGTAGGCGCCGACCGCATAGAACGCGATGTAACCCAGGTCGAGCAGGCCGGCGAAGCCGACGACGATGTTGAGCCCCAGCGCCAGGAAGCAGTAGAGGATCGCCTGGTTGGTGATCCGCACCCAGAACGTTCCCGCATAGGTCAGGGCGAACGGAAGGACCAGCAGCGTCGCCGCGACCAGCGCGATGCCGGCCCAGGCGAGCTGCGGGTTCCTGCGGGTATCGAAAATGTCGTGCAAGTCAGGCCGCTCCGGCGAGGTCGTGGCGCGGCATCAGGCGCGATCCGCCACGCGCTCTCCCAGCAGTCCCGACGGCCGGAAGATCAGCACGGCGATCAGCACCAGGAACGCGAACACGTCCTGGTAGTTCGAACCGAAGAGCGTGAGGTTGGGATCGGACTCGCAGCGCGCCGCCAGTGCATCGGACCAGCCGGCGAGGTTGCACAGGTTGGTGAGATCGCCGACATAGCCGGCACCCAGCGCCTCGATGACGCCGAGCAGGAGCCCGCCCAGCATGGCGCCGGCCAGGTTGCCGATGCCGCCCAGCACGGCGGCCGAGAAGGCCTTGAGGCCCAGGATGAAGCCCATCTGGTAGTGGGCGATGCCGTAGTAGCTGCCTACCATCACGCCGGCCACCGCGCCCAGCGCGGCGCCGATGACGAACGTGAGCGAGATGACCTTGTTGATGTCGATGCCCATGAGGCCCGCCACTTCCTGGTTCTGCGCGGTGGCGCGCATCGCGATGCCGAGCTTGGTCCGGTACACCAGCAGCAGGAGCCCGCCCATCATCAGCAGCGAGCCGGCGATGATCGCCACCTGCACGTTGGTGATCGTCGCGCCGTTCGGTGTCGACGTCAGCTGATACGGCACCGTCGCGATGATCTGCGGATAGGGCAGCGGATTGCGGCTCCAGATGATCAGCGCGAGATGCTGCAGGATGATCGACAGGCCGATGGCGGTGATGAGCGGTGCCAGCCGCGGCGCGCGCCGCAGCGGACGATAAGCGACGCGTTCGAGTGTGTAGCCGACGCCCATGCACGCGGGGATTGCCGCCAGCAGGCCCAGCAGCACGATCAGCACCGGCGGCAGGCCGGTGTGGGCGCCGGTCAGCGTCACGATGACCGTGTACGCGACCATGGCGCCGATCATCACCACCTCGCCGTGGGCGAAGTTGATGAGCTGGATGATGCCGTACACCATCGTGTAGCCCAGCGCGACGATCGCGTAGACGCTGCCCAGCGTCAGCCCGTTGACCATCTGCTGCAGGAACGTGTCCAGAATTTCCTCTGATCGTCGTTTGTCGCGCGCCAGCGATTGTGGCCCGAAGTCGCGGACCGCGACAAGCGCGGCGCGTTCAATCCGCGGCATTTTCGTTGGGCTGCCCCACGGGAGCGCAGCGGTGAG
>Ga0302321_100005577_pt1 | contig 11025 bp, 13 predicted proteins | sample Fen_T0_1_FD_202505 | JGI IMG/M metagenome (GOLD analysis project Ga0302321, IMG submission 202505) | Peat permafrost microbial communities from Stordalen Mire near Abisko, Sweden - Fen_T0_1 | ecosystem: Environmental > Terrestrial > Soil > Wetlands > Permafrost | place: Sweden: Abisko...
GCGCTCGCCAAGGAGATCGACCGGCGCGCCAAGGCGGGCTCGATCGAGGGCGCCGACGACCTGCTGACCGAGATCGACGTGGCGTTCGGCACCACGATGTCCGAGCTCCGGGCCCTCGCCCGCTCGCTCGACGCCGACGGGGAGGAGGGTCCGCCCGCCCCCGATCCGGCCACTCTGCCCACCCCGATCCGGTCGGTCCCATCCGCGGCCCCGCGATCTATGCTCGGCAGCGCTGGCGGCGCCGACGTCTCCGAGACCGGCCGGCCCGGTCGACCATCCGTCCATCCCGTCGGCGCGGGCGCGGCAGACAGCAAGGGAGAGGTGGTCGCATGACCGTCCTGGTCGTCGACGACGATCCCGTGTCCAGGCAGATCATCCAGATGACGCTGGACCGGCGCAAGCACGCGGTCGAGTCCGTGTCGAACGCCAAGGAGGCGATCGACAAGCTCAAGACCGAGGCGGGCTTCACGCTGGTCATCACGGACCTCGACCTGCCCGGCCAGATGCGCGGCCTGCAGTTCGTCAAGTTCCTGCCGACGGACCCGCGCTGGCGCAACCTGCCCGTGATCGTCTGCACGAGCCTTGCCGACGAGGACACCGTCAAGCAGGCCATCCAGGCGGGCGTCCGACACTACCTGCTCAAGCCGGTGAAGCCGTCCGTGCTGATCGAGAAGGTCGAGGAGATCCTCGCCAGGTCAGTGCCCGTGCTCGAGGCCAAGTTCGACGCGATGACGCGCCTCGAGCTGACCGAGGCCGAGTACCGCCTGCTGGTGGAGTCCACGCTCCGCTATCTCGACGAGCTCACGACCGCCCTCCAGGAGGCGCGCGACCGCGACGACCTGATCGAGACGATCACGATCGCCCGTCGTGTCCGGGCCCCTGCGGCGCTGCTCGGCGCGGCGCGCGTGGCCGCTGCCGTCGACACGCTCAACGAGGCCAACAACGTCACCCAGCGCAATCAGGCGCTCGGTCTGGTGACACAGGAGATCGGAATCCTGCGCGAGGAGCTGCTCAAGCACGCGCGGCCCGGCCAGGCGAAGCGCCAGGAGGGCTGATCGCGGCGGACCCGCGGGAGCGTCGCCCTCGACCGAGAGCCCGGCCACGCGGCGCGCCGAGCGCCGAGCGCCCGCAACGCCCGCTGGCTACCGCCTGGCCATGGGCATCGAGCCGAGGCCCGCACTCGCGCCCGCGACCCGTGTGGCGCCCGCGTTGGCCACCCAGGCGGCGATCGCGTCGGCCATGCGGTCGAGCGGCACCACCTTGTCCGCGAGTCCCGCCTCGACAACCGACCCGGGCATGCCCCAGACGGCCGACGACTCGCGGTCCTGGGCGAACACGGTTCCGCCGTGCGACTTGACCGCGCGTGCGCCCTCGCGCCCGTCCGCGCCCATGCCGGTCAGGACGACGCAGAGGATCCGGTCGCGCCACACGGGCGCGACGGCCTGGAGCGTGACGTCGGCGGCCGGCCGGACCGCGTTCACGGGCGGCAGGGAGCTCAGCTGGATCCGCCCCGAGGCGGAGCTGATCATGTGGAAGTCACCGGGGGCCAGGAGCGCCTCGCCGTCGGTGATGAGGTCGTTGGCGGCGGCTTCGTGGACGCCGATCTTGCCGCCGGCGTGGAGGCGGTCCGCCAGCGACGCTGTGAAGCCCGGCGGCATGTGCTGCACGATCAGGACGCCGGCCGCGAGGTTGCCCGGCAGCAGCGGCACCACGGCGTTGAGGGCACTGGGGCCGCCGGTCGACGATGCGATGACCACCAGACGGCGCGCCGTTGTGGCGCCCACCCGGACGGGTCGGGCGACGGCCTTCTGGACGGCGGGCGCGGGACGGAGCATGGCGCGCCTGGCGACGCGGTTCCGGTGGGCCAGGAACGACGCCTCGGACATGCCCGCGGCGGCTCGGATCTTCGCGACGAGGTCGCCGCTCACGCGCCCCACGTCGATCGACAGTGACCCGCCGGGCTTGGCGACGAAGTCGATGGCACCCGCATCGAGCGCATCGAGCGTGACGGCCGCGCCCTCGGTCGTGAGGCTCGAGAGCATCACGACCCGCGTCGGGCTGGTGGCCATGAGTCTGCGCAGCATGCCTGGACCGTCGAGAACGGGCATCTCGACATCGAGCGTGATGACGTCAGGCTTGAGCGATGCGGCGGCCTTCAGGCCCTCCTCGCCGTTCGAGGCGGACCCGACGACGACCAGATCGCCGGCTTCGCCGATCAGGCGACCGACGGCATGGCGCATGAACGCCGAGTCGTCGACAACGAGCACGCGAATGGGTGCCACAGCGCAGGTTCCTTCCCGCTTTGAGTGGACGGGGACCGCCGAGGGGGTCCTGGTCAGGCGGTCAGCAGCTTCTGGACGGCGCCGAGGACACGGTCGGGGGCGAACGGCTTCACGACGAAGTCGCGCGCACCGCGCTTGATCGCGTCCATGACGATCGCCTGCTGGCCCATGGCCGTCAGCATCGCCACCTTTGCGCCCGGGTCCACCTTGCGGATCTCGGACAGGGCCTCGAGCCCGTCCATCTCCGGCATGGTGATGTCCATCAGCACCGCGTCCGGCTGCTCCGCCTTGTAGACGTCGACCGCCATCCGGCCGTTCTCCGCCTCGAGGACGGTATGGCCGGCCTCGGCGAGCAGCTTCACCGCTCGCAGCCGCATGAACGCTGCGTCATCGACGACGAGGATCTTCGCCATGGTGGTCTCTGGCCTCCTAATGCTGCCGCGGCCTCAGAGGACCGAGACGCTGGTCACGCTCTTCACTAGGAGTCGGCCGGTCGACCCCTCAAGTTGAACGGTCCGGCCGGCCTTCCCGCCCAGATCGCTGTTGTGGAGGCGCAGCCCGTGCTGGCCGAGGGCCGCCTGGAGCGCCTCCGCGTTGCGCTTCCCGATCTCGAGGGTGGAGGCCATCACGGCGAGCATCGCCGCCCCGCCGGCCGCCTTCATCTGGGCCCGCCGCAGGTCGCCGCCCCGTCGCCTGAACTCCGAGAAGAACTGGGGCAGGCCGCTGTCGACGAACTTCACCGGGGGGTTCGTGAGCGGTCCGCTCGGGAGCATGAAGTGCGCCAGGCCGGCGACCCGCGCCTTGGGATCCCAAATGGCCAGCGCCACGCACGAACCGAGCCCGTACGCGACGAGCGCCGCGTTCGGGTTGTTGGTGACCACCATCTCGCCGATGCCGGCCACCAGGACCTCCTGGTCAGTGCCGACCATGCTCACGCGGCCCCCAGTGCCAGGGTCAGCGCCGCAAGGCTCGCCTGCCTGGGCAGCACGAGCACGGCCCCCTCGATGGTCTCGCCGTTGTTGATGAACGAGGTCCGCGCCGCGAGCACGTCGTCCGACTCGACCGTGAGGTCCGCGAGGACGCCGTCCAGGATCGCTCCCGCCATGTCGGACACCGCAATCGGCACCGTGACGACGACCGGTTCGTCGAGGTGCCGGCCGACCTCGTTGAGGAAGGCGCCGACCGTCACGTTGCCCACCTCGCGGAGCGCCGACAGCTCGAGCTCGTCGAGGCTCGGCACGCCGAACTCGTCCACCTCGAGCGGCCCGGGCTCGGCAAACCCGTCGAGCAGCAGCGCGGCCAGCTTGCGGGCGCCCTCGGGCTGGAGGATGAGGAGGGCGTGTCCGTCGACCGATCCGGTGATCCCGACGTAGATCCCGACCACGACCGTTCCGGCGCCGCCCGCCGCGTCCACCACGTGGCGGGCGGTGGTGCGGGCAACCTCCGTGGCCACGACTTCGATGGCATGTCCGCTCATCTCGGCCAACGCTCGTCCCGCGGCGCCCATCGCCCGCTCGAACGTGCGCTCCAGGGCCTGCGAGGCTGCTGGGCTGGTGGTCGGGGCGTACATGGAGTCCTCTGCGAGAATCGGCGCAGATCGCCGGTTGCCTGAGGAGTCGGCGCCTGCGCGCACCGGACTCATGGCCCAGGCGTGGGGGGCCCATCGTCAGGGCGGGTACTAGTGGCGGGCAGGGTCGCTCACGCGAGGTCGTCGCGGGCGAGGCGGGCGGCAGGCGCGAAGGTCAGCGGCCGCGATACGTTGCCATGGCGGCGATCATCCGCGACACCGATTCGGGCGGGATCATCCGGACCAGCTGGCCGTCCTCGTTCACGATCGCTACGGACAGCTCCCGCGTCCTGGCGTCGAGCTGGAAGACGGCGTGGACGCTCACGACCCCGGTCGCCGTCTGCACCGACGCGTCAGGACCGCTCTGCCTGGAGAACTGGTCGAGCGGGACCGAGACGGCGTTCGGCCGGTCCCCGACGCCCGCCGCGTCCGGCGTGCCGCCGCCGAGGACGTGGAACTGCGGATCCTTGGCCGCCCGCTCTGCGGCCGCGTCGGGGTGCTGCGTGAGCGGCGGCTGGGCCTGGGCGGGGACGGGGCTCGCGGCGGCTGCGGGCGTCGGGACGGGCGCTGTCACACTCGTCCCGGTGGGGACGGTGGTGGCGGTCGGAGCGGCGTTCAGCATCGTCATATCGGCACCTTGTACACAAGGAGTCGGCCGAGTTTCGCGATGCCTTGAGCGGTCGGCGCCCGGTACGGTGGTACTGCCACCGCGGACGGGTGTCAGGCGTCGAGCGGATCGAGGAGGCCGGCCCGGTACGCGATGATCGCGGCCTGCGTCCGGTCGGCGGCGCGGAGCTTCCAGATGATGTTCTGGACGTGCTTCTTGACGGTGTCCTCGGCGATCGAGAGCTGGCCGCCGATCTCCTTGTTGGTCATGCCGTCGGCGAGCAGCCGCAGGACGTCGAGCTCGCGCGGGGTCAGGGCGAACGACTCGGCGCGGGCGCGCGCTGTTTCCTCGGCGGGCGGCTCGTCCGGCGGGGCCATCAGCGCCTCGCGGAGGAGCCCGGGCTCCACGGCGAGCTGGCCGTCGGCGACGGCGGCGATCGTCGAGAGGATCTCGCCCGTGGACGCCTCCTTGAGGACGTACCCGGCGGCCCCGCGGCGGATGGCCTCGAGGACGTAGCGGCGGTCGTTGTACAGGGTCACGATGACGACGGCGACCGGGTGCTCGAGCTTCTTGATCTCCTCGAGGCACTGCAGCCCGTCGAGCCCCGGCATCCGGATGTCGAGCAGGACGATGTCGGGCTGCAGGCGCTCGATCTGCACGAGGCCGGGTTCGCAGCCGTCCGCCTCGCCGACGACCTCGACCCAGTCTGCCGTCGAGAGCATGGCCTCGAGGCCGCGACGGGACATCTCGTGGTCGTCGATCAGGAGCACGCGGCTCGGCGTGTCGGTCATGGCCTCACTCGCCCTCTCGGCTCTCGGTTCATCTGCCTAGTCTGCCTGCTCTGGGTCTTCGAGCGGGACGGTGATGCTGATGGTGGTGCCCGTTCCCTGCCGGCTCACGATGTCCACGCGGCCGCCCAGCCAGCCCGCGCGTCGTTGCATGCCGATGAGGCCCATGCCCTCTAGGGTTCGGCGGTGCGCCGCGGCGGGGTCGAACCCGATCCCGTCGTCGGTGACCGTGATGATGCCGCGCCCGCGCGAAGCGCGCAGATCGATCTTGATCTGCGAGGGCCTTCCGTGCTGGACGGCGTTGGAGATCGCCTCGGCCGTCATGGCGAAGAGGCCCGCCTCGAGCCAGTACTCGGCCCGCGGAAGCTGCCCGGTGACCTCGCCCCGGACGGGGTCCGGCACGGTGTCACGCACATGGATCTGGAGCGCATTCACGAGGCCCAGCTCCTCGAGGCCCGGCGGCACGAGGTTGTTGAGGACGGCCCGGATCTCCTTGATGGTCGTGAGCAGCCGCTCCTGCGCCTCGTCGAGGTGGCGGCCGGCGGTCTCGGGCCGGGGCCCGCTGAGGGACGTGCGGGCCGCCTCGAGGAACCGGTGCGCCGCGACCGCCGACTGGCCGGCGGTGTCGTGCAGCGCGTGGGCGACGCCGACTCGGGATTCCTCCGACTCGCGGAGGGTCTCTCGCGCGAGCGTGTCCAGGCGGGTCATGGACGTCTCGACGCTCGCCCGGTCGCGGTCTGCCGCGGTCCAGAGCCGGTGGAACTCCTCGGTCGTGGCGATCATCTGCGCGAGGGCCGCGGCCGCGGTTCGACGCCGCTCGGCGCCGCGGGCGCGCTGCTCGGCCTCCCACGCAAGCATGCCGTCGCGCAGGCGCAGGCGGCGGGCGGCGTGGAGGATCGCCCGACCGCTCGGCAGGTCGGTGCCGGTGGACTCCGGCGTCCCGAGGCGCAGCACGGCGACGGAGTCCCGCGAGCCTGCCGGGGCCGGGAAGGCCAGCATCCGGATGCCGAACGGACAGCGGTCCACCGCGGCTCGTCCGGTGCGCATGACCCCGGCGACGATCCCGACGGGGCAGCCGCGACACGCCTGGCCGCCGTCGGACGCGACGAACGGGGCGCACGCCTGGTGCCCGTCCTCCCAGCCGGCGACCATCACCAGCGGCCCGTCGACCGCGGCGCCGAGCTGGCCGGGCCGCGCCCCGTCCGCCCCTGCGGGGATGGCGGCCCGGTCGAGACGGACCCAGTGCTCGGCACCCTGGAGAACTCGGTTGGTGTCGGGCTCGGGTCCTTGCTCCATGAGCCGCGAGTGTACGCCGTTCGGGGTGCCCGCTCCGACCCCGGAACCCCTCGGAGGGGGTCCGGGGGGACGGCAAACGTCGGGGTCCGCACCGATGTTCCGGCGTGCGCTGCCAGCCGACGATGCGGACGTTCGCCGGTGCACTTGAGGCAGGTCTTCTGAGATGAGCGTCTTCGACACGATCCGAATAGCGGCGTCAGGCCTCACGGCCGAGCGGTTCCGCATGGACGTCGCGGCCGGCAACCTGGCCAACTCCCGCTCGACCCGCAGCACGACCGGCACCATCTACCAGCCCGTCGCCCCGGTGTTCGAGGCGGTGACGATGAGCCAGGACGGCGCCATGGGCGTTGCCGCGGTCGCCGTGGCCAACATCGGCGGGCCCCCGATCCGCGTGTACGACCCCACCCACCCCGACGCCGACGGCCAGGGCTTCGTGAGCTACCCGGACGTGGACGCCGCGACCCAGATGACCGACCTCATGGGCGCCTCGCGGGCGTACTCGATGAACGCCACGGTCACCCAGGCAGCCAAGCAGACCGCGCTCGACGCGATCGACATCGGGAAGTAGCGCATGGCCCTCATCGGACCCATCACCGGCATCACCTCGGTCCTCTCGGGGACCGCGGCCTCGGCCGTCACCGGCGCGGCGTCGTCGGCCACCACCATCGGCGCGGTCGGCGTCCCCGCCCCCGCGGCCACCCCCGGGGTCGACGCCTCGTCGTCGGGCAACTCGTTCCTCGATGCCATCGGCAACGCGCTCGGCCAGCTGAACACGCAGGTCAACGGCGCGGACACGGCAATGGCGCAGTTCGCGGCCGGCGGCTCGGCCGACATCCACACCGTGATGCTCGAGCTCCAGCAGGCATCGATCGGGCTCAAGACCGGCATTGCTGTCCGGGACAAGCTCCTCGAGGCCTACCAGGACCTGATGCGCATCCAGGTCTGACGGCCGGACCACCAGTAACGAAGGGCCACGATGATCGACCAGATCCTCCTGCTCGTCCGCCAGCTCACGATCTCGCAGCGTATCGGGATCGTGTTCGGCGCGGCCCTGACGGTCCTGATGACCGTCGGCCTCGTCATGTGGGCTGGCCAGCCGCAGATGCAGGCCGCGTTCACGAACGTCGCCACGAGCGACGCGGCGACGATCACCGCAGCGCTGACCTCCGCGGGCATCCCGTACACGCTCGACAACGGCGGCGCGACGATCTCCGTCCCGGCCGCCAAGGTCGCCGACGCGAAGATCGCGGCCAACCAGGCGGGCTTCACGGGCGCGGATGCCTCCGGCTTCGACCTGTTCAACCAGCAGGCGATCGGCGCGTCGGCCTTCGACCAGCAGGTGCAGCTCCAGCGGGCCATCCAGAACCAGCTCGCCACCACGATCAAGAAGTTCGACGGCGTCGCGGACGCCACGGTCACGATCGTGTTCTCCAAGACCGGCATCACCACGACCAGCGACCAGCCCGCCTCCGCCTCGGTGTGGGTGAAGATGGCCGGCGGCGCCGAGCCCAGCCCAGAGCTGGTCCAGTCGATCGTGGCGACCGCGGCGGGGTCCGTGCCCGGGCTCTCGACGAGCAACGTGGCCGTCGTGGACGCCCAGGGCAATGCCCTTGCCGGCCCGAACAACGCCGTCTCCACGGCGCTGAGCATCCAGGCGAGCACCGAGCGCACCCTCCGCCAGAAGGCCCAGTACCTCCTGGACAACCTGCTCGGCGTCGGCAACTCGGAGGTGCAGCTCACCGCCAACCTCAACCTCGACCAGATCGAGCGGACGGTCACGACGGTCCAGCCGGTCGACACGAACCACTGGACGCCGACCGGGGTCCAGAACACGATCGAGACCTACGGCGGCACCGGGGCGAACGGCGCGGGCGGCATCCCCGGCACGACCTCCAACGTCCCCGGCCTGCCGACGTACCCCAACGTCCCGGTGGCGAGCGCCAGTCCGTCCGCCTCGCCCGGCACCGCGGCAACGCCCGCGCCCTCTGCGGGCGCCTACCTGAAGTCCAGCGAGACGGTCAACTACGCGAACTCCACCGACGTGGCCAAGATCGTGTCGCAGCCCGGCGCCATCAAGCAGCTGACCGCTGCGGTGCTGGTGGACAGCGCGGCCCTCAAGGCCGCGGGCCTCGACGAGGCCACGCTCTCGACGCTCCTGGCCAACGCGCTCAACATGAACACGGTCGCCGTCGACAAGGGCGGTCGTGGCGACGCCATCCCGGTCAAGGCGGTCACGTTCGCGGCCGCGGCCGCGGCGGTCACGGCCCCCGGGCCCGACATCTTCAAGCTGCTCGGCGGCATCCTGCCGACCGTCGGCGGAGCCCTCCTCGCCCTCGCCCTGCTGTTCCTCGTGTGGCGCAACATGGCCGCCCTCCGCGGCCGTGCCGAGGACATGCAGTTGGTGGCCGCCCGGATGAGCATGCCGGCCCTCGCCATGGGCGAGATGGGCACGACCTCCATGGCCGATCGCCCGATGGGGATGCCCGGCTACCAGGAGGAAGGCCTCCCGCAGCTGCCCGAGTCGCCCCAGGCCAAGATCGGCGAGCGCCTCCGCCAGCTCGCGGAGCAGGATCCCGACGAGGTCGCCAACCTCGTTCGATCGATGCTCGACGAGGACGAGCGCGCCACGCGGCGCCGGTAGGCAGTGACTGATGACTGAGCAGACGCTCGCCACCGCGCAAACGGCGGTCCAGCTCTCCGGCGCCCAGAAGGTGGCCGCCCTGATGATCACCATCGGGACGAGCGCCGCTGCGAGCGTGATCGCCCGCCTGCCGCCCGAGGCCTCCGAGAAGATCGCCGCCGAGATCCTCCGCACCAAGAGCATCCGCCCGCAGGTCCGCGACCAGGTGCTCGAGGAGACCTACGCGTCGCTGTTCAGCCACATGACCGACCTCCAGGGCGGTCCCACCTACGCCCTCGAGCTGTTCGTCCAGGCATTCGGCGAGCAGAAGGGCATGGATCTGCTCGAGAAGGTCACCGCCGCGCAGTTCACGCCGCCGTTCGACTTCCTCCGCCGGGCCGACCCGACGCAGGTCTCGCAGCTGCTCGAGGGCGAGCATCCCCAGACGATCGCGATCGTCCTCGCCCACCTCGAGCCGCGCGCTGCCGCCCGGATCCTCCCGCTCCTCGAGCCGACCCTCCAGGTCGAGGTCGCGCGCCGGATCGCGGTCACCGAGCAGACGACTCCCGAGGCCGTGGCCGTGGTGGAGGAGGGGATCAGCCGGCGCATGACCTTCCTGGGCCAGGAGTCCACCAAGGTCGGCGGGACCAAGCCGCTCGCGACGGTCCTCAACCAGATGACCACGATCAACAACAAGCTGATCCTGGCGGGCCTCCACGAGATCGACGCCGAGCTCGAGGACGAGGTCCGCAAGTCCATGTTCGTCTTCGAGGACATCAAGCTCATCAACGACCGCGACATGCAGAAGGTCCTCATCGCGATCGACACCAAGGACCTCGCGCTCGCGCTCAAGTCGGCCGACCAGCCCCTGCGCGACAAGTTCTTCAGGAACATGTCGAGCCGCGCCGCCGAGATGCTGCGCGACGAGATGAGCCTTGCCGGCGACCGCGTGCGGCAGAAGAACGTCGAGGAGGCCCAGAGCCGGATCGTCGACAAGATCAAGAAGATGGAGGACGACGAGGAGATCTTCATCGACCGCGGGGGCGACGATGAGGACGCCTGACCGGATCATCGCCGGCCGGAGGGCTCGGCTCCCGGGGGACCCCTGGACCGGCGTCGCCACGATGCACGGCGCGTACACCCTGCCGGCCACCGATCCCGAGACGCAGGCGCGGGTCGACGCCACCGAGAGGGCCGAGGCAGACCGGGTCCACGAGGCGCTCCGCACAGCGGACGAGCGCGGCTACGAGGACGGACGCGCCCGCGCAGAGGGCGAGCTCGCCTCGGCGATCGCTGCCGCTGGCCTGCTCGCTCGCTCGCTCGAGACCGCCGTCCCACGCGACGTGGACATGGTCGCGCGAACCGTGGCCGAGCTCGCGATCCTGATCGCCCGGCGGATCCTCGGCGCCGAGCTGCGTCACGACCCGTCGGTGCTCATCGCCGCCATCGAGGCGGGCCTCAAGCAGGCCGTCGGCGCTTCGTCGGTCCAGGTCGCGCCGTGGCCCCGGTCGAGACCGCATGGCTCGCCCGTCACGGCCAGCGCCACCGCGGTCTGGCGTGGTCCTTCGTGGGCGACCCGACGCTGACGCCCGGCGGGTGCCGGCTCCGGACCGAGTACGGTCTGGTCGACGCCGGGCTCGAGGACCAGCTCACCGAGATTGCCGCCGCGCTCGACCTCGCCATCCCTGGGTACGTCACCTCGGCGCTGGGTCCGACCAGGACCGAGGGGACCGTCGCGGCGACCGCGGACCTCGCCACGCTGGCCTCGTCGCCCGCCGACACGGTCCGGAGCGCGGCCACGAGGCCCGGGCCCGAGCTGCCGCTGAGCCCGGACGTCGAGCCGATGGTCGACGTCGAGGACGAGG
>Ga0302321_100005578_pt1 | contig 11024 bp, 8 predicted proteins | sample Fen_T0_1_FD_202505 | JGI IMG/M metagenome (GOLD analysis project Ga0302321, IMG submission 202505) | Peat permafrost microbial communities from Stordalen Mire near Abisko, Sweden - Fen_T0_1 | ecosystem: Environmental > Terrestrial > Soil > Wetlands > Permafrost | place: Sweden: Abisko...
ACAAACGTGCGCAAGCCGAGTTGCGTGGCCAGGCTGGCCGCAACGACCTTGGCCACCTCGCCAGCGTAGCCCACGTCGCGCGCCGGGAAGACACCGGTTTCGTCAGCGCGATTGGCGATGAGCAGCACGCCCACTTCCTGGTCGTGGTCGAGCAGCGGCGCCAGGATGACCGAGCGCATGCGCAGGCCCAGCCACTGGTCGAGACGATCATCGGGACGCAGGCGTGGGTGCAAGCGGACAAGTTCTGCCAGCTCCCACACGTTGCGAACACTGGCCGGCGATCGCGCCGTCGCGGCCCAGCCCACCAGGTTGCTGGGATCGCGAGGCAGGCGCAGTTCGCGCACGGAATCGCTGACCCAGGCCACCGCGCGCAACTGATTGTCGAGGTCGGGAACGAAGGCCGCCGCGCGCTCCGCTCCGAAGAACGCGGCCACGCGCTCCATGGCCTCGAAAAGCAAACTATCGAGCGAATCCAGCCCCGCCAGGTAGTTGCACAGCTCGGCTAGCTGGGCCCGCTTCTCCGTCTGCGCGGATTCCCCGCCCATCTGGCGCAGCCATGTAGCGGCATCCATGCTGGATGCATCGGTGGTTTGGCCGCGAAGATGAAGTCGTCGCATGTCCTACATTTCCCGACGCCAACACTGCTAACGCAGGCCAACGGAGGCAAGCTTCGCAGGCGTTTTCCGTCGCGCTCGTTGTCCCTGGGGTGCGCGCCGTTGTAAGCTGCCGCGCCACTCCGGTGAAAGGGAGCCACGGCCGATGTCAGGAGAGACCATACTCGTCGTCGATGACAGTCCGACTATTTGCAAGCTCGTCGAGCTGTCGCTGACCAAAGCAGGCTTCCGTGTGGAAACCTCGCGTACCGGCGAGGGCGGCATCGAGGCCGCCCAGGCGCATCCACCGGACCTGATTCTGCTCGATTTTCTGTTGCCCGACCTGAAAGGCGACGACGTGTGCCGGGCCATCTCGGCCAATATCACCTTGGCCCAGGTGCCCGTGATCGTGATGAGCGCCAAGGGCGAAGACATCGGCGAATGCTTCGCGGTCATGTCCAACGTCAAGAACATCATCTCCAAGCCCTTTTCGCCCGAGGCGCTGCTGGCGGTGGTCAGCCACACCTTGGAGAAGGTCGGCAAAGGATCGGCCTCGCCCGAGGCCAAAGCCGGTTCGGACAGCCGCATCGACATCGCGACGCTGATCCCCAGCGAGGGCAAGGACGAGAGTCCAGGACATGAGCCGCAGGAATTCGGCGCGGCCTTGGCCGGCGATCTGGCTATTGTCTCGATCGCCGATGTGCTCTTGCTGTTGCAAGACCGCGGCTACACCGGCAGCGTGAATCTTTCGCACGGCCGGGCGCGCATGGACATCTACCTAGGCGAGGGCCGCGTGGACTTCGCCGGCGCCCAGGGTGTGGCCGACGAATTTCTGCTCGGCCGCTTCCTGGTCAGCGGCGCGCACTTGTCGCAAGAAACGCTGGCCAAGGTCCTCGACGATCGCCGGCGTGATGACAACAAAGAGCTCCTGGGCGCCTACCTGTGTGCGCGCGGATTGCTGGCGTCCACGGGTTTGCACAAGGCCATGGCCAAGCAGACCGCGGCCTTGGTTTTCGAAAGCCTACGCTGGGGCAGCGGGCGCTTCAGCTTCCGCCCCTTGACCGAATTACCGGCCCAAGCGCGCGAGGCCGCACTGTCCTTGCCTGTGGATGGCTTGATTCTAGAGGGTCTGCGCCGCGTGGAGGAATGGCGGGTCATCGAACAGGAGATCGGCGATTTCGACATGACCTTTGTCCGCAACGAAGACAAGCTGGCCAGCTTCGGCCGCGGGCAACTGTTGCGCGAGGAAGCCGCCATCGCCGAGCTGGTCAATGGCCGCAACACGGTTCGCGACGTCATCCAAATCTCGAAGATGGGATCCTACGACGTGACCCAGGTGCTGTTCCGTCTGCTGCGCAGCAAGCTCATCCGGCGCCGGGTCGCGCCCATGGTTGTGTAAAACATGCCGGCCGCCCCACTTGATGTCGTTTTTTTTGAACTACGCGGCCTGCGCTGCGCGCTTCCCCTTGGGGTCGTTCGCAAAATCCTGCCCATGCGAGGCGTGACCCCGGTGCCGCTGGCCCCGGCGGTGGTGCGCGGAATCGCACCCGTGCAGGGTTTCATTCTGCCCGTGCTGGATCTGTCGGTGTGCTTTCAGCCCGCGGGCGACGAGATGGCGGAAGGCTCGGCCTACCGGTTTCCCAAGGACAAGTTGTTGCTGATCGAAACCTCGCCTGATGCAGGCCGTGAGGCCGTTCGTGTGGCCCTGGCCGTCGAGCGGTTGGTCAGTGTTGGCACCGTGGACGAGCAGCACAGCCGCGTGCCGCCGCCCCGGCCGACCTTCCTGTCGGCCACTGTACTCGACGCCAGTGGTCCGGCGCTTTTGCTCGACGTGGAGCGCACCATCGATTACGTGCGCGATGCCATTAGCGCGGTGATTAGATCATGAACGAAAAAGCAGAACTCAGTGAATTGCTTGCGACCATGCAAGCCGCTCAGCAAGGCGACCTGACCGTGCGTGCCAAGCCGGGCACGGGAGCACTTGGCGAAATCGCGCAAGCCATGAACGCCCTCCTGGCTAGTTTAGAGACGCGGGCCACGCAGATCTCTTTCGCGGCCACCTCGATTCTGCTGGCGGCTGAAGCCGCCGGGGGCGCGCTGCCGGAAATCGCCGACGGTATGACCCGGCAGCAGGGCGCCGTGGCCGAGATCGCGCGCAAGCTGAAAGCGCTCGAAGCCCGTTCGGAAGAGGTTGGGCAGATCGTCGAGATGCTCGACGATGTCACCTCGGAAACCAACATCTTGTCGCTCAATGCGGCTATTGAAGCCTCGCGCGCTGGCGCGCAGGGTAAGGGCTTTGGATTGGTGGCCGAGGAGGTGCGCAAGATGGCCGAACGCGCGGCCACCGCCACCAAGGACATCGGCGCCTATCTGGAAACCATCGCCAGTGCCACCGGCGACGCCACCCGGGCCATTGAGAGCGTGCGCACCAGCGCTGATCACCTCGCCGCCCTCACCGTGCGCGCCAGCAACGAAGCCGGCTCGCGCGTGGACGTGCGCAAGTCGCTGGCCGATGCCATCGCGCAATTCCGCTTCGCCGCGCAGGGGGAAGCGGAGATCACTCGCATCCTTCATGAGCGGCGAGGTGAGCTGGCGCGCGTGCTGGCGCCCTTCGCGCCCCTTCTCGCCAGTTCGACCTCGCCACTCGGCGAGGCGCTGTCGAACATCTTAACCGCCCTGGGTGAGAAACCGGCCGGGACAAAGGCGTAGGGCCCTTCCGCCATGGCGGGAAAATCCGAGAGTGGAGACGGCAGCAGCAGCGGCAGCAGCGGCGAGCATGCGGTATTGCCCGAATGGAACGCGGGCGAAACCGAGATGCTGCGCAGCCTCTTTCTAGAGGAGGCCGAGAAGCACCTGGGCCGCATCACCGAGGCGCAGAAATCGCTTTCGCGCGCGTCGGCGGCCACCCTCGACATTTCGCCAGACGTGGTCGATGTCCTGTTTCGCCACCTGCACACGCTCAAGGGCTCGGCCGGCTCGGTGGGCTTCGATGCCGTGGCCCGCGCGGCCCACGAACTCGAAGAACTGTGCACCGAGATCCGGCGCGGCCAGCTGGCGCCGACCTTCGGTATCCTTGAACGTATCGACGAGGGCGTGGCCGAAATCCGGGCCCTACTCAGCAGCGCGCGACTGGCCGTGCCTCCACCGCGCCCCAGCGGACCACCCGAGGCCGCCTCCGTGCCGCGCGAAGCGTTCGAGCGCCGCCGCACCATGGATCGCCGGGCGGTGACCGATCGGCGGGCAGGTGGAGAGGGGGTCTTGCGCGTCGAGGTCGAGCGCCTGGATGCCCTGCTAGAAAGCGTTGGCGACTTGGTGATTCTGCGCACGCGGCTCGACCGGCGCGTGCATGAGATAGGCAGCGTGCTGCGCGATTTGGGATCGACCCGGCAAGATCTGCGCACCGCCCAGGGCGCGCTGGCCGCCGATCTGCCGGCTCCGGCCAGGCTGGAAGAACTGGGCCGCCTGCTCGATCGCCTGGGCGAAGTCGATGTGGAATTCACCGATGCGCTGTCATTTCTCGATCGCACCGCGCGCCGGCTGGCGGAGGACGCAGATTCCATGCGCACCACCTCGGAGTACATCGAGGAGCAGATCCGCCGGGCGCGCCTGGTGCCTCTGGAATGGGCGTTTTCACGCCTGGGCTCGGCCCTGCGCGAACTCGAACGCACGTGCCACCGCCAGGCCGACCTGGCAGTCCATGGCGGGGAAGTCGAACTGGACAAGGCCATCGTGGATCAGCTGGTGGATCCCCTGCTGCACCTTCTGCGCAATTCCATGGCCCACGGCATCGAGCCCGCGCCGGTGCGCGCCCAGCGGGGCAAGCCCGCGCACGGCCGCATCACCATTCGGGCGGCGCAAGAAGCGGATTTCGTGTACCTCACCTTCGAGGATGACGGCGGAGGCCTCGATCACGCGGCCATCCGCAGCGCCTTGCAGCTCTCGGGTCAACTGGCCGACATGGGCGAGCCCAGCGACGAGGATCTGGTGAACGCCATCTTCGAGGCCGGGTTCTCCACGCGCGCCCAATCGGACGCCCTGGCCGGGCGCGGGATGGGCATGAACATCGTCAAGCGCGCGGTGGCGCGCATGGGCGGGGAGATCAAGGTCGAGTCGCAGGCAGGTGCTTTCACGCGTTTCAAGCTGACCCTGCCGCTCGCTGGCGCCATCATGCAGGGACTGCTTTTCAAGATCGGCGGCCAGGTCTATGCCGTGCCCGCGGCCCACGTCATCGAGGTGCTGCCCATCGGCCACAACGTGCTCACCAGCGCCGCGCTTCCCTCCAGCTCCAGCGGCGAGCTGCCCGCCCTCGGAGGCGTGAGCGTGCCCATCCTGAAATTGCACGCCCTGCTCGGCCTGGAACTGCCGCCCGGCCGCCGCGCCGCCGCCTTGCACGTGCGCTACGCTGGCCGCAACTTCCTCATCACTTGCGACAAGGTGATTGGCCCGCGCACCATCGTGGTGCGGCCACCAGGTCCGCTGATTGGACTTATCCCATTCTATTCCGGCGTCACCGCCTCGGGCGCGGGCAAGGCCCAGCTGGTCCTCGATCTGGGCGCGCTGGCCGACGTGGCCTATTCGGGCGCCGAGCCCACCACCGCGGCTCCCCGGCGGGGTCAGCCCCGCGTGCTGGTGGTGGATGATTCGCGCCTGGCCCGGGAAGCGGGCGTGCGGCTGCTCTCGGCCGCTGGCTACCAATCGGTGGCCGCCGAGGACGGCTGGGAAGCCTGGGAACTTTTGAGCGAGCGCCGCTTCGACGCCGTGGTGACCGCGCTCGAAATGCCCCGCCTCGACGGCTTTCAGCTCATCGCGCGCATCCGCCGCGAAGCCACCCTGCACGGCTTGCCCATCATCGTGCTGTCGTCGCGCACCTCGCAAGCCGCCCGCGACCGTGCCCTGGCGGCCGGCGCCAACGTGTTCCTACCCAAAAGCCGCCACCGCCGCAGCCTGGTCGCCGCCGTCACCGCCTGCCTGAACCAGCGCGAAGACGGTGAACCGCCCGCGGGCGAAAACGCGCGGCGCTGAGGTGCGGTGCCGCCGTCACGGCGTTAGTCGGCTCGGCTTGAACATCACGTCGCCGGTGCACTGGGACTCGCAAACAAACGTATCGACGCCACTCGACGCGAAGGTTGCCGTCCAGGTCGGCGTGGTCATTAGCTGAAGGTAGCCGTTGCCCATGTCGGTCCACTGGCTTTGGCTGGCGAAGGTTCCGGCTTCTTTGTGGGTTCTGGCCGCGCAGGAAAAGCTGCCCGTTAGGTTGAGGGCCATGCCGGTGGCGTCCCAGGTGCCGGTCGCGTTCACCGAACAGCTCCCGATGTCGCCGAGCTTGTCGGTCTTGGCAAAGGTCGAGGTCAGCGTCGCGCTGCCGTTCGCCGTGGACAGGGTTCCCGTGACCCCGGTGGTCGGGGTTGAGATATCGCCGCAGGCGCCGCTGCAATTGCCTGGCGGACTATTTTCGAGCCTGTAGGTCATGGTGTAGGTCTTCGCGGCCGGGGGCGGCGTTACAGGCGTTGTCACCTCGGTGATGGAGATGGGCACGGTTGCGGACGACGTTCCGTTGTTGACGACAAGGACATAGAGATCTGTTCCCGCACCGAACGTCGTATCGAGCGTCGCGGTTGCCAGCTCCAGCGTGGCCAGCAGCACGACGATGTGGAACCCGCCCTGCAACATCACAAGGGCAAGCACCATGGCGGCGCCCATGCTGCTTTTGACCCAATCCCCGTCCGCGAGGAAAAGCATGAACCAAGGAAAGAAGAAGAGGTTCAGCCATGGCGTGCCAGGGCGAGGTAAAGATGGCCGTTCTCCCAGAACGCAATTACGCGGGCCTTGCTGTTCAGATACTTTGGCACCGTCTTGCCCTATGCCAGTCTCGCGTAGAGGCAGTAGATCGCTACTGCTGCGAAGGCCGATGCGTGCACTCCAATGGCCAGTTTGTAGGGCCAGCCTCTCTTCCACCCCCAGGTTGCCGCTAGGCCAAAAAGGCCATACAGCGGAATCGCGGCGAACTGCAGGTAGGCACCCTTGACCGGTCCTTGGGCGTCGATAGCGAACTTCACGGCGAAATGCAATTGCCCGAGCAAGCCGATCAGGGGCACGAGCAACAACAACACCAACCCGGCGTGCTTGCTTCGCCAGGCGGCGAACGCCACGGCCAACCAAGCCACCATCGTGGTCAGCGCGATCCAGGTGCCGCCCGCGACAGCATAGCTCGACAGCAGGGCGGCCCGAACGGGAACAGGCCGTGTGTTCTGGATTTCCACGGGCGGCGTCCTTCCGGCGAAGCCAAAGCTGTAGTAGTCCACAAACGTGCTCGCCACGAGAGGCGGCCAGAAATAGGACACGGGCATGATTCCGGTCGGATAATAGGGCGAGGCGTAAAGGTCACTCGTCCAACCATAGAAGAAGTTGCTCGCGCGCCGCTTGACGTAGGGCGTGCCCGCGATGGGGGCATACCAGGTGGCCGCGGATCCGTCGAAACCTGAGACGAGCATTTTGCCGTTCACGCGTTGATGGTGAACCAGGAGCCAACCACTGGTGGCGAGGACGACGGCCAGCGCCCCCAGCCAGGACAGCAGCCTGCGCCCGCGTCCGCGCCAGCCGCCGCGATTCACCCAGCACAGTTCCGCGAACGCGGCAACGCCCCCAGCGGCCATCAACGCAAGGGTCGAGATTTTGGTTAGCATGTCCAACCCGAGTGCAAGCCCCAGGGTCAGCGCAAGTGGCCAGCGGCGAAGTGAATCGCTGCGCAGGATTTCGAGCATCAGGACAATGGCCACGGCGGAAAGGAGATTGCACAGGGCTTCGTTGGTAACCATGCCGTCGTTGTGGATTGATACCGGCAACACCGCTGCGATGGCCAAGGTCGCCAGCCGGGCGGGACGGTTCCAGCCCAGGTTGCGTTCCAGCCCGTACCAGATCACCAGCAGTCGCAGCGAGCCGCAGGCGATCGAGAGGACATTCATGTGCAGCATGGGCAGACCAGCCCGATGCAGAAGCGCGGATAGGACGTAGAACAGCGGACCGTGGTCCGCCTCCCTGGACAGCATCAACGAAGGCAATTCTCGATGGGTGAGGAACCAGTCGATGACGGCCCAGTGGTCGGGAAAGTCGTAGCCCCAACGGACATCGTAGGTGAATGCCATGGTGGCGCGCATGAAGATGCCCCAAGAAACCAGCAGCAACTCCGGCCAGTATCGATGCGCCAGGCCCACCAGCGCGATGAAGCGCTGGTGGAACCAGCTCAATCCGGGGGTGGCAGGCCGGCGGTGATCGGAGGGTGGCGCTGCGCGCTGCGCGGACAAGGTATGGGCAGTTTACCGCACAATCAGCGGCCCATGCGTTCCCAATAGTCGCTCGGCACGGCGTCGCCAAGGCGACAAAAGATCACACATGATTACAATCGGGTGACAATTGCGGCTGTAGCTTCCAGGCATGGACGCTTCCAGCGTGCTCACCACGCTCTACCTCATCATTCTCCCCCTGCTTGCGGTCTACGGGTTCCATCGCTCGTCGCTGGTGTACCTGTACTATCGCCACAAGGACAAGCAGCCGGTCGAGCCAGGCAAGTTCGCCGAGCTGCCCGCGGTGACTGTGCAGCTGCCGCTGTTCAACGAGATGTACGTGGCCGAGCGCCTGCTCGATGCTGTGTCCGCCATCCGCTACCCGCGCGATCGCTTCCAGATCCAGGTGCTCGATGATTCCACCGACGAAACCTGCGATATCTGCCGCAACAAGATCGAGCAGCTCATCGTGCGCTACCCCGATCTCGACATCGAGTACGTTCACCGCGCGGATCGCACGGGCTTCAAGGCCGGCGCGCTGGAAAACGGTCTGCGCACCGCCAAGGGCGAACTGGTCATGATCTTCGACGCCGACTTCGTACCCAACCCCGACATTCTGGAAAAGACCGTGCACCACTTCCTCGATCCCAAGGTCGCGGTGGTGCAGTGCCGTTGGGAGCACATCAACCGCGATTTCTCGGCTCTGACCGAGGCGCAGGCCCTGATGTTGAACGGCCACTTCGTCATGGAGCATGCCGGCCGCAACCGCTCGGGCCGCTTCTTCAACTTCAACGGCACCGCCGGCATGTGGCGGCGCGCGGCCATCGTCGATGCGGGTGGCTGGCACCACGACACGCTGACCGAGGACATGGATCTTTCCTACCGCGCCCAGCTGCGCGGCTGGCGTTTTGTGTACCTGCCCGATATCGCGGCCCCGGCCGAGCTGCCCGTCGAGATGTCGGCCTTCAAGGCGCAACAGTTCCGCTGGGCCAAGGGCTCGATTCAAGTCGCGCGCAAGCTCTTGCCGCGCATCCTGACATCGAACGCCACCTTCGAGCAGAAGAGCGAAGCCTTCTTTCACTTGTCCAACAACTTCGCCTACCCGCTGCTCCTGCTGCTCTCGTTGCTGCTCTTGCCCAACCTGATGTTCCGCACCACCCACGGTCTGCGTGAAGTGCTGATGATCGATCTGCCGCTCTTTTTCGGCACCACCCTTAGCATCGCTTCGTTCTACATCACCTCGGAACGCGAGGTGGCGCGCATGAGCGGTACCACGTCGCGCTCTACCTGGGGCACCATCTGTCAGCTTCCCCTGGTGCTCTCCCTGGGCATCGGCCTGTGCGTGAACCAAACCCGCGCTGTCATGGAAGCCGTCTTCGGCCGCGAGACCGAGTTTGTGCGCACGCCCAAGCATGGCATCCGCGGTAAGCTCGAATCCTGGTCGGGCAAGAAGTACCGCGCTGCCAAGTCGGTGACTCCGTTCCTTGAGCTATTCATGGCGGCCTACTTCGTGGTCGCGGTCCAAATCGCCGTGGCCAACGGGCACTACGTTTCCGTGCCGTTCTTGCTCCTGTTCCTCTTTGGCTTCTCCTACGTCGGGGCGTTGTCCATGTGGCAGGGCGGCTTCGGGCAGGCCCTGCGCAAACTGTGGCAGCGCGAGGATCGCTCCGTGGTTCCCGTGTCCATGATGTCCGCGCCGTTCATCGCGGCCATGCCCGACGCCACGCCCGGCCCGATTCTGTTGCCCATGGAAGCGCGCGCGCCGCGTCCGTCCCGGGCACGTGCGGGCAGCAGCGAGCCCCAAGACAACGCCTCGATCTATTAGTTTCCGTGCCCGCTTGAGCCTTCAGCGCCATTCGCGCGGCACCGAGTTGTTCGATGCGTGGCGGTCGAGGCGGCTTTGTAGCTTCTCCGCCTCTTGCGCCTGATTGTCGGCCAGCACGCGCAAGCGCTTGAGGCGTTCCATGCCGACGCCTTCCGAGATCGGCGATTTGGCTATTCGTTGGTCGAGGATCTCGCGGTAGAACTCCCAGCGCTTGCGTTGCTCCGTGAACTGGCGAAACAATCGGCGCCACCAGTGCTCGCCGTGGCCCGCGGGCGTCTTCGCGTCGGACTGGGGCAGGGTCAGGATCAACACCTGCTGGGCCGCATCGATCTTCACTTTGAAGGTGGTGATGAAATCCATGCCCAGCAGGCCCTCGAAGTTCTCAGACAGCGAGTCCGTGACGGTGGCCGGCACGAATTGCTCCGTGGCGGGGCCCAGGGTCAGCGATTCAAGCACGACCAACAAGGCAGGCGCCGATCCGCCGATGCCGCTGGCGCTGCTAAGCAATTTGCCGTCGTCGGCCCGCAGAATCCCCAGGTGGTCGGCCAGCCCTTGGGTAATCAAAGTCGCGGGGGCGCCAGTGTCTAGGGCCATCGTCACCGTGGCTCGACCGTTGACGGTGATGGGCACCAGGATTCGCTGCGTGCGCGCATCCTGGCCGCGGTAGGGGACCGTGATTTGATCGGAGCGTTTCGCCGCGGCTTCGGGTGCACGCGGCGGATCGGGTGCCCGGGCGGCCGGCGCACGGGCCAGGACCGAGGGCGAGGGCGAAGGATCGAAGGGCGATCGTTCTGCTGGAGCATGGACCACGACAGGAACCGGCACGTAGACCCGTTCCGGCACCTCACGCGTGGGGCCCGTGTCGGCCACCCCAGGCGTCTTGGGCTTGGCCGTGAACTGGAAGGCCGCCACCGCGATCAGCGCCGCGCCAGCACCCACCATCCCGGCCACGATGGCGCCGCCGTGACCTCGCCTTGGCGGTGCCGCGGGGATGAACAGCACCGGTGGAGTGTGGGCGGGTGTTGGGCGATCCGCCACGCGGGGAATCTCAGCGGGGGATGGCTGTGACTGGGGGCCGAACAAGGCCCGGCATAGCTCGCAAATGCGCGCATCGTCGCGATTCTCCTCACCACAGGCCGGACAGGTGATGGACATGAAGCACTCGCCTTCATCCTAGGGGTGGAAGCGAGGCGTGCCTAGGATCTTTGCGGTGGAGTGGATAGTCCAAACCAGCGCCATCTTGGGTTCGCGCGAATCGCGTCTGCAAATATCCGATGTAAGGATGTTGCGTCCGCTACATCCACCTACACGCTGAAGCTGGCCTCT
>Ga0302321_100005580_pt1 | contig 11023 bp, 8 predicted proteins | sample Fen_T0_1_FD_202505 | JGI IMG/M metagenome (GOLD analysis project Ga0302321, IMG submission 202505) | Peat permafrost microbial communities from Stordalen Mire near Abisko, Sweden - Fen_T0_1 | ecosystem: Environmental > Terrestrial > Soil > Wetlands > Permafrost | place: Sweden: Abisko...
CTCACGAACCTTTGGATCTATATCGTCGCCCCGATTGTCGGCGGCGTGGCGGCTGCGCTTGCGTACCGCTATATCCGCGGCGGAGAGAAAGCCCAGGCGTAGACGACTTGGCATGGGGCGGCACACGCGCGGTGCGAGGCGGCTCGCCGCTGCGTTTCTAGCGGGAGTTGGGGTGGCCTACGGGGGTCGAACCCGTAACCTGCGGATCCACAGTCCGCTGCTCTGCCGGTTGAGCTAAGGCCACCGTCCGCGTGCCCCAGCGTGTTCGGCGGCCGGGCCGCTCATGCCTCCGCGTGGGGCGACCGGGAGTATAGCCGCTGCGGCCGCCGGCCGGTGCGGTTGGCCACAGATATGGGCAGTCCGTTGACATGAGTCAACGTGTCCACGCGTCCGCGTAGGGGCAACCCCTAATACGACGCAGACGAGGGCCGTACCACGCACCGCGTTGGGCCTGACGAGAGGGAGGGGGGAAGCACGGCCCCTTCGGACCTACGGTAGTGGTAACAAAACGCCAGCTGGGAAACACCATGCCAGGCTTCGGCAATATCCGAACCTTCGCCGCAACCGCCTTTACACGCCGACTTCGCGTTGGCGGCTTGGCGCTTGTCCTTTCCCTCCTGACCGTCGCAGCCAGTGCTTCCCCGACCTTCGCCTGGGGGAGCGCAGCATTCAGCCCCACCGACGAGCAACTCCTGTTCACCTTGACCAATCACGACCGCGTCTCCGCGGGCCTGAAGGCCCTGACCAATGACTCGTACCTCCACAAGGAGGCCGAGTGGCGGGCCAAGGACATGGGTGACCGCGACTACTTCTCCCACCAGATCCCGCCCGGGAACACGACTGTGTTCGCCGACATGCAGAAGGATCACTACTGCTTCAAGGTCGCGGGCGAGAACATCGGCTTGAGCACGTACAGCGACGGGACAGCGACGAGCCGCATCGAAGTCGCCTTCATGGGTTCCGCGGGCCATCGGGCCAACATCCTCGGAACCTGGACGCGAATGGGCATCGGCGCCTACAAGGCAGCCGACGGCCGAAAGCTCTACGCGGTCCTGTTCTCAGTCGCTTGCACGCCGAAAGCAAAGGCGAAGCCGGTCGTAAAGGCTACCCCGGTGCCGACCGCGATCGCGACCGCCACCCCGACCGCCGAGCCGACCCTCGAACCCACCCCGGAGCCGACGGCAACGCTGGAGCCTATCCCCAGCGCCGCTCCGTCCATCCTGCCCGATGGCGGGCTTGCATCGCCCAGCCCCACCGAGCAGATCAGCCTCCGCGTTCGTGAGCGAACGCCATCGCAAGGCCCGCTCGACTCTCTCTTCACGCTGATCTTCGGCGGCTTGTTCGGCTAGATCTCAGGCAGCGCGGGCTCGTCCTGCCGGCGCCCCGACCGAATACACTTTCATGGTGCCGAACACGCCGCCCGCCCCGTCGCCGTCTGTGGCCGATTCCTCCGAGACCGCCCCGGCTCGGCTCGCGCGCGACGCCTCGATCCTCGAGGCCCGCGATCTGACCAAGGTTTTCCGAACCGGCGACCGCGACGTCGAGGTCCTGCGTGGCATCTCACTCAAGGTCCGGCGGGGCGAGTTCGTGGCAGTCATGGGACCGTCCGGCTCCGGCAAGAGCACGCTCCTCCAGCTGCTCGGCGGACTCGATCGACCGACCAGCGGCGAGGTCATCCTCGACGGTGAGGTCGTGAGCCGGCTGAGCGACCGCGAAGCCACTCGGTTGAGGCGCGAGAAGACCGGCTTTGTCTTCCAGTTCTTCAACCTGATCCCGTTGCTGGACGTGTACGAGAACGTGGCCCTGCCGTTCACGATCGCGGGCGAGGATCCGCGCCGCGGCGAGACGGCAGCACGAATCAAGGACGTGCTCGAGATGGTCGGCCTCTCGGGCCGCGAGCGCAGCCGCCCGGACCAGCTCTCGGCCGGAGAGCAACAGCGTGTGGCGCTGGCTCGAGCCCTGGCGGGGAGCCCGGCGCTGCTGCTGGCCGACGAGCCGACCGGCAATCTTGACTACGCCACCGGCGGCGAGATCCTCGATCAGCTGTGGCGGTCGTGCGACCAGCGCGGCCAGACCATCGTCCTGGTCACTCACGATGCTCGCGCGGCCGCGCATGCCGATCGTGTCCTGGTGCTCGGTGACGGCAAGATACGCGACGAGATCCAACTCGGCCGCCGCACCGACAGGGATGCGCGACCGCTGATCACACGCCTAGCCCAGCTGGGCCTCTAGCCCAATGCGGCGCCTCTCGTCGCTGGCGTGGCGGAACCTTCAAGCGCGGCTTCTCCGAAGTCTGCTCACCGCCGCCGGCGTCGCTCTGGGCGTGGCGGTCCTCTTCGCGTCGCTCTCAGCCAGTGCGACGATGGATGCCGCGGTCGCCCGGGCCGCCGCCGACGAGATGGGCCACTCGGCGCTGCGCGTTCAGGCTTTGGAAGAGCGGGGTTTGAGCGCTGCGACCGTGGCGGTTGTGACCAGGGCGTCCGGCGTGGCGGTCGCCGCACCCGCCCTGGAACGCCAGACGTACCTGGCCGCGAGCCTGACGGCGTCTCCGTCCGCCAAACTCCCTGCCCCCGTGACCGTTCTTGGGATAGACCCGGTGGCGGAACCGAAGCTGCACGACCTGCCACTTTCCGGCGGGCGCCTTCTGACTGCGGCCGACTCGTCCAGCGCTGTCATCACCGAGACCCTGGCCTCCCAAGAAGGTCTTCGCATCGGCGATTCGATCGCGCTCAACGGGTCCGGTTCCGGGCCGGCTTCTTTGGCCATCGTCGGCATCGTGACCGGAGACGGCTCCGTGCCCGATGCCGCGGGCCGGCTCGTGATCGCGCCGCTGTCCACGGCCCAAACTCTCTTTGCCGTGACCGGGGTCACGCGGGTCGATCTGGGCACGCGGCCGGGAGTATCCGCAGATGAGCTGATGGGCCAGCTCGAGGCCACGATCCAGACAGAGCCGTACCTGCTGGAGAAGACCGCCGACACGGCCGACTCGCTTCGCGCCGACACGGCGGACTTCCGCGGAACGCTGCTCCTTGTCGCGGCGGTGGTGCTCTTCGCCGGCGCCTTCCTGATCTTCAACACGCTCTCGATGACGGTGACCGAACGATCGCGCGACGTGGGGCTGCTGCGCGCCGCCGGGGCGACTCGGACACAGGTCATGGGCCTCGTTCTGCTGCAAGCCCTCGTCCTGGGGGTGGCGGGGTCTATCGTCGGTGTGGTGGCCGGCATCGGCCTGTCGTCGCTGACGCTTTCTTGGGTCAATTCCACCGGCCCGATCTCCCTGGACGCGCCCGACATCTCGCTCGGCTCGGTATCGCTGGCGCTCCTAATCGGCGTTCTGGTCACGCTCGCGGCATCGCTCGAACCGGCGTGGCGGGCCGGTCGCATTCCACCGGTCGAGGCTCTCCGACGCGGCCCCCGAGGAGCGGTGGCCGGCGCCGCCCGGCTGCGCTGGTTGGTTCTCGTCTTCGCCGTCCTTGCGGTCGCGGCACTTGCTGTGTGGCCGAGCGGCGCGTCGGGCGGTGCCGGCGTGAGTCTGGGGTCGGGCGGCCAGACACTCCAGTTCGGAATCCTCGGCCCGCTCGCGGTTTACGGCCTGATGCTGGTGGCCGTCCTGATCGTGCCCCCCATCCTGGGGCCGCTGCTGTGGCTCGCGGGCATTCCGCTCCGGGTATTCCGCAACGAGGAACGGCTGGCCCGCAGTTCGCTGGCTCGCGACGTCAGTCGGACTACGCTCACGGCCGGGGCGCTGGTCATGGGTCTGGCGATGGTCGTGGCCCTGGGCACGGCCGCACAGAACATCCGCCAGATTGGTGCCAACTGGCTGACGGAGACGATCCCGGGCAGCGAGTTGCTGACCTCGATCCATTCGATCTCGCCGACGGATCCGTCGATCGAAGAGATTGCCGCGTTGTCCGGCGTGAAGTCCGTTTCGCCGATCGGGCTCCTGGGCGTGCCGCTCGGAGGCCTGCGTCAAGAAGCCGCCGCCATCTCCGGTGCGGACTTCGCCGCGGATGGACGTCTCGTCTTCGTCGAAGGCGGCGGCGATTCGGCGACGGCTTTCGCGGCGCTGGATACGGGCGGGGCGGTCATCGTGCCGCGGTCGCTCGCCAACGGGTCGAACATCCGACTCGGCGACACAATGAGCTTCGCTACGGGCGAGACGCCCACCACGCTTCGAGTCGTCGGCATCGTCGCGCACTCCATTCCGGCCGGCTCGCAGGAGGCGATCCTGATCGGCTGGACCGACGCCATGGGGCCGTTCGGGGCATCCGGCGCCGACGTCTTTGCCATTCGCTTCCAGCCGGGTCAGGAGTCGACGGCGCGGCCCGCGGTCGATGCGACGGCGTCGCAATACGCTCTGGAATCGGCAGATCTCGGAAGCGTCCAGGGAACGGTCGGCGACGCTCTCGATCGGGTCTTCCGGCTCCTCGATGCCATGGCCCTGATCGCTGTGCTCGTCGCGGGGTTGGGGATGGTAAACACGCTTTCGATGAGCGTCCTCGAGCGCGTGCGCGAGATCGGCGTGCTCAGAGCGACCGGCATGTCCAGCCGCCAGGTGTGGGCCATGGTCGTGATGGAGGCCGGAATGCTGGGGTTTGCCGGCTCCCTGATCGGCGCCGCGGTCGGACTCCTGGCCGGAGGGTTGCTCGTGGCCTGGTCGAGCGGAGGATTCGGCCTGACCTTCGATCCGCCGTGGGTTTCCATCGCCCTTGCGGTTGTCTTCGGGATTCTGATCAGCGTCACGGCGTCGATCTACCCGGCCGGAGTTGCCAGCCGGCAGTCGATCGTGCGAGCCTTGCAGCACGAATAGGTGACATTGCCCGTGAGCTCTCCAGCGGCTCGGCCTGCTACACTCGGGCCCTCGGACGGGGAGGAAGAGTCCGAACATCGGCGGCGTCGCCTCAACAGGGAAAACTTGCCAATGCTCGCGACCCCTTCGCTGAACCGACTACCCGCCGCCGAACGTGGCATAACAATCGGCGATTTCCTGGTCCCGATCCGGATCGGTGAGCGCATGAGCGCTCGGCTGCGCCACCTCGCACTGGTTTGCTTCGGCGCCGCCTTCATCGCCCTCACCGCCAACATCACGATCTGGTTGCCGAACAACCCGGTGCCGATCACGGGCCAGACGCTCTCGGTCCTCCTGGTCGGAGGCGCACTCGGCCTTCGCCGGGGCCTGCTCTCCGTCGGGCTATATCTCCTGCTCGGCTTCGTCCTTCCTGTATACGCGGGTCACACCCAGGGCGTGCAGACCATCGTCGGGTTTGGCTCGGGCGGGCTGGTTATGGGCGCCCGCGGCGGCTACCTGCTCGGTTTCCTGGTCGCCGCCGCCCTGGTGGGCCGGCTGGCCGAACTCGGTTGGGATCGCCACCTCCCCGGCGCCATCGGCGCGATGGTCGTCGGCGAGATCGTGATCTATCTGGTCGGCGTGCCGTGGCTGGCCTTCGCCGTCCACTTCTCGCCCCAGATGGCGATCGACAAGGGCCTGCTGCCGTTCCTGCTCGGCGATGGCCTGAAGCTCGCGATCGCAGCGGGGTTGTTCCCGCTCGCCTGGTGGCTGGTCGGCCGCCGCGCAGACGACCGCTAGTCCGTCGGCGCCGGGCGAGCGCATCGCGTTGTTGTCGCCTCTGGTCCTCACTCACGCACCCTTGAGTGCGCTCGCTCCGGTCCTCGGCTCCGCCTAGCGCTGAGCTCGCCGGGCGCCGACGGGGGTTGTGGCGGGCGCCTCCGGGCGCCGACGGGGGTCGTGGGGGCGCATCAGGCGCCACGCGCACCTGAGACTCGATCCCGCCTAGAACGTTGCCCATTCCGTGGGGTCGAGGTCGCCCACGCCGAACAGCTTCAGGCACGGGTCGAGACCTTCGATCGCCACGGGGACCAACTCGCGCCTCCAGGTGTCGCGGGCCATCCGAAGGCGATGCTCTACCATCCGCTCGCTCCCGACGGCCCAGATTTCATCGCCGTTGTCGACGTATCCGAGCTTGGCTGAAACACGAGCCGACTGGGCATTGCCCTCGAAGAAGCCCGATTCGGCCACTTCGGCGCCGAGCCCATCGAACGCGAGCGCGAGAACGGCGGCGCGCATCTCGGTGCCGTAGCCGCGACCCTGATACGCCCGGGCAAGCCAGCTGGCCGTCACGACCGTCTTGCGGACGGCGAAATTGCGGCCCATCACGTCCTGCACCCCGATCGGCTGACCGTCGGCCACGACGGCCAGACCGAGGTTCCAAAAGGTCGGGCTCCAGCTGCCGCGCGAGGCCCACCAGTGCAACAGGAATTGGCGCTCGAAGGCAGGGGAGGGGAGCTCGTGCCACGGCACGGCGAAGAACGTCCGTCCCTCTTCAACCACGCCGTCGCGCGCGACCCGCATCAGCTCGAGGAGGTCGTCGTCGGTGGGCAGGCGCAGCTCGAGGCGCGGGGTTCGCAGCCTCAGGTCGAACAGTGGCCACGGATGTCCGCTCATAAGCAGAGATTAGCGGGCGGCGAGGGTCTCCGGGCAGGACTGCCGGCCGCGCGGCGTCGCCGTCGCGAGCGCCACGCACGAAGGTCGGCGGTCGGCCTAGGCGGACTTGCGGCGGCGCATCGGTGCGGCTTCGGCCTCGGCCGGCTCGGCCGGCTCGGCCATGACCGGGACCGCGGTTCGCGCAGGCTTGCGCGACTTCCTCGATGCCGAAGCCTCGGCCATGGTCTCCGGCGCGGCGGTCTGGCGCGCCGCCTTCGCTGCGGCGACACTCGCCTCCAGAGCAGCGACCAGATCGGTCAGCTTCGCCGGCTCCGCGACCGGCGCGGCGATCTCAGCGCCTTCGGCCTTGGCCTCGATTACCGCCATCAGCGCGGCGCGGTATTCGTCGCGGTAGGCCTTCGGATCGAACTCACCGGTCATCATGCCGACCAGCTGCTCGGCCATCGCCAGCTCAGCAGGCTTGACCGCGGCATCGTCCTCGGGGATCGCGAGATCCCCGACTGCTCGAACCTCATCCGGCCAGTAGAGGGTCGAGAGCAGGATGGTGTTGGCGAACGGGTCGAGGGCGGCCAGCTGCTCGCGATCGCGCAGGACGATCTTGCAGACGGCACGCAGCCCCTCTTTGGCGAGGACCTGCCTCAACAGGAAGAAAGCCTTGCGGGCGACCGGCTCGGGCTCCAGGTAGTAGGCCTGCTTGACGAAGCGGGTGGCCTCGCTGCTCGTCTCGACCGGCACGAATTGCTCGATCTCGATTGACCGGACGGTCTTGAGCGGGACGGACGCAAGATCTTCGTCGGTGATGACGACGTACTGGTCCGGCGCGATCTCGTAGCCACGCACCGTGTCGCTCCGCTCGATCATCTCTTCGTCGGTCGGGCAGTAGGTCTTCATCTGAATCCTGCCGTGGCACGCGGCATGGAGCATGTTGAAGCTGACGCCCTTGGACTCGGTCGCGAGATAGAGCTTGACGGGGATGGTGACCAGCCCGAACTGGATGGCACCTTTCCACATCGAACGCGGCATGGAACACCTCGCACTCACGAGCCCGTCTCGGTGGGCCCGCGACTGGCGAGCATAGCGCGCTTGACTGAGGTGTCCAGAAAGTCGGGCGGTCGTCCCGAGGGGCGTCCCTGCCTAGCGGTGTCGCAATTCGGCCTCCGCCTCGGTGAGGCGCGCAAGAATGCCGTCCCGGAGCCTGTCCAGCCCGGAATGGACGTCGCGCGCGCTCGTGCCGATCGAAGTCAGCGTCAGCTTGAGCGATCGCAGCGTCTCCAGTTGCTCCCGCACGCCGTTCAGTGCCTTTGCGATGGCGGCCGCATCTACCTCGACGTCGCGTTCATGCAGCGTTTGCAGGGCCATCAAGCGAGCAAGCCGCACCGCAGCCTCAAGCGTGGCCGGATCGGGCGCGGCCGGGTCCAGGACGCAGTAGACGTCGCCTGCCCGTACATCGAACGGAGCGATCCCGGTGGGGGCGTGGGCCGTGGTGAAGACCACGAGGGCGACGGCAGCGTCGCGGTTCGATTTGGCGTCGCGCAGTTCATCGCGCATGCTGCGACCTGAAACGTAGCGGTCCTTGCACTCGATCACGACCCGCAGTTCCGCGCCGGCGGTCGCGTCGGCGTTGATCGTCAGGACGAAGTCGCCCTTCTTGGAGCCGATCGCCGAGCCCTTCTCCGTGCCGGTCCGCTCGAAGACGTCGCCCGAGCCACGGCTGATCTCGCCGAGGAGGTCGTCGACGACATCCTCGAAGTCCGAGCCCTTCGCCGTCGACCTGGCGCGCTCCGAAGCCCGCGCTGCGCCTGCCGCCTCGAGCGCCGCAAGGCGCTCGTTCAGCTTCGCGAACCCCTCGGACATCTCGACGCGGAACTGGTGGAGCGGCGACCCCAAGCGAGTCGGATCCAGCAGTTGAGCCAGCCGCGATGCGTCGCCGTCGAAGTACGAGCCGAGGAGCACCTTCATCCGGCCGATGGCGCTGTCTCGTTTCGCCTCGTCGAAGAGCTCGTCCACGAAGCTCCGCAGCTGGCCCTTGTCGCCGAGGAACCGCTCCAGGGTCCGCGGCAGCCTGCCCTCTCCGTCTGCGAAGTTCTGACGCAGCATCATGTCCAAGGCGGTGGCCGCCTTCTCGTTCGCGGCCTCCGTCTGGTGGAGCAACCCTTGGAACTCGGCCCGGACCGCGTCTACGTTGACCGTCACGCCGACGCTCTGGATCGCCGTCAAGCCGACGCGCAGGGCGCGCTCGACCAGGAGCGTTCGCTCCTCGGCCGGGCGGTCTGCAACGAAGGCCGCAAGAGCGTGGTCGTCCAGCACGAGGTGCTCGACGACCAGCCGATTCGACTCGAGCCTGACCGACGCCGGCCGGGCCTGCTGAGACGGGAGCGAGACGAGCTTGGCGGATTCCATGCCCGGATCGTGACGGCTCCCGGTGACAGCTAGGTTGTCACGGCCACCACACAGCCGGAGCCCTTTTCGAGGCGGCGAGGCGGAGACCTACCTCGAGTCGGCGCGAACGCCGCGCATCGCCGCTCGCCGGACGGCGGCGAAGCCGATTACGAACGCGATCAAGAGGATCAGCGGCAGCGTCGGGTCCGACCGAACCACCATGGTGTCGATTCGAGTCGTCGACGATGGCGGAGGCGTCGCATTCGGGTTGCCGACAACGATCGAGGCCGTGGCCGCTGCGCCGGGAATGCCGTTGGTCGACGTGAGTACACCGCTCTTTGCGGTGAGAACGACGTCCCGGCCCGGACCGGTGACCGTCACGGAGAACGAGCACACCCAGCTGACAGGGAGTGTCAGCCCCGACAGAGTGACCTTGTTTCCGCCGCTCGTCGTGACGGTGCCGGTCACGGTGCTGCCGCCGACGTCGACGGGGCAGACGACTTTCGACCCGTTCGCGACGGTCAGTCCGGCCGGCAAGGTGAGTGTGAAGCCGAGTCCGACGAGGTCGTCGCTGTTTGTCTCAGGGTTATAGACGCCGAACTTGAGTTCCGACGTGCCGTTGAGCGGGATGGTGCTCGGATCGAAGGTCATCCCGAGCGTCGGAGCCCAGCCGACCGTGATGGAGTCGGTCGCCGTCCCGCCTGCGCCGCCCTCGGTCGAGGTGACGTTGCCGGTGGTGTTGACTTGAACGCCCGGAGAAATGGCGGTGATGTCGACCGAGAACGTGCAACCCGTGCTTGGGGCGAGGGTCGCGCCGGCGAGGGTCACGGTCGTCGGGCCGGTGGTGATGGTGCCGCCGCCGCAGGCGCCGCTGAGCCCGCTCGGTGTCGCGACCATGAGGCCGCTCGGGAGCGTGTCGCCGAAGCCGATCGCGCTGAGCGCAGACACGACGTTGGGGTTGGCGATCGTGAAGGTCAGGCTCGTGGAGTTGCCGAGCCCGAGGGTCGGGGCGCCGAAGGTCATCGCAATCGTGGGGGGCATCGTTATCGGGGATGCCAGGGCAGCCGCCGGGGCCAGGACGACCACGGACAGTGCGGCCACCAAGAGTGCGCTCGCAATCGGTCTAGAACGGCGGCCCACTTCGATCCTCCTTGGGCTGCATGACGAACCGGACCGAGCGCACAGCATGCGCATCCAGTTCCTGTTCTCGACGGACCAGCCCGTCCCAAACTCTACTCCTGAACCGACCCGATCGAGTGGGCGAATTTTGGGACCGCTTGCGCCGGGGAGGCCACGTTCACGGATGGGGCATGGCACCATTCGGGCCATGTCACAAGGTGAGGACGGAGAGAACGCGTTCGAGGCGCGCCGGGAGCGGTTGCTTTCGACCCTGGGCGGCGTCGCCAAGGCGTGGTGGGGGCCGATTGCGCTCGGTGTTCTCGCACTCGCGTGGTTCTCGACCGAGCCGGGTCGTCGCGGTCTGTTGTGGGCTCCCATCTTCGCTGTCGTGGCGGCGCTGGGGCTGGCCGTCCGCCGGCGGCTGAGCCCCACCGAGGTCATGGCTCTCCAGGTTTTCGCCGCCGCCGTGCTGACGGACTACATCCAAACCCGCGACTGGCAAAGAGACCTGCATATCTATCTGACCGCGGGAGCCAACTTCATGAACCATGCGGCGGTATACACGACCACCGCGTTGCAGAGCCAGCCGAAAGCCGGGGTCGAATTCCTGCCGTTCCTGTATGCGCCGCCGACCTTGCCATTCTTCGGCTTGCTCTCGGAGATACCGCGCGGTCTCATCGACGTGCTCTGGATCGCGGGCTTGGTCGCAGCGGTGCTCGTCTCGCTGCGAGCCTTCGGCCTGTCATGGCGCTGGGCATTGCTCGCACTGATCTGGACGCCGATCGAGCAAGGGCTCTACAGCGGCAACATCGTCGTACCGTCTCTGTTGCTCCTTGCCGCAGCGACGCGTTTCGGTGCCGGCCTTGTGCTGGGCCCGCTGTTCAAGCCGCAGAACGGCGTTGTGTCGCTCTGGCTGGTGCGCGAGCGAGCCTGGCGCCCACTCGCGACGGGGCTTCTCATGTTGCTGGGACTCGTGGTGGCGACGCTGCCGCTGACCGGGTTCGACCTGTGGCGCCAATGGATCGACGGCCTGTTCGCGCTGCAGCAGTCGATGCAGTACTC
>Ga0302321_100005582_pt1 | contig 11023 bp, 9 predicted proteins | sample Fen_T0_1_FD_202505 | JGI IMG/M metagenome (GOLD analysis project Ga0302321, IMG submission 202505) | Peat permafrost microbial communities from Stordalen Mire near Abisko, Sweden - Fen_T0_1 | ecosystem: Environmental > Terrestrial > Soil > Wetlands > Permafrost | place: Sweden: Abisko...
GTTTGCCCTTGTGGGAAAGGAGCTGAGAACTGCCGAGGTAACTGTGGGCCGATTGGGCGACGAGGAATTTCTGGTCCGCGTCGAGTCGGCTGCGGGCGAGTTCGCGATCGCGCTTGGCGGCAACTTGGACGTATTTCGCGAAGTGGGCGAGTCCGTGGGCAAGGACGTCCTCGAGATTCTTGAAAAACTTCGTGTAGAAATAATGCGTGTCGATGCCCGTGGTGGCGGGCGCATCCTGATAAAAACCCAGCGCGAGAGGAAAGCGTTTCCGCTGGCCGGCGGGGACGGTGAAGACGAGCGCGGATTCGCCAGCGATGGCGAGAAGGCCGCGATGGTCGCGGAACTTCGGATTGATGACATCGAATCCTTGGCGAAGCTCGACGCTCTTGGTCGGCTTGGTGGCATACCCGTAGGTGGTGCCGCCGGCGAAACCGACGAGGTCGGGATGCGTATCAGAAAGTGGCCGGAGAGTGTTGTCGGAATCGCCGACGCCAAACATCACCTGGACCGGCGCCGAGCCTTGACGGTTGTCGTATTCAATCCAGCCGTTGATTTGCGGGGCGAGGAGGAAGCGGGCGTTGGCTTTGCTGAGCTTGGCCGGGTCGGGCACCTCGGTGAATGGCGAGAGCAGCGAAAACCCGAAACGAGATTCGTCGGCACGCCATGTATCGCTGGCAAAGCCAAGCGTGCGATCGTAAGCGGAGGGACGCAGCGCCGTGAAACCGCGCGGCGGCGCAACGACGGTGGTGTCGCCGGTGAAAGCGGCTTCCATCGATTTTGGCGGTGTGAGAAAGGGAAGCAGTTGCCACTCGGTATTGGCCGCGGTGCGGAAGCCGACGTAGACATTCTGTTTCGCGGCACCCCGCAGGGCTTGGCCAAATCCGCCGGGACTATCGACCAGTCCGATGGAAAAACTGGCGAAGGCGCCAAAGGGTGAATGTTGCGTGTGGTAGCTTTCGCTGGGGGAGGTGGGGACGTTCACAGGTTTCGACTTTTCGCTCATGCGGTGAGGGTAACAATGAGATAATTTCCCTAGATCCCAGTCGTGCTCACAAGGGATGGACCATGCTAACTATAGACTTGTGTGCGGCGCGTTCGCTTGGCGAGATGAGTCCCGCAATTATGAACCAACGTCGCGTCACGCTTTCTGACGTAGCGAAAAAGGCCGGGGTGCACGTCACCACGGTGTCTTTGGCGCTGCGGAATCATCCCCGTTTGCCCGAATCCACGCGGCAGCGCATTCAGGCGATGGCCACGGAAATGGGGTACCGGCCCGATCCATTGCTGCGCGCGTTGGTGGCTTACCGAGGGAAGATCATCGAGCGGCGAAACACCCCAACGCTGGCGTACGTAACGAATTGGAATACGCGGCTCGGATGGAAAAAAGCCACGGCTCATCCGGAGTTTTACGCCGGAGCCGAAACCATGGCGAATCAGCTGGGTTACCATCTGGAGCATTTCTGGCTGAATGAACCGGGGCTGACGCAAGGACGCCTCAGCCGGATGCTCTATGCCCGCGGGATAACCGGTGTCATCATCGCGTCGCATGGCCGCGAGATGGGTGACGCGGTGGAGTTTGAATGGCAGAATTTCAGTGCCGTGAAGATCGACTACTATCCGCACCGGCCGGTGCTGCACAACGTCACGAACAACCAATGCGACATAGTCCGGGTGGCAATGCAGAAGGTGAAGGCCGCCGGCTACCGCCGCATCGGTTTCGTGATGCATCGCGGCTGGGATCACGCGGTCGATCATTTGTGGACGGCCGGTTATTTGTGCGAGAAGCAGCACCTCGACCCGAAGGAACAGATTCCCGCGCATATTTTCCCCGAGGAACTTCCGGTGGAGCGCTGGTTCAACGAAAGCAACACGCCCGTCGAAGCGGATTTCGAGTCGTTCGAAAAATGGTTCACCAAGCACCGGCCTGAAGTATTGATCAGCAAGGCATCCTTCGTCCTGCCCTTGCTGGAGCGCATGAAGCTGAGAGTACCGGAGGACGTCGCATTCGCGGATGTGTTCTTGGAAGATTTCAGCGGCGCGACTGCCGGCATGCGCCAGAATCACCAGACGGTGGGCGCGGTGGCGGTCGAGATGCTGGCGGGGCAGCTGCAGCACAATAAAGTCGGCATTCCGGAAATTCCGACCACCACCTTCGTCGAGGGCACCTGGTACGACGGTCGCAGTTGCCCGCCGCGGGAAAAAACCGCGGCAACAAAAAGCACGCCCGCCGTGAAACGCCGGGCGTGATTGGGGCCCATCTAAGGTAGTCGGGACGCTGACCTCGGTTGAAACTGGACCGACCTATCTGTGTTTTTTGTTCGCGCCTGCCTCCTCAGCTCACCTTTGGCAGATGGTGCAGGGCTTCGGTGATTTTTTCCTCGGGATGTTCGTAGTCTTCGAGGTTGCCGGAGAGGTGGGCGTCGTAGGCGGACATGTCGAAATGGCCGTGGCCGCTGTAACACATGACGATGCATTTGCCGTCGTTCTTCTTTGCCTCGGCGATGGTCGCCGCGATGGCGTGCGACGTTTCCGGCGCAGGCACGAAGCCTTCGGTGCGGGCAAATTGCAGCGCGGCGGCGAAGACGGTGTTCTGCGTGATCGCGACGGCCTCGATGAGTTTAAGATCCTTGAGGTGAGCGACGATCGGAGCCGTGCCGTGATAACGCAGGCCGCCGGCGTGAATACCCTCCGGAATGAACGTGTGGCCGAGCGTGAACATTTTCACTAGCGGCGTGAGCTTGGCGGTGTCGCCGAAGTCATACGCATAAACGCCCTTCGTGAGCGACGGACACGCGGACGGTTCGACCGCAACGATGCGCAGCCCCGGGCGCTTCAGCTTCTCGGGGAGGAAGGGAAGGGCGAACCCACCGAAATTACTGCCGCCGCCGACGCAGCCGATGAGCGTGTCGGGGATTTCGCCGGCGATCTCGAGCTGCTTCTTGGTTTCAAGGCCAATCACGCTTTGGTGAAGGATGACGTGATTGAGTACGCTGCCGAGAGTGTACTTGGTGTTCGGGTGCGTGACAGCATCCTCGACGGCTTCGGAAATAGCCATGCCCAGACTGCCCGGGGTCTGCGGGTCGGCTGCCAGCATGGCGCGGCCGGCGCTGGTGCGGTCGGAAGGCGAGGCGAAGACTTCGCCACCCCAGATGTGCATCAGCGAGCGTCGATAAGGTTTCTGGTGGTAGCTCGATTTCACCATGTAGATCACGCACTCGAGACCGAAAAGCTGGCAGGCAAAGGCCATCGATGAACCCCACTGGCCGGCGCCGGTTTCAGTCGAGATGCGTTTCACCCCTTCCTTCTTGTTGTAGTAGGCTTGGGCGAGCGCGGTGTTCAGCTTGTGACTGCCAGCCGGGCTGATGCTTTCGTTCTTAAAATAGATGCGGCAGTTTGTCTTCAGCGCTTTCTCGAGACGGACGGCGCGCACGAGCGGGGTGGGGCGCCAGATTTTGTACTGCTCACGCACCTCGTCGGGAATCGCGATCCACTTCTCCGTGCTCATTTCCTGCTCGATGAGAGCCATCGGAAAGATCGGGGCCAGGTCGGCTGCGACGAGTGGCTTGCCGGTGCCCGGATGCAAGGGCGGTGGCAACGGCGACGGCAGATCAGCGAGGACGTTGTACCAGGCCTGGGGAATTTCGCTATGGGGTAGGGTGACGATTTCTGGGGACATGATGCGGAGGTTGGGAAACGATTTGGGAGAGTGTGCGTTGTTGCGAGACGCGTGACGCGCCGTTCGATCCTTTGTCAGATTTGCGGATAAGGAGAGTTGGTTACCGTCTTATCCGGCACGCGGCAGCCGCGGAGTTGGCAGTCGCAATTGAGAATATGGTTTTCAATCCAAGCGAACGATTCGCGATGGACGTCGAGCAAGAGTGAAACAGGGCTGCCGCCGGACGACAGGAGCTCAAGCCACCCCTCGAGTTTGCGTTCGAACGCCCGGTGAGCGAGGCGGTTTTGTTCGTAGGCGGGGCAACCAGTGCGGCGCATGAGCTGTTCCTCGCGGGCGAAATGGCCGAGCACATATCGCTGGAGAAGATTGATCAGCTCCACAATCCGCTCGCGGCCGGCTCCGGCATCGAGTTCCAGTTTCATGGCGATCAATTTGGCAAAAAATTCGCGGTGTTCGGCGTCAATCTGGTCATGACCAGTTTCAAAGCGTGGATTCCAGTTACTCATCGGCGTGGGGGATGGATGCGAATGATGGGCAAGCCCACCTGATTCCCGCGCAGTATACGCGCAGTCAATCCTGCGGGGCTGCGCGTATCTTGTCATTTGATGCACGCTGGGTGCGGAAAATTCGCTCTGCCTTCGTCTTTTGAAAAGGTCGGCGGTACCGTCTGAAGGATTTCGTGGATTGACGGTGTTATGCCCGTTGTTCCCTGTGGTTTTGCTTCACCCCATGGCCCTTACCGTGAAATGGACCTTCGAAACCGGCGAAGCCATTGTGTCTTCACCGGCTGTCGCCGGTGGCACCGTGTATGTCGGCAGCTCGGATAATTTTCTCTACGCCGTCGACGTCGAGTCAGGAAAGCTGAGATGGAAGTTCGATGCGCACGGCAACGTCGGCTCATCCCCCGCTGTCAGTGGCGACACGGTTTTTGTCGTGAGTATGGATGGGAAACTCTATGCGGTGAACGCGGCGACGGGCGTAGAGGGAACATTGGCCCTCGCGCAAGAGCGCGCACGTTTGTCGCAAACGGGTCCGTTCGTCACTGCCGAGCGTGGCCACTCGACTGCGATGGGCGCCGGTGTGTTCGATAACGCCGGCCAGATTGACGGGAGAAGAATTCACCTGAATATGCTCGGCGGTGAAGAAGACTTCATGCGCCTGCACGTCCACGGGCACACTGCAGCAATGTGCGCAGCCCGCGCGACACGCCACGGTCGCTCTGACCTTGGCCGGTGTTTCCGCCAGGGCGCGGTCGATCTGCTGCATGCCCCAGTCGAGTGCTGCGAGCATCGCGGTCGGTTCGTTCACTTTCGCCAACCGCTGCTCCATGCCTCCCGCCGCCTGCGCGAAGAGCTGGCGACGTTGTTTGTCGAGGGCAGGGGAAAGCATGAGAGATTCAAACTGCAGGCTCGAGGTCCAGTCGCGACTCAAATGCTCGTCGGCTCACGGTTGTGATCTGGCATCGACGCGGTGTCGAAGCGGTTGGACGCGTTGAGGGAAAGCGTGCCGCGCCGAGGGCGAAGCCCGCCAGCGCCAATATGAATCAGGTGCCGGGCGGAGCAACGAACGGGCCTTCCTTTTGGAGAAGCACAATGATGTTTCGTTTAACGCCTTCGCTGACGACCATCTGCGTAAAGCCGCTGGGGGTGAGTCCCCCGGAAAAAGTGCCGGGCCGGCCGAGGATTCTCCACTCGTAGTGATAAGTTTGCTGCAAGATTTCCGCTAGGAGAGGTTCGATGGTGGAGACGGGCAGTTGCGCATGCTGGGCGAGCAAAGATGCGTTAATTCCTTCCGGAATTTTGGGCGGTTTCATGCTGGTGATATTATAGCAGGTTCGGTGCGGTCGATGTTGGCGAAGTTTTGATAAGATTGGAAATCACCAATTTTTCGCTTCATCCGACCAATCCTGCCGGACGGTGATGGAGGCAGCATATTCTGGATCTGGCGAAAAGCCAACAGAGGTCTCGCCATGCGGACAGACCACGATCTTATGCGCAGAATTAGCGGGCTTATCTGACGCAGTGGTTCATATTTTTATGAGTCTGTGACGAGACAGGATTCGGCTTTTCTGATAGGATTGGTTTTCCATGAAACGGCTCTTGGTCGCATTCATCCTCCTTTTGAACCTAGTCGCTCGCGCCGACACGCCTGCGGTCGTCCGTATTCGGGTGAAGCTACCTTTTGAGCCGGATAGTCCTGGCGCCGTGGTTCTGCCGGTCGGGACGCGCGTGACGGTCCTTTGGCCGCAGGATGGCAAGCTCATGGTACGCTATCGCCGGGTGGAAGGTTTGGTGCCGGCGGTGACGATCGACTATGTGCCCAGCCAGCATCCGGAAGACGTGCGCCAATATCGGCCCGAGCCAGTTGCCAAGGAAGAGGAGGCTCCGTCCGCGCGGACAGAACGTGCGCCCAATACGTATCACGCGCCGGCCGCCACAGAGACGGGCGGTGGTACTGCGTCTTCCTTGGGATCGCTGCCGCTATCGAAGATAGGAATTGGCGCCGGCGTGGTTTTGATGGTGCTGATCGCTTCGTCCATGGGCCGCGGTAAGGAGACGAACGACGGACCTCTGCTGCGACGGCAGTCGTGAGCGGGCGGGGTCACGCGAGCCTTTTTCTGCAGGACCAGCTCTGGACAACAGACGCGCAGCTAATTGCGTTGCCCGGAGATTTTCCGTCCGCGCATGATGGCGGTTCTACCCCGTTCTCTCATGAGCAAAGAAGCCACTCCTCATCCGACCGGCAATAAAGGCTGGGTCGGATATCGTCCTGAAATCAAGGTCGTCGACTGCACCGTGCGCGACGGCGGCCTGATGAACAATCACAACTTCCCGCTCGAATTTGTCTCGGCGGTTTACGCGGCCGACTGCGCGGCAGGAGTCGATTTCATGGAGATCGGTTACAAGGGCATGGCAGGGATGTATTCGCGCAATGAGTATGGCGCCTGGAAATTTTGTACCGAGGACGATATGCGCCGCGCTATCGGGGAGAAGAAAGGCTCGACCAAGATCTCGGTAATGGCCGATGCGGAACGCACTAACTACAACACCGATATTTTGCCGCGCGAGAAAAGCGTCGTCGATATGATCCGCGTCGCCACTTACATTCACCAGATTCCGGCCGCGTTGGAGATTGTGAATGATGCGCACGCCAAGGGCTACGACACCGCGCTCAACATCATGGCGGTCTCCACCGTGCCGGAGAGCGAACTCGAGAGCGCGCTGGAGATCATCGTGCAGAGCCCGGTGAAAATTCTCTACGTCGTCGACAGCTTCGGCACGCTCTACAGCGAGCAGATCCGCGGACTCGTGCAGCGCTTTCAAAAGTACGCCACGCCCGCTGGCAAGGAAATCGGCATCCATACGCACAACAACCTGCAACTCGCCTTCGCCAACACCATCGAGGCCATTGTGCTTGGGGCCAATTACGTCGACGCCAGTATTGCCGGCCTCGGTCGGGGGGCGGGCAACTGCCCGTTGGAACTCGCACTCAGCTTCCTGCACAACCCGAAGTTCAAGATGCGCCCGGTTCTCGAGGCCATCCAGCAGACGGTCGAACCCTATCGCGAGGACCTGCGCTGGGGCTTTGCCATTCCCTACATGCTGACCGGTTACCTGAACCAGCATCCGAAAGCGGCGATGCAGTTCATGGAGGGCGATGATTTCCGCAACGTCGTCAAGTTCTACGACGATGCCGTGCGGCAACCCTAAGGCTTTCGCTCTCGGTTATGACAGCGCATTTCATCCGTGCTGTGACGATGTCGTTTCGAACGCCTATTGGCCTTGAGTCCCGGAAGGGGGTGGATGAGCTCTATTTCTCCCGTTGTGCAATTCGATACCGCCCAGTTCACCGCATCTGAAACCGATATTTTTTCCCGATTTGGCGGCACGTCCGCCGGCCACACGAAGGAATCGGCGGCCGCGCAATACGAGGAGGTCGGTCCCAACACTGTCGCGGTCGGCGGAAGGCATTCTTGGATGCGCGACCTGCTCCACCGCTGTCGTAACCCGCTCGTCATTCAGTTGCTCATCATTGCGACGGTTTCCTACATCATGGGTGACTTGCGCTCGACCGTGGTGGTCGGAGGTATGGTGTTCCTGAGCGTGATTTTGTCGTACGTGCAGGAGGCACGTTCAACACGCGCCGTTGAAAAACTGCAGAAGTTGGTGAAGACGATGGTTACGGCCCTGCGCAACGGCAAGGAAACCGAGGTGCCTCTTGAAGACATCGTGCCCGGCGACATCGTGATTCTCGCCGCCGGCAGTCTGATTCCCGCGGATCTGCGGGTACTTTCGGCCAAAGATTTTTTCGTCACGCAGTCCGCGCTGACCGGCGAGTCCATGCCGATCGAAAAGAACGCCGACGCCAACCAACCCGCGGGCCGCGGGCCGTTCGAACTGACCAACGCCTGCTTCATGGGTACGAATGTACTCAGCGGATCAGCGCGCGGTATCGTGCTCGCGACGGGTCGGCGCACCTATTTTGGAGAATTGGCGCAGAAGCTTCTGGGGAAGCGCGAGGCCACCAGCTTCGATAACGGGGTGCGCCAGTTTACCTGGCTGATGATCCGGTTCATGATCGTGATGGTTTCGATCACGTTCCTGATCGTCGGGCTGACCAAGGGCAACTGGGCCGAAGCGTTGCTGTTCGCGCTATCCGTCGCGGTCGGTCTCACGCCCGAGATGCTGCCGATGATTATCACGGTGTGTCTGTCCAAGGGGGCGTTGATGATGGCGCGGAAGAAGGTCATCGTGAAACATCTGCACGCAATCCAGAACTTTGGTGCGATGGACGTGCTCTGCACGGACAAGACCGGCACGCTCACGCAGGATCACGTCGTGTTGGAACGCTACGTCGACGTGACCAACCGGCAGAGCGAGGATGTGCTGCGCTACGCCTACATGAACAGTTTCTACCAGACCGGGCTGCGCAACCTTCTCGACCGGGCCATCCTCGCCCACACCGACCTCGACGTGGAGCGCAACTGCCGGAAGGTCGATGAAATCCCTTTCGACTTCAAGCGCCGCCGCATGTCCGTCGTGATTGATCATGAAGACCGGCACGTGCTGATCTGCAAAGGCGCGGTCGAGGAGATTACCGGCGTTTGCGAGAACTACCAGGTCGACGAGGATATCAACCCGCTCATCAAGTTGATCCGGGACGATTTGATGGACGAGTACCGGCATCTCAGTGCCGATGGGTATCGGGTACTCGCCATCGCCTACCGCGAGTTTGACCGGACGAAGCAGACGTTTTCGGTCGCGGATGAGTCGCAGATGACGATGCTCGGTTACATCGCGTTTTTCGATCCCGCCAAGGACACTTCGGCCAAAGCCATTACGGCGCTGAACCGCTCGGGCGTCACAGTGAAGATTCTTACCGGCGACAACGAACTCGTCACCCGCAAGGTTTGCCACGATGTCGGCATGACAATCACGAAAATTGTCACCGGCCCGCAACTCGCCGCGCTGGATGACGCAGGGTTTGCCCGCGAAGTGGAGGAAGCCAACGTCATGGCCCGTCTTACACCTGACCAAAAGGAGAAGGTCATCAAGACGCTCCGCGCCCAGGGTCACGTGGTCGGATTCATGGGCGACGGCATCAATGATGTGCTAGCCATGAAGGCCGCGGATGTGGGCATCTCAGTCGACACCGCGGTCGATGTCGCGAAGGAGTCGGCCGACATCATCCTCCTGGAGAAAAGCCTCCTGGTACTGGAGGACGGAATCATGGAAGGCCGCAAGGTTTTCGGCAACATCACGAAGTACATCAAGATGGGCGCCAGTTCCAACTTTGGGAACATGTTCAGTGTCGTCGGCGGGGCGTATTTCCTGCCGTTTCTGCCGATGGCGCCCATCCAGGTGCTCGTGAACAATCTCCTCTATGATGTCTCGCAGCTGGGTATTCCGCTCGATCATGTGGATGAGGAATACCTCTCCAAACCGCGCCGGTGGAACATCAAGAGTATCCGGAATTTCATGGTGTTCATCGGGCCGATCAGCTCGATCTTCGACTACGCGACGTTTTTCCTGATGCTTTACTTTTTTGGCTGCGCGGCGTTTAGCGCGACCGGTACGTCCGACACGGCGAAGGCGCATTTCGAGCAGCTCTTCCACACCGGTTGGTTTGTCGAATCGTTGCTCACACAGACGCTCATCGTGCACATCATCCGCACCCAACGGATTCCCTTCATCCAAAGCCGGGCGAGCAAGAGCATGCTTTTCACCACGCTTCTCGTCATGGCGGTCGGTTGTTGGCTGCCGTTCTCGCCGGTGGCGCATTTTCTTGGCTTCACTCCGCTGCCGGCGATCTTCTTCCTTTGGATGGCAGGTTTTCTCCTCGCCTACAGTATCCTTACGCACACGGTCAAAATGTGGTTCGCCCGCCGCTTCGGGCTCGATTAATCCATGCGCAGCATCCTCACCGCCCTCCAAGATGGCCGGCTCTTCGAATTACCCGATGCCGGTAAAGATCGCGCGCTGGAGTTTCTCGCCCGCGTCCTCGATGCGAATCCCGACATTGAGGTGGGCACTGACACCATCGAGGAGATCAAGAAGCGGGAGCTTGAATGCAACACCGGGATCGGCATGGGGGTCGGAATTCCGCATATCCGCTCCCGGCGGGAAGAAGGGGATCTGTTTTGTGCGGTCGGGTGGTCGCCGACGGGCATCGACTACGGCTCGGTGGACAACGAGCACGTCCACCTCGTGGTGATGTATTACATCCCCGGGGCGCTGAAGAATGTTTACCTCAAGGAGATTTCCACGCTCGTCAAGGCGATCAAAAAGTCCGGGGGCATTGACCCGATCGCCCATGCGGCCGATCTCAACGCGGTCCGTAACCAACTGCTCGATTGGGTTAGTTCCGTGATGGGCGAAACCGGCCCGGAAGCCGTGGCGCGCATGATCAAACTCGACGTCCGGCAAACGCAAGCGGCTGTGGCGGCGCCTGTGCCTCCGTCCGCCGCGCAGATACGGACCGATGGCCGAATGCTTGCCTTTCAGGTGCTCCTCAGCAGTCCCGGCACTGCAATCATTCTTTCGCAAGATGTCGATTTCGCTGCGGCTGTAGAAAAAGACGGCAGCCTGGCGGCTCAACTTTTGGCGAGCACTACGTTTCCACTGGCCGGACGTCAGGTATTCGTGACCGGTTCGGCCTGTTATGCTGGAGGACGCACGCTCTACCAATGTGTGGCGCTGTTGAATGGCGCCTGAGGGTTTTCTCCGGCGCGGCTGGCGCCCACTGTTGGCACTCGCACTGGGCGCGCGGGATCACCTCGATCACCTTGCCGCGCTGGGCGAATTCGAAACAGCAGCATTGATCGAACAATTCCCGTAGCGTGAGACC
>Ga0302321_100005583_pt1 | contig 11023 bp, 11 predicted proteins | sample Fen_T0_1_FD_202505 | JGI IMG/M metagenome (GOLD analysis project Ga0302321, IMG submission 202505) | Peat permafrost microbial communities from Stordalen Mire near Abisko, Sweden - Fen_T0_1 | ecosystem: Environmental > Terrestrial > Soil > Wetlands > Permafrost | place: Sweden: Abisko...
AGGTAGAAGGCGAATCCGTCCGTGGGGTACACCTGCTGGAACCGGTCGAACGGCTGCCCGTCGTTACTGAAGCTGACGCCTCGAATCCGCACGACCCGGTCGCGGGCGGACAGGCCGAGCAGCTTGCGGTCGGAGGCGCTGGGGATCGTGACATCGAGGTACTGCTCCTCGTAGGCGTCGACCAGGCCGTGGCGGTCGGCCAGCCATGCGTACAGCGGGTGGCCGTCGCGCAACGCCGCCGTGTCGAGGTCCGGCGCCAGCGAGACGGGGATCATCGACGTCTCGCTGATCATCGCGCGGGCACCGATGACGCGCAGCCGGCTGATCTCCCACACCGGCTCGTCCACCGTCACCGCCAGCGCGCCGGCCGCGTCGGGACCAGCCGGTCGACGTCGGACGCCGAGCAGTCGGGTGTCGACGTGCGGGCTGGCCGCACCTCCGGTCAGCGTCTCGAGCAGCCCGCCGGCCAGTGACGGGGTGGCCAGGATCCGCTCGGCGGCCATGAAGGTGCCGACGCCCTGGTGCCGCCTGACCCGCCCGGCCCGCTCGAGCTCGTCGAGCGCCCGGCGCACCGAGATCAGGCTGACGCCGGCGGTCTCGGCCAGCTCCTTGTTCGTGGGCAGCATGTCGCCGGGCTGCAGACCCTGGTCGGCGATCAGCGCCTCGATCAGGTCGATCACCTGCTCGTAGCGCAGCCGTTGGCCCGCGTCGCCCCGCATCGACAGCGGCACCGGCGCACCTCCAAGCCTCGGGACGAGTCCGAACAGTCGTTCCGCGGTGCCCCGGCGGCTGGCCGGGGCGTCACCCACGAACCGTAGAGCATGGTGAGGCGACTGTGTATGTTTACCTCGCTCAGCGGACTGACCGTGGCGGAGGTGAGCTGATGCGCAGCGGCGACTACGTGCTCAAGCGCGCGGGCTTCGCCGTAGCCACCGTATTCATCGCCCTCTCGATCAACTTCCTTCTTTTTCGGGTGTTGCCCGGCGACGCGGCCTCGAACATCTCCCGCGTGCCGGGTGCCAGCCCGCAGTTGCGCCAAGCGCTCGAGGCCCAGTTCGGGCTCGACAAACCGATCTGGCAGCAGTACCTGCTCTACCTCAAGGAGCTGGCGCACGGGAACCTCGGGGTGTCGTTCGCCAACCAGCAGCCGGTGTGGACCAACCTGTCCGAGGCGCTGCGCAACACGTTGCCCATGGTGCTCACCGGAACCGTGATCGCGATCGTGCTCGGAATCGCCACCGGGGTGCTTTCGGCCGTGCGTCGGGGTACCGCCGCCGACTCGATGAGCACCAACCTGGCGATCGCGTTCTACGCCTTCCCCACCCAGTTCATCGGCGCGATGCTGCTGATCATGTTCGCCGGGATCTTCCCGGCAGCCGGAATGAGCGACCCTTTCGCGAGCAACGCGTCGACGATGAGCCACATCACCGACCTCAGCAAGCACCTGTTCCTCCCGGTGCTCACGCTGGTGCTCACGTTGTACGGCGAGAACACGCTGATCGTGCGCTCGGCCATGTTGGAGACGCTGGGGGAGGACCAGATCCTGACCGCCCGCGCCAAGGGGCTTCCGCGCCGCACCATCATCCGGCGCCACGCGTTACGCAACGCGATGCTCCCGACGCTGACGATGATCGCGCTCTCGCTGGGTGCGGTCGTGACCGGCGCGATCCTGGTCGAGGTGATCTTCTCCTGGCCGGGGATCGGCTCGGCGCTCTACGAGGCCGTGTTGCAGCGTGACTACCCGATGCTGCAGGGCGGGTTCCTCGTCATCACGGTCACCGTCATCACCATCAACTTCTTCGCCGACCTCCTGTACTTCCGACTCGACCCGAGGATCACGTCATGAGCACGGTGATCAACACCACCGACGCGCCGCGCGCCGACGTGCAGGCTGGTCCGTTGCGCGCGGTGCGCGGCATGGTGAAGGGGACATCGGCCCGAATCGGGCTGGGCATCCTGCTGGCGTTCCTGATCATCGCGATCTTCGCCCCCTGGTTGGCCCCGACCGACGTCCACACGGCCACCTGCGGGGTGTTCGACGCTCCGTCGCCGCATCACTGGCTCGGCTGCGACGACGGTGGAATCGACATGGTCAGCCTCGTGCTGGTCGGGAGCCGCATCTCGCTGATCGTCGGCTTCACCGCGACGTTGGTGGCCATGACGCTCGGGGGGACGATCGGGTTGCTGTCGGGGTACTTCGGTGGCGGCACCGACGTCGTGCTCATGCGGATCACCGACTACTTCCTCGTGATCCCCGACCTCGTGCTGATGATCGTGATCGCCGCGGTGTGGGGGCCGAGCCTGTCCCACGTCATCATCGTGATCGGCATCCTGCTGTGGACCGGCACCGCACGCGTGGTTCGCGCCCAGGTGAAGAGCATCCGTGAGCGTACGTACGTGAAGCGGGCGCAGACCGTCGGGGCCAGCAACGCGCGGATCATCTTCCGACACGTGCTCCCGCAGGTGGGGCCACTGCTCATTGCCAGCACCGTGCTCACCGTTGCCGTCGCCATCTTCGACGAGACGGCGCTGGCCTTCCTGGGCCTGTCCGACCCCACGGCCGTCACCTGGGGCACGATCATGGAGCACGCCTTCGACCGCACCGCAATCAGCGCGGGTGCCTGGTGGGCGATCGTCCCGCCCGGACTTGCCGTGGCGCTGGTGATCGTCGGTTGCTACCTGGTGGGTCAGGCTATCGAGGACGCGCTGAACCCCCGCCTGAAGGTGGCGTACCTCTCGCCCAAGTCATGGCGACTCCGGCCACTCGTCGGCCGCGGATCTGATGCCGTGTGAGCCTGCTCGAGGTGCGAGACCTCAACGTCTGGTTCGACCTGCCCGACGGCGGTGAGTTGCACGCCGTTCAGGGCGTCGACCTGACCCTGCACGCAGGTCAGCGCCTCGGACTGGTGGGCGAGTCCGGGTCGGGAAAGACCACCACCGGGCTGGCGATGATCGGTCTCTTGCCGTCGTCGGCGAGCGTGGGTGGCGAGGTGCGTCTGGCCGACACCGAGCTCTTGACGCTGGGCGAGAAGGGCTTCAACGCCTATCGCTGGCGGGACATCGCCATGGTGTTCCAGGGAGCCATGAACGCGTTCGACCCGGTGAAGAAGATCGGGAGCCAGATCTTCGAAGCCATGGACTACCACGGCGTCGCCTCGGGAAACGCGGCCAGGACGCGCGTCCACGAGCTGCTCGGCTTGGTGGGGATGCCGACCAACGCGGCCGACAAGTACCCGCACGAGATGTCGGGGGGCATGCGGCAGCGCGCGGCCATCGCCATGGCGTTGTCGTGCGAGCCGAAGGTGCTGATCGCGGACGAGCCGACGACCGCGCTCGACGTGATGGTGCAGGCCCAGATCCTGCAGCTGTTGACCCGGTTGTGCGACGACCTCGGCCTGTCGATGATCCTGGTCACCCACGACCTGGCCGTGGTGGCCCAGGCATGTGACACCGGGGCCGTCATGTACGCGGGACAGATCGTCGAGATCGGGCCGATGGAGGCGCTCTACCACGAGCCCGACCACCCCTACACCCGCGCGTTGTTCGCGGCGACCCCCGACCTCTACGGCGACCATCCGGTCGCATCGATCGCCGGGTCGCCGCCGCACCTCAACCGCCCGATCGTCGGTTGCGCGTTCCGCGACCGGTGTCCCGACGCCATCGAGGTCTGCGTCCGTGAGCGCCCGGTGCCGCAAGTGATGGCAGTCGGCCACCTGGCCGCCTGCCACCGCGCCGGTGAGATCGCCCGGCCCGCCTCATGACACCGCCCCCACCGCTGCTGGAGGTGGACGACCTGCGGGTCGTCTTTCCCGGCCGGCGCAGCCTGCTCTCGCGCCAGACCACTCCCGATGTGTGCGCTGTCGACGGCGTGACGCTGCAGGTGGACCGAGGCGAGATGCTCGCGATCGTCGGTGAGTCCGGGTGCGGAAAGACCACCACGTTGCAGAGCATCCTCGGCATGGCCCCGACTGCCGCCGGAAGCGTGCGGATCAACGGCACCGAGGTGATCGGTCGCTCGGCGAAGCAGATGCGTCCGCTGCGACGGCATGCGCAGATGATCTACCAGGACCCATACGAGGCACTCGACGTGCGGTTCCGCGTGTGGCAGACCATCGAGGAGCCCTTGCTCGTGCACGGCATCGGCCGCAGTCGCGCCGAGCGGTCGGACCTGATCCGGGCGAGCCTCGAGCGCGCCGAGCTCACCCCGGCCGACGCGTTCACCGACCGGTACCCCCACGAGCTGTCCGGCGGCCAGCGGCAACGGGTGGCGATCGCGGCGAGTCTGGTGCTCGAGCCCGACCTGCTGCTGGCCGACGAGCCCGTGTCGATGCTCGACGTGTCGGTGCGCGCCGGAGTGCTGTCGTTGCTCGACGGGCTGCGCAAGGACGGGCGCATGGGCATCGTGATGATCACCCACGACCTGTCGACCGCAGCGCACTTCGCCGACCGGATTGCGGTGATGTACCTCGGCCGAATCGTCGAGCAAGGCCCGGCCCGAGCGGTGATCCACGATCCGCAGCACCCCTACACCAAGGCGCTGCTGTCGATCGTTCCGCGCCCCGACCCGCGTGAGCAGGCGTGGGGGCAGATCCTCCAAGGCGAAGCCCCGAACCCCGCGGACGTTCCGCCCGGTTGCCGGTTCCACCCGCGCTGCCCGGCCGTCACGACCGGTTGCGACGCCGACGACCCGGTGCTGCGACCAGTCGGCGTCCCTGACTCTGGTCACCAGGCGGCCTGCCTGCTGCTCGACCGGGCGGCCGCATCGCGCGACGTCGACGGCGGCCGTACGTGACCACGCCACGGATGGATCCCGGCGTCCATGACGTGCTCATCGGGATCACCGCCGACGCGGTCGCGGCGGGGGTCGTCCCGGGAGGCGTCGTCGCGGTGGTCTCCGCGGACGGCTCGGTGGCGACGGTGCCGTTCGGTGTGACCGACCTCGCGACGCATCGGCCGGTCACCTACGACACTCGCTTCGAGATCGGGTCGATCAGCAAGTCGTGCACCGCCCTGGTCGTTCTCGGTCTCGTCGACCAGGGGCTGATCGGTCTCGACGACGCCGCCGTCCGGCATCTTCCCTGGCTCGATGTTCCCAGCCCCTTCGAGCCGTTCACGATCCGCCACCTCCTCCAGCACACGGCCGGCCTGGTCATGGGAGCCGATGCGGTGCCCGACGAGCGGGCACAGATCGCGATGATGCGCGGAACCGTGGTCGGATCGCCACCTGGCACGTTCTTCCACTACTCCAACCTCGGCTACGTCGTCCTCGGACAGATCGTGCAGGCGGTCACCGGTCGGTCGTGCGCCGACCTGGTCGTGGAACGCGTTCTTGTCCCGTCAGGCATGACCGGCAGCATCGCGCGCGTGACCGACGCGGACCGGGAGACGTTGGCCACGGGGTACCAGCCAGTGTTCGAGGACCGACCCTTCCTCCCTGGTGATCGGCTCGCCCCGGCCACGTGGTTCGGCGTCGAGGCCGCCGACGGCAACGTGGCCGCCCCGGGACGGGACCTGGGCGCCTACCTCGCCGTGCTGCTGGCCCGCGGCCGAGCCGGAGGCTCGGATGTGGTGTCTCCTCAGGCGTTCGACGAGATCGTCGGCTCCCTGGCACCGGACGGGGAACCGTCGCCGAACCCGAGCCGCTACGGGCTGGGACTCAACGTCGAGCAGATCGCCGGCTCGTCATGCATCAGTCACGGTGGCGGGATGGTCGGCTATGCGTCGTTCATCATCGGCGATCTCGACGAGAGAGTCGGCGTCGCGGTCATGACGAACGCACCGGGGGACTCGCCCGCGGCCGAGTGGTTGGCGCGTCGGGTATTCGGCGCCGTGCAGAGTTCAGCCGGTATCGCTGACGTTCCCGACTACCGGCCGTGGCCCGACGAGGAACCGGACTGGCAGGGGGGGAACTGGTCGGACGAACGCGGCCGGTTCCACGTCGTCCGCGAAGCCGGGGACCCGATGCTGGTGGACGACGAAGGCTCGGGTCGGCTCGTGCGCCTCTCGGCGGACACTTGGGGGTGCACTCACCCGGGCTGGCGAACGTTCGTCCATGTCGTCGACCACGAGGGCGGTTCCTGGACCTACGGCGACCGGGTGCTGGCCCGGGGGAGTGCCAAGGCGTCAGAACCTGGCGCGCTCGGGGTCGAACTTGCACCGGTCGTCGGTCACTACCGGTCGTACTCGCCGTGGTGGACGCACTTGCGGATCGTCGGGCGGGCCGGTCGACTGCACCTGCTCGCCGACAACGGTGTCGAGGCGAACAAGGACCAGCCAGAACTGGTCCCCGTCACACCGGGTGTGTTCCGTATCGGTGCCGATCCCCGACTTCCGGAACGCCTGGCGCTGGGACCGGTCGTCGACGGACAAGTGCTGTGGGTCGACCGCGACGGCTGCCGCTACTCGCGCACCTTCACTCCCTGACCCCGAACTCCGTCCCGACGGGTCGCGCCAAGGAGGAGGGGCGAGCGTGATGACCCGATCGCTCGGGCCGCCACAGGATACGGAGCAGGAAGCCATCGTCTTCGGGACGCGCGGCACGAGTGTCTCGACCACAACTGCGATTGAGGACCTCCACCATTCGTCGTCTCCGCGCATCATGGTGAGACGTCGAATCGCTGGACAGCCCCGGCTTTCCGCGAACGTAGGCGGCGTGCTCTACGCGCTGTAACACCGGCCCCCGTAGGAGTGCTCCAGGGCGGCCGCTACCACCTCTGCGTCGGCTTCGGCGACTTCGGCCGGATACTCGGGAAGCAGGTCGTCCCAAACGACCAGCCATGATCCGTAGAGCTGAGACTGACCCACGGGGCGCGCGAAGAACCAGATGTGCAGATGCGCCCCTCCGTCACCGATTCGGTAGACATGCGCCCGGGACACGTTGGGTAGCGCCTCGATGTGGCGCGAGATATGGGTAGTCAGCACGCCGAGTTCCGATGCCAAGTCGTCGGGCAGATCTGGCAGGTCGTAGTGGTCGCGGGGATGCAGCATGAGGGCTAGCGGGACACCAACGCCTTGGACCCTCGACAGTCGCCATCGGTCGCTGATCCAGAGGCCCTCGTCGCGCCTTGCGCACGAGCCGCACTCAGCCGGGTCGTCGCCCTGGCGTTGAGATTCGGGCAAGTGTGGGGGGCGCAGCGGTGACACACGCAGGCCGCCGGGCTCGAAGGGGCTGATCTCCCACTCCGTCATGCGGGACAGCGGCAGCCGGGCCTCGTCGTCCGCGGCGGCGAGCGCGTGCTTGTAGAACTCGTCAGCGTTGAGGGCCATCGCGGAAGACTACCGACCTGCTTGCGGAGCGCGTCGTTCTCGGGCCCGAGTGCGTGCTCTCGGTCGTGCCACCGCTCGTCGGGTACAGCCACACTGGTCCCGGGAATCCGACTTCCAGTCGCTCATGGCGACAGGACGCCTGACGGAACAGCACCGGCATGTCTGCACATCTGAGTGGCGCACCGGCGACGGAGCACTGGCGTCCCGTGGCGACGATTGACAGCCCGGTGGGCCGGTGTCGGCGTCTCGACATGTTCAGGTGGCAGCACAAGGTCCGGGATGCGAGCAGCGACGAGCCGCGCACGACGACCCCACCGCCGGGTCGGGACTACCTACCTCAGGGTGTCTTGTGGAGCGAAGCCGTCGTCATGTGCCTGGACGTGGCGAACCAGCACCCAGAGATTGCGCCCCGCTACCTGAAGTGGCTGGCCGACGAGGTTCGGATGGCAGTTCTCGGCGAAGGCCCGATGCACGGTCCTAACCAGGGGTGGACCGGGCCCGGACCCTTGGCCGAGTGAACTTCGAGTCCACTGAGCGACCCCTCGAACGGCCCCCGCTTCCCGCCACATCCAGACGCGCAGATCGGCTCCCATGCTTTACGGATCCAGGGATACGGGTCATGGGCGGTTCCTGGCCGCGGTCGATCGCAGGGGCGTACCTTCGGCCGAAGACGCAAGGAGACTGACGTGCCCACCAACGGACCCATGGTCTGGCTGAGCAACATCTGGATGTGGCTGACTGACCTGATCAGTGGCCGTGCGCGCGGCTCCGCCGAGAACGACAAGCGGACGGCGCGTCAGGAGCGCATCGAGGCGTACCACAAGGCCCACCCGCCGAAGATGCCGTAGCCGCCATCACAGGCGGAGGTGTGAGTCTCGCGCGGCGCGGCACGGCAACGCACAGGCGCAGCCCGCGCCAACGCTCCCGCCGCGGGCTCACGAGCAGCAGAGATCGCCACATCAGCAACGCCAACCGCGCACCGCCCGATCCTGCCGGACGACCAGCTTTGTAGGGCGGATCCGATCAGCCCGAGATCGACCCGCTGTGCATGCTCAGGGGGTCCTCGACATGATGGCTGCCGCGAGGTTCCAGGCGCACTTCACGGGCGCTGCAGCGATACTCGGCCAGGATGGCGGCTGCGTCGGCGCTGCGGGACGTCTGATAGACATCCCGTGGTCACGGCGGAAGGTTGAACGTGCGCAAGGTTGTCGCCTATGAATTGCTGTCGCTGGACGGGGTGGCCGGGGATCCTGACGCGTTCATCCATGAGTGGGACGCGGCGATGGACGCCAACCTGGCCGCCCTGATCGCCGAGCAGGACGCGGTGATCCTCGGCCGTTCCAGCTACGAGGAATGGGCGCGGTTCTGGCCAACAAGTGACATTGAGCCGTTCGCGACGTTCATCAACGGGGTGCAGAAGTACGTCGCGACCTCCTCGCCGCTGGGATCCGACTGGGCCAATGCAACTCGCATCGACGGCGACCTGGCCGAGTTCGTGGAGGACCTGAGGAACCAGTCCGGAGCCGAGATCGGCGTGCATGCCAGCATCTCGGTCGCTCGTTCGATGCTCGCCACCGGTCTGATCGACGACCTCAAGCTCGTGATCGCACCGACGATCGCAGGTGCCGGACGACGATTGCTCGACGGTGTGCCGGCGACTCGGCTCGAGCTGATCGGCGCGGAGTCCTCGCCCAGCGGGCACCTTCTCGCCACCTACCGCGTCCTCCGGTAGGTGCCGTGACGGACCGCGAAGATGGTCCGCGCCGATCTCCATTCGACGCGCCGGACGGGCTACCGGGCGAGCGTCACCTCGCCGCACAGCGATCGGGAGTGGCCAGCTCAGTAGCCGATGAGCCGCGACGAACGCGGACCGCGCCTGTGGCCGGGTGCCCATCGTCGACCGGGACGACGTACGCGCCGATGCGGCTGCCGGAGGTCCAATGCAGCGTTCTGTTCTCGGTTCCTCGCAGCAGCAGATGCAGAGCCCCACCAAATTGCGCGACACAGAGGTCGACTGGCTCTGGAAACGGGTGCCCATGCAGACGCGCAGCTGGATCAAGAGCATCCAGAAGCGCGCTCTCGCCGTGCAGGGCTCGTCTGATCGCGCGCCGTGACAAGATCTCTGGCGGCTCTCACTTCAACATCCGCTCATCGGTATGAGCGGATGTTCGGCTCCACGTATGAACACAGAAGACTGGTGGTTCATTGCCCTGATGCACCGTGCGCGGTGATGTTCCGGCCGGGAACGCCAGTGTCTCGCCCCACTGCGGAGGACCGCGAGGGCCGCAACTCCGCCACCTGACGCACAGGCAGCAATCACGCTCGACGCCGACGGTGCCGCCTGACGGGCACTTGCCGCTCCCCACAAGGAGCCACTACCTGTCTGCGACGAGGAACAAGTCTGCTGTTGACTTCCAAGGCTGTGTTCGATTCGCTGGCTGACGAGGGCTCGAATCGAGTCGTCGGACCGACCCAAGTGAGGTCGCCGTGCCACGCCGTGCATCCCGTCCAATTGCGCCGGTTGTGGCCACGCTTGCTGCGCTGATCATGGTTGCCGCTGGTCTCGGGCCCCTCGTCGGAAGAGCCAGTGCTTCTCTCAGACCTCGTGAGTTCGTCAGCCACACGTACGTCGTGAACAGCACGGCCGATACCGCCGACGCCGATGTCGGTTCCGCTCGGTGTGCCGACGGCCGCGGCAAGTGCACGCTGCGGGGTGCGATCATGCAGGCGAACTTCCATCCCGGAAGCGACGTTATCCGGATCCCGGCCGGCACGTTCAGGTTGACCCGCGCGGGCGACGACGACCAGGCCGTGCTCGGCGACCTCGACATCACCGACTCCGTGACCCTCGAGGGCGCCGGTAGTACGAAGACGATCATCGACGGCAACGGGGCACAGACGCAGGATCGGGTGCTGCAGGTCCTGGCGACCGCCGTGGACACGACCCTCACCGGACTGACGATCCGTGGCGGGCGGCGGTTGGCAACGTTCGGCGCGGGGGGTGGACTGCTCTGGGACGGCGGTGGTGGTCAGCTCACGCTCAGCCACATCGTCGTATCCGGCAACAAGGCGTACTACGGCGGAGGTCTTGACCTGCGGTACAGCAGCGTCGCCGCTGACCGCATCCGCCTCGATCACGTCACGGTCGAGGACAACGTGGCAACCGCCGCCGGCGGCGGGTTCTCGGCCGCGCTCGGCCCTGGCGGGTCGTTCCTGCTCAACGACAGCCGGATCCGGGCCAACAAGGCCTACGAGGGTGGCGGCTTGTACCTCCAAGGTCCGACGAACCCCTACGACGCGCAGTCGATACGGGTCCAGGGCACGGTGATCGCGGCCAACCATGCCGGCCTGTCCGCGGGCCTTGAGAACCGTGCCGGGACGCCGGCCGTGCCGGTGAGAATCTCGACCACCTACTTCCACGCCAACATCGCGACCAACTACGGGGGCGGCATCGGGAACTACGGCGACCTCGCCTTGAGCCGCTCGACGGCCGAGGCCAACACCGCCGTGAAGGGCGGCGCCCTGTACGACTACGAGGGCGGTCTCGCCACGTTGACCAACGACACCCTCAGCGCCGATACGGCGAGCCAGCTAGGAGGCGGCGTCTACGTCGAGTACTTCATCCACGGCCTGGCCGATGTCGCGCTCACGAGCACGACGCTCAGCCGCAACTCCGCACCAGATGGCGGTGGCGTGTTCGTCGACCCAGGCGCCCACGCGTCCCTGACGAACACCGTGATCGCCAAGGGATCGTCGG